>Ga0208887_100083_pt1 | contig 78810 bp, 73 predicted proteins | sample LakWasM106_HOW12_2_FD_183924 | JGI IMG/M metagenome (GOLD analysis project Ga0208887, IMG submission 183924) | Freshwater sediment methanotrophic microbial communities from Lake Washington under simulated oxygen tension - Sediment Metagenome... | ecosystem: Environmental > Aquatic > Freshwater >...
TTCTGCGTAGTGGGCAACCCGGCATGGATGCCGGGTTAGCCGCCCCCGGCCATGGATGGCCGATGGCGGCGGGCCCACGGAGCAGGACCGGAGCGAGGGGATGCCGAGCCTAGGCGAGGCACCGAACGAAAGGGGCAAGAGCCCTTGGTTACTTGGGGCTCTTCCAAGTGACTCGCTGTAAGAGCGAAACCAATAGCCGCCCTCACCGAAGAACCGGATATTCACCCAATCCCAATCCACCACCAAAACCCAAGCCATACACAAACCTGTCATCTACCCCATGCATGCTCTACCCACCAGAGACGCCGACGCGCCTGCACCTGGAATCCAGAACTTTCTTCTCGGGCCAATGGTCACTTAATGTGAACACGCCCAAGGCACTTTGTTTTCGGACTATTGAGTGGTGATCGAGATGGAAAGTATCAATCTATTGCTCGGTGAGGCTCTGAGCCCGTACCAGGTAACGTTGACCCCCTCGGGCGCCCACGGCGAATGCCTGGTGACACTGAAGAGCACAACCGGCGCCATCGTGGTCGAGCGGGAGTTCAATCAAGCCCAACTGACCGACAAACGTCTGCTCACAGATGTGGTCGACGGCTTGCATCGCGATCTGATGATTGCCGAAGGACGCCTGGAACCCTGCGTTATCGCGGCATTGCGCAATGCTGCACAGGACAAGGTCGTGGCCAGCCGTAATTGAATTGTCTTTTGTGGGAACCTTCCTCGACCAAGGTCAGTCAGAGCATGTAACAGCAGGATCAAGCATTGTGCTCCGGTGCTTGTAGTCGTGCTGCCACTGGTCTCTTTGTAGACCACGTTTAACCCCGAGATGTCTCCCCACTTCTCGGGGTTTCTTTTTGCCCGCGATTTGTCATTCCAGCGCCTGTTGCTCGAAATACTTCCTGGATTCCTCCAGGTAGGCATCGCGACTTTCCGGGTCGAGCCACGCGGCGTACGCCTCGCTCAAGCGATCGTGGGGCATTTTGCGCAGCAATTGATTGATCTCGACAATCGCCTGCCGGCCTTTGGGCGTGTCGGTGCAGCCGATGTAACCGGACAAGAATTTCTCGGCGCCGCGAATCGGGTAGAACTGCAATTCATCCTCGGCGATCCCTTGCTGTTGGGCCTGATAGCGGATTTCCGGGCGGTAGCCCAACAACAGCCGCAAGCGCCCCAGGCGTTGCATCTGCAACAGGCTGCCCAAGGCGTCGTTGCCGTAGTGCGGGGTCAGCGAGTCAGGTGGTGCCTGTTTGAGCAGCGCGTCGAGGTAATCACCGTAGTTACGCTCGGCGATAATGCCCAGCTTCTCGCCGCCGCTCGCCAGGAAGGCCGCCAGGTCCAGTTCACCGTCCTGGATGAAGGGGGCAAGCGTCTCACGGTCTACGCGCCTTACGGCCACGCCGTTACTCATGGCCCGAAACACCGGAATCGAAAACGCGATCCAGCGTTCGCGTTCCTTGCTCCGGTTCAGCGCCGCATCGCAAGTAAGGGACGGCTCGTGGAGCATTTGCAAGGCGCGCGCACGGTTGACTCGCATCAAGGTGTGTTCGTATTGCGGCATGCCGGCGATCAACAGCGGCAACAGTTGGTCGATGACGCCCAGGCCCTTTTTCGGTCCTTCGAAAATCGTCAGCGGTGGCAGATCCCGCAACAGCCAGATCATGGTTTCCTTGGGCTGCGCCATCGCCGACGAGGTCGGACCGATGAGCAAGGCTGTCGCCGCGAGCGCGCACATCACCCTCCTGCCGTGCGACAGGCAGTCTGTGATGAGCAGCGAAAGCAGGCGTTTCAGCTTAGATGGCCCCGTCTTCACGCAGCTTTGCGATCTGTTCCTTGTCGTAGCCAAGATCGTTGAGTACCTGCGCATTGTGTTCGCCCAACTGCGGCCCGACCCATTGCGAACTGCCGGGTGTCTCTGAGAGTTTCGGCACAATTCCCGGCATCTTGAAATCTTTGCCGTCCGGCAGCTTCGCCTTCAGGAACATTTCCCGAGCCAGGTACTGCGGATCACTGAACATGTCTTCGGCGCTGAAGATCCGGCTGGCGGGGACGTCGGCCTGATTCAACTGCTCAATGACGGTGTCCAGCGGCAGCGCATTGACCCAGCGATCAATCACCCCATAAATCTCGTCGCGACGGCTGTCACGCCCGTCATTGCTGGCCAGCGCGGGGTCGTTGGCCAGGTCTTCGCGGCCGATGATCAGCATGAATCGCTTGAAAATCGCATCGCCATTGGCGCCGATCTGTACATGTTTGCCGTCGGCGCTGGTGTGGATCGAGGAGGGCGTAATGCCTGGCATGATGTTGCCGGTGCGTTCGCGAATGAAGCCGAACACGTCGAACTCCGGGACCATGCTTTCCATCATGGCGAAGATCGCTTCGTACAGCGCCACATCCACCACTTGACCCTGGCCGCCATTAACCTCGCGATGACGCAAAGCCATCAGCGCACCGATCACGCCCCAGAGCGCCGCAATCGAGTCGCCGATGGAAATCCCGGTGCGTACCGGCGGCCGGTCCTCAAACCCGGTGATGTAGCGCAGGCCGCCCATGGATTCACCGACCGCACCAAAACCTGGTTGATCCTTCATCGGCCCGGTCTGGCCGAAACCCGAAAGGCGCACCATCACCAGTTTCGGGTTCAGTGCGTGCAGGACGTCCCAACCCAGACCGAGCTTTTCCAGCACGCCGGGGCGAAAATTCTCGATGAGGATGTCCGCTTCACTGAGCAGCTTTTTCAGGATTGCCAGGCCGTCCGGGTGTTTCAGGTTCAAGGTCAGGGACTTCTTGTTGCGTGCCTGAACGAACCACCACAGCGACGTGCCTTCATACAACTTGCGCCATTTGCGCAACGGATCACCACCGTCGGGGGATTCGATCTTGATGACCTCGGCACCGAATTCGCCGCAAATGCGCGAGGCAAACGGCCCGGCGATCAACGTGCCCAATTCGATGACTTTCAGACCTGAGAGGGGTTTGGCGGTGAACGGCATGCTGGATCCTGTAGGACAAAGGCTTGGCTGATAGAGCGTTTTAGCACAGCCCGCCGTCAGTCGCTCAAGGTTGATGGCCGCGAAGCCTGCCGCATCGGTTAGACTTGCCGCCTTTCCACGTATCAAGAAGCCCGTTCATGGCCCAGCCGTCCACGACCTACAAGTTTGAACTGAACCTTACCGACCTCGACCGCAGCGTTTACGAGACGGTGAAGCAGACCATCGCCCGTCACCCTTCGGAAACCGAAGAGCGCATGACTGTGCGGCTGCTGGCCTACGCCTTCTGGTACAACGAGCAGCTGTCGTTTGGCCGTGGTCTGTCAGACGTGGATGAACCCGCCCTGTGGGAAAAGAGCCTGGATGATCGCGTACTGCACTGGATCGAAGTCGGTCAGCCAGACGCCGACCGCCTGACGTGGTGCTCGCGTCGCACCGAGCGCACCAGCCTGCTGGCCTACGGCAGCTTGCGCGTCTGGGAAACCAAAGTGATCCCGGCGATCAAGAACCTGAAAAACGTGCACATCGCTGCTGTGCCGCAGGAAGTCCTGGAAACCCTGGCCAAAGACATGCCGCGCGTTATCAAGTGGGACGTGATGATCAGCGAAGGGACGATTTTCGTCACCGACGACCGTGGTCAGCACGAAGTCCAGTTGCAGTGGCTGAGCGGCGAACGCGGCTGATTTTTCGCCACGTCATCCGGTTTTATCCTACGTATTCAAGAGAAGTACCTGTCACCCCATGCGCATCGAACCTCGCCTGTTGCCCGACACCCTGCCATTCCTCGGTGACCTGCCGCCGCTGCTGACCCGTCTGTACGCGGCGCGGGGCGTGGTTTCAGAGGCAGAACTGGACAAGAGCCTGGCGCGGCTGATTCCGTTCCAGCAGCTCAAGGGCATCGATGCCGCGGTGGATTTGCTGGTGACCGCGCTGGAGCAGCGTCAGCGGATTCTGATCGTCGGCGACTTCGACGCCGACGGCGCGACGGCGAGTACCGTGGGCATGTTGGGCTTGCGTCTGCTGGGCGCAGCTCACGTTGATTATCTGGTGCCGAACCGCTTCGAGTATGGCTACGGCCTTACGCCCGAAATCGTTGAGGTGGCGCTGACCCGCACGCCGCAGCTGCTGATTACCGTGGACAACGGCATCTCCAGCGTTGAAGGCGTGGCCGCGGCGAAAAAGGCTGGCCTCAACGTGCTGGTCACCGACCACCACTTGCCGGGCGATGAACTGCCGCTGGCCGATGCCATCGTCAATCCCAACCAGCCGGGCTGCGGCTTTCCGAGCAAGGCACTGGCCGGCGTCGGGGTGATTTTCTACGTGCTGATGGCCCTGCGCGCACGCCTGCGCAGCCTCGGCTGGTACGAGAGCAAGCCGCAGCCGAACATCGGCGAGTTGCTGGACCTGGTGGCCCTCGGCAGCGTCGCCGACGTGGTGCCGCTGGACGCCAACAACCGGATTCTCGTCCACCAAGGCCTCGAGCGAATCCGCGCCGGACGTGCGCGGCCGGGGATCAAGGCGATCCTCGAAGTGGCGAAGCGTGATCATGCGCGCATCACGTCCACGGATCTTGGGTTCATTGTCGGCCCGCGCCTGAACGCGGCGGGGCGCCTGGATGACATGAGCCTGGGCATCGAATGCCTGCTCACCGATGACGCCGGGCTCGCCCGGGAAATGGCTATCCAGCTGGACGGCATGAACCAGGACCGCAAATCCATCGAGCAGGGCATGCAGCGCGAGGCGCTGGCCCAGCTCAAGGATTTGCCGGTGGAATCGATGCCGTTCGGCCTGTGCCTGTTCGATCCCGAGTGGCACCAGGGCGTCATCGGCATCCTCGCCTCGCGTATGAAAGAGCGCTATTTCCGTCCGACCATCGCCTTTGCCGATGCTGGCGATGGCATGCTCAAGGGTTCGGGGCGTTCGGTGCAGGGCTTCCATATTCGTGACGCCTTGAGCGTGGTGGCGGCTCAGCACCCAAATTTGATCAGCAAGTACGGCGGCCATGCCATGGCGGCAGGCTTGACCTTGCCGGAAGCGAATTTTCCGCTGTTCGCCGAAGCCTTTGACGCTGAAGTGCGTAGGCAATTGCGCGAAGAAGACCTGACCGGTCGACTGCTGTCGGACGGGACTTTGGCTGTCGAAGAATTTCACCTCGAACTGGCCCGTGCTTTGCGGCATGCCGGTCCTTGGGGGCAACACTTCCCGGAGCCGTTGTTCCATGGTGTGTTCCAGTTGGTCGAACAGCGGGTTGTTGGTGAACGGCACCTCAAAGTTGTGCTGAAAAGCGAATGCGGCTCGGTGAAGCTGGACGGCATCGCGTTCGGAATCGACCGCGATATCTGGCCGAACCCGACCATCAAATGGGTGGAACTGGCCTACAAGCTCGACCTTAACGAGTTTCGCGGGAATGAGACGGTCCAGTTGATGATTGCCCACATAGAACCGCGTTGACCCCATTCGCGAGCAAGCCCGCTCCCACAGGATCTGCGCAGACCCTGTGGGAGCGGGCTTGCTCGCGAAGGCGATCTCCCTGACGCCAAATACCCCCGGAACCCTCCACCATCCCCCAATGTCGACTAGGCTCTAAGCACTGCTTGATTTTCCTTGTGACGTCTTGTCGAATTTTTTGCCCGCGGGGGCGGGTGCTGCACCTTTTTCCTGTCACTCGTCGACTTTCAAACAGAACCCTGGAGCCTGCCCACTGATTCGAGAGGTGCCCCATGAGTCTGCTGCTTGAACCCTATACCCTTCGCCAATTGACCCTGCTCAACCGCATCGCGGTGTCACCGATGTGCCAGTATTCGAGTGTCGATGGCCTGGCCAATGACTGGCACCTGGTTCATCTCGGCAGTCGTGCTGTCGGTGGGGCCGGTCTGGTTTTTACTGAAGCCACGGCGGTGACCGCCGATGGACGCATCACCGCCGAAGACCTCGGCTTGTGGAATGACGAACAGATCGAACCCCTGCAACGCATCACGCGTTTCATCGCGGCCCAAGGCGCTGTCGCCGGTATTCAACTGGCCCACGCCGGGCGCAAGGCCAGCACCCATCGGCCGTGGATCGGCAAGCACGGTAGCGTCAAACCTGAAGATGGCGGCTGGACGCCGGTCGGTCCTTCGCCCATTGCGTTCGACCCACAGCACACACCACCGAAGCAGCTGAATGAGAGTGAAATTGCCGAGGTCATCCAGGCGTTCGTTGATTCAGCGAAACGGGCGCTGATTGCCGGTTTCAAAGTCGTCGAAGTTCACGCGGCTCATGGTTACCTGTTGCATCAATTTCTATCGCCCTTGAGCAATCAGCGGCGCGATCAATACGGTAGTTCGTTCGAGAATCGAATTCGGTTGGTGCTGCAAGTCACCGAAGCGGTGCGTGCGGTGTGGCCTGAGGAATTGCCGGTGTTCGTACGGGTCTCGGCCACCGATTGGGTGGAAGACGGCTGGAATCCGGATGAAACCGTTGAACTGGCGCGTCGCCTCAAAGATTTGGGTGTGGACCTGATCGATGTGTCGTCGGGCGGCACGGCGGTCAACGCGGAAATTCCTACAGGCCCCGGTTATCAAACCCGCTTCGCCGAACGAGTGCGCAAGGAGTCAGGCATCGCCACCGGCACCGTAGGAATGATCACCGAACCGGCCCAGGCCGAGCACATTCTGCGCACCTGTCAGGCGGACATTATCTTCCTCGCCCGCGAGCTGCTGCGCGACCCGTATTGGCCATTGCATGCGGATGATGATTTGGGTGGACACAAGGCCATCTGGCCGGCGCAGTATCAACGCGCGACGCATCGGGATCAGCCGATTCATGAGTCGGATTTGCGTGACTGAGTAGCGTTGTGAAAACAAAAAGCCCCGATCGATGTGATCGGGGCTTTTGTGTTTTTGTGCAGGGATGTTTGTTGGCTGTCAGGCCATCTTCGCGGGCAAGCCTCGCTCCTACAGGTAAGTGTCGGACGAGGATGATAGGCTCGACATCAACTTGTAGGAGCGAGGCTTGCCCGCGAAAGGGCCCGCCCAGACAACCCTTCAAACTCAGGTGTACTTACGCTTCTCCGGCGCCGGCGGGAAATACTGATACAACCAGGTCTCGCTCAACGTCCGGTCATTGGTGCGAATAAACAACCGCAGCTCCACCGGGGCCACACTGTCATTGGTCGGGAACCAGTCAAAGGTAATCCGGTAGCCCTTGATGTCATCCAGCACCAGCACGTTGAAATCCTTGACCTGGCCGTTGGAGCACGTCACCACCGGTTCAATGCCCGTACCTTCCGGCAAGCGATCCAGCCCGCCGCCGGTGAAGTCCACCGCAAACCGGCGCGCCCAGACTGGCGGGTAATGCTCGCCCGGTGCCCAACCTTCAGTGAAGCCGCCCATGCCCGAACGGGTGGCGTTGACCCGCGCCAGCGGCGTGCCGACCGGCGGCAAAGCGCTCCAGTACAGCTTGTAGCCGTAGTTCAGGGAATCGCCGGCCGCGACCGGTTTCTTCGGAGTCCAGAACGCGACGATGTTATCCAGGGTTTCGCCGGTTGTAGGAATTTCCAACAGATCGATAGAGCCTTCGCCCCACGCGGTTGTAGGTTCTACCCAAAGGCTCGGTCGTTTGCTGTACCAGTCGACGGTGTCCTGATAACTGGCGAACTCGTGGTCGGTCTGCACCAGGCCGAAACCTTTCGGGTCGGTGTCGGCGAAGGCATTGAATTGCAGGGTCGCCGGGTTGTTCAGCGGACGGCAGATCCACTCGCCGTTGCCACGCCACATCGCCAGGCGATCCGAATCGTGGATCTGCGGGTGGATGGTGTCGCACATGCGCCGCTCGTGGGTGCCGCAGCTGAACATGCTGGTCATCGGTGCGATGCCCAGTTGTTCGATGGCGGTACGCGCATTGATGTGGGCGTCGACGGCCATGACGACCTGACTGGCCTGGCAATCGATATCGAAACGGTAGGCGCCGGTGGCACTTGGCGAGTCCAGCAGGGCGTAGACCACGAAACGGGTGCTGTCCTTGTCCGGGGTTTCGAACCAGAACTTGGTGAAGTCGGGGAATTCTTCGCGCTTCTTGGCGTAGGTATCGACCGCCAGACCGCGTGCCGACAGGCCGTATTGGCCAGTGGCGTCTACCGCACGGAAATAGCTGGCGCCGAGGAAAGACAGCACGTCGTGCCGGTCCAGTTCCGGGGCCTTGAACAGCTTGAACCCGGAGAAACCCAGATCGCCCGTGAGCTGCTTGGTATCGACCGTGGTGTTTTCATAGTTGAACAGCGAAGGGCGGAAATGCACCTCCCGCGCCTGACGTGTCTTGGGGTCGACGCTGTACATGCGCACCGGCTGCTTGAAACCCATGCCGACGTGAAAAAACTGCACGTCCAGCTGACCTTTCAAATCCTTCCACAGCGAATGATTGCCGTCGTAGCGGATCGCGTTGAAATTTTGTGGGGTCATGGTCGCCAGGGTCGGCGGCAGCACTTGCTTGGTGTCCTGATAGCGGTTGCCGGCAAGTTGCTTGGCCTGGATTTTCAGGGCTTCGAAATCGAACGCCTGTGCCTCGCCGTCAGCCGTGCCATTACCGGCCCAGGCCCGCGCAGCCAACAGGCCGGAGGCAGACAAACCGGTGTAGGCAGCGATGGCCATGGACGCTTTGAGCAAATTCCTGCGGTGCATAAGTACAACCTGTCGTGAACAATCCCGCGCCGTTCCTGGCACGTGCTGGATCAGAAATGGAGGTTCGGACATGCCTTCGGCCAAACGCAACGGACTTTAAACAGATGCCAAATAGCTTAAACCGTTCGGTGGCAGAGCAAAAATGATTGATGGCGTGGCAGTGGCACCGCTATGAAACAAGACATTTCCGGTAAACGTTTCCCACAGAGATTTCTGATTTATGCGGCATTTCTGCTTTTTTTTGACTAATTACTCTAAAAACCGCTTTTCAGCGCCAATTTACTTCCTATTCTATGGGCATAACCGGTTTCTGCCCTCAGGCCGGTGGGATTCAGTTGGCACGAGGTGACCGCTGAAAAAGGGTAGGGCGATGCGGTTTTTGCAGTTTTCTTTTTGACGTAGAGAGGGACATCGTCCATGTCGAAAGTACAAGGCATCACTGAAATGTTGGGGATCTTTCCGTGCCTGGGTATGGGGCGGCGAAGGCGTCGGCTTAATTCCGAGGAGTTGAAGCTGGTGGAGCGGTATCGCGAGTTGTCGGAGAACGACCGGATTGCGATGCGATATCTGGTGGATGCGATGCGCAGTGTTTCGCGGTTTTGAGTAAGAAGCCGAGGGGCGGACTGTGAAGTCTGCCCCTTTTTCATGTGCGCCCGGTATGGGCGCAATCTTGCGGGTGCCGATCAACCGCTGAGGCTTTCTATCAGGCTTTCGAGCGCTTCAGTGATGGTTTCATCCTGCGCCAGTTGCGCTGCTGCAGTCGCTCTGACTTGACGTGCCAAGCGGTATTCACTGGGCGTGCAGTTTGCGAACTGCTTGAAGGCACGAGCGAAGTAGGACGGATCCTTGAAGCCGGCCTCATAGCCGATGCTGGTAATAGGCATCTGGCTGTTGTCGAGCAGTTCTTTGGCGAAGTTCATGCGCTTGTTCAAGATGTAATCCGTGAAGCCAAGTCCATTGGCTTCCTTGAACAGGCGGCTGAAGCGAAATGTCGTCATGCCGCAGCGCTGCGCCAAATCCCTTTGATCGATGCTGTCTCGAAAGTGCTGTTCGATGTACAGCATGACATTGCTCAGCGCCTGGTGTTTTTGGTGCCCTGAGGTCAGCCGGATACTGTCCGGCAGGGTTGGGGAGTGGTCGATCAGCATCGTCTTGCGCAGGTCGGTCACATTTCGGCGCAGCTCGCAGAGCTGAACTACAGCAGTCAGGTAACGACTCTTCTCTGTGAGCGAGAGCGGGAGCACCATGTATTCCCAGACGCTGGAACGCATGGCCCAGACGGCCAGTTCCTCTGAGTGCTGCACGGTGAACATGGTGATCGGGATGCCCGGTGTGCTGCGTTTGATCTCCAGCAACAGCCTCAAGCCTGGTGTGTCGGGGCGATCGAAATGCATGCAGATCATGTCCGCCTGTTCCCCGATGGGCAGCGCGGAGTTTTTCGCCAGTTTGCAGTCGCAGGTACCCTCGAACTGTGCGATGAGTTCTTTCGTGGATCGATCATGAGTCAGATCGAACCATAGGAGCGATGGCCTTTTGGTCAAATTGGACGTCATGTCTCTACTCGGCAGGTCTGATTGACTCTCTACTCGCTAGTATTGCCAATACGCCATCACTTTGCAGATTGAATCCTTATAAAAACGACGAATTACAGATCTGTTCGATCTATGTGTTTCCTGGAAGGTTGTCCGGTCCCAGTGTTTGCGGGTGTGTTGTCGACGAACCCGGGTTTAACCACTTGTCGCTTCTGAATCAATGGCAATTGCCGTTGCGTTTCAATGCCTTGTTTACCCCTCTCGCGACTTCTGCAAAGGCCAATGAACCGTATCCGGCCGCTGCGCAAAAAAGTCCTAACGATGTGCAAAATCCTCCTAACGCCTATGCCTGCTTACTGACTAGGGTTGCATCAGGCAGCACAGAAAGTTCTGCCTCAGAAACACAACATTTGAGTGAGGTGGCCAAAATGATCATGCAAACAATCAAGGCTTCGGTAGTGAAGTTCGCCAAAGACGAAGACGGTCTGACCATTGTGGAATACGCGGTGGCCGGCGGATTAATCACGGTAGCTGTTGCCGCAATGTTCACTCTTTTGGGCGGTGCCGTGAACACCAGAATCACAGCGCTGTGCGCTGCGGTCAAAGGCGCTACCTGCTGATGACAGTAACCCACTGTGGTGGGGCGCGGTGATATTCATGGAGCAACCGGTTTTACAGTTTCTCTGATCGACCGGCAACTCAATGAACTTCGTGCAGACCCCGCCAATGTATTTTCTGAGTCGTATGACCGCTGAAACGAGGTATACAAAAATGAATCTGCAAACAATCAGAACTTCAATTACCAAGTTCGCCAAAGATGAAGATGGCCTGACCATTGTGGAATACGCGGTAGCCGGTGGATTAATTACGGTAGCTGTTGCTGCAATGTTTATTCTTTTGGGTGGCGCCGTGAACACCAGGATCACAGCACTGTGCGCTGCGGTCAAAGGTGCCACCTGCTGATGACAACCACTCGTTGTGGCGGGGGCGCGGTGATATCCATAGAGCAACCAGTTTTACAGTTTCTCTGATAGACCGGGCAACTCAATAGACTTCACGCTGTCCCCGCCAACGTACTTTCTGATCCATATCACGGCTGAAGCGAGGTATACAAAAATGAATCTGCTAACAATCAGAACTTCAATCACCAAGTTCGCCAAAGATGAAGATGGCCTCACCATTGTGGAGTACGCCGTGGCCGGTGGGTTAGTTACGGTAGCGGTTGCCGCAATGTTTATTCTTTTGGGTGCCGAGGTGAACACCAGGATTACAGCACTTTGCGCAGCGGTCAAAGGTGCTACCTGCTAACGATAATCCCGGTTAGGGGGGGACGCGCCATGTCCATGGAATTGTTGGTAATGACTGTTTTACTGCTAGGACTATTGGGCGTGGCGGTGGTGAGCGATCTGCGTCGCCACCGTATTCCCAACATGCTGGTCCTGTTGGGCCTTGCCCTGGGACTGGGCGGTCAAATGTATTTAGGTGGCGTCAGCGGATTGGGTGACAGCCTGTTGGGCATCCTGGTCTGTTTTGCACTGTTTCTGCCGATGTACGCCTTGGGTGGCATGGCCGCCGGCGACGTCAAGTTAATGGCCATGGTCGGCAGCTTTTTACCCTTCCATTTTGCATTGTGGGCTGCCTTGTTCAGCCTGATAGCCGGTGGCGTGTGCGGTTTTTTGATTGTGCTGTATCGCGGCCAGCTGCTTCAGACCCTGGGACGTTATTGGTTGATTCTGAAGGCGCAGGCCTATCTGGCGCCAACTTCAGATGAAGTAGCCAGCAAGCCTTTCCCTTATTCGATTGCAATCTTGATAGGCACTTTAATCAGCGTCTACTGGCAACTGGTTGCCGGTGGATTCGGAGGCTAGTCATGCACATCATTGTCGATAGTGATGCCTACCCCAGCGCTCGGGGCGCGGTGCAACGACTGGCTCCCCAGCCGTGCACAATCCGCGAAACTGGACTGACAGACAGTTTCCTCGGTGAGTTGGTATGCAAACACTTGTATGACGCTGGCGTGCTGGACATGCCGCGGCTGGTGGAGCGCCTGGCGCTGACCGGCGCCGTACTTGATGAAGTCCTGGCGTTTCTGCGCAAGGACGGTCGTGTCGAAGTGCTTGGCCAGTTGGGGTCGCAATCGACAAGTGGGCAAATGCTGCGTTATGGCCTGACCGAACGCGGTCGCAGCGCCGCCCGCGATGCCTTGTCCCGCAGTGGCTATATCGGTGCGGCACCCTTCCCGGTGGACACCTACCGGTCCCTGATCAAACTGCAAACCATTCACCATGGTCGCATCAACGCCAACGATATGCGCAATGCCTTTGCTGGCGTAGTGCTTACCGACAGCATGCTCGATCAGTTAGGTGTGGCGATGAACTCCGGGCGCGCCATTATGATTTATGGCCCCGCGGGTACTGGCAAGACCTACATCAGCCGTCGGTTGATCCGTCTGTTCACCGAGGCCATCTGGGTGCCTCATGCCATCGTCATCAACGAGTCCGTGATCGAGATCTATGACCCGCAAGTGCATCAGCGGTTCGAAGATAACGTTCAACAGAACAATTTGATGCTCAACGAAGGGATCGACCGTCGACTGCTGCGCTGCAAACGCCCGATCGTCGTCACTGGCGGTGAGTTGAGCATGGAGCAACTGGACGTTCGCTATGACACTAACACCCGTCAATACCAGGCTTCTTTGCAGCTCAAGGCCAGCAATGGCCTGTTCATCATCGATGACATGGGGCGTCAGCGCATGGCACCCGCGGAGTTGTTGAATCGCTGGATCGTCCCGATGGAAGAGAAGTGCGATTTCCTCAACCTGGGCGGCGGTCGGCATTGCGAGCTGCCGTTCGATCTGATTCTGGTGTTTTCCACCAACCTCAATCCCCTGGAGTTGGCCGATGAGGCCTTTCTTCGCCGGATTGGCTACAAGCTGCAATTCGGTTATCTGAAGCCTGAGGAGTACGAAAAGATCTGGCGTCAGGAAAGCGAGCGTCTGGGCGTGCCTTATGACCAGTTGCTGGTGCGTTATGTGCTGCAAAGGCTTTATGCAAGTGAAGGCATGCCCCTGGTGCCTTGCCATCCCCGCGATCTCCTGAGCATGGCGCTCGATCGTCAACGTTACATGGGCGGTTCCGGACCACTGTCACCGCAAGAGTTGGAATGGGCCTGGCACAACTACTTCGTCCAGCTCGACTTTCTTTGATACGGAGATACTGACATGAGCTCTCGTACTCTTTCCCTGATAGGCGTTTCCCTGGTCATGGGCCTTGGTGCTGCATGGATGGCCGACTCCTGGCTGAGCGCCCGGCTCAATGCCAGCCCGGATGATCACCTTCGAAGCGTAGTGGTCGCCACAGTAGAGATTCCATTCGGGCAGATGGTCGAGGCTCAGCAGGTCACGACCGTACGCATGCCCATGGATACGATCCCGGAAGACGCCTTCGACTTGAGCGAAAAGGCTGTGGGCAAGATCGCAACGTTCGACATTCTGAAGGGCGACATTGTGCGCGGTGCGCGTCTGAGTGAGCACTTGGGTGGCAGCACCCTGGCTTCGCTGATTGCGACAGACAAGCGTGCCATCTCGGTACGGGTGGACGATGTGGTCGGTGTGGGCGGGTTCCTGTTGCCGGGTAACCGGGTTGATGTACTCGCGACCAAAACCACCAGTGCCGGCAGCAATAGCGCCGTGTCCAGGACCATCCTCGAGAACTTGCGGGTATTAGCGGTGGACCAGACGGCAGGTACCGACAAGACCCAACCGGTGGTGGTGCGTGCAGTGACGCTGGAAATGACGACCGCAGAGGCTGAAACCCTGGTCACGGCGCAAACGGAAGGGAAACTGCAACTGACCTTGCGCAATCCGCTGAACTCCGAGAAAAAAATCGCGGCCGTTGCACCTGTAGCGCCTGCCGCACCGGTCATGACGGTGGCCACCGCCACGGTGCCAAAACGCGTGGTGCAACGCAGCGGCGGCGAAAGTGGTGGGGCTGTCACCGTCATCCGCGGGATCGAAACCAAAGTAGTCAACATTCGCTGACAGGGCGTAACAGGTCCTGGACACCAGGTCTTGGCGGAGCCGATCCGCATCAGTATTGGCAAATGAGGGCTTGATGATGAATCTTCGTATTCAGCAGCCGTTCACTGCGACGCCAAGGCGCCAGAAAGGATCGGTGAGTGTATTGATGGTGATCGCGTTGGCGGCGATTGGCATGGTGGCCGCACTGGCTTTGGACGGCGGGCACATGATGCTGAACAAAACGCGCTTGCAGAATGCGGTGGACGCCGCGGCCCTGAGTGGCGCCAAAACCCTGAGTCAGGTGGAAGGTGGAGTCAATATTGCCAGTACGACGCGCACTGCCGCACTCAATACGCTGACGCAAAATGCGAATGCCACGGGCAACACAGAATTGGCAACGGCGGTTGGTGGCAACGCAGCCACATTCGCGGTGGTGGAACTGGCAAGCAGTGTCTATGGGCCGTTCTCCTATCCCGGGCCAGCGAATGCCAAATACGTTCGGGTATCGGTACCGAGCTATAACCTGACCGGTTTTTTCTGGAACTTCGCCCAGGTATTCGGTTCTGGCGGTCTGGGGGCTAAAGCGGTGGCGGCAATCGCCACTGCCGGACCCAGCCCTACCAGTCCTTGTGATCTCGCACCTTTGATGGTCTGTGGCGACCCGACTCAATACAACCCTGGCGCCGGCGTGTTCTGGGGCTTCCAGTTTGGTGATTTGCAGGTATTGAAGACGGCTGCCGGCAATTCGTCGCCCATTGGTCCAGGCAATTTTCAGTTGCTCGATTTTGGTTCGGGCGGCAGTACGGTCAGGGAGGACCTGGCCGGAGGTGGCAAGGTCTGCCGCACTGTGGGGGACAACGTCCAGACCGCACCTGGCAACAAGGTCGGCCCTACCTCCCAAGGCTTGAACACACGCTTCGGCATCTACAACGGCCCGGTCAGTGCCTCGGACTATCCGCCGGACATGGTGACCGAGTCCAGCAACCCCGCGATCACTTACGACGACTCGGTCACACCGGCACAGGCGAAGTACAAAGGGAAAACCGTCACCTCGAGCAACGGCAATCTCACGGCGGGCGGCGACGCGATATTTGACTACAACGACTGGCGCACGAGCGTTGCCGGGTGTGTGGCAGGGTCTGGCAGTGGTTGTGAGAGCCATGGCGTGTTCGAGCGCCGGATGATGAAAATTGTGGTGGGCAACTGCACTGGCAAACAAGGCGGTTCCACCTCGATCCCCGTCCTCGGTTTTGGCTGCTATTACGTGGTGCAACCAATGGATGGCGGTGGCGGGGACGCTCAGATCTTCGGGCAGTTCGTGAAGGAGTGCGAAGGCGACAACGTGGCCGGCCCTACGCCGTCAACCGATTCCGGCCCACAGATCATCCAGCTCTACAAAACCTATCTCAACGGCAGCGGTACTCCGAGCACTGACTCATAGGAGGCGTCATGAGACTTCACGCGTTTAAACATCCGAAGCGCCAGCAAGGCCTGGCCATGGTGGAATTCACCCTCGTCCTGCCGGTGTTGTTGCTGCTGTTACTGAGCCTCGGTGAGATCGGCCGCATGCTCTATCAGTACAACGTATTGCTGCAGGCCAGCCGTGATGCCGACCGTTTTGTCGCAAACCACGCCTGGGACTCGACGCTGGGTGCGGTCTCTCTGAGCAACGCGCTGCAGACCCAGACGAAAAACGTTGCGGTGTATGGCGTGCCTGCCAACACCGGTACCGCTGTGTTGTCCGGGTTGACGCCTGACAACGTGGTCGTCGCCGCGGTGGGCACCGACCATGTGCGAGTCACCATCACCTATACGTTCTGCCCGGTGATTGGCAGTGGCAATTGTGCCGGCTCGATTCCGGGTTTTTTTGGCAATCAGATTGCGCTGAACATTCCCCTGGTTGCCACTACCGTGATGAGGGCACTGTGATGAATAGAAAACACATGCGCGGAATCTATACGGTGGAGTTCGCGTTCGTTGGTCTGCTGGTGTTCACGCTGTTGTTTGGCGTGTTGGAAATGGGCCGCCTGTACTTCACAGTCAATGCACTGGATGAGGCCGCGCGCCGTGGTGCGCGCCTGGCAGCCGTCTGCAATATCAGCGATCCGGTGGTGTTGCGGCGGGCAATCTTCAATGCTGCGACCGACGCAGGTACGAGCCAGCTGATCAGCAATCTGGCCACCACTAATCTGACGTTGACCTACCTGGACGCAAATGGCGCCCTGGTGGCCAACCCAGCTGACCTGGTCAGCGCAAACGGCTTTCGTGCCATCCGCTATGTCCAGTTGAGTCTGCAAAACTTCGTTTTCAATCTGTTTATTCCCGGGTTCGGCGTGCCCATTACCTTGCCTGCATTCAGGGCAACGTTGCCACGCGAAAGTCTCGGGCGTCACTCTGATTCCGGGGAGATCACACCATGCTGAATATGAAGGAAACGCCGATTGCCAGTTCGACTGGCAAAACCGGGTTGCGGTTGCTGATCAGCAGCCGTGATGCCAACTCTTTACGCGATCTGCAGAGTGTCTGTCAGCGCATGCCTGGCCTGGAGGTAAGCACTCGTCTGGTGAGCAATGGGCATGTTGACCCGCTCTACAGTCTGGACCGTATGCCCGATCTGTTGCTGTTGCGCGTCAGCCACCTGTGGCGCGAGGAATTGTCGGCACTGTTGCAACACCCGGCCCATGAGCGTCCGCCGATGCTGGTGTGCGGACTGCTGAGCGAACAGGAAGCCATGCGCCTGGCGATGCAGGCCGGTGCCCGGGACGTGCTGCCGGAGCCCATCGCCGAGACCGAACTGGTCGCTGCCATGAATCGGCTGGTCACGGAGGTTCGGAGCGGCAGTGGGGCTGACGGAAAATTGATCGCCGTGATGAGCGCAAAGGGCGGTTCCGGCGGAACCCTGGTGGCCTGCAACCTGGCACAACAGCTCAGCATGAAAGGCGGCAGTACCCTGCTGCTGGATATGGACCTGCAATTTGGCAGCGTGACGCATTATCTGGATGTGGCGCAGACGCACAGCCATCTGGAGGTGTTGCATCAGATCAACGGCATGGACAGCGTCGCGTTACGCGGTTTTTGCAGTCACTTCAGCCCGACCTTGCATGTGCTGGGCGGTCGGGCCGGTGAGCTGTGTTTGCCGCAAGATGCCCAACCCGAGCAACTTGACACCCTGTTGCAGTTGGCCCGCGCCAGCTATGGCTGGGTGGTGGTCGACCTGCCGCGGCAAATCGATCACCTCACCGGTTCTGTGCTGGAGCAGGTGGATCGGGTGTACGTGGTGGTGCAACAGAGCGTCAGCCATCTGCGCGATGCCAGCTCTCTGGTGCGGATTCTTCGCGATGACCTGGGTGTGCGCGGGGATCAATTGCAGATCGTGGTCAACCGTTATGACAAGGCCGCAGCGATCAGCCTTAAAGATGTCGGCGAGGCGCTACGCTGCACCAATCTGTCGAAATTACCCAACGACTTCAATCTGGTCAGCCAGAGTCAGAACACTGGTGTGCCGTTGGGGCTGCATGCGCCGAGGGCAGCGATTACTACTGCACTGCGCGACATGACCGAGGACCTGGTCGGTCAACAAGTAGCCGGCAACAAAGGCTTGTTCAAACGCGCCTTCAACCGTGTTTTCGGGGGATGAACCATGATCAGCGACTTTCGTAACCGCTTGCGCAAACAGTCTGGTAAACCCGCCGCTGCCCAACCGGGCGACGATCTGCTGGATCCGCCAGAGGAAATAATGGCGTGGGAACGTGTGGCACCAGACGTTCTTTACGAAACCAAAAGCCAGGTCACCCCGGTGGAGGCGGAGTGGCGGGAAAAGATCTACCAGCAGTTGCTCAAGGTCATGGACCTGTCCTTGCTGGACTCCCTTGAACAGGCCGAGGCTGCTCGGCAGATTCGCGATATTTGCCAGCGCCTGCTCGATGAGCATTCGGCACCGGTGAGTACCGTCAGCCGTCAGTTGATCATCAAGCAGATCACCGACGAGGTGCTCGGCCTGGGGCCTCTGGAACCGTTGCTGGCCGATCACAGCGTGTCCGACATTCTGGTCAACGGCTCTGCCTCGGTCTATGTCGAACGCTTCGGCAAACTGCAACGGACCGATGTGCGTTTTCGCGATGATCAGCATTTGTTGAACATCATCGACCGTATCGTCTCCAGCCTGGGGCGGCGTATCGACGAGTCCTCGCCGTTGGTGGATGCCCGGCTCAAGGACGGTTCGCGGGTCAACGCGATTATCCCGCCGCTGGCCATCGATGGCCCGAGTATGTCGATTCGGCGCTTTGCGGTGGACCTGCTCAATACCGACAGTCTGATCCAGGTGGGAACGTTGACCCCGGCCATTGCCCTGCTGCTCAAGGCGATTGTCCGTGGGCGCTTGAACGTGCTGATTTCCGGCGGTACCGGCAGCGGCAAGACCACCATGCTCAATGTGCTGTCCAGTTTCATTCCGCAAAACGAGCGGATTGTCACCATCGAAGATTCGGCCGAACTGCAACTGCAGCAACCCCATGTGGTGCGTCTGGAAACCCGGCCTTCGAACATCGAGGGTCGTGGCGAAGTGAGCCAGCGGGAGTTGGTGCGCAACAGCCTGCGGATGCGTCCGGACCGCATAGTGATCGGCGAAGTGCGCGGCGTCGAGGCGCTGGACATGCTGACTGCGATGAACACCGGCCACGACGGCTCGTTGACCACGATCCACGCCAACACCGCACGCGATGCGTTGGGGCGAGTCGAGAACATGGTGTCGATGACCGGGGCGACCTTTCCGATCAAGGCCATGCGGCAGCAGATCGCTTCGGCCATTGATGTGGTGATCCAACTGGAACGCCAAGAGGATGGCAAGCGCAGACTGGTCAGCGTGCAGGAAATCAACGGCATGGAAGGCGAGATCATCACCATGACCGAAATCTTTTCCTTCGTGCGCCATGGCATGGGCGAAAACGGCGAAGTGCTTGGTGATTACCGGCCCAGCGGCATGATCCCCGCGTTCCGCGATGTGCTGGCCAAGCGCGGCATCGAGTTGCCGCTTACGATGTTCAGGCCTGAATGGATGGAGGCACGGCAGTCATGAACAATATTCCTGGTGAATTCATTCTGATGTTCCTCGGCATGGTGTTTATCGCTGTGTTCCTCCTGTCTCAGGGGGTGGTGGTGCCGGTGTTCGGCGAGGCCGGCAAGATGCGCAAGCGTATCCGCGGCCGTTTGCACGTTCTGGAGAAAGCCAACAACCTGCCCAATATGCAGACGGTGTTGCGACAGAAGTACCTGACGCGCTTGACGCCGCTGGAGGCCATGCTCGAGCAGTTGCCCTTTATGGCGAGCCTGACCCAGATGATCGAGCAGTCCGGTCATGAATATCGTGCTTATCGGGTGTTGTTGCTCGGGCTGTTCCTGGGCGCCTGTGCAGGTTTCTCGATCTGGATGATCTCGTCAGTCTGGTGGATGGCGTTGCTGGCGGGCTTCGGAGCGTTCTGGCTACCACTGCTGAAAATTTCTCGTGACCGTGGCAAACGCTTCGCCGGGTTTGAGGAAGGCCTGCCGGATGCACTGGATGCCATCTGCCGTGCCCTGCGCGCCGGGCACCCGTTCAACGAAACCCTGCGCCTGGTCGGCGAGGAGCATAAGGGGCCGGTCGCTCAGGAGTTTGGCCTGACTTTCGCGGACATCAACTATGGCAACGATGTACGTCGGGCCATGCTCGGCCTGCTGGAGCGGATGCCGAGCATGACGGTGATGATGCTGGTGACCTCAATCCTCATCCATCGCGAGACCGGCGGCAATCTGACCGAGGTGCTGGAGCGTTTGAGTCGGCTGATCCGCGGGCGTTTTCGCTTCCAGCGCAAGGTCAGGACCCTGTCGGCCGAAGGGCGGATGTCAGCCTGGGTGCTGGTGTCGATTCCATTCGTGCTGGCGATTGCGATCGTTGTCACAAGCCCCACCTACATGCCTGTGCTGCTCAATGATCCCATAGGCCACAAACTGATCATCGGGGCGTTTTTCGCCATGTTGCTCGGGATTTTCTGGATACGCAAAATCATTCGGATTCAGGTTTAAGCGGTATTCGCTACCGGGAGGTACAGGTCATGGACTTTTTGCTCGGGTTGTTCAGTCGGGTCACGGGAAGCGAAGAGGTGGCGCGCCTGTTGTTCCTCGGCGCGATCGGTTTGAGTACGGTGCTTGCAGTTGTCGCCGTGAGCTTGCTGATTTTGGGGCTTCAGGATCCGGTGCAGCGTCGTCTGGCACTGATCAAGCGTGGTCATTTAGGCAACACCGCCGGGCAAGAAGCCCCGGGTAATCTGCAACTGTTACTGGAACGGGTCGGCCAGCGCTTTGCCTCGGCCGAATCGGCTCAGACCTCCGTCACCCAGACTTTATTGACGCATGCTGGGTACCGTTCCACTTCAGCGGTGCAGATGTACTGGGCTGTGCGCTTGATGACGCCGCTGTTATTAGTCGGTATTGCGTTGCTGCTATTGCCGATGATTCCCAGGGTTTCCCTGGCCATGGGGCTGCTGGTGGTGGTCTTGGCAGCCGGTATCGGATGGTTGCTGCCAGCGCTGTATGTCGCCAAGCGCAAGCAGTTGCGACAAGGTCGGTTGCGTGCCGCGTTTCCGGATGCGCTGGATCTGATGGTCGTGTGCGTGGAGTCGGGCCTTGCCTTGCCCACGACGATCGAACGGGTGGCTGAGGAGATGTCGGTCAGTCAGGTCGAACTGGCTGAAGAACTGGCCCTGGTCAATGCGCAAATCCGCGCGGGCATTTCCAGTACCGCGGCGCTCAAACAACTGGCTGTGCGCACTGGCCTGGACGACGTACAAGGGCTGGTCAGCCTGTTGGCGCAGAGTATCCGCTTTGGTACCAGCGTGGCCGATACCCTGCGCATCTATGCCGATGAGTTCCGTGACCGGCGTACGCAGGCCGCCGAAGAGATGGGGGCGAAAATTGGTACCAAGCTGATATTTCCACTGATTTTCTGTCTGTGGCCGAGCTTCTTTCTGGTCGCTATCGGCCCGGCCATGATCGGTGTACTCAAAGTATTCGGGTGAGGTAAAACGGGTGGAGGCTATCGAGTGCGATGGCCTTGCCCCCCGAGCCTGATCTGCACTTTCCTGTCATGGACCCACACATTTCCCGCCGCGGGATCATCCAACCAGGGTTGGATAATGTGTAGAGACTACTTTCCTGAACACGACATCAAGCCCGGCTTTGCAGCCAGGCTACTCTGGACTACGCCAGAGGCTGATCACCCATCGACATGCCTCAGTTGCCGCTACTCATATCTCCCCCAGCATCCTGTTCAAAAAACATCGGAATCGGGAAGTTGAAGCTATTCAGCCAGCGCTGCATGGCCTGTTCACGTTCGGCGGCCGAAGCGGTTTGCAGATTAGGGGAGGCAACCACACCTCGAATCTGCAACTGCAACCACTGTTCGGTGCCTTGTTGATACGGCGAAGAGGGGCCCGGCTCAATAGCCCAGGCAGTGGTGGACAGGCAAGCCATGCACACGATCAACAGCCTTTTGGTCTTCATCTCGATTCCTCGTACGTTCTACTTGTTCGCACTGGAAGAGGCATCGGCTACTTCCGTCTTGCGATTCCCCTCGGTAGCCACCACTTTTTTGGCGGAGGCCTTGAGTTTTTCCGCGCGGGTTTGAGCTTCGGCGACTTGTTTGGGGCTCAAGTCGGCGCGGGTCACCAGGTCAGCAGCCGACTTCCAGTTATCCTGGTAGATCAGCAGCGTCACCATATTGAGTGCCGCCAGTGTGTTTGCCTGCTTGAGCTCCATGGCGGTCATGAACTCAAAGCGTGCTTCAGGGATCCGTCGCTGATTGAGGTAGACGACCCCCAGGTCATTTCGCATCCTGTCGTCGGTGGGGGCCATCTTCACCGCACGCTCAAGGTGAGTGGCAGCGGAGGCGTTATCATTTTTGGCGGCGGCCAACTGGCCCAGGCCATGTTCCCCTTCCGCCGTCAGACAGGTGCCGAGCAAGCTTTCGTACAACGGCTGCGCGTCGCCGCTACGCCCCATCATGCGCAACACCCGAGCCTTGCGCAGGCGAACCTGGACCAGGTCATCGGGCAAACCTTCCAGGTTCGCCAGGCTGGCATACAAACGGCCTTCGTCGGCCATGTTGTCGGCCAGGTTCAGGGCCAGTTCCTGCTCCGAACCAGGCTTGGCACAGCTGGGCGGTCGCGAAGTCAGGCCATTACTGGCACAACCTGCGAGCATTAACGTCGTCGCTATTGCAATGACTGCTTTCATCGTATGTCCTCTGGCTACAACATGTTGAACGCCCGGCCAATGGCAATGAAGCTGGCCCGGCAGGCGTTCAACGTCACCGTTACGAGTGAGGGCGAGGCGAGTCTGGTTCAGGCTCCGGATCATTGCGAGAGCCCGCTGAGACTGTCGAAGTCGCCATTTTCCAGGAAAAACATGCGGTAGAAGTTCGGGTCGTAATTGCGCAGCTGTTCGCCAGGCAATGACGGTAGTGGTGCATTGGCAGCCAGTGGCTGGACCAGATGAGGGGTGACGATCATCAGCAGTTCGCGCTCTTCACGGTTGATGGTGTTGTCGCGGAAAAATGCGCCCAGAACCGGGATATCGCCCAGCCCCGGAAACTTGTTCACCTGGGAATTGTTGCGGGAGCTGATCAGGCCGCTGATGACGAAGCTTTCGCCGTCGGCCAGGGAGATGCTGGTATCGGTACGGCGCACGCTCAGGGCCGGGACTATCGTGCCGGCGATGCTCACGGCGTTGGTGAAGTCCAGTTCACTGACTTCCGGCGCCACCTTCAGCGCGATACGATTTTTCCCGACGATGGTCGGCGTCAGAGTCAGGCGGATACCAAATTCCTTGTACTCGATGGACACGTTATCGCTGCCTGAACTGGGCACCGGAATCGGTATTTCACCGCCGGCCAGGAAGCTCGCACTCTGCCCGCTGAGCGCTACCAGGCTTGGCCGCGCCAGGGTGTAGGCGAAACCACTGCCTTCCAGCGCGTTGAGTGCCACCAGGGTACTGCCGGTAGCAAACGTGAGGTTGAAGTTGTTGTTGTTCACCGGTATCGCGGGCGTGACAATGCCGCCGATGGTCGGCAAGGTTCTCGGTGAGCCGAACAGGAAGTTGCCACGGATACCGAAAATCGAAGCGGAGGCTTCCTTGAGCTTGGTCCGGCTGACTTCGACGAAACGGATATCGGTCTGCACCTGGCTCGGCAGCAGCGGGTCGTCGGAGGGCACTGACGGCACGCTGGTCAGTGCCGATGTGGCTTTACCCTTGACGAACACCATGCTTTGGCGCGGCGATTTAGAACAGGCCGTCCAGACCATCAGGCTGGTGGTCCCCGGTGCAATGCCCGTGAGTATGAACGCGCTGCTGCCGCTGGGTTGCACGTCGGCAATTTTCGGGTCACCCACCGCCAGTTGCGTTACCGGAACGGGGCTGCGCAGTTCATTCTGCAGCCCCTGACCGACCTCGAACGTTGTCGACCAATTGTCCAGTTGCGAACAATTGGCAGGTGCGGCCTGAGCCGCATTCACGCTGAGGCCCGTCCAGAACAGGCCATGGATAATTTTCTTGAACGCGGGCGCGGGACGAAGGCTCATTTGGTGAATCCTCACTGGATAGGCCATCTATAGGCAGACAAAGTTGTCTCTGATCACTTCACGGGGATCGGACTATCCCCCCCAATGCGCCACACCATTTATCGATGGCTTTGGCGTTATTCCTTGCGTGCAACACACGAGCGGGCGCAGTTCGCTGACCTGGCTGGACAGCGAGCGACCTTTGCTAAAACGGTTTTTAGTGAGGCGGTTACCTGAACTGCGCGCCAGAGTGACGCTGGCAGTTACGGACGCTACTGTCCGCCGACCTGCCCCCCCTGAAAAGTAAACGGCCATGTAGGTACAGAGCCGGAATACGCCTGCCATGATCATAGTGAGCTAACTCCTTTTGCCAATCTGATCACTGAAGCTAACTTGGAAACTGGAGCCGTTATGACTTCTTATTGTTTGACGGTAGTTCAATCAAACCAAAGTGCCATGATTTTAAAAAAAAACCATGGGTGCAAAAGCTGTAGAAAGGCAGGTGGGTGAGCGGTGCAGGCAAGGTCGTAGCGCAGTGCGATTGGCTGATACCGAGGGGGAAATGAAGGCAAAAAAAAGGCCCATCAGTCAGGCTGAACGGGCCTTTTTCATGTCTCAGCCTGCCTTCAACTGCAAATGCCCATGATCGGAAACGGTCGCTGCGCCTGCACCAGATCCGGCATATCCCGCCACTTGATCCACGCCGAATCTTGCCAGTGCAGCAGCGGCACCGAGAGGCCGCCCCATCAAACGTCCCAGGTCATGGACGCAGAACCAGGCTTGGTTGGCGTGGAGGAAGCGGTTGTGGCGGGGAAAAACAGTGGGGATGAAATGAGGATGAATTTCAGACGGATTTAGCGTGTGCATTTCTTCGACTCCATGTTGAGAAAGGAGCCGCCACTAATCCTTCGACAGATTTGGGTTGCGGACCATGTGGCGTTCGAAGTCGGAACATTCTCGATCAACACGGAAAAGCCGAGAGGCCCGCGCCACACGGTCCACCATAAAGCGAAACGAAAAGGCAAAACTGTGCCCCAGTTCCTATAGTGGTGCGGATGCGCCATGTTGATGATTGACCGGCTTCGACCCCGGGCCGCTGATTTGGCAGCGACGGGACAAAGCCTATCGGTCAGGCGCTCGCGGCGACAAGACTACTCTGGCGACGCTTGTCGTAGGAATCAGAGTCTTTTCAGGAAGGCTCGATCTGTAGGAATTTCCTGTTTTTTCACCGAGCGCAGAAAACTGGAAACAGAGGAGCAGCTTTTCCTCTATTTTTCGAATCCATTGAGTCTGCGCACAAGGAACAGATCTATGACTGACGGTAGCCACGTGAAACCAGAGACTTATGCCCTCGATCGATTCGAGGCGGTTCGTGGGAAAGCTGATATCAAAGGGCGTACGGATAAATTGATGGCTGAGCTGCGGGGGGACGGCAGATGCCGTTTGACGAGTGAAGCTTGCCCCGGGAACCGACAGGATCCCGGGGTAATTGTCCTTAGTGACTAACCTTCCAGGCATCCCCCGCTGGCGCCGTACCATGGTCATACGGCTTGGCAATCCACATATAAACCAGCCCCAACCCAATCACGATCGCCGTGCTCAGCACCATCGCATAGTTGATGTACCACGCCGCATCCGGTGTGCGCGGCCAGGCCATGTTGATGATGGCGCCGACGCCGTAGACCAGCGCGCCGATGTTCACCGCCCAGCCCCAGGCGCCGAGGGTGAATTTGCCGCTCGGTTTCCAGCCTTTCAGGCGGGCATAAAGGGCTGCGAGCACGATCATCTGGAACGCGAGGTAGATGCCGATTGCTGCGAAGCTGACGATGGTGGCCACGGCGTCTTGCAGGAAGAAGCCCAGAATAATGATCAGCGCCGGCAGAACGCCGGAGACGAACAGTGCAGCAACCGGAACCTGGGTTGTAGGCGAAATCTTTTTCAGCAGTGAGCTGCCGATGACCATTTCATCCCGGGCGTAGGAATACAGCAGACGACTCGCCGCCGCTTGCAGGCTGATGACGCAGGAGATGAAGGAAATCATCACCACGCCCATGACCATTTTCGAACCGACGGGGCCGAAGGCGTTGTTGAGGATGGTGCCGACCGGATCTTTGTCGGTGCCGTTGATCACCGCTTGCATGTCCGGCACGGCGAGGATCAGTGCCAGGCAAGCAAACATCGCCGCAACGCCGCCGATGTAGATGGTCATGCGCATGGCCACCGGGATTTTCTTGCTCGGGTTCGGAGTTTCTTCGGCCACGTCGCCGCAGGCCTCGAAGCCGTAGTACAGGAACATCCCCGCCAGCGAAGCGGTGAGGAAGGCCGGCAGATAAGAGCCGTCAACGCTGATGTCGAAGGTGTTGAACAACACGCTGATCGATTGATGACGTTCGAAAATCAGCAGGTACATGCCGACGATCACCGCGCCGACCAGTTCGCAGAGGAAGCCGAACATGGCGATTCGCGCCAGCACTTTGGTGCCGCTGAGGTTGACCAGCGTGGCGAACAGGGTCAGCACCAGGGCGATGACGATGTTGGTGTTGTTGCTCGGTTCGAAGCCCATCATCGCGGCAAGGTAAGGCCCGGCACCGACCGCAACGGCGGCGATGGTCACGCACAGGGCGATGGAGTAGATCCAGCCGACCATCCACGCCCAGCGTTTGCCCACCAAGCGGCGAGCCCATGGGTAAACACCACCGGAAATCGGGAACTGCGAGACCACTTCACCGAAGATCAGGCACACCAGCAATTGGCCGCAACCGACCAGCAAATACGCCCAGAACATCGGTGGTCCACCGGCGGCCAGGCACAGGCCGAAGAGGGTATAAACCCCTACGACTGGTGAGAGGTAAGTGAAGCCCAGGGCGAAGTTTTCCCACAGACTCATGCTGCGGTTGAAGTTGGAGGTGTAACCCAGCTTTCGGAGTTGCTCGGCATCGCTGTCGGCAACGGCTGCGGAGAATTCAGGTAGTGCACTCATGGTGTGTTAGCTCCGGAAAATCGGCAGATTTCGGATGTCCGAAACCGTGACAGGGCCGTGATGGCGCTGCCCGGATCGGTGGTTATTGTTTTTTTGGTCTGGCGTTGAAGCCTGGTGGTGCGTATTGACGGTTTCTACCTTGAAACCGAGGTGACGCCATCGCCAGCAAGCTGGTTCCTACAGGTTTTGTGTCGTGCGCCAATAATGTGAACGACACAAAACCTGTAGGAGCCGGCTTGCCGGCGATGCTTTTAGTGCTTGAACATCACATGCCGCACAACGGTGTAATCCTCCAACCCATACATCGACATGTCCTTCCCGTACCCGGACAGTTTCTGACCGCCATGGGGCATTTCGCTGACCAGCATGAAGTGCGTGTTCACCCAGGTGCAGCCGTACTGCAAGCGTGCCGACAGGCGATGCGCGCGGCCGACGTCCGAGGTCCACACCGACGACGCCAGGCCGTAGTCCGAATCGTTGGCCCAACCGAGCACCTGTGCTTCATCGCTGAATTTGGTCACCGACACGACCGGCCCGAACACCTCGCGGCGGACGATTTCGTCGTCCTGCTGTGCATCGGCCAGCACCGTTGGTTCGAAGAAGAAACCGTTGCCTTCAACTGCCTTGCCGCCAGTGATCAAGCGAATGTGTGGTTGCGCCACGGCGCGGTCGACGAACCCGGCTACCCGGTCGCGATGTTGTGCGGTGATCAGCGGGCCAAGTTCGGTCGACGGATCATCCTGCACGCCGTACTTGATGCTGCTGACTGCCGCGCCGAGCTTCTCGACGAATTTTTCGTAGATGCCGGCCTGTGCGTAGATGCGGCACGCGGCGGTGCAGTCCTGGCCGGCGTTGTAGAAACCGAAGGTGCGAATACCTTCCACGGCGGCATCAATGTCGGCGTCGTCGAAGATGATCACCGGGGCCTTGCCGCCCAGTTCCATGTGCATGCGTTTGACGCTGGCGGCGGTGCTGGAAATGATGTTCGAGCCGGTGGCGATGGAACCGGTCAGCGACACCATGCGCACTTTCGGGTGGGTGACCAGCGGGCTGCCTACGGTAGGACCACGGCCGAACACCAGGTTGAGTACGCCGGCCGGGAAGATTTCCGACGCCAGTTGTGCCAGGCGCAACGCGGTCAGCGGGGTTTGTTCCGACGGCTTGAGCACCACGGTATTACCGGCGGCGAGGGCCGGGGCGATTTTCCAGGCGACCATCATCAACGGGTAGTTCCACGGCGCGATGGAGGCGATCACGCCCACCGGGTCGCGGCGGATCATCGAGGTGTGCCCGGCCAGGTATTCACCGCCTGCCGAACCGCTCATGCAGCGGCTGGCGCCGGCGAAGAAACGGAACACGTCGGCAATCGCCGGGATCTCGTCGTTCAGCGCAGCGCTGTAGGGTTTGCCGCAGTTGTCGGATTCGAGTTTGGCCAGCTCTTCGCCATGGGTTTCGATGGCGTCGGCGAGTTTGAGCAGTAACAGCGAGCGTTCTTTCGGCGGGGTGTGCGACCAGCTTTCAAACGCGGCATCGGCAGCGCGTACGGCGGCGTCGACCTGGGCTTCGCTGGCTTCGTTGATTTCCACCAGCACGCGACCGAGGGCCGGGTTGAACACCGGTTGGGCGGGGCCTTCGCCGTCGAGCAGTTGGCCGTTGATCAAGAGTTTGGTTTGCATGGCGTTGTCCTCTTTGAATCTATTATTTTTCTGCCGAAACCGGATCCTGTGTAGGAGCGAGGCTTGCCCGCGAAGCTTTTGGCGCTCTCGAGGACGCCTTCGCGGGCAAGCCTCGCTCCTACACAGGATTCGGTTTCTACAGTGGATATTGAGTTGTTCGTTACTTCCCGCCGCTACCGGCCACGCTTTCACCACCACGGGTCAGGTAATAGGCGCCGAGAATCGGCAGCATGGTCACCATCATCACCAGCATCGCGACGACGTTGGTCACCGGCACGTCCCGTGGGCGGCTGAGCTGGTTGAGCAGCCACAACGGCAGGGTGCGTTCATGGCCGGCGGTGAAGGTGGTGACGATGATTTCGTCGAACGACAGCGCAAACGCGAGCATGCCGCCGGCCAGCAACGCCGAGCCGAGGTTCGGCAGGACGATGTAGCGGAAGGTCTGCCAGCCATCGGCGCCGAGGTCCATCGAGGCTTCGATCAAACTGTGCGAAGTGCGGCGCAAACGGGCGATGACGTTGTTGTAGACGATCACCACACAGAAGGTCGCGTGGCCGACGATGATGGTGAACATCCCCGGCTCGATGCCCAGCGTCTTGAAGGTCGCCAACAGCGCGATCCCGGTGATGATCCCCGGCAATGCGATGGGCAAAATCAGCATCAGCGAGATGCCTTGCTTGCCGAAGAAATCCCGCCGGTACAACGCCGCCGACGCCAGCGTGCCGAGCACCAATGCAATCAGCGTCGCGACGGAGGCGATCTGCAGCGACAGCTTGATCGCTTCCAGCACGTCGGGCCGAGCGAACGCCACGCTGATCCACTTCAGGGTGAAGCCCTTGGGTGGAAAGCTGAACGCCGCGTCTTCGGTGTTGAACGCGTAGAGGAAGATGATCAGGATCGGGAAGTGCAGAAACACCAACCCGCCCCAGGCTGCGATGCGCAACCCTAAAGAAGCTTTCTCAGAGTGCATCGAAGGCCCCCAGTCGTTTGACGATGGTCAGGTAAATGGCGATCAACACAATCGGCACCAGCGTGAACGCCGCGGCCATTGGCATGTTGCCGATCGCGCCTTGTTGGGCGTACACCATGCTGCCGACGAAGTACCCCGGCGGGCCCACCAGTTGCGGCACGATGAAGTCGCCCAGGGTCAGCGAAAACGTGAAGATCGACCCGGCGGCGATGCCCGGAATCGACAACGGCAGAATCACTTGCATAAAGGTCTGGCGCGGCTTGGCGCCGAGGTCGGCGGAGGCTTGCAGCAACGACGGCGGCAGGCGTTCCAGCGAGGCTTGAATCGGCAGGATCATGAACGGCAGCCAGATGTAGACGAACACCATGAAGCGCCCCAGGTGCGAGGTCGACAAGGTGCTGCCACCCACGCCCGGAATGCCCAGCACAAACTGCAACACCGGCTCCAGTCCCAGGTGTTGAACGAACCACTGCGCCACGCCGCCCTTGGCCAGCAGCAACGTCCACGCATAGGCCTTGACGATGTAACTGGCCCACATCGGCATCATCACCGCGATGTAGAAAAACGCCTTGGTCTTGCCGGTGGTGTAGCGCGCCATGTAGTAGGCGATCGGGAACGCGACAATGGCGCTGGCAATCGACACCACGACGGCCATGCTCAGGGTGCGCAGAATGATGTCGAAGTTCGACGGCTGGAACAGCGCGGTGAAGTTCGCCAGGGTCAGGTCGGGCGTGACCGCCATGGTGAAGTCGTCGAAGGTGTAGAAGCCTTGCCACAACAGCACCAGCAGCGAACCGAGGTAGATCGCGCCGAACCACAACAGCGGCGGCACCAGCAGCAGCGACAGGTAAAAGTTCGGCCGGCGATACAGCAGGTTGGAAAACCTGCGCAACGGCGAGCCGCTGGCCGGGGATTGAGGGAGAGCCACGCTGGTCATCTCACACCCCGCCGGCAACGGTGTCGTGCAGCGGGATCATCGCTTCCCGTGCCCAGCGTGCGCTGATGCGTTGCCCGGTCTGATGTTGCGCGCTGACGTCCAGCCATTGATTGTTGGCCTGGCTGATGTTCAGGGTCTGGCCGTTTTCCAGCTTCAGTTCATAACGGGTGGCGCTGCCCTGGTACTGAACGTCGTGGAGCAAACCACTGACTTCGATTTCGTGGCTGGCCAACGGGCCGTCGGCGAAACGCACGTGTTCCGGGCGAATCGAAAACGGCTGCGGATTGCCGCTGAGCTGCTGCGCCAGATCGCCGCGAATCACGTTGGAGGTGCCGACGAATTCCGCGACAAAGGTGGTCGCCGGTTTCATGTAGAGGTTGCGCGGGGTATCGACTTGTTCGATGCGCCCCTTGTTGAACACCGCCACGCGGTCGGACATCGACAAGGCTTCGGTCTGGTCGTGGGTGACGAAGATGAAGGTGATGCCGAGCTGGCGTTGCAGCTTTTTCAGCTCGCTCTGCATTTGCTCGCGAAGCTTCAAGTCGAGGGCGCCCAGCGGTTCGTCGAGCAGCAGCACCCGTGGGCGATTGACCAATGCGCGGGCCAGGGCCACACGCTGACGCTGACCGCCCGACAGTTGCACCGGTTTGCGTGCGCCGTAGCCGCCGAGGGCGACCATGTCGAGGGCTTCTTCAGCGCGTTTCTGGCGTTCAGCTTTGCCGACGCCTTTGACTTTCAAACCGTAGGCGACGTTGTCGAGTACGTTCATGTGCGGGAACAGGGCGTAATCCTGAAACACCGTGTTGACGTCACGCTCGTACGGCGGCAGCCCGGCGGCTTCGTTGCCGTGAATCCGGATCGAGCCTGCGCTCGGTTGTTCGAAACCGGCGATCAGGCGCAAACACGTGGTTTTGCCCGAGCCGGAAGGGCCCAGCATGGAGAAGAACTCGCCGTCCTGGATGTCGATGGAAACCCGGTCTACGGCTTTCACTTCGCCGAACAGACGGGAAACGTTGGTGAACTGGACTGCAAGCGTCATGGTGCGGTGCTCCGAAAAGGCGAGGGCCGTCGCAGCGGCCCTGCCTGAACTTCTGAAAAAACGAACAGCTTTTATCGGTGGGCCGAGCACGGTAGTGGCAACGGCACTGATCAACTGTAGGAGTGAGCCTGCTCGCGATGAGGGTAGAACAGTCAGTATCTCTGTCGACTGACACACCGCCATCGCGAGCAGGCTCGCTCCTACAGGGTGGGGCGGGTTATCTGCCGCCCATGATCGCGATGTAGTCCTGGGTCCAGCGGCTGTACGGCACGAACTTGCCGCCTTCAGCCTGCGGGGTTTTCCAGAAGGCGATCTTGTCGAACTGGTCGAAGCCGTTGGTCTTGCAGCCTTCGGCACCGAGCAATTCGCTCTCTTTGCACCCCGCCGGAACCGACGGCAACGAACCGAACCAGGCCGCCAGGTCACCCTGGACTTTCGGTTGCAGCGAATGGTCCATCCACTTGTAAGCACAGTTCGGGTGCTTGGCGTCGGCGTGCAGCATGGTGGTGTCGGCCCAACCCGTTGCGCCTTCTTTCGGAATCACCGAGGCCACCGGCTGCTTGTCTGCCACCAGGCCGTTGACCATGTAGCCCCAGGTGCTGGACGCCACGACGCCTTCGTTCTTGACGTCACTCATCTGCACGGTCGCGTCATGCCAGTAGCGGTGGATCAGAGGCTGCTGCTTGCGAAGCAGGTCCAGCGCGGCCTTGTACTGTTCTTCGTTGAGCTGGTACGGGTCCTTGATCCCCAGTTCCGGCCGTTTCGCCTTGAGATAGAGCGCTGCATCGGCGATGTAGATCGGACCGTCGTAGGCCTGGACCCGGCCCTTGTTGGACTTGCCGTCCGGCAGGTTCTGTTCCTCGAACACCACGCCCCAGCTGTCCGGGGCGGTCTTGAACACGTTGGTGTTGTACATCAACACGTTCGGGCCCCACTGATACGGGGTGCCGTAGGTTTGTTTGTTGACGACGTACCACTGGCCATCCTTCAGACGCGGGTCGATGTTCTTCCAGTTCGGAATCAACGCCGTGTTGATCGGTTGCACGCGTTTGCCGACGATCAGCCGCAGCGACGCATCGCCCGACGCGGTCACCAGGTCGTAACCGCCCTTGGACATCAGGCTGACCATCTCATCGGAAGTGGCGGCTGTTTTGACGTTGACCTTGCAGCCGGTTTCCTTCTCGAAACTGGTCACCCAGTCGTAGGCCTTGTCGCTTTCGCCACGTTCGATGTAGCCGGGCCAAGCCACGATATCCAGCTGACCTTCGCCGGCACCGACGGCTTTCAGCGGTTCGGCGGCCTGGATACTGGCGCTGGCCAACAGCGCTGTGGTGATTGCACTGAGCAGTGCGGTCTTGTGCACGAACATGGGAATTCCCTCTTCTTTAAATTATGGTCGGGGCAGTTTTGAACGTGGTTCAGCGTTGTAAACACGATCCTTGTAGGAGCCGGCTTGCCGGCGAAGAGGCCTTTAAGCCTTGCGATGTCCTTTCGGACGCCATCGCGGCAAGCCGGCTCCTACAAGGGATTCGCGGTGTTCCAGCGTTTCTGCGCTAATGCCTTTACGGCTAATTGTTAGCGTAGTGCGCTTTTATAAATGCTGTCCGTGGCGAGCCATGATGTGCCGCACCACGCTGTAGTCCTGAAGCGAATCGCTGGACAGGTCTTTGCCGTAGCCCGAGCGTTTCAGGCCGCCATGGGGCATTTCGCTGACCAGCATGAAATGGCTGTTGATCCAGGTGCAGCCGTACTGCAAGCGCGCGGCGACCTGCATCGCCTTGTCCAGGTTCTGGGTCCAGATCGAGGAAGCCAGGCCGTATTCCGAATCGTTGGCCCAGTCCACGGCTTGTTCGAGCCCATCGAAGCGGGTCACGGTGACCACCGGCCCGAACACTTCGCGCTGGACGATTTCATCGCTCTGCTTGCAGCCGGCCAGCAGTGTCGGTTGGTAATAGAAGCCGGCACCGGAATGCACGGCCGCGCCGGTCACGCGCTCGATGTGCGGCTGGCCCAGGGCGCGTTCGACGAAACTGGCCACGCGGTCGCGCTGGCGGGTGCTGATCAGCGGCCCGATTTCGTTGTCGGCGTCGCGTTTACCGGCGAAGCGCAGGCTGCTGACCGCCGCGCCGAGTTCGGCCACCAGGCGGTCATGAATGCCGGCCTGTGCATAAATGCGGCAGGCGGCGGTGCAATCCTGGCCGGCGTTGTAGTAACCGTACGTGCGCACGCCTTCGACCACCGCCTGAATGTCGGCATCGTTGCAGACGATCACCGGGGCCTTGCCGCCGAGTTCGAGGTGTGTGCGCTTCAGGGTTTTCGCTGCGGCTTGCAGGATTTTTTGCCCGGTGACGATATCGCCGGTCAGCGACACCATGCGGATTTTCGGGTGGCTGACCAAGTGGCTGCCCACGCCTTCACCGCCGCCGCAAATAATGTTGATCACACCGCGTGGGAGGATCTCGGCCAGCGCGGGCGCCAGGGCCAGGATCGACAGCGGCGTGTGCTCGGACGGCTTGAACACCAGCGTGTTGCCGGCAGCGAGGGCCGGGGCGATTTTCCACGCGGCCATCATGATCGGGTAGTTCCACGGAGCAATCGAGGCGACCACGCCAATCGGATCGCGACGCACCATGCTGGTATAACCCGGCAGGTACTCGCCGCTGAGCTGGCCGGTCTGGCAGCGCACCGCGCCAGCGAAGAAGCGAAACACGTCGACCGTCGCGCTCAAGTCGTCCTGACGCGCCAGGTGCAACGGTTTGCCGCAGTTCAGGGATTCGAGGCGGGCGAGCAGGTCGGCTTGTTTTTCGATGGCATTGGCGATGTCCAGCAGCAGGTTCGAGCGCTGCTGCGGCGTGGTCCGCGACCAACTGGCGAACGCACGGTGCGCGGCGAGGATCGCGGCTTCGACTTGTTCGGTGCTGGCCTCGGCGATGTGCGATATCACCTCACCGGTGGCCGGGTTGAGGATTGGTTCTACAAAACCCTGACCCGCGACCAGTTCGCCATCGATCAACAACGCGGTGAACAACGGGGTCTGCGCGCCAGCCATTTTTCGGGTTCTCTTTTCTTGTGTGGCCATGCTGCTCCCTGTGACTGGGGCCCGGCCGTCTTATAGATGTTCCAAGACTAGTGCCCGGATCCGAGGTCGACAAATACTAAATACTGAAGGTGGCGTTCGATTAAATAGATGGCTTGCGCCCGCCGTGGGGCTGCTCGCGCGCGACGGTCAGGAACGGGTCGACCAGTGCCGGACGCGCCGTACCGCGGCGCCAGGCGAGGCCGACATCGAGCGTCTGGCTCAGGTCGGCAATCGGCCGCGCTTCGATGATGTCGCCCTCCAATGACCAGGGGCGATAGGTCATGTCGGGCTGGATCGACACGCCCAATCCGGCGGCCACCAGGCTTCGTACCGCTTCGGTCGAAGCGGTTTTAAGGGTGATGCGCGGTTGAAGCGACGCCGCCGACCACATGCGCTGGGCGTTGCGGTCCATTTCATCAACGTTCAGTTGAATCAGCGGTTCACGGGCGACGTCGGCCAGGTTGATGCTGTCGTGTTCCAGCAGCGGATGCTGGGCCGGCAGCCATAAACGGTGAGGCGAATGGGTCAGCACTTCCGTTTGCAGGGCGTGGCGGTCTTCGAGGTTGGAGAGGATCAGCACACCGACATCGATTTCGCCGCTGACCAGCAAATGCTCGATGTACGGGCGTTCGTCCTCCATCACGCGGATCTCGACATTGGGGTAGGCGCGTTGAAAGCGGGTGAGCAGGTCAGCGAGGTAATAACCGGCGACGAGACTGGTTACACCGACAATCAACTGCCCGGCGACCTGATCGGTGCTTTGTTGCAGGCTGCGTTTGGCGTTGTCCACCGTTGCCAGAATCAGGTGTGCCTGGCGTAGGAACTGATGACCCTGGTGGGTCAGCGTCATGCCCTTGGCATGGCGGTTGAACAGCCCGACGCCGATTTCCTGCTCCAGTTGCTGGATGGCCAAGGTCAGTGTCGATTGGGAAATGAACGCGGTTTGCGCGGCGGCAGAGATCGAGCCGGTCTCGGCCACGGCGATGAAATGACGAATTTGACGCAAAGTCATCATGAAGAAGTACCCGGTGGGCGGTTTTTATAGATTCGCTTGAGTGTATATCTTTTTAATCGATGGGCTTTTTAGCGTTACAGAAGGTGAGCAACATCTGGAAGCACTCTCGCCGGGAAGGGCTGGGCACTTTCGATCTAGGCTGGAGGCCTTATGTGTCCGGTTAACCCCTTTTGTGGAGGCGGCAAGAATGAATACCCGTGGATTGCTCGATCAATTACTCAAATCCGGCCAGGACCTGTTGCAGAGCAAGACCGGTGGCGCGCAGAACAAGGCGTCCAGCGGTGGATTGGGCGGATTGCTCGGTGGTGGCGGTGGTTCTGGCGGCCTTGGCAGTTTGTTGTCAGGCGCGGGCGGCGGCGCATTGGCCGCTGGCGCGATGGGCCTGTTGATGGGTAACAAGAAGGCTCGCAAAGTCGCTGTCTACGGCGGCCTCGCGGCATTGGGCGTGATTGCCTACAAGGCTTACGGCAACTGGCAGGCCCAGCAGGGCACTGCACCGAAGCAAGAGCCGCAAACCGTGGACCGCGTGCCGACGGCGCAGGTCGAGCAACACAGCCAGGCGATTCTCAAGGCGCTGGTGGCGGCGGCCAAGGCGGATGGTCATGTCGACGAGCGCGAACGTGCGTTGATCGAAGGTGAGTTCACCAAGCTCGACAATGATCAGGAGCTCCAGCACTGGCTGCACGCCGAACTGAACAAACCCCTCGATCCAACCGATGTTGCGCGTGCCGCCAGCACCCCGGAAATGGCGGCCGAGATGTACATCGCCAGTGTGATGCTGGTGGACGAGGAGAACTTCATGGAGAAGTCTTACCTGGACGAACTGGCGCGCCAACTCAAGCTTGAGCCGGCGTTGAAGGCCGAGCTGGAAAAACAGGTGCGCCAGGCCTCCATGTAGAAACCGGCTTCAAATCCTGTTTCGCTCCCTAGACCGCCATCGCCAGCAAGCCGGCTCCTACAAGGGCATTTCGGTGCGCACAGCATGCGTGCCCAACGCCGACCACCTGTAGGAGCCGGCTTGCTGGCGATGAGGCCCTCAAATCCTGCACCGCCCTCAAGACCGCCATCGCCGGCAAGCCAGCTCCTACAAGGGAATTGCGGCGTGCACAACATTCGTGCCCGACACCGTTCCCCTGTAGGAGCCGGCTTGCTGGCGATAGCCTTTTCAGCCCCGCCACAACCCTCATTCGCCGAGATGTGAGCTGCCGCGCATCCGTCTTATAAATGAAACACCGCCCTCGGCTATACTGCGCAGCATTTGAAATGGCCCCGAGGACTGACTGTGAAGAACTGGACGTTGCGCCAACGCATTTTGGCGAGCTTTGCGGTAATTATCGCCATCATGTTGCTGATGGTCGTCGTCTCGTATTCCCGGCTGTTGAAGATCGAGGCCAGCGAAGTCAGCGTTCGTGACGACGCGCTCCCCGGGGTGTATTACAGCTCGATGATTCGTGGCGCCTGGGTCGACAGCTATCTCCAGACCCAGGAAATGCTGGGCTTGAAGGAAGGGCAGGGCATCAGCGCCGAGGACGCTGCAGACTTCAAGAGTTTTGAAGCACGCGTGCAGGACGCGATGAATAGCTATCGCGCCACCGTCACCACGGATGAAGACAAGCTTGAATTCGCAGCCTTCGAAAAATTCCATGAGAATTACGGCAAGATCCTGGCCGCAGTGCTCGACTTGCATAAGCGCAATCAGGAAGCCGAGGCCATCAAGTTGTTCAATGAACAACTGACCCCGACCTGGACGGCGGGGCGCATGAAGCTCAATGACATCCTGCGCGAAAACAAAGCCGTGGCGGATCAGGACATGGCCTACATTGATGATGCGGTGTTCACCGCGAAAGTCATCATGGGCATTTCCCTGCTGGTGGCGGTATTGGCCGCCGGTCTCTGCGGTTTGCTGCTGATGCGCGCGATCATGGCGCCCATGAACCGCATCGTGCAGATCCTCGAAGTCATGCGTACCGGCGACCTCAGTGGCCGCTTGAACCTGGAGCGCAAGGACGAATTCGGCGCCGTGGAAACGGGCTTCAACGACATGATGGCCGAACTCACTTCGTTGGTGTCTCAGGCGCAACGCTCGTCGGTGCAGGTCACCACGTCCGTGACGGAAATCGCCGCCACCTCCAAACAGCAGCAAGCCACCGCTACTGAAACCGCCGCCACCACCACCGAAATCGGTGCCACGTCCCGTGAAATCGCCGCCACCTCGCGTGACCTGGTGCGGACCATGACCGAAGTCTCCACCGCTGCCGATCAGGCCTCGGTGGCTGCCGGTTCCGGGCAGCAAGGGCTGGCGCGAATGGAAGAGACCATGCACTCGGTGATGGGCGCCGCGGATCTGGTCAACGCCAAACTGGCGATCCTCAACGAGAAGGCCGGCAACATCAATCAAGTGGTGGTGACCATCGTCAAGGTCGCGGACCAGACCAACCTGCTGTCGCTGAACGCTGCCATTGAAGCCGAGAAGGCCGGTGAATACGGTCGTGGATTTGCCGTGGTTGCCACCGAAGTGCGGCGCCTGGCGGACCAGACCGCCGTGGCCACGTACGACATCGAGCAGATGGTGCGCGAGATCCAGTCGGCGGTGTCGGCGGGGGTCATGGGCATGGACAAGTTCTCTGAAGAAGTGCGTCGCGGCATGTCCGAGGTGCAGCAGGTCGGCGAGCAGCTGTCGCAGATCATCCATCAGGTTCAGGCGCTGGCGCCGCGGGTGTTGATGGTCAACGAAGGCATGCAGGCCCAGGCCACCGGCGCCGAGCAGATCAACCATGCACTGGTGCAGTTGGGCGATGCCAGCAGCCAGACCGTCGAGTCCTTGCGTCAGGCCAGTTTCGCCATAGACGAACTGAGCCAGGTGGCCGTCGGGCTGCGCGGCGGCGTTTCGCGATTCAAAGTCTGATGAGCGAACTCACGGCCAAACGCACCGCCGTGAAGCCGGCGATGCATGCATTGTTTCTGGTGTTTCGCATCGGCAGCGAGCGCTATGCCTTGCAAGCGATCGAAGTCGCGGAAGTGCTGCCGCGCCTGCCGTTGAAGCCGATACCCCGCGCGCCGGACTGGGTCGCCGGGGTGTTCGCCTATCGCGGCGCGGTAGTGCCGGTAATCGACCTCAGTGCGCTGACCTTTGGCGAACCGGCCCAGGCGCGTACCAGCACGCGCCTGGTGCTGGTCAATTACCGTGCCGATGAAACCGCCGAGGCGCAATTGCTCGGGCTGATCCTGGAGCAGGCCACCGACACGCTGCGCTGCAACCCGGCGGATTTTCAGCCGTATGGCCTCGATAATCGCCAGGCGCCGTACCTCGGACCGGTGCGTGAAGACGCGCAAGGTTTGCTGCAATGGGTGCGCGTCGCCGATCTGCTGGACGATCAAGTTCGGGCGCTGCTGTTTCCATCACCCCCGCTGGACCTGGCGCAGCTTGAGGTGCAGCCATGAGCAGCGATCAGCGGTTTTTCGATTTTCTCAAGGAGCGCATCGGCCTCGACGTCACCTCGGTGGGCCCGGCGATTATCGAAAGAGCGGTGCGCCAGCGCAGCACGGCGTCCAGCGCGCTGACGGCCGATGAGTATTGGCACACCTTGCAGGGCTCGCAGGATGAGCAGCAAGCGCTGATCGAAGCGGTGATCGTTCCCGAAACCTGGTTTTTCCGTTACCCGGAATCCTTTGCCGCCCTGGCAAAACTGGCGGCCAAGCGCCTGACCGATATCAACAACATGCGCGCGCTGCGAATCCTTAGCCTGCCGTGTTCCACCGGCGAAGAACCCTATTCCATTGCCATGGCCTTGCTCGATGCCGGGTTCAAACCGCATCAGTTCAAAGTCGAAGGCATGGACGTCAGCCCGCTGTCTGTGGAAAAAGCCAGGCGCGCGCAGTACGGCAAAAATTCGTTTCGCGGCCAGGACATCGCGTTTCGCGAGCGGCATTTCACCGCCGAGGACGAGTCCTATCGCCTCAGCGAGCGCGTGCTGGAACAGGTGCGTTTGCAGGTCGGCAACCTGCTGGATCCGTCGTTGCTGGCCAACGAATCGCCTTATGACTTCGTGTTCTGCCGCAACCTGCTGATCTATTTCGATCAGCCGACGCAACAACAGGTGTTCGAAGTGCTCAAGCGCCTGACCCATGTCGAGGGCGTGCTGTTTATCGGCCCCGCCGAGGGCAGTTTGCTGGGACGCTTGGGCATGCGTTCGATTGGTATTCCACAGTCATTTGCGTTCAGTCGCCAGAGCGCGCCCGAGCCTGAACCTTTTCCAGCCTTCGTACCGACGCCGCTGCCGTTGCCAGTGCGCCAACCGGTGCGCAGCGTTACACCGGCGCCGGTACGCCTGCGGCCCTTCGCAACGGTGACGCCGCTGCCGGTGGCGACAAAAGCCGTCAGTCCCGACGCCGCTACGTTGCTGGCAAACATCGCCGCACTGGCCAATGAAGGCAAAAGCGCCGAAGCCCGCGCCGCGTGCGAAAGTTATTTGCGCAGCCATGAACCGGTAGCCCAGGTGTTTTACTGGCTGGGGCTGCTCAGCGATGTTGCCGGCAGCGCCCTCGAAGCCCAGGGGTTTTATCGCAAGGCGTTGTACCTCGAACCGCAACATCCCGACGCGTTGATGCACCTGGCGGCCTTGCTGCAATCCCAGGGCGACACGGCGGGCGCCAAACGATTGCAGGACCGCGCCGCCCGCAGCGAGCGCGCAGACAGTGAGCGCAAACGATGAATGCCGCCGACAGCTTTAGCCTCACCCATGAAGATGCCCAGGCCATCGACGATTGCTGGAACCGTATCGGTATCCACGGCGACAAGTCCTGCCCGCTGCTGATCGAACACATTCATTGCCGCAATTGCGCGGTGTATTCGGCGGCCGCTACGCGTTTGCTCGACCGCTATGCGTTGCAACAGGAAGACCGCGGGCAAGTATCGATCGCGGTCGAAAGCGAGGTGAAAACCCGCTCGCTGCTGATGTTCCGCCTCGGCGAAGAATGGTTGGGCCTGGCCACCCGCAGCCTGGTGGAAGTGGCGCCGCTGCAAGCGATTCATTCCCTGCCGCACCAGCGCTCCCGGGCCTTGCTTGGCGTGGCAAATGTGCGCGGCGCGCTGGTGGCGTGCCTGTCGCTGGTGGAACTGCTCGGGCTCGACGGCGTGAGCAGCGTGGCGCCTGGTGCGCGCGTGATGCCGCGCATGTTGATCATCGCGGCCCACGGCGGGCCGGTGGTGGTGCCGGTGGACGAAGTCGACGGGATCCATGCCATCGACGAGCGCCTCCTTGAAGCCGCATCGCGTTCCGGTACGCAGGCCAGCGCCAAATACACCCGTGGCGTATTGCAATTCAAAGGTCGCAGCCTGCGTTGGCTGGATGAAGAACAGCTGCTGTCCGCCGTGACCCGGAGCCTCACATGACCCCCGAGCAAATGCGCGACGCCTCTTTGCTGGAACTGTTCAGCCTCGAAGCCGAGGCCCAGACCCAAGTGCTCAGCGCCGGTCTGTTGGCGCTGGAACGCAACCCGACCCAGGCCGATTACCTCGAGTCGTGCATGCGCGCGGCGCACTCGCTCAAAGGCGCGGCGCGAATTGTCGGCGTCGATGCCGGCGTCAGCGTTGCCCATGTGATGGAAGATTACCTGGTCAGCGCCCAGGAAGGCCGGTTGTTTCTGCGGCCCGAGCACATTGATGCCTTGCTGCAGGGCACCGATTTGCTGATGCGCATCGCGACGCCGAACAACGCACCGGCGCCTGCGGATATCGAAGCGTATGTCGTCTTGATGGGACGGCTGCTTGTTCACATGGCGACGGTTGCCCCCATCGCGCCGCCGATGGCAGAACTTCAGCTGGAGCCGCCGACGGCCACGGTTGAGTCGCCCATCCCGGCCGCTACGGAAGCCCCCTCGGCAGCTGACGCCGAGCCCTCGCCCAAGACCAAACGCACCACCGAAAGTGGCGAGCGCGTATTGCGCGTTACGGCCGAACGCTTGAACAGCCTGCTCGACCTGTCGAGCAAATCCCTGGTGGAAACCCTGCGGCTCAAACCGCACCTGGCCACCATGCAACGCCTCAAGCGCATGCAGAACAACGGCTTGCGGGCGCTGGAAAACCTCAATGTCCATCTCAAGGATCAAACCTTGAGCCTGGAAGCCCGGGAAGCCCTCGACGATGCGCGTCGGTTGCTGGCGGAGTCCCAGCAATTGCTGGTGGAAAAAAACGCCGAGCTGGACGAGTTCGCCTGGCAGGCCAGTCAACGTGCGCAAGTGCTCTATGACACCGCGCTGGCCTGTCGCATGCGGCCGTTTGCCGATGTGCTGAGCGGGCAAGTACGCATGGTCCGCGACTTGGGGCGCAGCCTCGGTAAACAGGTGCGGCTGGAGATCGAGGGCGAGAAAACCCAGGTCGATCGCGACGTCCTGGAAAAACTCGAAGCGCCGCTGACGCACCTGCTGCGCAACGCCGTCGACCACGGCATCGAATCTCCGGAGCAACGGCTGCTGGCCGGTAAACCGGAGGAAGGTTTGATCCGCCTGCGCGCCTCGCATCAGGCCGGTCTGCTGATGCTGGAGCTGAGCGATGACGGCAACGGCGTCGACCTCGAAAAGGTCCGCCGCAGCATCATCGAACGTCAGTTGTCCCCGGCCGACACCGCCGCGCAGTTGAGCGAAGAGGAGTTGCTGACGTTCCTGTTCCTGCCGGGATTCAGCCTGCGCGACGCGGTCACTGAAGTGTCCGGACGCGGCGTCGGGCTCGACGCGGTTCAGCACATGGTCCGCCAGTTGCGCGGCGCGGTGGTGCTGGAGCAGACGGCGGGCGAGGGCAGCCGCTTCCATCTCGAAGTGCCGCTGACCCTGTCGGTGGTGCGCAGCCTGGTGGTGGAAGTCGGCGAAGAGGCGTACGCGTTTCCGCTGGCCCACATCGAGCGCATGTGCGACCTGGAGCCGGCGGACATCGTGCAGGTCGAAGGCCGTCAGCATTTCTGGTACGAAGGCCGGCATGTCGGGTTGGTCGCGGCCAGCCAATTGCTTCAGCGTCCGGCGAGCACCAATAGTCAGCAAACCCTCAAGGTCGTGGTCATCCGCGAGCGCGACGCGATCTACGGTGTGGCGGTCGAGCGGTTTGTCGGCGAGCGCACGCTGGTGGTCTTGCCGCTGGACGAGCGTCTGGGCAAAGTGCAGGACATTTCCGCAGGCGCGCTGCTCGACGACGGTTCGGTGGTGCTGATCGTCGATGTTGAAGACATGCTGCGGTCGGTGGACAAACTGCTCAATACCGGGCGTCTGGAGCGGATTGCCCGTCACAGCAATCAGGCGGCTGAAGCTGCGCGCAAACGGGTTCTGGTGGTCGACGATTCGCTGACCGTCCGCGAGTTGCAACGCAAACTGTTGCTCAATCGCGGCTACGACGTGGCCGTGGCGGTGGACGGTATGGATGGCTGGAATGCCCTGCGTTCCGAGGATTTCGATCTGCTGATCACCGACATCGATATGCCGCGCATGGACGGTATCGAACTGGTGTCTTTGTTGCGCCGTGACAACCGCCTGCAATCGCTGCCGGTGATGGTGGTGTCCTACAAGGATCGCGAAGAAGACCGTCGTCGTGGACTGGACGCCGGGGCCGACTATTATCTAGCCAAAGCCAGTTTTCACGACGACGCCCTGCTTGATGCAGTGGTTGAGCTCATAGGAGGAGCGCGGGCATGAAAATCGCAATCGTCAACGACATGCCCATGGCGGTGGAGGCCCTGCGTCGCGCCTTGGCGTTTGAGCCGGAGCATCAAGTGATCTGGGTCGCCAGCAACGGTGCCGAGGCGGTGCAACGTTGCGTGGAAAACACCCCGGACCTGATCCTGATGGACCTGATCATGCCGGTGATGGATGGCGTCGAGGCGACGCGGCGAATCATGGCCGAGACGCCGTGTGCCATCGTGATCGTCACGGTCGACCGCCAGCAGAACGTGCACCGGGTGTTCGAAGCCATGGGCCACGGCGCTCTGGATGTGGTCGATACGCCGGCAATCGGTGCCGGCAATGCCCAGGAAGCAGCGGCACCGCTGCTGCGCAAAATCCTCAACATCGGTTGGCTGATCGGCGACAAGGGCAATCGCGTGCGACCTGCGCCGGGCCCGTTGCGCCACTCAGGTTCCCGGAAAAAATTGATCGCCATCGGTTCCTCCGCAGGCGGGCCGGCAGCCCTGGAGATACTGCTCAAAGGACTGCCGATAAATTTTTCCGCCGCCATTGTGCTGGTGCAGCACGTGGACCAGGTGTTCGCCGCCGGCATGGCCGAATGGCTCAGCGGCGCCAGTGGCCTGAACGTGCGCCTGGCCCAGGAAGGCGAGCCACCGCAGGCGGGCACCGTGCTGCTGGCCGGCACCAACCACCATATTCGTTTATTGAAAAACGGCACGCTGGCGTACACCGCCGAGCCGGTCAACGAGATCTATCGGCCCTCGATCGATGTGTTTTTCGAGAGCGTGGCCAGTTACTGGAATGGCGATGCCGTGGGTGTTTTATTGACCGGCATGGGACGCGATGGCGCGCAGGGGCTTAAACTCATGCGCCAACAGGGTTACCTGACCATCGCTCAGGACCAACAAAGCAGCGCGGTGTATGGCATGCCGAAAGCGGCAGCGGCCATCGACGCCGCTGTAGAAATTCGCCCGCTGGACAAGATAGCGCCACGATTGCTGGAGATTTTTGCCAAATGACTATGCTCAGCAGCAATCCTGGCCCAGGCAGTACTCAGGTGACCGCACATGAATGACTTACAGCTCGACGGCTTCAAAACCGACGAAAACGCCGCCATGGTGTTGTTGGTGGATGATCAGGCCATGATCGGCGAAGCGGTGCGCCGCGGGTTGTCGAATGAAGAAAACATCGACTTCCACTTCTGCGCCGACCCGCATCAGGCGATTGCGCAGGCGATCCGGATCAAACCGACGGTGATCCTCCAGGACCTGGTCATGCCCGGTCTCGATGGCCTGAGCCTGGTGCGCGAATACCGCAATCACCCGGCCACCAAGGACATTCCGATCATCGTGCTGTCGACCAAGGAAGACCCGCTGATCAAAAGCGCGGCATTCGCGGCCGGGGCCAATGATTACCTGGTCAAACTGCCGGACAACATCGAACTGGTGGCGCGCATCCGCTATCACTCGCGCTCCTACATGACCCTGTTGCAGCGTGACGCCGCGTACCGCGCGTTGCGGGTCAGCCAGCAGCAATTGCTCGACACCAACCTGGTGCTGCAACGCCTGATGAACTCGGACGGCCTGACCGGGTTGTCGAACCGTCGTCACTTCGACGAGTACCTGGAACTGGAATGGCGACGTTCGTTGCGCGACCAGAGCCAATTGTCGTTGCTGATGATCGATGTGGACTACTTCAAGTCCTACAACGACAACTTTGGCCACCTGGAAGGCGACGAAGCCCTGCGCAAAGTCGCCACGGCCATCCGCGACGCCAGCGCCCGACCTTCTGACCTGCCGGCCCGTTATGGCGGCGAAGAATTCGCGCTGGTCCTGCCCAATACATCACCGGGCGGTGCGCGACTGGTCGCGGAAAAGCTGCGCCAGACCGTGGCGGCACTGAAAATCCCGCACATTTCACCGAGCGAAGGCTCAAGCCTGACCATCAGCATCGGCCTGTCGACCATGACCCCGCAACCGGGCGCCGATTGCCGTCAATTGATCTCGGCGGCTGACAAGGGGCTGTATCTGGCGAAGAACAATGGGCGCAATCAGGTGGGTATCGAGTAACAGGGACTTCATCCCTTGCCGGCGATGGACGCCAACGATAACGCGGGGTGTCTGAATGAGCGCGTTGCCCAAACGCTTTTCGCCGGCAAGCCGGCTCCTACAGGAAATCGCGTACGCTTTTGATTCCCACCACTCATCAGGCCGAGCGTTAGCTCGCCTTCCGCTTTTGATCTGAGCGCCCCCTCGAGAGGCCGAGCGCAGGTTCTGCGCAGTGGGCAACCCGGCAAGGATGCCGGGTTAGCCGCCCCCGGCCATGGATGGCCGATGGCGGCGGGCCCACGGAGCAGGACCGGAGCGAGGGGATGCCGAGCCATAGCGAGGCACCGAACGAAAGGGGCAAGAGCCCTTGGTTACTTGGGGCTCTTCCAAGTGACTCGCCGTAAGGGCGAAACCAATAGCCGCCGTCACCAAAAGAACGGATATGTACTCCGACCGAAAACACAGGCCGGCTATCAGTCCGCCATCGCCAGCAAGCCGGCTCCTACAGTTGATCGGTGTACGGCCGCTCCGAAAACACACCGGGCCTTTTCGGCCAAGCGGGCTGCCGTTTCCGGCCGTTTGCCGTTATACTCGCCGGCTTTCAAAAGTTCGCCAACGAGTGCTGCCCGCCATGGAAATCAACCCGATCCTTAACACCATCAAGGACCTGTCCGAGCGCTCCGAAACTATTCGGGGGTATCTTTGACTACGATCAAAAGCACGAGCGTCTGACCGAAGTCAATCGCGAGCTTGAAGATCCGAGCGTCTGGAACAAACCTGAATATGCCCAGGAGCTGGGCCGCGAGCGCTCTGCGCTGGCACAGATCGTCGATACCCTGGACGAGCTGAACACCGGTCTGGCCGATTGCCGCGACCTGCTGGACATGGCCGTCGAAGAAAACGACGAAGGCGCAGTGGGCGATGTCGTCGCCGAGCTGGCCCGTCTCGAGGAAAACCTCGCCAAGCTTGAATTCCGCCGCATGTTCAGCCATGAAATGGACCCGAACAACGCCTACCTGGACATCCAGGCCGGCTCCGGTGGCACCGAGGCCCAGGACTGGGCCAACATTCTGCTGCGCATGTACCTGCGCTGGGCTGACAAACGCGGCTTCGACGCCACCATCATGGAACTGTCGGCCGGTGAAGTCGCCGGCATCAAGGGCGCGACCGTGCACATCAAGGGCGAATACGCCTTTGGCTGGCTGCGTACCGAGATCGGCGTACACCGCCTGGTGCGCAAGAGCCCGTTCGACTCCGGCAACCGTCGTCACACTTCGTTCTCGGCGGTTTTCGTCTCGCCAGAGATCGATGACAAGGTGGAAATCGAAATCAACCCGGCAGACTTGCGGATCGACACCTATCGCTCCTCCGGTGCCGGTGGTCAGCACGTAAACACCACCGACTCGGCCGTACGTATCACCCACGTACCGACCAACACCGTGGTCAGCTGCCAGAACGAACGTTCCCAGCACGCCAACAAGGACACCGCCATGAAAATGCTGCGGGCCAAGTTGTACGAGCAGGAAATGCAGAAGCGCAACGCGGCGTCCCAGGCGCTGGAAGACACCAAGTCCGATATCGGCTGGGGTCATCAGATCCGTTCTTATGTACTCGATGCCTCGCGCATCAAGGATCTGCGCACTAACATCGAGCGCAGTGACTGCGACAAGGTACTCGACGGTGATATCGATGAATACCTCGAAGCGAGCCTGAAGTCGGGCTTGTAAGCAATGCAATACGGGATCGGCTGACACCCCCCGATCCCCTGTAGGAGCCAGCTCGCTGGCGATCCCCGGCCGCAGGCCGGGGGCAACGAACCAGATGGAATATCTAAAGACATGAGCGACCTAGAACTCGACCCGCAAGCCCTGCAACAGGAAGAAAACTCCCTGATCGCCCTGCGCAAGGAAAAGCTTGCTGCCGAGCGCGCCAAGGGCAATGCCTTCCCGAACGACTTCCGCCGCGAAAACTACTGCGAAGACTTGCAGAAACAGTACGTGGACAAGACCAAGGAAGAGCTCGCAGAGGCTGCAATCCCGGTCAAGGTTGCCGGTCGCATCATGCTCAACCGTGGCTCGTTCATGGTGATCCAGGACATGACCGGTCGCATCCAGGTCTACGTCAACCGCAAGACCCTGTCCGAAGAAACCCTGGCCGCGGTGAAAACCTGGGACATGGGCGACATCATTGCCGCCGAAGGCACCCTGGCCCGTTCCGGCAAGGGCGACCTGTACGTTGAAATGACCAGCGTGCGCCTGCTGACCAAATCCCTGCGCCCGCTGCCGGACAAGCACCACGGCCTGACCGACACCGAACAGCGCTATCGTCAGCGTTACGTTGACCTGATCGTCAACGAAGACGTGCGCCAGACCTTCCGCGTGCGTTCGCAAGTCATCGCCCACATCCGCAGCTTCCTGATGCAGCGTGACTTCCTGGAAGTGGAAACGCCGATGCTGCAAACCATTCCGGGCGGTGCAGCGGCCAAGCCGTTCGAAACGCACCACAACGCGCTGGACATGGAAATGTTCCTGCGTATCGCGCCTGAACTGTACCTCAAGCGTCTGGTGGTTGGCGGCTTCGAGAAAGTGTTCGAGATCAACCGCAACTTCCGTAACGAAGGCGTTTCGACTCGTCACAACCCTGAATTCACCATGTTGGAGTTCTACCAGGCTTACGCCGACTACGAAGACAACATGGACCTGACCGAGGAACTGTTCCGCGAGCTGGCGCAGCTGGTTCTGGGCAGCACCGACGTGCCTTACGGCGACAAGGTGTTCCACTTCGGCGAACCGTTCGTGCGTCTGTCGGTGTTCGATTCGATCCTCAAGTACAACCCTGAGCTGACTGCCGATGATCTGAATGACATCGACAAGGCCCGCGCCATCGCCAAGAAAGCCGGCGCCAAGGTGCTGGGCTTCGAAGGCCTGGGCAAATTGCAGGTGATGATTTTCGAAGAGCTGGTTGAGCACAAGCTGGAGCAGCCGCACTTCATTACCCAGTACCCGTTCGAAGTGTCGCCGCTGGCTCGTCGCAACGACGACAACCCGAACGTTACCGACCGTTTCGAATTGTTCATCGGTGGCCGTGAAATCGCCAACGCCTACTCCGAGTTGAACGACGCGGAAGACCAGGCCGAGCGCTTCATGGCGCAGGTGGCCGACAAGGACGCCGGCGACGACGAAGCCATGCACTACGACGCCGACTTCGTTCGTGCGCTGGAATACGGCATGCCGCCAACGGCCGGTGAAGGCATCGGCATCGACCGTCTGGTGATGCTGCTGACCAACTCCCCGTCGATCCGCGACGTGATCCTGTTCCCGCACATGCGGCCGCAAGCGTAAATGTTTCAATTAAAAAGCCGCCTATAACAGGCGGCTTTTTATTGCCTGTCTGGTACAAACGTATCAATTGGTTACTTTTGAAATGAGAGAGGAATTCCTGTCGTGAACCGTGCAATGGCTCAAGAAGGTGCAGCGGGTATCGCCACTGCGGTCGCTGAAAGTGTTCAGTACCAGGGCCGCAAGGCCAGCCGTCAGGGCAGCGAGCAGCGTCGACAGGAGATTCTCGATGCGGCCATGCGCATTGTCGTGCGCGATGGCGTGCGGGCCGTGCGTCACCGTGCGGTTGCTGCAGAAGCGGGTGTGCCACTGTCGGCCACCACTTACTATTTCAAGGACATCGATGACTTGCTCACCGATACCTTTGCCCAATATGTGGAACGCAGCGCGGCGTTCATGGCCAAGTTGTGGGTGAACAATGAAGGGCTGCTGCGCGAGATGGTCGTCAGCGGCGACGGCAGCCCCGAGTCGCGCTCGCAACTGGCGGACGACATTGCACGGTTGATGGCGGACTATGTTCACCGGCAACTGATCAACCGTCGCGAACACCTGATGGCCGAACAGGCGTTCCGTCAGGAAGCGCTGCTGAACCCGCGCCTGGCGGAGCTGGTGCGTTCGCATCAGCAGATTCTCCTGCAGGGTACGTGTCAGCTTTTCCAGGTTTTGGGTTCCCGTGAGCCACACCAGGATGCCAAAGTGTTGACGGCGATTATCGGACGGATGGAATATCAGGGGCTGCTCAACGACGCCGAGCCTGACGCCGAAGCTGAAATGCTCGGTATCCTGACCCGCTACATGCATCTGGTACTGGCGTCGGTGTGATCCTGCGATGAACCTGTAGGAGCGAGGCTTGCCCGCGAAGGCGATTTAACATTCAACAGATGATGTGTTGACTGACACATCGCCTTCGCGGGCAAGCCACGCTCCTACAGGGACAGTGAGCATTCGGGGACTGTGTTCATAGGGAGTATTGAATGAAAGCCTGGCGCGTCGTTGTGATCGCCTTGTCGATCCTGCTGCTCAGTGGCTGTCTGGTGACCTTCAGGGAGCCATTGCCCACGAGCGACCCCGCGCCCAAAGGATTACTCGGCAAATGGACCAGCACCAATGCCTGGGGCGAGCCGCTGAACCTGGAGCTGACGCGCATCGGCGATAATCGCTATCAGGCGGTCAGCTACTTCAAGGCCAAACCCAAGGAACGCGAAGCCTATCCCTTCACAGTCTCGCGCCATGGCAACCGCTGGTACCTGTCGGCGAAAGTCCCGGCGCAGTTTGGCGGGCATTTCACCATTGCCGGTTTCGAACTCACCGACAAGCATGAACTGGTGGTCTACAACCTCGACCTCGAGCAGATCAACCAGGCCCTGGGGCAAAAAGTCCTCAGCGGCGAAGGTTTCCAGACCGACGACGGTGACGGCGTGTTGATCAACACACGCATGGACCAAGTCTTCGCTTACCTCGACGATCCGGCCAATTCCGATGTCTTCGTCGAAGCCGTGCGCTATCAGCGCCTGGCCAAAGCCAAATAAACCCAGCACATAACGGTTTTTCTACAGGAGTTTCGGGTGGACGATTACCAGCAGACGATACGCATGTTGTCCGATCGCATTGTGCTGGCGCAGACGCCGATTCGCGTCCTGGATGCGGTGAAGTGGGACGACAGCATCCGCAAGGGTTTCCTCAAGGCCAAGGGCAAGGAAATGCCGGCGGTGGACCGTGATTACTACCTGAACCGGCCGCTGTCCTTCGACTCCAGCAAAGTGAAACTGGAATTCCAGAACATCGAGCGTGACATCACCCGTCAGCTTGGCCAGTTCAACCCGGTCGGCCAGATCATGCGGCGCATGTGCAAGGAATACCGGATGGTGGTGCGCATGCTTGAAGCGCGCGGCACTGAGGATTTCGGCCTGATTTCCCAAGAGTTGTATGGCGCGGCATCCGATGCGTTTCACGCCGGTGACCCGACCCTGTCCGACCTCGGCCTGATGCTCTCCGATTATTTGAACAACATCGATGGTCGTGGTGACCTGAAGGACGAGCCGAAAATCCTCACCGCCAAGGACGCCGTGCATTTGTTGCAAACCCGGCTGAGCAAAGTGTTTGGCGAGGCCGAGGAAACCATCCGGGTGTTCGAGTCCGACGGCATCGTCGCCGATGCGGCGGCCGGCGCCGACTACATCAAGATCCGCACCGACGCGATGTTCAACGAGCGCGACGTGCGAGCGCTGGAAGTCCACGAAGGGCTGGTGCATGTCGGCACTACGCTCAACGGTCTGAACCAGCCGATCTGCACTTTCCTGTCCAAGGGGCCGCCCTCGTCGACGGTGACCCAGGAAGGGCTGGCGATCCTGATGGAAATCATCACCTTCGCCTCTTATCCGAGCCGCCTGCGCAAACTGACCAACCGCACCCGCGCCATTCATATGGTGGAGGAGGGCGCGGACTTCCTGCAGATCTTCGAGTTCTTCCGCGAGCAGGGCTTTGAAATGGCGGAAAGCTACGGCAACGCCAGTCGGGTTTTCCGTGGTTCGGTGCCGAACGGTCTGCCATTTACCAAAGACTTGTCCTACCTCAAGGGCTTTATCATGGTTTACAACTACATTCAGTTGGCCGTGCGTAAAGGCAAGCTTGAGCAAGTGCCGCTGCTGTTTTGCGGCAAGACTACGCTGGAAGACATGCGCACCTTGCGCCAATTGGTCGATGAAGGCTTGGTGGTGCCGCCGAAATACCTGCCGGAACAGTTCCGTGACATGAACGCGCTGTCGGCGTGGATGTGCTTCTCCAACTTCCTGAACCACCTGAGCCTGGACCGGATCGAAGCGGATTACTCCAACATCCTGTGAGCAATGAATCCCCCCCTGTGGGAGCGAGCCTGCTCGCGATAGCGGCCTGACATTCAACATTGATGTTGCCTGACACACCGCTATCGCGAGCAGGCTCGCTCCCACAGGGGAAAGGTGTGTTCCAACTCCATTTTCGCGAGGTTTCAACGGATGAGAATCCTCGGCATCCTCTTCCTGCTTCTAACCCTCGGCGGGTGCAGCTCTTTGCTGTTCTACCCCGAGCCCGGACAGCTGTTCACCCCGGAAAAAGCCAAGCTCGAATACCGCGACGTCACCCTCACCACGGCCGATGGCCTCAAGCTGCATGGCTGGTGGCTGCCGGCGAAAAAAGGCGTCGAAGTCAAAGGCACGGTGCTGCACCTGCACGGCAACGGCGGCAATCTGCCGATGCATCTGGGTGGCAGCTGGTGGTTGCCGGAGGAAGGCTATCAAGTGCTGCTGATCGATTATCGCGGTTACGGTTTGTCCGAAGGCGAACCGAGTTTGCCGGCGATCTATCAGGACATCGACGCCGCGTTCAAATGGCTCGACCAGGCGCCGGAGGTCAAAGGCAAACCGTTGATCCTGCTCGGGCAAAGTCTGGGCGGCTCAATGGCCGTGCATTACCTGGTTCAGCATCCCGAACGCCAGAAACAACTCAAGGCCTTCGTCCTCGATGGCGTGCCCGCCAGTTATCGCAGCATCGGCCAATTCGCCCTGAGCAATTCCTGGCTGACGTGGGCGTTCCAGGTGCCGTTGTCGTGGCTGGTGCCGGACGGTGACAGCGCGATCCACTCGATGGCGCAGCTCAACGGCGTGCCGAAACTGATCTATCACAGCATCGACGATCCGATCGTGCCTCTTTCCAACGGCATCCGTCTGTATCAAGCTGCGCCGCCGCCGCGAGTGCTGCAACTGACCCGTGGTGGTCATGTGCAGACGTTCGCCGACCCGGTCTGGCGCAAGGTCATGCTGCGATACCTCGATGACCCGCAGCATTTCAACGGCCTGCGCCGCTTGGGTGAAATCCCCAACTACCCGGCACCCCCGAATTCAGAAGATGAACCACCAGAGAGTCCGCAATGAGTGAAGAACGTAACGCCATCCCGCTGATCATCACCGGTATCTGCAGCATCCTCGGCACCGTCGGGGCCCTGTGGTACTACGGTTACCTGCACTTCGCCAAACCCGAAGATGCGCTGCTGCTCAGCGACTTCACCATGCTCAAGACCGTGCCGGGCGAAGACTACAAAGTCTCCCTGGAACCGGCTCCACAAGTGGCCCAGTGCATCGATGGCGTGCTGGTGATGTTCGACACCGAACAGAAAGGCCTGACCGGCGTATTGGTCAACAACAAGAAAAAAGCCGTGCGCTGCATGGGCCAGGAAACCCCGCAGAAGCTGGAGCAGTAACTGTAACGCGGTTAAATCACACAGACCGCGTTGCCTTCATCGCCAGCAAGCCGGCTCCTACAGGTTTGCGTTGATCCTGTAGGAGCCGGCTTGCTGGCGATGGACGCGACGCGGTGTTCTGCCAAACCGCGAAAACAAAAAGCCCCGTCTGATCAGATCAGGCGGGGCTTTTGCGTTACGGCATGAAGCTTAGTTGGCACTCACCGCCGAACGCGGGATCACCGGCTGGTTGTCGTTGGAAATGGTCACTTCTACACGGCGGTTCATGGCACGACCCGAAGCGTCGCCGTTTTCAGCAACCGGGTATTCCTTGCCATAACCCTGGGCAACGATGCGGGCAGGATCAACGCCCATTTTCACCAGTGCCGTGCGCACGGAACCGGCGCGACGCTCGGACAGCGACTGGTTGTGCGACGCCGTGCCGGTGCTGTCGGTGTAGCCTTCGACGATCACCTTGCGGTCCGGGTTTTCCTGAAGGAACTGCGCCAGTTTGTTGATGTTCGCCAGGCCGCTGGACTTCAGGTCGGCACGGTCGGTTGCGAACAACACATCACCAAAGGTTACCAGCGTACCGCGATCGGTTTGCTTGGCGTTCAGGCTGTCCTGCAACTGTTTGATCTGTGCGTCGCGAGCATCCAGACGTGCCTGAGCTCGCTGTGCCGCAGCATTCTTCAGATTGGCTTCAGCGGTGCGCAGGGCGATGGTTTGCTTCGCCACTTCAACACGCTGATTGGTCAGATAGGCCAGTTGATCGACCTCGTTCGCGTCTCGCTTGTCCAGATAAGCCTTGTCGGCCTTGTCCAGATAATCGCTGGCGTCCTTGGTTTCCAGTGCCGCGACTTTGCTCGCCTGCGGGTTGGCTTGCAGGCCGCTGTAGTTGGTGCGGGCCTGTTCAAGGTTCGCATTAGGCGGCGTCGAGCAGGCAGCCAGAGCTACGCTTGCGGCCAGCAGGGCAGGGATCATCAATTGATTGCGCATGTGGGTATCGTCCTTTTAAGTCGAGTAAGAAGTACGTCGTGGCGGCGCTTATTGCACGGTGCGCCGGCTTTCCTGACGCAGTTCCTGAACCCCTATCCGAGAGTCCTTCACCGCCTGTTCGGCTTTAATCGCCTGGGCTTTGCGTTCGGCGACGCGCGCGTCCCACTCGGCCTGTTCGGCGAGCACTCGGGCTTCGTCGTACTTTTTGTCGTGCATCGCGATTTCGGCTTGTTTGAGCTTGTCCTGGGCGGACTTCATCTCAACCGCCGAGAATTCGGTGCCGCCCGCGCTGACGGCGCTGTTCACGGCCGATTGGGTCACGGCGTATTGCTCAGTCGGCGGGTTACCGGCGCAACCGGCCAGAACGAAGCTGCTGCCGATGGCCAGGGCGGCCAGTTTCAGGCTGCGCAGGGGGGTGGAAGCGGGCTTGGCAGTGTTGATCTTCATGGTCTTCAACTCCATTGGAATAACTCCTGAAAAACTGAACATCCATCCTGGGCAAGGAGCCGCAACCATCAATTTTCGAAGCGTTTTGAAACGGCCGTCCCAGGCGTGGTTACTGGTTACGACCCGAGGCATTTTTTAAAAGTTCAGAGAAGATGGCCTGTCGCCCGAAAAAACTTTGACCGAACGGACAAGGCTCTAAATCGGGAACTTTGGCGCTTCGAAGGGGGACGCGCACCTGTAGGAGCCGGCTTGCTGGCGATGGATTCCGATACGCCGCGCTCATTCAGGTATTGCGCGTTTTCGTTGACGACCATCGCGAGCGAGCTCGCTCCTACAGGGGATCTATAGGCAGGAAATCAGTGCTTCTGCTTGTCCTCACCAGACGACAAATCGTGCAAATGCCGCCGGGACAGCGCGAGAAAACGCGGGGTCGGGCCGATGTCTTCGTACAGCGGATCGCCTTCTTCGTCGGTGGCCACGATGGTCGAGCCTTTCACGTACGGGAAGCTCTTTTCCAGCTCTTCGAGCGCCGCGCCGATCAACTCGCCGAGCAGTTCTTCAGGGTGCCGCTTGGGGTACATCTCGATGATCGCCGCCAAGCGCGCGGCGGCCTCCACATCCAGATGAATCGAGTAGCCGGTGTCGGTCAGGCGACCCTTGGCGTTTTCTTCCCAATGATGGGCAAGCTCGCGGATTTTCATAAAAACCTCATGGCACGCCTGTTCGTAGCAGGCCGGGTAAGTGTCCGGCCATGGCCGGCGAAAGCCGTTGTGCGGCTTACTCTTCAGACTAGCTTGCGTGCCCGGGGTTTAAAGTCCCTTCGTCGTGTGCTTGTAAGAAGCGCTTTACGGCGGCACTCTTGAACCACAAGGCACCCCGGATTTTTCGCTGGAGAACGGCTGATGACCGATATTGATGCACGCTTGCGCGAGGATGTTCACCTGTTGGGTGAGCTGTTGGGCAACACCATTCGTGAACAGTACGGGGACGATTTTCTCGACAAAATCGAGCAGATCCGCAAAGGCGCCAAGGCCGACCGTCGCGGTTCGATGGACGCCGAACTGAGCGCCAGCCTCAATCAGCTGAGCGAAGACGAGTTGCTGCCGGTGGCGCGGGCGTTCAACCAGTTTCTCAATCTGGCCAACATCGCTGAGCAATATCAACTGATCCATCGCCGAGAAGAATCCCAACCCGCGCCGTTCGAGGCGCGTGTCTTGCCGGAGTTGCTAACGCGCCTGCTGGCCGAAGGTCATGCGGCCGAATCCCTGGCACGACAGTTGGGGCGCCTGGAAATCGAACTGGTTTTGACTGCGCACCCGACCGAAGTCGCGCGCCGCACGCTGATCCAGAAATACGACGCCATCGCCGCGCAACTTGCCGCTCAGGATCACCGCGACCTGACCAGCGCCGAGCGCGAGCAGATTCAATCGAAATTGCAGCGCCTGATCGCCGAAGCGTGGCACACCGAAGAAATCCGCCGCACCCGCCCGACCCCGGTGGACGAAGCCAAATGGGGTTTCGCGGTGATCGAGCATTCGCTGTGGCAAGCGATCCCGAACTATTTGCGCAAGGCCGATAAAGCCCTGCATGACGCCACCGGCCTGCATTTGCCGCTGGAAGCCGCGCCGATTCGCTTTGCTTCGTGGATGGGCGGCGACCGCGATGGCAACCCCAACGTCACGGCTGCCGTGACCCGTGAGGTGTTGCTGCTGGCACGCTGGATGGCCGCCGATCTGTACGTGCGCGATGTCGATCACCTCGCCGCCGAACTGTCGATGCAACAAGCCAGCGACGCGCTGAAAGCCAAGGCCGGTGACAGCGCCGAACCCTATCGTGCCGTCCTTAAACAACTGCGCGAACGCCTGCGCGCCACTCGAAGCTGGGCCCACACATCCTTGACAACCGCCACGCCGGCCCCCGCCGATGTGCTGCAAAACAACCGCGATTTGCTCGACCCGCTGGAACTCTGCTACCAGTCGCTGCATGAGTGCGGCATGGGCGTGATCGCTGATGGGCCGCTACTCGATTGCCTGCGTCGTGCGGTGACCTTCGGCTTGTTCCTGGTGCGCCTCGATGTGCGTCAGGACTCGTCCCGTCACACGGCGGCGATGACGGAAATCACCGATTACCTCGGCCTCGGTCGCTACGAAGACTGGAGCGAAGAGGAGCGCATCGCCTTCCTGATGCGCGAGTTGAATAACCGTCGGCCGTTGTTGCCGGCGTATTTCAAACCCTCCGCCGACACCGCTGAAGTGCTCGCCACGTGCCGGGAAATCGCCGCCGCACCGGGCGCTTCGCTTGGTTCGTACGTGATCTCCATGGCCGGCGCCGCTTCCGACGTGCTGGCCGTGCAACTGTTGCTCAAAGAGTCTGGTGTATTGCGGCCGATGCGCGTGGTGCCGCTGTTCGAAACCCTTGCCGACCTTGATAACGCCGGCCCGGTGATTGAAAAACTGTTGCTGCTGCCGGGTTATCGCGCGCGCCTGCAAGGCCCGCAGGAAGTGATGATCGGCTATTCCGACTCGGCCAAGGACGCCGGCACCACGGCGGCGGCCTGGGCGCAATATCGGGCGCAGGAGCGTCTGGTCGACATCTGTCGCGAGCAGCAAGTGGAGTTGCTGTTGTTCCACGGTCGCGGTGGCACCGTGGGGCGTGGTGGCGGTCCGGCGCACGCGGCGATTCTGTCGCAGCCGCCGGGGTCGGTGGCGGGGCGTTTCCGCACCACCGAGCAGGGGGAAATGATTCGTTTCAAATTCGGCCTGCCGGACATCGCCGAGCAAAATCTCAACCTGTACCTGGCGGCGGTGCTGGAGGCGACGTTGTTGCCACCGCCACCACCGCAACCCGGCTGGCGCCATTTGATGGACGAATTGGCGGCAGACGGTGTCAGTGCTTACCGCGCCGTGGTGCGGGAAAATCCGCAATTCGTCGAGTATTTCCGCCAGTCCACCCCGGAGCAGGAGTTGGGGCGCCTGCCACTGGGCAGTCGCCCGGCCAAGCGCCGCGCCGGCGGGATCGAAAGCCTGCGGGCGATCCCATGGATCTTCGGTTGGACCCAGACCCGCTTGATGTTGCCGGCCTGGCTCGGCTGGGAAGCCGCGTTAAGCAAGGCGCTGGCGCGCGGCGAAGGCGAGCTGCTGGGGCAAATGCGCGAGCAGTGGCCGTTTTTCCGCACGCGCATCGACATGCTGGAGATGGTCCTGGCCAAGGCCGACGCGGATATCGCCCGCTCCTACGATGAGCGGCTGGTCGAGCCGGATCTGCTGCCTTTGGGTGCGCACTTACGCGACCTATTGTCGCAGGCGTGTTCGATTGTTCTGGGGTTGACCGGTCAGTCGCAGCTACTGGCACATAGCCCAGCTACCCTCGAATTCATCCGCTTGCGCAACACCTACCTCGACCCGCTTCATCTATTGCAGGCGGAGTTGCTGGCACGTTCGCGCCTGCAGGAAGTGGCGCAGGGCAGCCCGGTAGAACAGGCGTTGCTGGTGTCTGTGGCGGGGATTGCCGCCGGTTTGCGAAATACCGGCTAAGGTTTTCGTCGTGGGTTCGGGCACTCGACGCGGGCGTCGAGTGCCGGTTTGCGCGGGGTTGGAAAGTGCTGCAAGGCGACACTTAATGATGGGGTTGCGACTTGGGGTACCCCGTCGCAAGGTCACGCAAGGCGCGGGTTTCTCCGACTTTCGACGGCTTGTGTGCGTAGGATCTGCTGTGTATCTTGATCAGCCTTTGGCCGTTTGGGCGGTCACGACCCTGTTTTGAGATTGGCCCCACGAGGCGAATCCTTTGTTATCTATATAAAAATTGAGGAGCACATCGATGCGCGTCATTCTGCTGGGAGCTCCCGGGGCCGGTAAAGGTACTCAGGCTAAGTTCATCACCGAAAAGTTCGGCATCCCGCAAATCTCCACCGGCGACATGCTGCGTGCTGCGGTCAAGGCCGGCACCGAGCTGGGCCTGATCGCCAAGAGCGTCATGGACAGCGGTGGCCTGGTTTCCGATGACCTGATCATCAATCTGGTCAAGGAACGCATCAGCCAGGCGGATTGCGCCAACGGTTTCCTGTTCGACGGTTTCCCGCGCACCATTCCTCAGGCTGAAGCCCTGGTGAAGGCCGGCGTCGAGCTGGACCACGTGGTCGAAATCGCGGTCGATGACGAAGAAATCGTTCAGCGTATTGCTGGTCGTCGTGTTCACGAGGCCAGCGGCCGCGTGTACCACACCGTCTACAACCCGCCAAAAGTTGCTGGTAAAGACGACATCACCGGTGAAGATCTGGTGCAGCGCAAGGACGACACTGAAGAAACCGTGCGTCATCGCCTGTCGGTCTACCACTCGCAGACCAAGCCACTGGTGGATTTCTACCAGAAGCTGTCGGCGGCTCAAGGCAAACCGAAGTACAGCCACATTGCTGGCGTCGGTTCGGTTGAAGCGATCACCGGCAAGGTGCTTGAAGCGCTGAGCTGAAAAGTCTGAACCGCTTCATCTTCTACGGCCCGCTTGCGGGCCGTAGTTGTTTATACTGACGCACTTTTTCTGACCTCTCTTACGGAAACATCGATGAGCACCTTGCTGGCCCTGGACACCGCGACTGAAGCTTGCTCCGTTGCCTTGCTGCATGACGGCAAAGTGACGAGCCATTACGAGGTGATCCCGCGCCTGCATGCGCAGAAGCTGTTGCCGATGATCCAGCAATTGCTCGCCGATGCCGGGACCACCTTGCAAGCGGTCGATGCCATCGCTTTTGGCCGTGGGCCGGGCGCATTCACTGGCGTGCGTATCGCCATCGGCGTGGTACAGGGCCTGGCGTTTGCCCTGGATCGCCCGGTCCTGCCGGTGTCGAACCTCGCGGTGCTGGCGCAGCGGGCGTATCGCGAACACGGTGTGAGCCAGGTCGCGGCCGCCATCGATGCGCGCATGGATGAAGTGTACTGGGGCTGCTACCGCGAAACGGCGGGTGAGATGCGTCTGGTCGGCAAGGAAGCCGTATTGCCGCCGGAAGTGGCGGCGTTGCCGGCGGATGCCAGCGGTGACTGGTTTGGCGCCGGCACCGGTTGGGGCTATGCCGAACGCATCGCCGTCAGCCTGAGCGGTCAGGACGCAGGCATGCTGCCTCACGCCGAAGACCTGTTGACCCTGGCGCGATTTGCCTGGGAACGGGGTGAAGCGATTGTGGCGGACGAGGCGCAGCCGGTTTATCTGCGGGACAAGGTTGCGACGCCGAAAGCGCGTTGATACCCGAAACCGAGTTGGCTCATTCGCGGGCAAGCCTCGCTCCTACAAGGGTTTGAGTGAATCCTGTAGGAGCGAGGCTTGCCCGCGAAGACGATCTAATGGGTGTAACCAATCGTCGTTTTATCCCCCCGCCTTTAAACCTTTTCGCAATTCTGTGTTCTAGTTATCACCAAGCGGTTTGCGAAGTGGGCTATGCGCCACTAAACTGCCATCACTGATACCGAGCATGACATTATGCGCATAGACGGCCTTTCCTCTCAGTCCTACCCCATCAAGCGCAAGCCTCGCAAAGGGCATGTGGTTGAGGACGATTCCGTCGATATCGAGGGCGAGCTGGAATTCCCTTCGGAAGAGCAAATGGCCGCCCGCGCTGCCAAAGCCTCCGCGCAGCGCCTGAGCAATCTGCCGGCGCGCCAACAAGACATGATTTACCACCGCGCCATGAGCAAAAGCGTCGCGATGGCCCTGGCCAGCTACCTCAGCACCGCCAATTTTGTCGATTGGGATTCGGATGTGATGGGTCTCGACCTGTATATCTGATGCGGCTGCCTTACTACCTTGGCTGCCCGTCCTGGAGTGAAAACGCCTGGCGCGATTACCTTTATCCGCAAGACGCGAAAACCTCCGAATTTCTTAATCTGTATTCTCAAGTATTCAACGCCGTGGAAGGCAATACGACCTTCTACGCGAGCCCGGCTGCCAGCATCGTGCAGCGTTGGGCCGAGATCATGCCCGAAGACTTTCGCTTCACCGCCAAATTCCCCGGCGACATCAGCCACGGCGGTGACCTGCGCGAACAATTGACCGCCACCGAAACCTTCCTGCAATTGCTCAGCCCTTTGGGCGAGCGGGTGTCGCCGCTGTGGTTACAGTTGTCGAAAAGCTTCACGCCGCAACGATTGCACGAGCTGGCGGGTTTTATCGACGCAGTGGACCGGCCGCTGGCCATCGAAGTGCGGCATGACGATTTCTTCGCCAAGGGTGAGGCCGAGCGTTCGCTCAATCGCCTGCTGCTGGATCGCGGTGTTGAACGTATCTGCCTCGATCCGCGGGCGTTGTTCAGCTGCACGTCCACCGATCCTTCGGTGCTCCACGCCCAATCGAAGAAACCCAGAGTTCCGCCACGTCCGGCGGCCTTCACGCAATTCCCGCAAGTGCGCTTCATTGGCCATCCGCAACTGGAAGCCAACGACCCGTTCCTGGTGCCCTGGGTCGAGAAAATCGCCCTGTGGATCGAAGAGGGGCGCACGCCGTATATCTTCCTGCACACCGCCGACAACCTGCTGGCGGCGAAACTGGCGCAACGTTTTCACGCAAAGCTGATGCTGCGTTTATCTGGCTTGCCGCCGCTGCCTGAGCTATACAGAGAGCCCGCCGCCGAGCAACTTGGCCTGCTCTGAGGCGGATTCCCTGCCTTTTTCAGGAGCCTGCCAATGGATGCGCAAACCCTTCGAGCCCAAGCCTTCAAAGCACTGCATGAATGCGCCGGGGCTTTTGTCATTCCCAACCCGTGGGACGCCGGCTCGGCGAAAATGCTCGCCAACCTGGGCTTCGAGGCGCTGGCGACCACCAGTGCCGGTTTTGCCTTTTCTCAGGGGCGACCCGATGGCGGGCTGACGCTGGACGATACCCTGGCGAACGTTCGGGCGATTGTCGCGGCGACGGACCTGCCGGTTGCGGTCGATCTGGAAAACGGTTTTGCCGACGATCCCGCCGAATGCGCCCAAAGCATTCTGCGAGCCGCTGCAGCAGGCGCTGTCGGTGGTTCGATCGAAGACGCCACGGGACGTGCAGACGCGCCGATTTACTGCTTCGAGCATGCAGTGGCGCGAATCGAAGCCGCCGTCGCCGCCGCCCGCAGTTTGCCGTTCCCGTTCACGTTGACGGCCCGGGCCGAGAATTTTCTGCATGGCAATCCCGATCTGGACGACACCATTCGCCGCTTGCAGGCCTTTGCCGAAGCGGGCGCCGACGTGCTCTATGCGCCGGGTTTGCGCAGTGCTGAAGACGTGTTGGCGGTGGTGCGCGCCGTGGCGCCGAAACCGGTCAATGTGTTGATGTCCGGCGGGTTGAAACTGACGGTCGAGCAGTTGAGCGAAATGGGCGTCAAGCGCATCAGCGTCGGTTCGGCGCTTGCGTTGGCAGCGCTTGGCGAATTCTACCGCGCAGCCGAAGAGATCAAGACCTCGGGCACGTTCGGCTTTACCTCGCGGTCGATGCCGTACGCACAGGCCAATCAATTGTTCAAAGGCTGACAACGCGGTTTTTGCGGGTGATCGCTCACCCGCTACAAGCTGATGCGGCTGCGTGAGGAGAGGGTGTCGCTGAGGGTCAGGCGGCGATGCGCAGGTTCTGCAGCACGATCGGGCGAGCCCAGCCGATATCGAAATCGAAGTTTTTCTGTTGTTCCGCCAGCTCTTCCGGCGGGAACGGCGGGAATGGCTTGTCCAGCAGGTCCATTTCGAATTCGGCGATCGGCAGGTGCAGTGGGCGTGGTTGCGGCGCCGGACCGGCTTCTGGCACGGGTTGCCCCGCCGTCAGTACGATCGGGCGAACCCAGCCGCTTTCGAAGTTCTGCTGCTTTTGCTGGGCAGCGATTTCTTCCGGTGGGAACGGTGGGAATGGTTTGTCGGCCAGGTCCATTTCGAACTCGGCGATCGGCAGGAACAGCGGCTCGGGTGGCTTGACCTGGGTTTCCTTCACATCGCATTCGCGCTGGGAAACGATGTGCGCCAGCAGTTCACTGCCAACCGTGGGTTCTTCCGGGCTTTCGAGATCGACCGGTGGAAAGTTGAGAGACGCCGGCACGACATCGCCCGACTGATCGGCCAGGGCCTGGGCAAAGAAATCCTGCCACAGGTGACTGACGCCGCTCAGTGCTTGGGAGTTTCGCAGGCCAAAATCGCCGTGGGGCGAGATGTAACCTATCGATGTGCGTTGAATGTCTGACATTTCTCTCGGTCGACGCTCAGCTCTGGCAAAATGCTCGTTAGTTTTGTTATCGGCCGTTTCTGCCGATCATTAATTTTTTTGAGCGTGTTTTCCCATGATTGAGCAACCGGCGGCTTGCCGCATCCATGTCGAGGCCCTGGGCACGGCTTTTCAGCCACAGGCCGAGCAATGGGCCGAGCGCCTGGGCCTGCCTTTGCAGGTCGATGACGGCGAATTTGCCTTGCAGGTGGGTGAACAGGGTTTGCAACTGCAACAGCTCGGCCCGGACGCACCGGGACCGGTGCGTGTGGACTTCGTCGAGGGTGGTGCTGCCCATCGCCGGTTGTTCGGCGGTGGCACCGGTCAGATGATCGCCAAGGCGGTCGGCATCGCCCAGGGCGTGCGCCCGCGGGTGCTGGACGCCACGGCGGGGCTGGGCAAGGACGCGTTCGTGCTGGCGAGCCTGGGTTGTGAGATGAGCCTGATCGAACGTCAGCCGCTGATTGGCGCCTTGCTTGAGGATGGCCTGGCACGCGGCGCGGAAGATTTCGACGTGGCGTCGATTGTGGCGCGCATGCGATTGCTCAAGGGCAACTCGATCGAAGTCATGCGCAACTGGGAAGGCGAGCCGCCGCAGGTCATCTACCTCGACCCGATGTTTCCCCATCGTGAGAAAACTGCGCTGGTGAAGAAGGAAATGCGCCTGTTCCGGCCGTTGGTGGGGGATGACCCGGATGCGCCGGCGTTGCTCGAAGCGGCGTTGGCATTGGCCAGCCACCGGGTGGTGGTGAAGCGTCCGCGCAAGGCGCCGTGCATTGCCGGGCCGAAGCCGAGCCATGCGCTGGACGGGAAATCCAGTCGGTATGACATTTATCCGAAGAAGGCGCTCAAGCCTTAAGACCGCGTCGCGCCCTTCGCGGGCAAGCCTCGCTCCTACAAAAGCACCGCGGCCCCTGTAGGAGCGAGGCTTGCCCGCGAAGAGGCCAAACCAGACAACCAATAATTATCAGGCTGTCTCTGGTCGATAAGCCCGCATAAACAACTCCACCACTTCCCGCACATGTTCCTCCGCCGCATCCCCGGTCAACGGCTCGCCACAGCCATACAACAACCGGAAATTCCCCGCGCCCTTTAGCAGGCAAAAGAAATGCTCGGCAGCGTTACGTGGCTTGTCGATGCTCAACACACCGCTCTGATCAACCTTGGTCAGCAGCCGTTCCATGCCATGCAGCATGCGCTCCGGCCCGGCCTCGAAGAAGATCTGCGAGAGTTTCGGGTCCTGGCTGCCCAGCGTCATCATCAGCCGGTGCAGGTTCACCGATTCATCGCTGTTGATCAGGTGATGAAAACCGCGCGCGATATTCAACAACACCGTTTCCACTGAAATGCCGTCAGGCAATTCGAAAAACAGCGTAGGCAATTGCTCTTCGCATTTGGCGACAACGGCGGCGGAGAACAGCGTCTCCTTGTCGTTGAAATGGCTGTAGACGGTCAGCTTCGACACGCCAGCTTCAGCCGCGACGGCGTCCATGCTGGTGCTCGCATAGCCATTGCTCAGGAACAGGATTTTCGCCGCATCGAGGATTGCCTGGCGTTTGGCCAGATCCTTGGGGCGGCCCGGACCATTGGGTGCTGAAAAGTTGTTCGGCATTATTCGCTTTTAATACTGGACTGGTGAGTTTGCTATTAATAACATACTGGTCAGTATAATTATTCCAAGCACCATTAGCGAAAGGTCCTTCACCATGTTCCGCTATGCCTTGCCCCTCGCATTGCCAGTCAGTCTGGCGCTTTTATTGTCTGCGTGTGGTCACGAAGAGGCACCGCAAGTCACCGTCCGACCGGCCATGGTGGTGCAGCCAGAGCCTTCGACACAGGCGATGGAAAGCTATCCCGGTGAAGTCCGTGCTCGCTACGAGCCGGATCTGGCGTTTCGCATTGGCGGCAAAGTCAGCCGACGACTGGTCGAAGAAGGGCAGCGGGTCAAGGCCGATCAACCGCTGGCCGAACTCGATCCCCAGGACGTCCGCCTGCAACTGGAGGCCACCCGCGCTCAGGTCGCGGCGGCCGAAGCCAATCTCAATCTCGTACGTGCCGAGCGCGATCGCTACAAGACTCTGATGGATCGTCAGATGGTCAGCCGCTCGCAGTACGACAATTCCGAAAATCTATACAGATCCGGTGAAGCGCGCCTGAAGCAGATCAAGGCCGAATTCAACGTCTCGACCAACCAGGCCAGCTACGCTGTGCTGCGTGCGCCTCAGGACGGTGTGGTGGCCAAGCGTGCGGTGGAAGTCGGGCAAGTCGTCGCCGCCGGTCAAACCGTGTTTACCCTCGCCACCGATGGCGAGCGCGAAGTGTTGATCAGCCTGCCGGAACAGAGCTTCGGTCGTTTCAAGGTCGGCCAGCCGGTGTCTGTGGAACTCTGGACACAACCTGACCAGCGTTTTGCCGGGCGCATCCGTGAGTTGTCGCCTGCCGCCGACCCGAAATCCCGCACCTTCGCTGCCCGCATTGCCTTCAACGCCGGCAAGGTTCCGGCCGAGCTCGGCCAGAGCGCCCGGGTGTTTATCCAGACTGCCGACGTCGTGGCGCTGTCGGTACCGCTCTCGGCGGTTACCGCCGAAAACGGTGCCACTTACGTTTGGGTGCTCAGCGCCAACAACACCCTGAAGAAAGCGCCGGTCCGGGTCGGCCCGTTCGGCGAGAAAACCGTGCCGGTGCTCGAAGGCCTGAACGCCAGTGACTGGGTGGTGGCGGCCGGTGTGCATGTGCTTCACGACGGGCAGCAAGTGCGCCCGGTGGATCGCTCCAACCGCGTGGTCAATCTAGCGGGCAAGGAGTAATCCCTGATGGGTTTCAATCTTTCCGAATGGGCGCTGCGTAACCGCCAGATCGTACTGTTCCTGATGCTGTTGCTGGCCATCGTCGGCGCACTTTCCTACACCAAACTGGGCCAGAGCGAAGACCCGCCGTTCACCTTCAAGGCCATGGTGATCCGCACCAACTGGCCGGGGGCCACCGCCGAGGAAGTGTCGCGCCAGGTCAGCGAGCGCATTGAAAAGAAGCTGATGGAAACCGGCGAGTACGAGCGCATCGTGTCGTTCTCTCGACCGGGTGAATCCCAGGTGACGTTCGTTGCGCGTGACTCCATGCACTCGGTGGAGATTCCGGATCTCTGGTACCAGGTCCGCAAGAAGATCGGCGACATTCGTCATACCTTGCCACCGGGCATTCAGGGCCCGTTCTTCAACGATGAATTCGGCACCACCTTCGGCAACATCTACGCGCTGACCGGCGACGGTTTTGATTACGCGGTGCTCAAGGACTACGCCGACCGCATCCAGATTCAGCTGCAACGGGTCAAGGATGTAGGCAAGGTCGACCTGCTCGGGTTGCAGGACGAGAAGGTCTGGATCGAACTTTCCAACGTCAAACTCGCCACCCTCGGTCTGCCGTTGGCGGCGGTGCAGCAGGCGCTTGAAGAGCAGAACGCGATGTCCACGGCCGGTTTCTTTGAAACCACCAGTGAGCGATTGCAGCTACGGGTTTCGGGGAATTTTCAGACGGTCGAAGAGATCAGGAACTTCCCGATTCGCGTCGGTGATCGCACGTTCCGTATCTCCGACGTCGCGGACGTGCGTCGTGGTTTCAACGATCCTCCGGCGCCGCGCATGCGCTTCATGGCCGAAGACGCCATCGGTCTGGCCGTGGCGATGAAGGACGGCGGCGACATTCTGGTGCTGGGCAAGGCGCTGGAAATCGAGTTCGCCAGGATCCAGAAAAACCTTCCGGCCGGCATGCAACTGCGCAAGGTTTCCGATCAACCCGCCGCGGTGAAAACCGGTGTCGGTGAGTTTGTACAAGTGTTGGTCGAAGCCCTGGCCATCGTCCTGTTGGTGAGCTTCTTCTCCCTCGGCGTACGCACCGGCATGGTGGTGGCGCTGGCGATTCCGCTGGTGTTGGCGATGACCTTCGCCTGCATGTATTACCTGGGCATCGGCCTGCACAAGATTTCCCTTGGCGCGCTGGTGCTGGCGTTGGGCTTGCTGGTGGACGACGCGATCATCGCCGTGGAAATGATGGCGATCAAAATGGAGCAGGGCTTTGACCGGATCAAAGCCGCGAGTTACGCCTGGACCAGCACCGCGTTCCCGATGCTCACCGGCACGCTGATCACGGCCGCCGGTTTCCTGCCGATTGCCACTGCGCAATCGGGCACTGGCGAGTACACGCGTTCGATCTTCCAGGTAGTGACCATCGCGCTGCTGGCGTCGTGGATTGCCGCCGTGGTTTTCGTGCCGTATCTGGGGGAAAAACTCCTGCCGGACCTGGCGAAGATTCACGCAGCGAAACACGGCATTGGTCAGCCTGATCCCTACGCCACGCCTTTTTATGAACGTGTCCGACGCCTGGTGGAGTGGTGCGTGCGCTGGCGCAAAACGGTGATCACGCTGACAGTGGTGTTGTTTATCGCGTCCATCGTGTTGTTCCGTTTTGTACCGCAGCAGTTTTTCCCGGCCTCGGGACGACTGGAGTTGATGGTCGATCTGAAACTGGCCGAAGGCGCTTCGCTGAGCAACACCGCCGACGAGGTTAAACGCCTTGAAGGTTTACTGAAGGATCACGCCGGCATCGATAATTACGTGGCCTACGTCGGTACCGGTTCGCCGCGCTTTTACCTACCGCTGGATCAGCAACTTCCTGCGGCGAGCTTCGCCCAGTTTGTCGTCCTGGCCAAGACCATCGAGGACCGCGAAACCCTGCGCACCTGGCTGATCGAAACCCTCAACGAGCAATTCCCGGCCCTGCGTTCGCGGGTGACGCGTCTGGAAAACGGCCCGCCAGTGGGCTATCCGGTGCAGTTCCGGGTCACCGGCGAACACATCGAGGACGTCCGCGCCCTGGCTCGAAAAGTGGCGGCCAAGGTTCGTGAGAATCCCCATGTGGCCAACGTCCACCTGGACTGGGAAGAACCGAGCAAAGTGGTTTATCTGAACGTCGATCAGGACCGCGCCCGTGCGCTCGGCGTGAGCACCGCGAACCTGTCGAAGTTTCTGCAAAGCTCGCTGACCGGTTCCAGCGTCAGTCAGTACCGCGAAGACAACGAGTTGATCGAAATCCTGCTGCGCGGCACGTTGCATGAGCGCACTGAACTGTCGTTGCTGCCGAGCCTGGCGGTGCCGACCGACAACGGTCGCAGCGTGGCGTTGTCGCAGATCGCGACGCTGGAATACGGTTTTGAAGAGGGCATCATCTGGCACCGCAATCGCTTGCCGAACGTGACGGTCCGCGCCGATATCTATGGCAAGGAACAACCGGCGACGCTGGTGCAGCAGATCATGCCGACGCTCGATCCGATCCGCGCGGAACTGCCTGACGGCTACTTGCTGGAAGTCGGCGGCACCGTGGAAGATTCCGCCCGTGGGCAGAATTCGGTGAAGGCCGGTGTGCCGCTGTTCATCGTGGTGGTGCTGACGTTGTTGATGCTGCAACTACGAAGCTTCTCACGCACGGTGATGGTGTTTCTTACAGCGCCATTGGGATTGATCGGGGTGACCCTGTTCCTGATGGTGTTCCGCCAGCCGTTCGGTTTCGTGGCCATGCTCGGGACCATCGCGCTGTCCGGGATGATCATGCGTAACTCGGTGATTCTGGTAGACCAGATCGAGCAGGACATCGCCGCCGGGCTCAAACCGTGGCAGGCGATTATCGAAGCCACAGTGCGCCGTTTCCGGCCGATCGTGCTGACCGCACTCGCCGCCGTATTGGCGATGATCCCGCTGTCACGAAGCGTGTTCTTCGGGCCGATGGCGGTGGCGATCATGGGTGGATTGATTGTCGCGACGGCGTTGACGTTGCTGTTTTTGCCGGCGCTGTATGCGGCGTGGTTCCGCATCAAGAAAGAACCCGCCTGACCCTGTAGGAGCCGGCTTGCTGGCGATCCATTCACCGTGGTGTATCTGATGCACCGCGGTGATGCGATCGCCGGCAAGCCGGCTCCTACAAGTATTTCAGAAACCTCTGATATTGAGTCAGAGGGACCTGAATGCTGTACTCAAGCCTCAGTTTCATGAGGTTTTGAGACAGCAATAATGAAAAAGCCACCGAAGCTGAAGGGGCGGACCGATCCGGTGTTCGACCTGTTGGGGAAGTCACCCCACAAAGAACGCCTCTCGGATTACCTCGCCCTGCTCAAACCGCTGGATGATCAGGGACGCTATCTTCCCTTCGATGAATTGCGTTATCGCTGGGCGCCGGGGCTGGATTCGAACCTGTGTTGGGCGCTGGTAAAGAAAGCCAGAACGGTACAATACTCAAGTCTTTTGCCGCTGGGCGAGCCTGTTCGGTGGGGTAACTTTATGCTCACGCCGCTGGCGCACAAGGCGGTTTCCGCCGTCGATCGACAAACCACAACGGCTGCACTGGAATTCATGACCAGTCAGATCGGCGAGCATGCGCATTTCAGCTATCTGTTGAATGATCTGATCGAAGACGAAGCGATCAGCAGCAGCCAACTCGAAGGTGCAGCGACGACCACGCGTGTGGCCAAGGACATGCTCAAGCGCAAGCGCCGGCCGCGCACGCCGGATGAGCGAATGGTGATCGGCAATTTCAAAATGATGAACTTCGCCTGGGAGAAACGTTATGAACCCCTGAGTGTCGCGCTGATTTTGGACATGCACCGGGTTGGCGTCGAAGGCATTGATGATGCGCAATACTCGCCAGGGGAGTTCAGGGGCAACGATGACGTGGTGGTGCAGGATGGCGAAGGCAACACCGTTCATACTCCCCCTCCTGCAGCGGGGGTGATGTCACGATTGCAGTTGCTGGCGAAGTGGATCAACCAGTCGCACAACGATCCTGAGCACGTGGAATACCTTCACCCACTGATCAAAGGCATCGCGCTGCATTTTGCCTTGGGCTATGAGCATCCTTTCCGTGATGGGAACGGGCGGGTCGCGCGGGCGTTGTTCTACTGGTACATGTTCAAGAGTGACTTCTCTGCCTTTCGTTACATTGCGATCAGCATTTTGTTGCGCAATGCGCCGGTGAAGTACGGGCGCTCTTATCTGAACACTGAAGCTGATGACCTTGACTTGACGTACTTCATTGATTTCCAGTGTTCGGTCATTCTGCGGGCGGTCAGCGGTTTTACCCAAATCTGTCAGAACCATTGTGGGAGCGGGCTTGCTCGCGAATGCGGTGGGTCAGTCGGACTTTATGTCGACTGACCCACCGCATTCGCGAGCAAGCCCGCTCCCACAGGGTTTAGCACTAAGGCTTAAAGCGAACCAAACACCTTCTTCGCCAAACTGGTCGCCGCCGCCGCAGGGTTCTGGCGAATGGTTTCTTCCTGTTTGCCGATCATCTCGAACAAACCGTTCAGGGCCTGCTCGGTCACGTAGCTTTCGATGTTGGCGCTTTTCGCATCCACCACACCCATGGTCGCGGCTTGTCCGGCGAACGAGTTGTACTGCTTGGCCAGGCCAACCTGGTCGGTGGCTTGTTTGACGATCGGCAGGAACTTGGCGCGGATCTGTTCGCGGCTGGTTTTGTTCAGGTATTGCGTGGCGGAGTCATTACCGCCGCTGAGAATGCCCTTGGCATCGTCGACCGTCATCTTCTTCACGGCATCCACGAGGATCGGCTGAGCCTGGACCACGGCCGTTTCCGCTGCTTTGTTCATGCTGGTTTCCAGCTGATCGACCTGATCACCCATGCCGAACTGTTTCATTTTGCTGGCGACCTTGCCCAGTTTGCCCGGCAGTTCGATCTTTACGTCCGGGTTGTTGCTGAAGCCGCCCGGTGTACCGAGTTGTTTCACGGCCAGTTGCGCGCCTTGGGTCAGGGCATCCTTGAGGCCGCCGGTAGCGTCCTTTTGCGACAAGTCACTGAGCGACAGCGCCATGGCACTGGCGGAAATCATCAAACCTGCACACAGGCCGGCAAAGCGAAGGGTAGGGCGGAACATGGCGGCTTCCTTGTTCAAAAAAAGAATTAACGGACGGCGTCGACGCGAATTTTCAATGGCTGTGGGTCGCTGCCATTCAGTTGCACGGCGTGATGTTCGGTGGTGATGAACATCAGCTGGCCATTCACTTCGATTCGCGCGCTGACGGAATAACGATGGCCGGGTTTGACCTGGGCCGGATCGTAACTCAGATGGAACGGCAGTGGCACCTGGCCTTTGACCGGGCCTTTCTGCTCGTCGAGCACCACGGCAGGAGCGTCGGCCAGCGATACGTCCTGCAAGCTGACGCTCAGGGTGGCAGTCGGCGGCAGGGCGATGCGTTGCAGGTAGAAGACTTCGCCATCGAGGCTGGTTTTGGCGGCGGGTTGCATGGACTGGCAGGCTCCGAGCAAAGCGGCGATGGCCAATAGAGAGAGTTTTTTCATCGAATATCTCCAATCTAATGTAGGAGTGAGACCGGCTTGCCGGCGATTGCGGTGTGTCAGTCAGCGATGAGGTGACTGAACCATTTTCGCGAGCATGCTCGCTCCTACAGGGTTTTGCGTTAGTTCTCGGGCTGTGTGGCGACCAGATCCGCCGCATCTTCACTGCGATGCAACGCCACCTGACGGATCGACAAGCGGATCTCCGCCGACAACACCCGTTTCGCCGCGCCTTCGGCCAGTTCGCCGAGCAGTTCGTGATAGCTCAGCTTGCCGGCCTCGTCACGCTTGAGCACGTCGAGGTCGAGCATCGTCTGGATGAAGTGGCGGAACAGGCTCTTGTCGAAAAATTCCGGCGCGTTCAGGCCATGCAGGATCGACAGGCGCTGGGCCATGACCGTGCACAGGTCTTCCAGTTCTTCGGCGCTGATGCTGTTCTGGCCGCTGTTGAGCAGCAGCGAAACCGTCATGTAGAAGCGCTGCAAGGTCTGGGCGATGCTCTTCGACAGCAGCGTCAGCAACACGAAATGCCGCGAGCTTGGTGCCGGACGCAGGTAAACGTCGTTCTCGAAACGCAGCAGGCCTTGCTCGACGAACGCTTCGAGCCATTGATCGATCACGGCATCCAGTTCGTCCAGCGACCAGCGAATGAACAGCTCCGATTGCAGGTACGGATACAGTGCGCGGGTGTAGCGCAGGATCTGCTCGCGGCTCATGCGCGACGCACTCTGGAAGAAACTCGCGAGCAACGCCGGCAACGCGAAAATGTGCAGCACGTTGTTGCGGTAGTAAGTCATCAGGACGGCGTTTTGCTCATCCAGATAGAGGATTTTGCCCAGCGCATCGCTTTGCTCGGACAGCAGGTCCATGTCCTTCACATGCTCGATCAACGCGCGGCCGTCACCTTCCGGCAGCGTGGTGTGCGGCGAGTACGGAACCTTGCGCAGCAGCGCCAGATACAGGTCCAGCACCCGCGCCATGGCGCGATCGTCCAGTGCCAAACGACTGGTGGACAGCAATGCCAACGCCACGAGGTTGACCGGGTTGATCGCTGCCGCTTCGTTCAGGTGCTGCGCCACTTTCTCGCCGAGGCGGTTGGTGGTTTCGTTGAGCCAGGCCGGTTTGAACTGCGGGCCGAGTTCCTGTTGACGCCAGTCTGGCTGTTCGCTGTCGAGGAATTCCGCCAGTTTGATCGGCTCGCCGAAGTTCACCGCCACCTGGCCGAAACGCTGTTTGAGTGCGCCGATGACTTTGAAGATGTCGAAGATTGATTCTTTCTTCTTGCTCGCACCACGCAGTTCGCCGAGGTAAGTCCGGCCTTCCAGCACGCGCTCGTAGCCGATGTACACCGGCACGAACACGATCGGCATGCGCGAGGAGCGCAGGAAGCTGCGCAGGGTGATCGCGAGCATCCCGGTTTTCGGTTGCAACATGCGCCCGGTGCGCGAGCGGCCGCCCTCGACGAAATACTCGACCGGAAAACCTTTGGTGAACAGGGTGTGCAGGTATTCGTTGAACACCGAGGTGTACAGCGGGTTGCCCTTGAAGGTACGGCGCATGAAGAACGCACCGCCACGACGCAGCAGGCCGCCGATCCCCGGCATGTTGAGGTTGATCCCGGCGGCGATGTGCGGCGGGGTCAGGCCGTTGCGAAACAGCAGATAGGACAGCAGCAGGTAGTCAATATGGCTGCGGTGGCACGGCACATAGATCACTTCGTAACCCGGGGCGACCTTTTGCACGCCTTCGATGTTGTTGACCTTGATGCCGTCGTAGATCTTGTTCCAGAACCAGCTCAACACCACTTCCATGAAGCGGATCGCGGTGTAGGTGTAGTCCGAGGCGATCTCGTTGCCGTAGCGCAGGGCTTGGGCCTTGGCTTTCTCCGGGGAGATATTCTCGCGTTCGGCTTCGTCGAGGATCGCTTGCTTGACCAGCGGCTGGTTGAGCAGGCCTTTGACCAGGTTGCGGCGGTGGGAAATGTCCGGGCCGATCACCGCGGCTTTGAGGTTGCGGAAGTGCACTCGCAGAATCCGTTGGGCCATGCGCACGGTGCGCTCGTGGCCCTTGTTGTGCTCGATCAGTTCACGCAGGTGGATCGGCGCGGAGAATTGCACGCGGGTCTTGCGCCCCAGCACGATGATGCTCAGCAAGCGGCGCAGGCGCCCGGTAACTGCCCAGCTATCGGCGAACAGCAGCTTCCACGGACTCGATTCGCTGTCCGGCGATTGGCCCCAGAACACGCTGACCGGAATGATCTGCGCGTCTTCGGCAGCGTTCTGGCTCAGGGCGCTGACCAGTCGGGTCAGGGTCGGTGGCGCGCCGCGTTTGTCCTGGCGACCGAGCCAGTCGGGCTCCGGTGTCAGGTAAAAGAACGCGGCGGGTTCCAGCAGATTGCCGACAGACACCGGCAGCACCGGGCGCGGCAGGCCCGCCTTGCTGCATTCGGTGTCGACCACGGCGAGGTCGGTCAGCGAAGGGTTTTGCAGGACGTAGAACACCGGACGGCTGCGGTCGAGGTTGAGGGTGAACGACGACTGATTGATCGTCTCCGAGCGAACCCAGAGATAGAGCAGTCGGCGCAGGGTGCCAAACACAAGACGGCGGAACGGGGAACGGGTCATACGGCTTCTGCATGAGTGGAATAAACCGAGCGTTTGCTCGGGCGGTCGATAGTGTGCCGGATTCACTGAAAATCGGCAAAAAAGCGGCAATCAAAGTGCTATTGAGAGATTAAATGTCTGACATATACTCGGCGCACTGTCGCCGTCACCCTCATGGGACCGGTATGCGCAGGCTGACGTTCCCGAGGCTTTCCTGCGAAAAGCCCGATCAATAATAAAAAGGGAGTATGAACAAATGGCAACACGCGAAACCGGCAACGTGAAGTGGTTCAACGACGCCAAGGGCTATGGCTTCATCCAGCGCGAGGACGGGGTGGACGTGTTCGTGCACTACCGCGCGATTCGCGGTGAAGGGCATCGTTCGCTGACTGAAGGCCAGCAGGTCGAGTACGGCGTTGTGACGGGGGAGAAGGGTTTGCAGGCTGAGGATGTGGTGGGGTTGTAAACCCACACTTCAGGACACGTATAACCAATGTGGGAGCGGGCTTGCTCGCGAAGGCGGTGTGTCAGTCGACATCAACGTTGACTGACACACCGCCTTCGCGAGCAAGCCCGCTCCCACATTTGATTTGTGTCGCGGCTTTTAAGCAGTTTTCCAGGTGATCTCTTCTTCGCCATCGGCGCTGATGCGCATCCAGCGATCCGCTGTATCTTCACCTTCTTCCTCGACCCAACTGCCCGGCGCACAACGTACTTCTACGTTCAGCGCGGCAAACGCGGCGCGGGCGCAGGCGATGTCGTCTTCCCACGGGGTCTGGTCGCTTTCCAGGTACAGGCTGTTCCATTTTCCTACCGCTTTCGGCAGCCAGGTCACTGGCACGTTGCCGGCCTTGCACTTGTAGGTCTGACCTTTCTGAACCCAATCGGTGCACGGGCCCAGAGCAGCGCCGAGCCAGACGGATACGGCCTTGTGGTCGACGTCGGCGTCTTTCAGGTAAATCTCGATATCGGGTTGGCGCATGGATGTCCTCACTGCGGGTCTGAAAAATCCATTCGCGGATTTAGCCGGCCTCAAGCTGCTGCTCAAGACCAAAAATTAAGATTGAAGAACAAAGTAATCGTAGCGCATCGAAACAGTGACCTCGAACGGCTCGGTCTGCTCGATGACCGCCGCCCGGCGTTCGGCACTGGCGCGCCAGCCGTGAGGCGTCATGGCCAATAGGTTGGCGCGATCCTGACCACTTGAAAGCGTCAGTTTGAATTCCAGGGTTTCACTGTGTTGCAGCGCCATGCCATCCGGCACCAACGCCAGATGCTTGTCGTCGGTGTATTCACGCACTTCGTCGTACAGCCGCTCGCGCAATTCCATCAGGTGGCCGCTGGTCGGCCCGACTTTCATCAAACCGCCGCCGGGGCTGAGCAGGCGCTTGGCTTCCTCCCAGTCCAGCGGGCTGAAGACGCTGGCGAGAAACTGACAACTGCCGGACGCCAACGGCACCCGCGCCATGCTGGCGATCAACCAGGTCAGCTGCGGGTTGCGTTTGCAGGCGCGTTTGACCGCTTCCCGGGAGATGTCCAGTGCGTAACCGTCAGCGTTCGGCAACGCCTCGGCAATTTGCGCGGTGTAGTAACCCTCGCCACAACCGATGTCAAGCCAGCGCTGCGGCGCGTATTGCGCCGCCAGCTCAGCGAGACGCCTGGCCACCGGCGCGTAATGGCCGGCGTTCAAGAAGTCGCGCCGGGCTTCGACCATCGCCAGGTTATCCCCAGGGTCGCGGCTGTTCTTGTGCTGCACCGGCAACAGGTTCAGGTAACCCTGGCGCGCACGGTCGAAACGATGCCCGGCGGGGCAGGCCACGCCGTTGTCCACCGCGTTCAGCGGTTCGCTGCAGATCGGGCAGGCAAGCATCAGGCGAGCAACTTGATCAGGGTCTGGTAGTAGATTTCGGTCAGCACGTCGAGGTCGGCGGCCAGCACGCGCTCGTTGACCTGGTGGATCGTTGCGTTGACCGGGCCCAGTTCAACCACCTGTGTACCCATGGTCGCGATAAAACGGCCATCGGAGGTGCCACCGCTGGTGGAGGCTTTGGTTTCGCGACCGGTGATGTCCTTGATGCTCGACGCGACGGCGTCCAGCAACGCGCCTGGTTCGGTGAGGAATGGCAGACCGGACAGCGCCCAGTCGATGTGCCAGTCCAGGCCATGCTTGTCGAGGATATCGGCGACGCGCTTCTGCAAGCCTTCAACAGTGGACTCGGTGGAGAAGCGGAAATTGAACACCGCCACCAGATCACCAGGGATCACGTTGGTCGCGCCAGTGCCGGAATTCACATTGGAAATCTGGAAACTGGTCGGCGGGAAGAAATCGTTGCCGTGGTCCCAATGCTCGGCGGCCAGTTCGGCCAGCGCCGGGGCGGCGAGGTGGATCGGGTTCTTGGCGAGGTGCGGATAAGCGACGTGACCTTGCACACCGCGTACGGTCAGCTTGGCGCCGAGGGAACCGCGACGACCATTCTTGACCACGTCACCGACCAGCGTAGTGCTCGACGGTTCGCCGACGATGCACCAGTCCAGACGCTCCTTGCGCGCCGCCAGGCGTTCAACCACCGCTTTGGTGCCGTGGTGCGCCGGGCCTTCTTCATCGCTGGTGATCAGGAACGCGACTTTGCCCTTGTGATCCGGGTAATCGGCGACGAAGCGCTCGGCGGCCACGGTCATGGACGCCAGGCTGCCTTTCATGTCCGCTGCGCCACGACCGCAGAGCATGCCGTGTTCGTCGATCAGCGCGTTGAACGGGTCGATCTGCCAGGCGGTCACCGGGCCGGTCGGGACCACGTCGGTGTGGCCGGCGAAGCACAGCACCGGGCCGTCGTGTTTGCCGTGGGTGGCCCAGAAGTTATCCACATCTTCGATGCGCATTGGCTCAAGCATAAAACCGGCATCGCCCAGGCGCTGCATCATCTGCTTCTGGCAATCGGCGTCGACCGGCGTCACGGACGGACGGCGGATCAGGTCGATGGCGAGTTGAAGGGTCGGCGAAAGGTCGGCGTGGGCCGTCATGGAAAACTCCGGTGCTTTATCTGTAGGAGCGAGGCTTGCCCGCGAAGAACGATAATGAGGTGTATCTGTTACACCGAGTCGCTTCGTTCGCGGGCAAGCCTCGCTCCTACGGGAAATGGGGGGCAAGGCCAGGAAAATGGCGGTTATCTTAAAGCAAAACGGCGGCCATTGGCCGCCGTTTAGTGCATCTGCAAAGATTTAGACTGCCGGTGCCGTTTCGGCCTCGACGGCCGGTTTCGGCAGCGAGGACAGGAACGCCATGATCAGCGCCGCCAGGTACGGCAGCGACTGCACCAGCAACATGATCACCCAGAAGCGCATATCGTTGCTCGGCAGCCCGTTCACCAGGAAGATCCCCAGCGCCGCGCCCCACAACAGCAGCATGATGAACATCTCTTCACGCGCTTCAGAAATCGCCACCCAGAAGCCGTGGTTGTCGGCATTTTTCGGCGTACGGAAGAACGGAATGCTGCTGGTGAAGAAGCCGTACAGCACCGCTTTGGCGATGGTGTGCGACAACGCCAGCCCGGCCAGCGCCGCGCAGAACGCATCCTTGAGGTTCACGCCAACGGCGCGACGGTAGAGGAAGATGATCTTGCCGACCTTGAACACGAACAGCGCCAATGGCGGGATCGCGAAAATCAGCAACGGCGGATCGACCCGCTGCGGCACGATGATCATCGCCGCCGACCACAACAGTGCGCCCACGGTGAAGAAGATGTTCATGCCATCCGCCACCCACGGCAACCAGCCCGCGAGGAAGTGGTAACGCTGGCCACGAGTCAGCTCGGTGTCCTTGCCGCGCAGCAGGCTGGCGGTGTGACGCTTGATGATCTGAATCGCACCGTAGGCCCAGCGGAAACGCTGTTTCTTGAAGTCGATAAAGGTATCGGGCATCAGGCCTTTGCCGTAGCTGGTGTGGTAATACGCCGCCGACAAGCCTTTCTCGAACACGCGCAGACCCAACTCGGCGTCTTCGCAGATGCACCAGTCGGCCCAGCCTAGCTCTTCAAGCACCGAGCGCCGGGTCATGGTCATGGTGCCGTGCTGGATGATCGCGTCACGGTCGTTACGGGTGACCATGCCGATGTGGAAGAAACCTTTGTATTCCGCGTAGCAGAGCTTCTTGAAGGTGCTTTCGTTCTGGTCGCGATAATCCTGCGGCGACTGCACCACGGCGATTTTCGGATCGGCGAAGTGCGGCACCATGTGCTTGAGCCAGTTCGGGTCGACGCAGTAGTCAGAGTCGATCACCGCAATCACTTCGGCATCTTTGGCGGTGTGCGGAATCAGGTAGTTCAGCGCGCCGCCCTTGAAGCCGGCGAGCGGTGCGACGTGGAAGAACTTGAAGCGCGGACCGAGGGTTGCGCAGTAATCGCGCACCGGTTCCCAGACGGCCGGGTCCTTGGTGTTGTTGTCGATGATCAGGACTTCGAAGTCCGGATAGTCGAGGTTGGCCAGGGCGTTGAGGGTCTGTTTGACCATCTCCGGCGGCTCGTTGTAGCACGGCACGTGAATCGACACTTTCGGCCTGTAGTCCGAATCGCCCACCACCGGCAGGAATTCACGCCGACGCTTGTGGGTCCAGACCGCTTCGGCCAGTTCATGGGCCTCTGTCAGCAGTACGATAAAGACCCCGAGTGCGCCGAGTGCGAGGAGAAATCCTACGGTCAGGCTGAACCAGGTGCTGTACTGCTGGCTGTAGTCGTAGCCGATCCACACCAGCACCGAACCGCACAAGAAAGCGATAAAAGTCAGGAAGGTGCGGCCACGTTGACGCAGGGCCGAGCCGTCAATCATCAGCAAGGTCAAGGACAGCAGGGCCAACACCGCCGAGCCGATGGCCAGCACGCGCCATTGCGGGATCGCGACGACCGGGCCTTCGAAGTTGAATTTCTGCTGGCGCGCAGCGTTGAACACGCCCCAATACGCGCCCACCGAACCTTCGTCACTGGCCTTCCACGGCTGGTCGAACGCTTCGATCACGAAGTAGTTGAAACCCTGGCGGTTAAGCTTGTTCACCAGCGTACGCAGGTAGATCGCCTGATCTGCCGGGCTGGCATCGGTGCCGCCACGCATGCGGCCGTTGCTCGGCCAGCCAACCTCCGAGAGCAGCAGCGGTTTTTTCGGGAACATCTTTTTCAGGTCGCGAGCGCGGTCGAGGACGAACTGGCCGGCCTTGTCCACCGGGATGTATTCCCAATAAGGCAGGACGTGCGCGGCAATCAGGTCGACGTGCTTGGCCAGTTCCGGGTGTTCTTCCCAGACGTGCCATTGCTCGGACGTGGTGACCGGCACTTTCACGGCAGCGCGAACGCGATCAAGGAGCACGCTCAGTTCGGCAGCGGTAATTTCCTTACGGAAGATGGCCTCGTTGCCTACGACCACACGAACCACGCTGCGTGAGGAGTTGGCGATTTCGATGGCCCGGGT
>Ga0208887_100099_pt1 | contig 64604 bp, 59 predicted proteins | sample LakWasM106_HOW12_2_FD_183924 | JGI IMG/M metagenome (GOLD analysis project Ga0208887, IMG submission 183924) | Freshwater sediment methanotrophic microbial communities from Lake Washington under simulated oxygen tension - Sediment Metagenome... | ecosystem: Environmental > Aquatic > Freshwater >...
CTCGCCTAGGCTCGGCATGCCCTCGCTCCGGTCCTGCTCCGTGGGCCCGCCGCGATCGGCCATCCTTGGCCGTGCGCGGCTAACCCGGCATCCATGCCGGGTTGCCCACTGCGCAGAACCTCCACTCGGCCTCTCGAGGGGGCGACTACCGCCACAGCCGCCGAGGCGGCCTGAAAGCCGACCTGGCTCTTTGGTGCGCGCGTTCCCTCATTCCGGATATGTACACCTATCCCCTGTAGGAGCCGGCTTGTTGCGGGCGGCGTTCCGACGATAGCGTCCCTCCAGCCAATACAAACGTCGACTGACCCACCGCCATCGCCAGCAAGCCGGCTCCTACAAGGGATTGGGTTCACACGATTCAAAACTGTAGGAGCCAGCTTGCTGGCGATGGACGTCAACGATAACGCGTACTGTCTGAATGAACGCGTTGTCCAAACGCTTTTCGCCGGCAAGCCGGCTCCTACAGGGGATCGCGTACGCTTTTGATTTCCACCACTCATCAGGTCGAGCGTTAGCTCGCCTTCCGCTTTTGATCTGAGCGCCCCCTCGAGAGGCCGAGAGGAGGTTCTGCGCAGTGGGCAACCCGGCATGGATGCCGGGTTAGCCGCCCCCGGCCATGGATGGCCGATGGCGGCGGGCCCACGGAGCAGGACCGGAGCGAGGGCATGCCGAGCCTTAGCGAGGCACCGAACGAAAGGGGCAAAAGCGCTTTGGTTACTTTCGCGCTTTTCGAAAGTGACTCGCCGTAAGGGCGAAACCAATAGCCGCCGTTACCGCAAAAACGGATATGCACACAACCCGAGCCCAAAACCGAAAGCGGCAGAAAAGCGGCAGACGGCGGAAACCCGTTGCCGCTTTTCTGGCATTGCCGCTTCGCCCCTTGCCCGCAAAGCCCCGGTTTACGGGCTTTTTTGAATTGGCACGCCGCTTGCTATATCCATCGTACGAAAAATCAGGTCACCCGAAGGTTTCCCGACATGAGCATCAGCTTCGATAAAGCGCTCGGTATCCACGAACAAGCCCTGGGCTTCCGCGCCCAGCGTGCCGAAGTCCTGGCCAACAACATCGCCAACGCCGACACCCCGAACTACAAGGCTCGGGATCTGGACTTCTCGAAAGTGCTCGCCGAGCAGAACGAGAAAACCAAGAGCGGCACGTTCGCCTTGAACATGACCAACAACCGTCATATCGAAGCCGAAGGCATGGGCAATGGCGACGAGTCGCTGCTGTATCGCACACCGATGCAGCCTTCGATTGACCAGAACACCGTGGACGCCCAGCTGGAACAGTCGAACTACGCGGAAAACGCGATCAACTTCCAGGCCAGCTTCACCCTGCTCAACAGCAAATTCAAAGGGCTGATGTCAGCCCTTCGCGGAGAGTAAGTCATGTCTCTATCCAGTGTTTTCAACATTGCCGGTAGCGGCATGAGTGCGCAAACAACGCGCTTGAACACCGTGGCCTCGAACATCGCCAACGCCGAGACCGTCTCGTCGAGCATCGACCAGACCTACCGCGCACGTCATCCGGTGTTCGCCACCATGTTCCAGGGCGGGCAGAGCGGCGGCAGCGATTCGTTGTTCCAGAACCAGGACGCGGCCGGTCAGGGCGTACAAGTGCTGGGCGTGGTCGAAGACCAGAGCAATCTGGAAGCGCGCTATGAGCCGAACCACCCGGCGGCCGACGCCAAGGGCTACGTCTACTACCCGAACGTCAACGTGGTTGAAGAAATGGCCGACATGATTTCCGCGAGCCGTTCGTTCCAGACCAACGCCGAAATGATGAACACCGCCAAAACCATGATGCAGAAGGTCCTGACCCTCGGTCAGTGATAAGGGGCGACTCAGATGAGTGTTACCGATACCACCAGCAGCATCAGCCTCAAAGACATCCTGGCCAACTCTTCGATCAAGACCAACACCAGTGCCGACGGCCTGGCGTCCGCCACGAACAGCGCCACCGGCAAAAAGGCCCTGGGCAAGGACGCGTTCCTGCAGTTGCTGGTGACACAGCTGAAGAACCAGAACCCGCTGGAGCCGCAGGACAACGGCGAGTTCGTTGCCCAGTTGGCGCAGTTCAGCAGCCTGGAAGGCATCACCACGCTTAACACCACCGTGAGTGGCCTGGCCAGCAACTACAACTCGTCCCAGGCCTTGCAGGCTTCGTCGCTGGTCGGGCGTTCGGTCATTGCCCCGAGCGACAAGGCCGTGGTCGATACCTCGAAGAGCTTTAACGGAACCATCGCCGTACCGGCGTCGGTCGATCCGGTGAAAGTGAAGATTACCGACGCCGATGGCAAGGTCATCCGCACCATCGACCTGGGCAGCCAAAAAGCCGGCAGCGCCAGTTTCATCTGGGACGGCAAGAACGATGCAGGCGAAGTGGCCAAGGCGGGTACGTACACCTTCGGCGCCACCGCAACTTACGACGGCAAGGCGACTTCGCTGGTGACGTACCTGCCGGCGACCGTCAGCAGCGTGACCATCAGCCAGACCGGCGGTGAGTTGATGCTCAATCTCGCCGGTGGGGGCAGCATCGCCCTGTCCAAAGTACAAACAATTGGTATGTAGAGCCGACTAACACGGCACAAAGGAGTGGAATATGTCTTTCAATATCGGCCTTAGCGGTCTCTATGCAGCCAACAAACAACTGGACGTGACCGGCAACAACATCGCCAACGTCGCGACCACCGGTTTCAAATCGTCCCGTGCGGAATTCTCGGACGTTTACTCGGCCACCAAGCTGGGTTCCGGTAGCAAAACCATTGGTAACGGCGTGCGCCTGGCCAACGTTTCCCAGCAGTTCACCCAGGGCGACGTCAACAACACCGGCAACGTGCTGGACATGGGCATCAACGGTTCCGGCTTCTTCGTGCTGAACGACAACGGCTCGCTGTCCTACACCCGTGCCGGTACGTTCAAGGTCGACAAGGACGGTTACGTCACCAACACCGACGGCACTGCGCGTCTGCAAGGTTACGGCGTGGACGCCAACGGCAAGATCATCAACGGCGTGTTGACCGACCTGCGTATCGATACTTCGAACCTGGCGCCAAAAAACACCTCCACGGTGTCGTCGACGATCAACCTGAACTCCACCTCACCGGTTATCGATCAGGTTGCCACCCCGTTTGATTCGACCAAAGAAGCCACCTTCACCAAACAGTTCAGTACCCCGATTTATGACACTCAGGGTAACAAGCACGTCATGGACCAATACATGGTCAAGACCGGGGCGAACACCTGGAAAACCTACACCCTGATTGATGGTCGCAACCCGAATGGCACCGACCCTAGTCCTACCGCGGTTCCGTTGAACCTGCCGGTCGCTTCGACCATGGTGTTCGATACCTCGGGTAATCTGGTTTCGGTCACCACACCGGCCGTTCCGGCGCCGATCGTCAGCCCTGACCTGAAGGTCACCGGCTGGATTCCCGGTGACGTGAAAAATGGCGTGTGGACAGCGAACGGCGCTACTTCCGGCGTCGTTACGGTCTCCATGGCCAAAACCTCGCAGTACAACGCCGATACCGCACGTTCGATTCCTTCGCAGAACGGCTACGCCACCGGCCAGATCACCAACCTGACCATCGATGGCAGCGGTATCATGCTGGCCAACTTCAGCAACAGCCAGACCAAGGCCATCGGCCAGATCTCGCTCGCCAGCTTCACCAACGAGCAAGGTCTGCAGCCAGTAGGCGGCACCAGCTGGAAAGAAACCTACTCCTCGGGTATCCCGGGCTACGATGCGCCGAACACCGGCACCTTGGGCGAGATCCACTCCAACTCCCTGGAAGAGTCCAACGTCAACCTGACCAGTGAACTGGTCGACCTGATCAAGGCGCAGAGCAACTACCAGGCGAACGCCAAGACCATCTCGACTCAAAGCACCATCATGCAGACCATCATTCAGATGACCTGATGCGGGTTGGTTGAAAGCGCTACACAAGGAGCCCCTCGGAAGAGGGGCTTTTTTGTGGCCGGGATTTTGTGTTGTCAGGGATGGCCTCTTCGCGGGCAAGCCCGCTCCCACAGGGTTAAACGTCTTTCATATGCTTTGTGAACAACACGAAACCTGTAGGAGCCGGCTTGCTGGCGATCCAGGCGCCGCGGTCATTCAGGCGCGCCGCGTCATCGTTCATCGCCAGCAAGCCGGCTCCTACAGGTCCGCAGGCAAAAGAAAACCCCCGACCAATCCAGAGGACCGATCGGGGGTTGTCGAGTAAGCGCCTTTCAGCGCCTACCGGCTCAGCTTATTGGCAAGCTTCGCAATCCGGCTCGTCGATGGCGCAAGCCTTCGGCACTGGAGCAGGACCGGCAGGAGCTGCCAGGACCGAATCTTCACCGTGGTTGCCGCCGCTGGAAACAGCGTTCAGCTTGCCGGTGTTGATGGTCGACTTCTCGGTGCTGGTCGCGGCCAGGGCACGGAGGTAGTAAGTGGTTTTCAGGCCACGGTACCAGGCCATGCGGTAGGTCACGTCCAGCTTCTTGCCCGATGCGCCAGCGATGTAAAGGTTCAGCGACTGAGCCTGGTCGATCCACTTCTGACGACGGCTTGCCGCGTCAACGATCCACTTGGTGTCCACTTCGAACGCGGTCGCGTAGAGCTCTTTGAGTTCTTGCGGGATGCGCTCGATCTGCTGCACCGAACCGTCGTAGTACTTCAGGTCGTTGATCATGACCGAGTCCCACAGACCGCGAGCCTTCAGGTCGCGAACCAGGTACGGGTTGATCACGGTGAATTCGCCCGACAGGTTCGATTTCACGTAGAGGTTCTGGTAGGTCGGTTCGATCGACTGCGAGACGCCAGTGATGTTGGCGATGGTCGCGGTCGGTGCGATGGCCATGATGTTGGAGTTACGAATGCCTTTCTGTACACGGGCGCGAACCGGTGCCCAGTTCAGGGATTCGTTCAGGTCAACGTCGATGTACTTCTGGCCGCGCTGCTCGATCAGGATCTGTTGCGAATCCAGCGGCAGGATGCCTTTGGACCACAGCGAACCCTGGAACGTCTCGTACGCGCCGCGCTCGTCGGCCAGGTCGCAGGACGCCTGGATCGCGTAGTAGCTGACCGCTTCCATCGACTTGTCGGCGAACTCGACGGCAGCGTCGGAACCGTAAGGAATGTGCTGCAGGTACAAAGCGTCCTGGAAGCCCATGATGCCCAGACCGACCGGACGGTGCTTGAAGTTGGAGTTCTTCGCTTGCGGCACCGAGTAGTAGTTGATGTCGATAACGTTATCGAGCATGCGAACAGCGGTGTTCACGGTGCGTTCCAGCTTGGCGGTGTCCAGCTTGCCGTTGACGATGTGGTTCGGCAGGTTGATCGAGCCCAGGTTGCAAACGGCGATCTCGTCCTTGTTGGTGTTCAAGGTGATCTCGGTGCACAGGTTCGAGCTGTGGACCACGCCAACGTGCTGCTGCGGGCTGCGCAGGTTGCACGGGTCTTTGAAGGTCAGCCATGGGTGGCCGGTTTCAAACAGCATGGACAGCATTTTGCGCCACAGGTCTTTGGCCTGGATGGTCTTGAACAGCTTGACCTTGCCAGGGTACTCGGTCAGGGCTTCGTAGTACTCGTAACGCTCTTCGAAAGCCTTGCCGGTCAGGTCGTGCAGGTCCGGTACTTCGGACGGCGAGAACAGGGTCCACTTGCCGTCATCGAAGACGCGCTTCATGAACAGGTCAGGGATCCAGTTGGCGGTGTTCATGTCGTGGGTACGACGACGATCATCACCGGTGTTCTTGCGGAGTTCGATGAACTCCTCGATGTCCATGTGCCAGGTTTCCAGGTAGGCACATACAGCGCCTTTGCGCTTGCCACCCTGGTTAACGGCAACGGCGGTGTCGTTCACCACTTTCAGGAACGGAACCACGCCCTGGGATTTGCCGTTGGTGCCCTTGATGTACGAACCGAGTGCACGAACCGGGGTCCAGTCGTTGCCCAGGCCGCCGGCGAATTTCGACAACATGGCGTTGTCGTGGATCGCGTGGTAGATGCCCGACAGGTCATCCGGCACGGTGGTCAGGTAGCAGCTGGACAGCTGTGGACGCAGGGTGCCGGCGTTGAACAGGGTCGGAGTCGACGACATGTAGTCGAAGGACGACAACAGGTTGTAGAACTCGATCGCACGGTCTTCTTTCTGCTTCTCTTCGATCGCCAGGCCCATGGCCACGCGCATGAAGAAGATTTGCGGCAGTTCGAAGCGGATACCGTCCTTGTGGATGAAGTAACGGTCGTACAGGGTTTGCAGGCCCAGGTAGGTGAACTGCTGATCGCGCTCGTGGTTGATCGCCTTGCCGAGTTTTTCCAGGTCGAAGGTGGCCAGGACCGGGTTCAGCAATTCGAATTCGATACCCTTGGCGATGTACGCAGGCAATGCCTTGGCGTACAGGTCGACCATTTCGTGGTGGGTCGCGCTTTCGGCAACGTTCAGGAAGCTCAGGCCTTCGGCACGCAGGGTGTCCATCAGCAGGCGGGCGGTCACGAACGAGTAGTTCGGCTCACGCTCGACCAGGGTACGGGCAGTCATCACCAGGGCGGTGTTGACGTCGGTCAGGGCCACGCCGTCGTACAGGTTTTTCAGGGTTTCGCGCTGGATCAGGTCGCCGTCGACTTCTTCCAGGCCTTCGCACGCTTCAGTGACGATGGTGTTCAGGCGACCCATGTCCAGCGGTGCAAAAGTGCCGTCGGCGCGGGTGATGCGGATCGACGGGTGAGCGTTGACCGCTTCTTCTGCCGGAGCGTGGGCAGCGCGTTGTTTCGAACGACCGTCGCGGTAGATCACGTAGTCGCGAGCCACTTTCTGCTCGCCGGCACGCATCAGGGCCAGTTCGACCTGGTCCTGGATTTCTTCGATGTGGATGGTACCGCCCGATGGCATGCGACGCTTGAAGGTCGCGGTGACTTGTTCGGTCAGGCGGGCTACGGTGTCATGGATTCGCGACGAAGCGGCAGCGGTGCCGCCTTCAACTGCGAGAAACGCTTTGGTGATCGCGACGGTGATCTTGTCATCGGTGTAAGGAACGACAGTGCCGTTACGCTTGATCACGCGCAGTTGGCCAGGCGCGGTGGCGGACAGATCCGAAGTCGAATCAGCGGCCTGCGGCAAAGTGCCCTGCGGGTTCTCGCGAGTTGTGTCGGTTTGCATGGGGGGTTGTCTCCACATTCTCTATGTTTGTTTGGGCACCATCACGGTGCCCACCGTTCCGTCCTGAAGCACTACAACCGGCTGGGCCGGGCATACCAACTTCGGGACAGATCAGGAAGGGGGCTGTTGGGGCGCCGCTTCCATGCCGAAGTCTTTGGTCTCAGGCCTTGAGCCTGACACCAGGATCCTTTTGGGTGACAGTAATCGACTGCAACACCCGTACCGTTAACGCCGTTTCCGGCTCAAAAACAGTAGCCATCCGCACGCGCGGTTTGGTCTTTCGAAAATACGTTTGGTTCAACCGGAAAGAGGCAATAAAAGCGCTTGAAATCGGTGTCCGGTTTGTGTTTGGTTTTTGGCGTAAAACCCTACATGTAGGGTTTTTTTCGCGCCGGGGTACAAGATAATGCGTTTCGGAGGGTGTTGCAACGTACTACCTGTGGATAAACCTGTGCGTAAATTGTGTGTGAAAGGTGGAACGAGCGTGTAGGCCGCGACCTAGCTGGAGCGGACTGTTTTTCGCTGATTTTCAGCGATTGAAAACAGTCATTCGGATTTTTAAGGGCGCGAACCCTATCACAAAAAACCGGGTTGTCCGAACGCATTTGCCGGCTTGTGTTCTCGGCGGGCGACGTTTATACAATCGGCCGATAGTTACGCATTCTTATCCTCCCCAATCATTACAAAAAGACGGGCGGATCCTTCCTTATAAGTGTTGTTGGCAAGCAGAGGTCACCGTGGAGCAAGAAGCCTGGCAGGTATTGATAGTGGAAGACGACCAGCGTCTGGCCGAACTGACCCGCGAATACCTGGAGGCCAATGGCCTGCGTGTGTCGATCGAAGGCAACGGCGCCCTGGCGGCCGCACGCATCATCAAGGAGAAACCGGACCTGGTGATCCTCGACCTGATGCTGCCGGGCGAAGACGGCCTGAGCATTTGCCGCAAGGTCCGTGACAAGTACGACGGGCCGATCCTGATGCTCACCGCGCGTACCGACGACACCGATCAAATCCTCGGCCTCGACCTGGGCGCCGACGACTACGTCTGCAAACCGGTTCGTCCACGCCTGCTGCTGGCCCGCATCCAGGCCCTGTTGCGGCGCAGTGAAGCGCCTGAACCCGTTCCGGAAAAACAACGGCGCCTGCAATTCGGCCCGCTGGTGGTGGACAACGCCTTGCGTGAAGCCTGGCTGCATGACAACGGCATCGAACTGACCAGCGCCGAGTTCGACCTGCTGTGGCTGTTGGTGGCCAATGCCGGGCGCATCCTCTCTCGTGAAGAGATTTTCACCGCACTGCGCGGCATCGGCTATGACGGCCAGGACCGCTCCATCGACGTGCGCATCTCGCGCATCCGGCCGAAGATCGGCGATGACCCGGATCATCCGCGCCTGATCAAAACCATCCGCAGCAAAGGCTATCTGTTCGTGCCGGAAGCCTGCGTAGACCCGTCGCTGTGAACTCGATCTTCCTGCGTATCTATGGCGGCATGTGCGCGGCGCTGATTCTGGTGGCGGTGCTCGGCGTGCTGGCCCTGCACATGCTCAATCAGGTGCGCAGCGAGCAGTACCGCGAGCGCCTGGCCCATGGCACGTTCTCGCTGATGGCCGACAACCTGCAACCGATGAACGAAACCCAGCGTCACCGCGCCTTGCTGGTGTGGGAACGCCTGCTCGGGATTCCGTTGGCGCTGAAGACCTTTGCCCAGACCGACCTCGACCTGACTCAGCGCACCCGCGTGCTGCGCGGTCAGGCGCTGGTGGAGCAGACCGGTCCGCATGCGGCGAAGGTCTATCGACTGATCAGCGACAAGGAACAGTTAGTGCTCACGGGGGAGGTGCAGCAGATCAGCGAGCAACTGGCCCGCGCGACCATTTACCTGCTCGCCGATGAACTGGTACGCGTGCCGGTGGCCGAGCAGCCCAAGCGTCTGGCGCAATTGAAAGAAGACAAGGGGTTTGGTTTCGACTTGCGGCTGGTCACGGTCGACGAAGCGGACATGGACGAAGACCAAAGCCGTCGGGTGTCCGAAGGCGATACGGTGATGGCGCTGGGCAAGGGCGGCGATTCGATCCGGGTGTTTGCCGGCATGGTCGGCACGCCGTGGGTGCTGGAAATCGGTCCGCTGTATCAGATGAATCCTTACCCGCCGGAGTGGCTGGTGCTGATCGCGGCGCTGGGCTTGAGCCTGATCGGGTTGATCGTCTATCTCTTGGTGCGGCAACTGGAGCGTCGTTTGCGCGGGCTCGAAGCGGCCGCCACGCGCATCGCCAAAGGCAGCCTGGAAACCCGCGTGCCGGCGCGCGGTGCCGACTCGGTGGGGCGCCTGGCCTCAGCGTTCAACGGCATGGCCGAGCACTTGCAGCAGTTGCTGGCGATCCAGCGTGAACTGGTACGCGCGGTGTCCCACGAATTGCGCACGCCCGTGGCGCGGCTGCGTTTCGGTCTGGAGATGATCGGCTCGGCCACCACGCCGCAGGCGCTGGAGAAGTACCGCGAGGGCATGGATCACGACATTGAAGACCTTGATCGGCTGGTGGACGAGATGCTCACTTATGCGCGGCTGGAACAGGGTTCGCCTGCGCTGAATTTCCAGCGGATCGACCTGGATGCGTTGGTCAATCAAGTGATCGAAGAATTGGCGCCCTTGCGCGCCGACGTCACGGTGCAGCGCGGTTTGTGCCTCTCGGCCGCCGATTGCGATGATGCCTGGGTCGAGGCCGAACCCCGTTACCTGCACCGGGCGATCCAGAACCTGGTGAGCAACGCTATGCGTCATGCCTCATCGCGGGTGACCGTCAGCTATCAGGTCGGGCAGCAGCGTTGTCGGGTGGACATCGAGGACGACGGGCCGGGTGTGCCGGAATCCGCGTGGGAGAAAATCTTTACGCCGTTCCTGCGTCTCGATGACAGCCGAACCCGTGCTTCGGGCGGGCATGGGTTGGGGCTGTCGATCGTGCGGCGGATCATCCATTGGCATGACGGGCGAGCGTTGATCAGCAAGAGCAAGAGCCTGGGTGGGGCGTGTTTCAGTTTGAGTTGGCCGCGCAATCAGGAGAAGCGTTGAGATCGGCGGTGAATGATCTACCGCCATCGCCGGCAAGCCGGCTCCTACAAGGTCTGCGTAAACCTGTAGGAGCCGGCTTGCCGGCGATGGCGTCCTCATAAACACCGCAAATCCTCAGGCCTTGATACTCACCAGACTCAACAACTGCCCATCCTTGACCCCGAACTGCGCATCCAGCTCGGTGCCATGGCGCCATTCGCTGGACAGGTCCGTCAACAATCGCAACCGCACCTCACCCGCCTCGGACCACTCCAACACCTCGGCATGCTCAAAGTAGAAGCGCTGCTGAACAATCGGATACAGCGCCTTGAACAGACTCTCCTTCACCGAAAACGTCAGCGTCACCAGCATCGCCAGTTGATCGCGATGGCCTGCCGCCATACGTTGTAACTCCGGCGGGGTGAGAATTTCCCCGGCCAGGCGCTCGGCCCGTTCAGGGTTGAGCAGGTTTTCCAGGTCCATCCCCAGGCCGCGCCAGTGGGTTTTCTGCGCGACAATCGCCGCCGCCCGGCCGGTGCTGTGGGTGATCGAGCCGCAGATGTGCGCGGGCCAGACCGGCGCCCGGTCTTCGCCAATGGCCGGGGTAAAATTCAGCCCTTCCAATCGCTGCAACGCGGCGCGAGCGCAAATCCGGCCGGCGAGAAACTCGGCCTGACGCTTGGCCACCGAACGCCGGATGGTCGCGGGCGGCTCGATGGCGCTGCGCTGAAAGTCATCGGCGGCCAGTTGCGAGGTGTTGAAGTGCGTGCTCAGCAGCACCGTATCGGGCAACACGAACGGCAGCGGCCAATGGGCATCGAGTGAGGTACAGCAGGCGGGCAGGGCGGGGACGGGATTCATGTCGGGCATTTTGCCGGGTTGCCTTGAAGCTGGGTAGTGCAAAGGTTCAGAACCGAGGTGTGGCCATCGCGAGCAGGCTCACTCCCACATTTGAAATGCATTCCAATGTGGGAGTGAGCCTGCTCGCGATGGCCACGCCGCGGTCTACCTGCTCAACCAAATATCTTCTTGAAGAATGCCTGCATATCCGCCCACGATTTCTCATCCGCCGCCTTGTTGTAACCAATATCCGGCCCGCCATGATCGCCATGACTCAAGCGATCCGCATCCGGATTACTGAACCCATGCTTGGCGCCCTCAAGGTTGACGAATTGATAATCGGCCCCGGCCTTGTCCATTTCCGTCTTGAACGCCGCGACGTTTTCCGCCGTCACCATGCTGTCCAGCGCGCCATGCTCGACCAGGATTTTCGCCTTCACGCTGCCCGGTGTTGCAGGCGCTTTGGTTGCCAGCGCTCCGTGGAAACTCACCACGCCCGCCAACGGCAAGCCCTGACGTGCCGCATTCAGCACCACGCTGCCGCCGAAGCAGTAACCAATCGCGGCGATTTTATCCGGATCGGTTTGCGGCTGTTTCTTCAGCAGATCCAGCCCGGCCTGAAACCGCGCACTGGCAGCGTCGCTGTCCTTGATCGCCGCTTGCATGAACGCCATGGCGTCCTTGGGGTGTTCGGTGTTTTTGCCGTCGCCATACATGTCGATGGCCAGGGCGCTGTAGCCCAGGCCGGCGAGGTCACGGGCGCGGCGCTTGGCGTAGTCATTGAGGCCCCACCACTCGTGAACCACCACAACGCCAGGGCGGGGGCCTTTAACCGTGTCGTCGTAAGCGTAATACCCGATCAGCTTGGTGCCGTCGGGGCTTTGATAGGGGATTTCCTGGGTCTTGATGGCCGCCTGGCTGAGCCCGCTCACGGCCAGCAAGAACAGGGCAAGGAATATACGCATGGTCGGATCTCCTGCAAAAAAGTCGTCAACACAGCCTAGTCGATCTGGTTCAGCTCGGGTTCAGAGTGCGTTCAGGGGGAGTTCAGGGGCCGGTGCGTAATGTAGCGCCGTACCCAAAGCATCTGCGCATGAGGACATTTTCCTATGACTGGCTTTAAAAACCTGCTGCTGGCATTCACCGTTTTGAGCGCGAGCACCGCGGCGTTCGCTTCTGACGATAATGTCGCCAGCCTTGCTCTTGGGAAGACCGGCGAGAGACCCAAAAAGTCCCTCACCCTGCACAGCATCGGCACGAACGGCGTGGTCAGTCATGACAGTGCCTGGGGCGCGCAGTTGGGCCGCCCGAACCCTCAGGCCGATTACTGCGCTGCTTACGCGAACGTGTCGGTCTTTCACAATGGCATTAAACTCCGTCAGGAGAACCTCATGGGCCGCTATGATCTGTCTTGAAATACGCCGTTGCACCTCTGGAGAGGTTGAATTGCCCGGGAGAGCGTTATGAAATTGCTGGTCGTCGAAGATGAAGCGCTGTTGCGCCATCACCTGCAAACCCGCCTGACGGACAGTGGCCACGTGGTCGAGTCCGTGGCCAACGCCGAGGAGGCGCTGTACCAGACCGAGCAATTCAACCATGACCTGGCGGTAATCGACCTCGGCCTGCCTGGCATGGGCGGGCTCGACCTGATCCGTCAGCTGCGCTCGCGGGGCAAGACTTTCCCGATCCTGATCCTCACCGCGCGCGGCAACTGGCAGGACAAGGTCGAAGGCCTCGCTGCCGGCGCCGACGATTACGTGGTCAAGCCGTTCCAGTTCGAAGAGCTGGATGCGCGCCTGAATGCCTTGCTGCGTCGCTCCAGCGGTTTCACCCAGTCGACCATCGTCGCCGGGCCGCTGCTGCTCGACCTCAATCGCAAGCAGGCGTCCCTCGATGAACAACCGCTGGCGCTGACTGCCTACGAGTACCGGATCCTCGAATACCTGATGCGCCATCATCAGCAAGTGGTGGCCAAGGACCGCTTGATGGAGCAGCTCTACCCGGATGACGACGAGCGCGATCCGAACGTGATCGAAGTGCTGGTCGGCCGCTTGCGCCGCAAACTCGAAGGCCCGGCCGGCTTCAAGCCGATCGACACCGTGCGGGGCCTCGGCTACCTGTTCAATGAGCGCTGCACTTGATTCGTTCGCTTCGTGTCCGTTTGATGCTCGCCGCCACGATCCTGGCGGTGTTGTTCATGCTGGCGTTGCTGCCGGCGATGCAGGGCGCGTTCAGCCTGGCGCTGCAGGATTCCATCGAGCAGCGCCTGGCGTCGGACGTCACCACGCTGATTTCCGCCGCCCGGGTCGAGGGCAACCACTTGCAGATGCCGGCGCAGTTGCCGGACGAGCGTTTCAACCTCACCGACAGCCGTTTGCTCGGCTACATCTATGACCGTGAAGGTCACCTGGTCTGGCGCTCGAAGGGCACTCAGGAAGAGGACATCAACTACAAACCGCGTTACGACGGGCGTGGTAACGAGTTCGCGAGGATCAGCGAAGCCAACGGCCAGGAATTCTTCGTCTATGACGTCGAAGTCAAACTGCTCGGCGGCAAAAGCGCGGCGTTCAGCATCGTCGCGCTGCAACCGGTGCGCGAGTACGAAGACACCCTCGAAGGCCTGCGGGAAAATCTCTATCTGGGTTTCGGCGCCGCTTTGTTGGTGCTGCTGGCGTTGCTGTGGATCGGCCTGACCTGGGGCTTGCAGGCGTTGCGCCGACTCAGTCAGGAGCTCGACGAAATCGAAAGCGGCACCCGCGAAAGCCTCAGCGAACAGCACCCGCGTGAATTGCTGCGCCTGACCGGCTCGCTCAACCGCTTGTTGCACAGCGAGCGCGAACAGCGCAGCCGCTATCGCGATTCCCTCGACGACCTGGCCCACAGCCTGAAAACCCCGTTGACCGTGCTGCAAGGCGTCAGCGAAGACATGGCGCAGCGCCCGGCGGATCGCGATCAGGCCTGGGTGCTGCAAGCCCAGATCGAGCGCATGAGCCAGCAGATCAGCTATCAGTTGCAGCGCGCCAGCCTGCGCAAAAGCGGCCTGGTGCGCCATCAGGTGCGGTTGCGTCCGGTGCTGCAAAGTCTCTGCGACACGCTGGACAAGGTCTACCGCGACAAACGTGTACGGGTGGCCTTCGATCTGCCGGAGCAATGCTACGTGCCGATCGAACAGGGCGCCTTGCTGGAAATGATGGGCAACCTGCTGGAAAACGCCTATCGCCTGTGCCTGGGCGAAGTGCGCATCAGCGTACGCGAGACCTTGAGCGGGGTCGAATTGTGCGTCGAGGACGACGGGCCGGGTGTGCCGCCGGATCAGCGTGCACGGATTCTGCAGCGCGGCGAACGGCTGGACCGTCAGCACCCGGGGCAGGGGATCGGGTTGGCGGTGGTCAAGGACATCATCGAGAGTTACAACGCGAAGCTGACCCTGGGCGATTCGCCGATGGGCGGCGCGGCGTTCCGGATTCATTTTCCGGTGGTTTGATTGCCGAAACACCGCGATCCCCTGTAGGAGCCGGCTTGCCGGCGATGGCGATTTCAAGGACGCCATCGCCGGCAAGCCGGCTCCTACAGGTTATGTGTTCAATTCTCCTGGGCGCGGTAGGCTCCGGGTGTAAGCCCGGTCCATTTCTTGAACGCCCGGTGAAACGCCGAAGGCTCGGAAAACCCCAGCTGCTCGGCAATCTGTTGCAACGACAGGTCCGCGCGCCCCAGATGATAAATCGCAATGTCCCGGCGCAACTGATCCTTCAACTCCTGAAAACTCGAACCCTCTTCGCGCAAATGCCGGCGTAGCGTCTGCGGGCTGATGTGCAGGTGCGCGGCCACCGCTTCCAGGTCCGGCCAGCGCGCACTGTCGCGGCTGAGCAAACGGCGCAACTGGCTGCTCAGGCTGTCGCCGTCATCCGGGCGCGACAACAGGTCGGCGGGGGAGTGTTCGAGGAAATGCTTGAGGGTCCGCTCGTCCTGCAGCAACGGCATGTTCAGGTAGCGACTGTGGAACAGCAGACTGCTCTGCGCCGCTGAAAACTCCATCGGGCAGGGGAACAGCAACTCGTATTCGGCGCCGTGCTCGGGCTTCGGGTAGCTGAACGTCGCTTGTTCCAGGCGGATGCGCTGGCCGATCAGCCAACTGCCGAGGCGATGCCAGACCATCAACTGGCTTTCGGTGAGGAAATGGTCCGGGTCCTGAAACTGCGAATCGTCCAGGCTCAGGCGGATCATTTCGTTTTCGCGGGTCAGGGTCAGGCGCGGGCCGCCGGGGAACAGGCTATAAAACAACAAGCCGCGATGCAGTGCCTTTTCGAGATTGCGGCAGTGAATCACCGCGTGGCACATCATCGCGAAACTGCCGGTTTTACTCGGGACCGGCCCGAAGCCCAGGTACTCATCGTCGAGTGCCAGCCACAATCCCTGGATCAAACGAGTGAACTGCTCAGGCGCAATGCGCGCACGCGGTTCTTCCAGCAGCTCGGGGCTGATGCCGAGTTGTTGCAACAGGTTTGAACAGTCATGACCCAGCCGACGCGCGCCACCGAGGGCGGCACGGGCGAAATGGCTGGCGATGGTACGTTCGCGCATAGAAGGCAGGTCCGTCTATTGAACGACGGATGGTAGTCGTCGGGTCAGGCAATGGACAAGGCGGATATCCGCCAAATTGCAGGATGAGGTTTGGTGGATGGGCGGAAATCCGCCACTGTTTTATAGCGCACCCAAGGCACGTTGAACCTGTAACCCCTGATGTCAAAAGGCTCGCAGCGGATTTTGCAAAAGTGGCACGCCGCTTGCGATGTAACGAGCAGATGCCTGCCGTCGTGCAGCTCGAAAAAACAAATCCCTCCAGTGCAGGAGGGTTCGCAATTCAGGTGTCGTGGGCAACAGATGGATGTTGTTAGCGCGCACTCTTGAGGAACTTTGCAATGACGACTCGTCAGCCACTGTACAAATCCCTGTATTTCCAGGTGATCGTTGCCATCGCCATCGGCATCCTGCTTGGTCACTTCTACCCGCAGACCGGTGTGGCCCTCAAGCCGCTGGGTGACGGGTTCATCAAACTGATCAAAATGGTCATCGCGCCAATCATCTTCTGTACGGTCGTCAGCGGTATCGCCGGCATGCAGAACATGAAATCGGTCGGCAAGACCGGCGGTTATGCGCTGCTGTACTTCGAAATCGTTTCCACTATTGCCTTGCTGATCGGTCTGGTCGTGGTCAACGTCGTGCAACCGGGCGCCGGCATGCACATCGACGTAACGACTCTGGACACCAGCAAAATCGCTGGCTTCATCTCGGCCGGTAAAGACCAGAGCATCGTCGCCTTTATCCTCAATGTGATCCCTAACACCATCGTCGGCGCTTTCGCCAACGGCGATATCCTGCAAGTTCTGATGTTCTCGGTGATCTTCGGTTTCGCCCTGCATCGCCTGGGTGCGTACGGCAAGCCGGTCCTGGACTTTATCGATCGCTTCGCTCACGTGATGTTCAACATCATCAACATGATCATGAAGCTCGCGCCGGTCGGTGCCTTCGGTGCCATGGCCTTCACCATTGGTGCTTACGGTGTTGGCTCGCTGGTACAGCTTGGTCAGCTGATGATCTGCTTCTACATCACCTGCATCCTGTTTGTGGTTCTGGTATTGGGCGCCATCTGCCGCGCGCATGGTTTCAGCGTACTCAAGCTGATCCGCTACATCCGTGAAGAACTGCTGATCGTACTGGGCACTTCCTCGTCGGAATCGGCTCTGCCACGCATGCTGATCAAAATGGAACGCCTGGGTGCGGATAAATCGGTAGTGGGTCTGGTGATCCCGACTGGTTACTCCTTCAACCTCGACGGTACTTCGATCTACCTGACCATGGCGGCTGTGTTTATCGCTCAGGCGACTGATACGCCGATGGACCTCACTCACCAGATCACCTTGCTGCTGGTGCTGCTGTTGTCCTCCAAAGGTGCGGCAGGTGTGACCGGTAGTGGTTTCATCGTGCTGGCAGCCACCCTGTCGGCCGTGGGTACTCTGCCAGTAGCCGGCCTGGCGCTGATCCTCGGTATCGACCGCTTCATGTCCGAAGCCCGTGCGCTGACCAACCTCGTTGGTAATGCTGTTGCGACCCTGGTCGTGGCCAAGTGGGTGAAGGAGCTGGACGAAGACAAGCTGCAAGTCGAGCTGGCTTCCGGCGGTCGCGGTATCTCCGACGAACGTGAAGTAGACGACCTGGGTGTGGCTGAAGGCCCAACCCCAAGCAACGTCAAGTAACACGCGTTGTCATGAAAAAACCCGCTTCGGCGGGTTTTTTCATGCCAGGAATTTGAGCGTAACGGTCACAGTTGCTGACACATCAGGTGATTGCTGCAACGCGATTGGCTGCCTAGGCTGGAGGCATCGAATACGGAGATCGCTCATGCCCGGCCCATTGGCATCACTCAAGGTTCTGGATTTCTCGACATTGTTGCCGGGGCCGTTCGCCTCGCTGTTATTGGCTGACATGGGCGCCGAGGTTTTGCGCATCGAGTCGCCGACCCGCATGGACCTGTTGCGGGTGCTGCCGCCCCATGACCAAGGCGTGTCGGCCAGCCACGCGTACCTCAATCGCAACAAGCGCAGCCTGGCGCTGGACCTCAAGCAGCCCGAGGCGCTGGCGGTGATTAAGCAGCTGTTGCAGGACTACGACATCGTCCTGGAGCAATTCCGCCCCGGTGTCATGGAACGATTGGGCCTGGGGTATGAAGCGTTGAAAGCCATCAACCCAAAGCTGATCTATGTGTCGATCACTGGATACGGGCAAACCGGCCCCTACAAGGATCGCGCCGGCCACGACATCAATTACCTGGCGTTGGCGGGGCTGGCGAGCTACACCGGCCGCGCCGACAACGGCCCGCTGCCCTTGGGCGTGCAAGTGGCGGATGTCGCCGGCGGTTCGCTGCACGGCGTCATCGGCCTGCTGGCGGCGGTGATCGCCCGGCAACAAAGCGGGCTGGGGCAGCATCTGGATGTGAGCATGACCGACTGCGCGTTCAGCCTGAACGCCATGGCCGGGGCCGGGTACCTGGCCTGCGGCGAGGAGCCGGGCCGGGAAGACCAGATGCTCAACGGCGGCAGCTTCTACGACTATTACCGTTCGCGGGATGGCCGCTGGTTATCGGTGGGCAGCCTGGAGCCGCCGTTCATGAAACAACTGTGCACGGCACTGGGGCTGGAGGAGTTGGCGACGTTGGGCCTGTCACCTCAGCCTGCCCAGCAAAAGAAGCTAAAGGACGCGCTGCAGACTGAATTCGAGAAACACGACTTTGCCGAATTGTGCGCACTGTTTGCCGAGCTCGATGCGTGTGTCGAGCCGGTGCTGACCTTGGGTGAGGCGGTTCGGCATCCGCAGTTGCAGGCACGGGAATTGGTGACCGATGTGCCGCGAGGGGATGGCACGAGCCAGGCGCAGATGGCGTGTCCGTTGAAGTTCTCGCAGGGGTTGCCCGAGCCTCGGCATATCGGTGCGGCGCTGGGTGAGCATACGGATCAGGTGTTGGGGGAGTTGGGGGTTAGTTCGCTGCGAATTGAAGAATTGCGGCGTGCCAAGGTGATTCTCTAGCGCCTGACGCGGCCTCTTCGCGGGCAAGCCTCGCTCCTACAGGTGATTTCGATGCTTCTGTAGGAGCGAGGCTTGCCCGCGAAGGGGCCCGCCAAAACACCACAAGTCCGACTTACTCGACCCGCATCTCCCCACTGAACACCAACGTGCTCCGGCACCGCCGACACAAATACCGCCGCCCCTGCCGCACCAGGCTGTGGCGCTGCGCCGAAAACGGGAAATCACTGTCGGCGCACGGGCATTTGTAGATATAGCGCGTCACGCTGCGGCGCTTGACGTCGTAGGTGTGGCAGCGATTGGGCGGCAGTTCGTACACGCCACGCATGATCAGTTGCCACTCTTCGCCGTGGGGCTGGATGCGATCGCCGAACAGCTGATGAGCGATCAGGTGGGCGACTTCATGGGCCACGGTCTGCTTGAGGAAATCTTCAGTGTTTTCGCGGTACAGCTGCGGATTGAAGCGCAGCAGGTTCTCGTGCAGATGCGCGACACCGGCTTTTTGCCCGCGCAGCTTGAGGCTCACCACGGGGCGTTTGAAGGTTCGTTTGAAAAAGGATTCGGCTTGTTGGTAACAGTCTTCGACGCGGGTATTGAGTTGCTCGGGCATGCTTGATGGATCTCCAGAGACGTCGAGTATGCCGCAACGCTCGGGCCTTGCGAATCGCCAGGGCGCCGAATGGTCGTTACCCCCACATTGAAAGGCCGCCTTGCGGCGGCCTGTATTGGCAGATCTTGATTTTGGGTGGAGAACGTAACTAATTCGTGTAGACCGGCCCCACGCCAAGTCCCCAGACAATGACAGTGAATGCCATGATCGCCACCAATACGACTAAACCGACGGCGAGCACCGAACTTGAAAACAGAAATCCCTCGTCAGATGGAATGTTCATGAAAGTTGGAAGCCCCACATACAGCAGGTACACCGTGTAGCAGATGGCCGCCGTCCCGACGATCATCCCCAGCCACATGTGTGGGTACAGTGCCGCAAGGCCGCCAATGAACAGCGGGGTCGCGGTGTAGGTCGCAAACGCAACGCAACGTGCCAGACTCGGGTTGGCGTCATAGGTGCGGGCCATCCAGTGGATGAACGCGCCCATTACGGCAACGCCGCCGAGCATCGCCACGTACGACATGATCGTCATCCATAGCGCGCTTTCCTGCGTCAGCATCACCGGTGCCCGGCTGCCAATTACCCAGCCGACCTGCGTGGTGCCGATAAACGCCGACACGGCGGGGATCGCCGCCAGAATCAGCGTGTGGGTCAGGTACATGTGGCTGATGCTTTCCTCTTGGTCGCCACGGATTTCTTTCCATTCCTGGTCGGGGTGGGTGAAGAGCCCCACTACGTGATGGATCATGCCAGTCACTCCTCTTGTTTTTACCGTCGCCCCCCAGTGGAGCGCCTACAGGCCAAAGTGGCCAAGTAAGTAAAGGTCTGGATATGTGTGCGACCTTATGACGCAGTATAGAAAGGTCTTAACCCCGCAGGTTGTAGGGCGTTAGAGCAAATCGCGCTGTAAACAAGGCTGTTAATCGCTGCTGGCACTGTCAACCACAATCCCCTGTGGGTACTTCGCCGGCGAGGGGTTTTTGCGTAAAATGCCGGCCTTTCGTCACACCTCACGGATCTCGCGTCATGGGCACTCTCACGGTCAACCAGAACAAACTGCAAAAGCGCCTTCGCCGTCAGGCCGGTGAGGCTGTCGCCGATTTCAACATGATTGAAGACGGCGACAAGGTCATGGTCTGCCTGTCCGGCGGCAAGGACAGCTACACCATGCTCGACGTGCTGATGCATTTGCAGAAGGTCGCGCCGATCAAGTTCGAGATCGTGGCCGTGAACATGGACCAGAAACAGCCGGGTTTCCCTGAGGACGTGCTGCCGGCGTACCTCAAAACCCTGGGCATCGAATACCACATCGTCGAGAAAGACACGTATTCGGTGGTCAAGGAGCTGATTCCGGAAGGCAAGACCACCTGCTCGCTGTGCTCGCGCCTGCGTCGCGGCACGCTCTACACCTTTGCCGACGAAATCGGCGCGACCAAAATGGCCCTCGGTCACCACCGCGACGACATCGTCGAAACGTTCTTCCTCAATATGTTCTTCAACGGCTCGCTCAAGGCCATGCCGCCGAAGCTGCGCGCCGACGACGGCCGCAACGTGGTGATCCGCCCGTTGGCCTACTGCAACGAAAAAGACATTCAGGCTTACTCGGACCTCAAGCAATTCCCGATCATCCCGTGCAACCTCTGCGGTTCCCAGGAAAACCTGCAACGTCAGGTGGTCAAGGAAATGCTGCAGGAATGGGAGCGCAAGACGCCGGGCCGCACCGAAAGCATTTTCCGCAGCTTGCAGAACGTGATCCCGTCGCAATTGGCGGACCGCAACCTGTTCGACTTCACCAACCTGCGGATCGACGAAACCGCCATGTCGCGGTTCGTTAACGTAGTAAACCTCTAAACACAATCACTGTGGGAGCCAGCCTGCTGGCGATAGCGGTAAGTCAGACGTTGACTGACCCACCGCTATCGCCAGCAGGCTGGCTCCCACATTGGTCTACTCACTGACTCCTCAGGAGAGGGCATGCGCGATTACAAGTGGCTGCACGAATACTGTCTGAACCGCTTCGGTTCCGCAGCCGAACTGGAAGCCCATCTGCCCGTTCCGAAGACTGCCGCGCAATTGCGCGATATCAGCGACGATCGCTACCTCTCGACCATGGCGCTGCGTGTGTTCCGCGCCGGGCTCAAGCACAGCCTGGTGGACGCCAAGTGGCCGGCCTTCGAAGAAGTGTTCTTCAAGTTCGACCCGGAAAAAGTCGTGCTGATGAGCGCCGAACACCTTGAACGCCTGATGCAGGACGCGCGGATCATCCGCCACCTGGGCAAGCTCAAGAGCGTGCCGCGCAATGCGCAGTTCGTGCTGGACGTGGCCCATGAGAAAGGCAGTTTTGGCGAGTTGATCGCCGATTGGCCGGTGACCGATATCGTCGGCTTGTGGACCTACCTGAAAAAGCACGGTCATCAATTGGGTGGCTTGTCGGCGCCGAGATTTTTGCGGATGGTCGGCAAGGACACCTTTGTGCCGAGTTATGACGTGGTGGCGGCGCTGAATGCGCAGAAGATCGTCGACAAAGTGCCAACCAGCCTGCGGGATCTGGCCACGGTGCAGGGCGTGTTCAACCAGTGGCATGAAGAAAGCGGCGGGCGGCCGATGAGTCAGATTTCGATGATGCTGGCGTACACCGCCAATCATTGATATCGAGTGATGCCCTTCGCGGGCAAGCCTCGCTCCTACAGGTTTCTCAGATTCCTGTAGGAGCGAGGCTTGCCCGCGAAGAGGCCCGGTCAGGCGACGGAAATCTCGCCCTCGCCAGCCAGTTTGCGATTCAACTGAAACCGCCACCGCACATACAACAGCGCCGAGCAGAACACCGCCAGGCTCGCGCCCATTTCCAGCAAACCGAACAGCTGCCGGTTCGGGTCATACGCCGCCAGTGCGCCCTTGATGAAATACAGGTTCACCACAAAACACATCCACGAATGCCCGCGCGCGCTGCCGACGATCATCCCCGGCGCCAGCAACAGCAGCGGCACCAGTTCGATCAGCAGAATAACCCACGGCCGCGCACCATGCAGGTCGGCGACCACCAGGTAATAAGCGCAGAGCAATCCCACCAGGCCGAAGTAGCACAGCAGACTGATGACGCGCATCGCCCGAACCCGTGGTTCGAGCCATTCAATGGAAGGCAGGATCTTCGGCTTTTTCGCCATCTCAGCTCACCAACTTTTGTGCGGTCTTCGCCAGGCGCAGACCCAAGGCCCGGCACAGCGCCACTTCATGTTCATTCAAGCCGCTTTTGCCATCGGCGCCGGCGTGATGACTGGCGCCGTACGGCGTGCCGCCGCCACGGGTTTCCAGCAACGCGGATTCGCTGTACGGCAGGCCGGTGATCAGCATGCCGTGGTGCAGCAGCGGCAACATCATCGACAGCAGCGTGGTTTCCTGACCGCCGTGCAGGCTCGCGGTGGAGGTGAACACCCCGGCCGGTTTGCCGACGAGGGCGCCGGTCAGCCACAGGTTGCTGGTGCCGTCGAGGAAGTATTTGAGCGGTGCGGCCATGTTGCCGAAACGCGTCGGGCTGCCGAGGGCCAGGCCTGCGCAGTTCTTCAGGTCGTCGAGGCTGGCGTACAGCGCGCCTTCGTCCGGAATGTCCGGCGACACCGCTTCGCACTCGGTGGAAATCGCCGGCACGGTGCGCAGGCGCGCTTCCATCCCGGACTGCTCGACACCGCGGGCGATCTGCCGCGCCATTTCATTGGTTGAGCCGCTGCGGCTGTAATACAGAACCAGAATGTACGGCGCGCTCACGGCAGCAACTCCAGCACGTTCTCCGGCGGACGGCCGATGACGGCTTTGTCGCCGACTTCGAGAATCGGTCGCTCCATCAGTTTCGGGTGCGCAGCGATGGCGGCAATTAATTGCGCCTCGCTCAGGCTGGCGTCGGCGAGGTTGAGGGTCTTGTACTCGTCCTCACCGGTGCGCAGCAATTGCCGGGCGCCGAGGCCGAGCTTTTTCAGCAGGCTCTGCAATTGCGCGGCGTCGAGCGGGGTCTCGAGGTAGCGGACCACGGTCGGCGTCAGGCCACGGGCTTCGAGCAGTTCGAGCGCACCGCGGGATTTCGAGCAGCGCGGGTTGTGATAAAGCGTCAGATCGGTCATGTGCGGGTCGCATCTTGCGTAAGGTGACGGCTATTCTAACTGTGCAGCGCGTAATCCAGAACCTTGGGAGGCGATGGGTCGCAGGCGCATTCAATTTTGAACAAGGATCACGACATGACAAGGCGATTGGCAGCGGCATTGGCGATCATCGGTGCGCTGATGTTGGGGGGCTGCGGCAATGACTATGGCATCGATCAGAACGGCCAAAAAGTCGCCGCCGAACGTCTGGACAAACAATGGCTGGTGCTTAATTACTGGGCCGAATGGTGCGGCCCGTGCCGAACCGAGATCCCGGAATTGAACGGGCTGGCCGAGCAGTTGAAGGACAAGAAGATCGGTGTGTTCGGGGTCAACTTCGACAACGTGCAGGGCGAAGAGCTGAAAAGCGCCAGCGAGAAACTGGGGATCAGGTTCACCGTATTGGCTTCGGATCCGGCGGAGCTGTTTGAACTGCCGCGCAGCGAGGCGTTGCCGGTGACGTACATCATCGATAACAAAGGCAAGGTGCGGGAACAGTTGATGGGCGAGCAGACAGCGGCGGGGGTGATGGCAAAGCTTGAGGCGCTACAGGCTAAAAACTGAACGCAATACTTTGTAGGAGCCGGCTTGCCGGCGATAGCGGAGTGTCAGATACCATCGATGTTGATGGATCCACCGCCATCGCCGGCAAGCCGGCTCCTACAGGGGGAACGTGTATCAGGCGGAATTAATGGTGATTGACCCGCCATCATCGCCGGCAAGGCTTAACCTTCTTCAAGCCACCAACGCAGCGGCTTGCCTTCGGCCGGCCAGAAGCGCATCTGGTCGATCGGTGAAACATCCCAGCGCTGCACGTTTTCCAGGGCCTGGAGGAAGCGCTTTTCCTGTTCCATCAACGCCGGCGCGCACAGTTTGCGCGTGCTGCCGACCTTGCCGAAACTCAGCTTGTCGTCTTCGAGCGTATACGGTGCGAACCAGTGGTTGCAGCCGCCGTTTCCATAGGCCCGGCCATCTTCGCCGAGGGTGACGGTCAGGTGGCTGTAATCCATCAGCGGGCGTTCGCCGATCCATTCCAGAATGTAGCTGCGGTTCTGCTGCAATTTTACCGGCTCGGCGGCACAGCCCAGCAGGCTGGCGCCGACCATTGCGGTCAGAGCAAGGCGTTTCATCACGCAGGCTCCTGGCATTTCGGGCACAGGTGCTTCTCACCGACGGCGGTCCAGCCCAACTCGGCAATCCGCGCAGTGGCAGCAGGCTTTTCAGCCTTGTTACCCAGTTTGGCGTCGACCGCGAACTCGAAGCTCAGCTCTTTGGCGCAGCTGTCGCAGTTGACTTTCCAGGTGTGGATCGCCAGTTCACCGAACACCGGGCCACTGGCCACCGCGACCCATTGGCCGGGCGGGTTGATCAGGTGGCGAACCGTTTCGACGGTCAGGCGCATGGACAAGTCCTTGGCGCCTTTGAGGGTCACGACCAGCACGTCATTGTTGCGAATCGAGCCGCCGTTGCCGGTGACTTGATAACGCCCCGGCACGAGGGCGCGGCATTCGGTGAGGGTGTGTTGCGGGTTCATCAGGTTATAGCGGAAATCGTGTTCGACCATGGGTCCTCCAAATATGCGCGGTATGCTAGCACGGGCCTGCACGCAGCATTGCGCAAGCAGATGACCTTCGATCAGGTTCAAATGACCTGCCGACTCATGGCAAACTGCCGCTTTTGCATTTCTAAGGAACGGACATGGCGTTAATCGAATGTTTTGAGTGCAAGCAACGCATCAGTTCAACGGCGCCTGCTTGTGTTCATTGCGGTGCGCCGACACGAGAGGCGCAAGCGGCAACGTCGAAGGCGCCACTGTCTTTCGGACGTTTACCGCAAGACGAGAGCGTGGCCAAGGTTTCGCCGGCCGCGTTCGGGCGTAAACGCAAAGCCGACGTCGAAGCAGCGGTTTCCGCTCCGCCGCTCAACGGCCCGCGTCCGGTGGAGCTGTGGCTGAAACTGATGATTTTCTTTCTGCCACCGTTTTTTGTCTGGTTCCTGCTGCGTCGCGGGCATTCAACAGGCCAACGCTTGCTCGGTTTTGGCTGGCTGGCCTTGATGATCCTGTTGTCCAAGGCCTGATCCGCTCAGCCCTCGACCTGATTCTGCGGTGTGCCGGCCGCCCAGGCTGCAATGTTCTGCAACGTCGTCGCGGCAATTGCACCCAGGGCTTCACGGGTCAGGAAGGCCTGATGTGCGGTGACGATCACGTTCGGGAAGGTCAGCAGGCGCGCCAGCACATCGTCCTGCAGCGGCAGGTCGGAACGGTCCTCGAAGAACAGCTGCGCCTCTTCTTCATACACATCCAGTCCCAGGTAACCGAGTTGGCCGTCCTTCAGCGCGTCGATCAGCGCCGGCGTGTCCACCAGACCGCCGCGACCGGTATTGATCAACATGGCGCCTGCTTGCATGTGCGCCAGTGACTCGCGGTTGATCAGGTGTTTGCTCTGCTCGTTGAGCGGGCAGTGCAGGCTGATGATCTGCGATTCGGCCAGCAGCTCGGGCAAACTCAAATAACGTGCGCCGAGGGCTTCGACCTGTGGATTGGGGTAAGGATCATAGGCCAGTAGCCGGCAGCCGAAACCGTTCATGATTTTCGCGAAGGTCGCGCCGATTTGCCCGGTGCCAACCACGCCGACCGTTTTGCCCACCAGATCGAAACCCGTCAGCCCGTGGAGGCTGAAATCCCCTTCGCGGGTGCGGTTATAGGCACGGTGCAAACGACGGTTGAGCGCCAGGATCAGCGCCACCGCGTGTTCGGCCACCGCGTGGGGCGAGTAGGCCGGAACCCGCACGATCGACAATCCCAGGCGCTTCGCCACCGCCAGGTCGACATGGTTGTAGCCGGCCGAGCGCAGGGCAATCAGGCGTGTGCCGCCCGCTGCAAGGCGTTCGAGCACCGGGGCGCTGAGGTCGTCATTGATAAAGGCACAGACCACTTCGTGATGTTCCGCCAGCGCTGCCGTGTCGAGGCTGAGTCGCGCCGATTGAAAGTGCAGCTCGATGCCGGCAGGGAGGTCGGCGCCGAGAAAACTGTCGCGGTCGTAGGTCTGGCTGCTGAAAAGAATCGTACGCATGCAATCCTCCTGGAACATTCACGCTGTATGCCTGTTGCCGAAAACTTCAGGCCCGCCGGATACCCTGTAGGAGCATGGCTTGCCAGCGAAGGCGTCCTCCAGAATGAAGAAGGGTTTGAGGGCCCCTTCGCTGGCAAGCCATGCTCCTACAGGGATTGCGGTGAGCTTACGCCCGTGGCAATCAAACGGATTGCGTTGCATCAAGCATTGATACGGGCATGCGCCGCCAGGCGATTGATGGCCCGGTCGAGGTCTTCCAATGCGCCCGGAGCCTTCGGGTCCTGTTGCTTGAGCAGGGTTTCGCTGCGCTGGCAGGCGGCACGCAGCTGCGGCACGCCGCAATAACGGGTGGCGCCGTGCAGGCGGTGCACGCGTTCGATCAACGCGTTGTGATCGTTGGTTTCCCGGGCGAAGCGAATGGCTTCACGGTCGGCTTCCAGCGATGCCAGCAACATCGCCAGCATGTCCGCCGCCAGATCCGCCTTGCCCGCCGCCAGCCGCAACCCTTCTTCGTGATCCAGCACTTGCAACTCGTGGCTGCCGCCGTGACTGTCACTGGAACGCTCTGGCCCCTGATTGCGCAGCGCCAGGCCGGTCCACTTCAACACCACCTGCGCCAATTGCCGCTCGCTGATCGGTTTGGTCAGGTAATCATCCATGCCACTTTGCAGCAGCGCGCGTTTTTCGTTGGCCATCGCGTGAGCGGTCAGGGCCACGATCGGCAGCGGCGTGCAATGCCGTTCGCTTTCCCACTGGCGAATGGTTTCGGTGCTCTGACGACCATCCATGCCGGGCATCTGCACGTCCATTAACACCAGATCGAAGGTCTCGGTCTGCACCGCTTTGACGGCGGCATAGCCGCTTTCCACCGCAAGCACCTTGGCGCCAAGGTCTTCGAGCAGGGTTTGCACCAGCAACAGATTGGCCGGGTTGTCGTCGACGCAGAGCACCTTCGGCGCGCGGCTGGACACCGGTTCGCCGGGATCGCTACGTTGTTGGCGCGGATTGACCAGATCGGACAAGGCCCGGCGCAACTTGCGTGTGCAGGCCGGTTTGGCCTGGAGCTGGCTGTGCGGGTTCGGCACCGAGAGGTGGAACAGTGTCTGTTCGGTGGTCGGGCACAGCACCAGCACTTTGCAGCCGAGGTGCTCAAGGTCCCAGATATGCTGGTTGAGGCGCTCCGGCGGCATGTCGTTGCTGGTGATGCCAAGCACGGCGAGGTCGATCGCCAGATCGGTCTGGTGTGCGCCGGTCACGCCATTGGTCAGGCTTTCCAGGGTATTGAACGGGGTGACTTCCAGGCCACAGTCTTCCAGTTGATGCTGCAACGCCTGACGGGCCAGTTCGTGGTTCTCCAGCACGGCGACGCGGCGTCCGAGCAACGGCGGAGCGGGCAGGTCTTCGGCGTCGTCGCGGGTTTTCGGCAGACTCAGGCTGATCCAGAATTCCGAGCCTTCGCCCGGCGTGCTGTCGACGCCGATCTCGCCGCCCATCTGTTCGATCAGGCGCTTGGAAATCACCAGCCCCAGGCCGGTGCCGCCGGGTTGCCGGGACAGCGAGTTGTCGGCCTGGCTGAAGGCCTGGAACAGCGCGCGCACGTCCTCGTTCGACAGGCCGATGCCGGTGTCCTGAATGCTGATGCGCAGTTGCACGCTGTCTTCATGCTCGTCTTCGAGCATGGCGCGGGCAACGATGGTGCCTTCGCGGGTGAACTTGATCGCGTTGCTTACGAGGTTGGTGAGGATCTGCTTCAGGCGCAGCGGATCGCCGACCAGCGACAGCGGCGTGTCGCGATAGACCAGGCTCACCAGTTCCAGTTGTTTGGCGTGGGCGGCCGGGGCGAGGATGGTCAGGGTGTCCTGGAGCAAATCGCGCAAGTTGAACGGAATGTGGTCGAGCACCAGTTTGCCGGCCTCGATTTTCGAGAAGTCGAGGATCTCGTTGATGATCCCCAGCAGGCTGTCGGCGGATTTTTCGATGGTGCCCAGGTAGTCGAGCTGACGTGGGGTCAGTTCGCTTTTTTGCAGCAAGTGGGTGAAACCGAGAATGCCGTTGAGCGGCGTGCGGATTTCATGGCTCATGTTGGCGAGGAATTCGGATTTGATCCGGCTCGCTTCCAGGGCTTCCTTGCGCGCCAGGTCCAGCTCGATGTTCTGGATTTCGATGGTTTCCAGGTTCTGGCGCACGTCTTCGGTGGCCTGATCGATGCTGTGCTGCAATTCTTCCTGGGCGTTCTGCAGGGTGCCGGCCATGCGGTTGATGCCGGACGCCAGTTCATCGAGCTCCTGACTGCCGAGCGGCGGCAGGCGGGTTTCCAGGTGACCGTCCTTGAGCTGCGCCACCGCTTGCTTGATCTGGCTCAGCGGCCGATTGATCGTACGGCCCATGCGCAATGCCAGCAGCGCCGCACCGGCGAGGCCCGCGCCGATCAACAGCAGACTGGCGAACAGGCTGCGATAACCGCGCAGCAACATGCCGTTGTGGGACAGTTCGAGTTCGACCCAACCCAGCAGGCGGTCAGATTCCTCGGGTATCAGGTCACCGGCCAGGTTGCGGTGCTTGCCGAACACCGGCAGCAGGTAACGCGTCGCATCGTTGCCGCTGCGGCGCAGCATCTGCGAGCCATTGCCCAGCGGCGCCGGATTGAGCATGGTCGGGCCAGCATGCGCCAGCGACGTGCGGTCCGGGGCGAGGAGCGTCACCGCGCGCACATCGGGCGTTTCCAGCGCTTGGGTGGCGATGCGTTCCAGCAGTTCTGTGTCCTTGTGGCTCATGGCCGGCGCGACAAGGGGCGCGAGCTGTTCGGCGATCATTTCGCCACGCTGCATGAGTTGGGTTTGCAGGTCGGATTGCTGCATCCAGGTGAAATAGCCGCCCAGCACCAAGGCCATCAGGCTGGTCGGAAGCAAGGTCAGCAACAGCACGCGGCCTTTTATTCCCAGTTTCTTGAGCACGCCTCTCTCCTGCATCCAGCCATTTAAGAACCTGCGCGTACATCCGGTACACGCCACTTGCGCAGTGTAGCGATTTGCTTGCGGGCAATCCTCGTAAAATTGATGACGTCATTCGTCGGGCAGTCCAGCGCTTTTGCGTGGCTGGCAAACCTTGGGTTGCCCCCGGCGAGGCAATCTTGAATAATCATCAACTGAGAATTATTTGCAGATACTCATGACTCCCATCTCTGTTGGCCATCCCCGAATCCTCTCCATCGAAGACGACCTGGTGCTCGGTGCTTATGTGCACGAGCAACTGGGCCGTAGCGGTTTCCAGGTGACCTGGTGCCAAAACGGCCAGGAAGGCTTGGCGATTGCCCGTGAGCAAGCCTTCGATGTGGTGCTGATGGACATTCTGCTGCCGGGCATGAACGGTTTGAACGTGCTGACCCAATTGCGCCAGAGCCATTCCACCCCGGTGGTGCTGATGTCGGCACTGGGCGCCGAAGCCGATCGCATCAGCGGTTTCCGCCTCGGCGCCGATGATTATTTGCCCAAGCCCTTCAGCATGGCCGAGTTGCGCGTGCGCATCGAAGCGATCCTGCGGCGCGTCGCACTGGATCGTCGCCCGGCCGTGGCGCCGGTTGCCTTGGTGACGGACAGTCTGCGTTTCGACGATGAATGCTTCGAGGTGTTCTATGGCGAACACGCCGCCGGCCTGACCCGCAGCGAGTACCGGTTGCTGGACACCCTCCATCGCAACGGCGATGAGGTGCTGAGCAAAGCCTTCCTTTATCAGCACGTGTTGCAACGGGGTTACGCGGCTCACGACCGCAGCCTCGACATGCACATCAGCCAGATCCGTCGCAAGCTCAAGGCCATCGGCTACACCGAGCGGGAAGTGCGCACGGTGTGGGGCAAGGGCTATGTCCTGAGTGCTGACCATGAAGTGGTCTGACCTGCCGGGCAGGCATTCGTTGTTCTGGAAACTCGCCTGTCTGCTGGTGGCGTTCTGTCTGCTGATGATCTGGCTGAGCTGGTCCTGGGGCCGCTACATGGAACAGCGCAACCAGTTTCTCTCTGACGAAGCCCGAGGCACGTTGACGCGCTATGCCGCCGAAGCCGAACAGGCATGGCAGCAGGGGCAGAGCGCAGGTGTCGATGCCTGGCTGCAGGATATGCGACAGCGTGAAAAGGGCTGGGTGGGTGTGATTGGCGGCGATTTGCAGTCGTTGAGCAGCCAATCGCTGACGGACCAGGAAATCCAGCGCCTGACTTTTCTGCGTGGCCTGGACTGGCCCATTCACAAAAAACGCCTGCCGTGGCTGCGCGTACCGTTTCCCGGCGACTCATCCGTCGGCAGCCTGGTGATCGAACTGCCCCAGCGGTTCAAGCCGGGGCGCTACCGGGTGTTCTGGCGCGTCATCACCAACGGCGTGATTCCCGGACTGTTCACCTTGCTCTTGTGCGTCGGGCTGTATCGATTGCTGGTGGTGCCCCTCAATCAACTGCGCGAGCAGGCCAATGCGTGGCGCGCCGACCAGTTAGGCGTACGCCTGTCGAGCCGCACGACCAATCGCTGCGATGAACTGGGTGAGCTGGGCCGCGCGTTCGATCACATGTCCGAGCGCCTGCAAAGCACGGTGGCCCTGCAACAACAGCTGCTGCGCGACCTGTCCCACGAATTGCGCACACCCTTGAGTCGTTTGCGCGTAGCGAGCGAGGGTGAGCAAAGTCTGGTGCAACTGCGCGAACGCATTGGTCGCGAAGTCGATGGCATGCAACGGTTGGTCGAAGACACGCTGCAACTGGCCTGGCTCGACACCGAGCGCACGCCCTTGCCCGACGAGGCGATCCAGATTCAGGCTCTGTGGGAAATGCTCACGGACAACGCCTGCTATGAAAGTTGCTGCCCCACCGACCAATTACAGTGCGCGGTGGATTCATCCTGCTGGGTGCGCGGCAATCTCAACACCCTGGCCCAGGCGCTGGAAAACATCCTGCGCAATGCCATTCGTCATTCACCGAAGGGCGGCATCGTGCGTCTGGATGGACGACGTGAAGGCGGTTACTGGCATCTGTGGCTGGAGGATGAAGGGGGCGGGGTGGCTGAAGAGGATCTTGAGCGGATCTTCTCGCCGTTCACTCGACTCGATGGTTCGCGGCCGGGGAATGGCGGGTTCGGGTTGGGGCTGAGCATTGCAAGGAATGCGGTGCAGCGCCAGGGCGGACGGCTTTGGGCTGAGAATACTGGGGCAGGGTTGCGGCTGAACATGCGGTTGGTGGCTGATGACGCCATCGCGAGCAGGCTCGCTCCCGCAGTGGATGTGTGCCGACCGCAAATGGTGTGAGCAACGCTATTCCCTGTAGGAGCGAGCCTGCTCGCGAAGAGGCCCTTTGCATCACCATCACTAAAAAGTCGCACCACTGGTGCGACTATCATTATTTCGCCAACAGCTAACCAGCGACTGTTGTCAGTAGGGTGTGGTGTCGAACCCTGGGCCCAATCAATTACTCACTTTCTTGCCCTTATTCCCATAAGCCATAAGCACCGCACTTTGCGTGATATGGCCTTCCTACGTTTGCCGGTATGATAGGCGCCCCCGCAGTCTGGATTGCGAATACGCCATGACCTTGCAGTACCCAACCATCGCCGATTGCGTCGGCAACACTCCGCTGGTCCGTTTGCAGCGCCTGCCCGGCGCCACCAGCAATACCCTTTTGCTCAAGCTCGAAGGGAACAACCCGGCGGGTTCGGTCAAGGACCGGCCGGCGCTGTCGATGATTACCCGCGCCGAGTTGCGCGGGCAGATCCACGTCGGCGATACGCTGATCGAAGCGACCTCGGGCAACACCGGGATCGCCCTGGCCATGGCCGCCGCGATCAAGGGTTACAAGATGATCCTGATCATGCCGGACAACTCCAGCGCCGAGCGCAAGGCCGCGATGACGGCGTATGGCGCCGAGCTGATCCTAGTCACCCAGGAAGAAGGCATGGAAGGCGCACGCGACCTCGCTCAGCGAATGGAAGCCGAAGGCCGTGGCAAGGTGCTGGACCAGTTCGCCAACGGCGACAACCCGGAAGCGCACTACACCACCACCGGCCCGGAAATCTGGCGTCAGACCGAGGGCACCATCACTCATTTCGTCAGTTCGATGGGCACCACGGGCACCATCATGGGCGTGTCGCGCTATTTGAAAGAGCAGAACGACAACGTGCAGATCATCGGCCTGCAACCGATGGAAGGCTCGGCGATCCCGGGCATCCGTCGCTGGCCGCAGGAATACCTGCCGAAGATCTACCAGGCCGATCGCGTGGACCGCATCGTCGACATGGCGCAAAGCGAAGCCGAGGACGTGACCCGTCGTCTGGCTCGCGAAGAAGGCATCTTCTGCGGCGTGTCCTCGGGCGGTGCCGTGGCAGCGATGCTGCGCCTGTCCAAAGAAGTTGAAAACGCGGTGATCGTCGCGATCATCTGCGACCGTGGCGACCGTTACTTGTCGACCGGCATTTTCGACGCGCCCAACTGATGGCCAAGCACGAGAGAGGCCTGCGCTTCCAGCCCACCGGCGGCAGCAAGGCCCCGCAAATTCCGACCGGCAAAAAGCAGCGCCTGACTATAGAGCGCCTGGCGAATGACGGTCGCGGTATCGCGTTTTTCGAAGGTCGCACCTGGTTCGTCATCGGCGCATTGGCCGGTGAAGAGGTCGAGGCGCGCGTGTTGGGCGCCCACGGCAAAGTGGTCGAGGCGCGCACCGAGCGTGTGTTCCAGGCCAGCGAACTGCGTCGCCCGGCACCGTGTCCGCATGCCGGTCGCTGTGGCGGTTGCAGCGTGCAACATCTGCCGCACACCGAACAACTTGCCCTGAAACAGCGCATGCTCGCCGAGCAATTGTCGAAGGTCGCCGGTGTCGAACCCGAAGAATGGGCCGTGCCGTTAAGCGGTCCGGAATTCGCTTACCGCCGTCGCGCCCGTGTAGCGGTGCGCTGGGACATGAAAGCGAAAAAGCTCGAAGTCGGTTTCCGCGCCGCTGGCAGTCAGGACATCGTTGCGATCAACGAATGCCCGGTGCTGGTACAGCCCTTGCAACCGATCATGACCCGCTTGCCGGAAATGCTCCGCCGCTTGAGCAAGCCTCAGGCGTTGGGGCATGTGGAATTGTTCAGTGGTTCGTCGTTGGCGGTTTTGCTGCGGCACATGGCGCCGTTGTCTGAATCCGATCTGACGATCCTCAAGGATTTCTGCTCGTTTCATGAAGCTCAATTGTGGCTGCATGGAGAGGGCGAACCACAGCCGGTTCAAGCCGATCAGTCTTTGGGCTATCGCCTTGAACAGTGGGATTTGGACCTGGCGTACCGGCCGGGAGACTTCATTCAGGTCAACGCGGCGGTCAACGAAGCGATGGTTGCCCAGGCGCTGGACTGGTTGAAGCCGACAGCGGATGAGCGCGTTCTCGATCTATTCTGTGGGTTGGGCAACTTTGCCTTGCCGCTGGCCAAAGCGGTTCGCGAAGTGGTGGCAGTCGAAGGTGTGCAGGCGATGGTCGAGCGGGCAGCCGCGAACGCCGCTAGCAACAATCTTCATAATGCGAAGTTTTTTCAGGCCGATTTATCCCAGCCTTTGACCGATGCCGAATGGGCGCGCGAAGGCTTTTGTGCGGTACTCTTGGACCCACCCCGTGACGGTGCTTTCGAGGTGGTGCGCAAGCTCAAGTCGATGGGTGCCGAGCGGTTGGTGTATGTGTCATGCAATCCGGCAACGCTGGCGCGCGACACAGTGGAATTGATCAAGCAGGGCTACCGGTTAAAACGTGCCGGGATTCTCGATATGTTTCCTCAGACGGCACATGTCGAAGCCATGGCGTTATTTGAAGCGAGTTAGGAAGGCTCGTCTGGTCCGACTGGCCCGCCCGTGCAGCCGCGTACCAGCCCGACGTGGGCTCATGGGCAGCGAAGGTCAGCGATTTGACGCATTGAATCTGCGTCGTAGGGAAGGTAAGCAAGATGGTACAGGTGAGAGCACACCAGCCGATCAACACCGACGGCAGTATCAATCTCGAGGCTTGGCTCGATCATGCGGTCAGTGTCGATCTGGCACTGGATCGCGAAGCCTTGAAAGAAGCCTGCGAGTACGCTCGCGAGGCAGAACAACAAGCCAATGCGGCGAAGAATTTGTGGTCCGAGGGAAACTCCAGTTTCCGCACCGGCCTTGAAATTGCCGAGATCCTCGCCGACCTCAAGCTCGATCAGGATTCGCTGGTCGCCGCGGTCCTGTACCGAGGCGTGCGCGAAGGTCAGATCCAGTTGCCGGCGGTCAGCCAGCGCTTTGGTCCCGTGGTGGCCAAACTCATCGACGGCGTGCAACGCATGGCGGCGATCAGCGACAGCCTGAGCCCGCGTAAATCCATGGTGATGGGCACTCAGGGCCAGGTGGAAAACCTGCGCAAGATGCTCGTGGCCATGGTCGACGACGTGCGTGTCGCGCTGATCAAACTGGCCGAACGCACCTGCGCGATCCGTGCGGTGAAAACCGCCGACGACGAGAAGCGCAACCGCGTCGCCCGGGAAGTCTTCGACATCTACGCGCCGCTCGCCCACCGTCTCGGCATCGGTCACATCAAGTGGGAACTGGAGGACTTGTCCTTCCGCTACCTCGAGCCCGATCAGTACAAGCAGATCGCCAAGTTGCTGCACGAGCGGCGCCTGGATCGCGAGCGTTTCATCGCCGATGTGATGAACCAGCTGAAAGTCGAATTGCAGGCCACCGGCGTCGATGCCGACATCAGCGGCCGGGCCAAACACATCTATTCGATCTGGCGCAAAATGCAACGCAAGGGTCTGGAGTTCAGCCAGATCTACGACGTTCGCGCCGTTCGCGTGCTGGTGCCGGAAATGCGCGACTGCTACACCGCGCTCGGCATCGTCCACACCTTGTGGCGGCACATCCCGAAAGAATTCGACGACTACATCGCCAACCCGAAAGAGAACGGCTACCGCTCGCTGCACACCGCGGTGATCGGGCCTGAGGGCAAGGTGCTGGAAGTGCAGATCCGCACCCATTCCATGCACGAAGAGGCCGAGCTGGGCGTTTGCGCGCACTGGCGCTACAAGGGCACCGACGTCAAGTCCGGCTCCAACCACTACGAAGAGAAAATCTCCTGGCTGCGTCAGGTGCTCGAGTGGCACGAAGAGTTGGGCGACATCGGCGGTCTGGCGGAACAGCTGCGGGTCGATATCGAGCCGGACCGGGTGTACATCTTCACCCCCGACGGTCACGCCATCGACTTGCCGAAAGGCGCGACGCCGCTGGACTTCGCCTACCGCGTGCACACCGAGATCGGTCACAACTGCCGTGGCGCGAAGATCAACGGGCGCATCGTACCGCTCAACTACAGCCTGCAAACCGGTGAGCAAGTCGAGATCATCACCAGCAAGCACGGCACCCCGAGCCGCGACTGGCTGAACCCGAACCTGGGTTACATCACCACCTCGCGGGCGCGGGCGAAGATCGTTCACTGGTTCAAATTGCAGGCGCGCGATCAGAACGTCGCGGCCGGTAAAACCCTGCTCGAACGCGAACTCAGTCGCCTTGGCTTGCCGGCGGTGGATTTCGACAAGCTGGCCGACAAGGCCAACATGAAAACCGCCGAGGACATGTTCGCCGCGTTGGGCGCAGGCGATTTGCGCCTGGCGCAACTGGTGAACCTGGCGCAGCAACTGGTCGAGCCGGAACGCGGCAACGAGCAGCTGGAACTGATTCCGCGCAAGGCCACCGGCTACAAACCGGGCAAGCGCGGCGACATTCAGATCCAGGGCGTCGGCAACCTGATGACGCAAATGGCGGGCTGCTGCCAGCCGTTGCCGGGCGATGCCATCGTCGGTTACATCACCCAGGGCCGTGGCGTGAGCATTCACCGTCAGGACTGCGCCTCGGTGCTGCAACTGGCCGGGCGCGAGCCTGAGCGGATCATCCAGGTCAGCTGGGGCCCGGTGCCGGTGCTCACCTATCCGGTGGACATCATCATCCGTGCCTACGACCGTTCCGGTTTGCTGCGTGACGTCTCGCAAGTGCTGCTCAACGAGCGGATCAACGTGCTGGCGGTCAACACCCGCTCGAACAAAGAGGACAACACCGCGTTGATGTCCCTGACCATCGAGATTCCGGGGCTGGATGCGCTTGGGCGGTTGCTGGGGCGGATATCCCAGTTGCCGAACATCATCGAAACCCGGCGTAACCGTACGCCGTGAGAAACCTTCACGGAAATTGATGGTGATATCTGTAGGAGCGAGGCTTGCCCGCGAAAACGGTGTGTCAGACATGCAGCTTTCGCGGGCAAGCCTCGCTCCTACAGAGCGTAGAGATTAATAAAAGATGTATTCACTTGAAGATTTGCTGCACCTGATGAGTCGTCTGCGTGACCCGCAGTTCGGCTGCCCGTGGGACATCAAGCAAACCTACGCGACCATCGTCCCGCACACCCTTGAGGAAGCCTACGAAGTCGCCGACGCCATCGAGCGCGGTGACTTCGATCACTTGCAGGGTGAGCTGGGCGATTTGCTGTTCCAGGTGGTTTATTACAGTCAACTGGCCCGGGAAGAAGGGCGCTTCGAATTTGCCGGCGTCATCGACAGCATCACCCGCAAGTTGATCCGTCGTCATCCCCACGTGTTCCCCACCGGCGATCTGTACGCGCCGCTGGATGTTCCGCGTCTGAGTGAAGAGCAGGTCAAGCAACGCTGGGAAGAAATCAAGGCTGAAGAGCGCGCCGAGAAATCCGCGGCGCCGCAACAACTGTCCTTGCTCGACGACGTGCCCGCCGCACTGCCGGCGTTATCCCGTTCGGCCAAGTTGCAAAAGCGCGCAGGGCAGGTCGGTTTCGACTGGCCGGATGCGTTGCCGGTGCTGGATAAAGTCCGCGAAGAGCTCGATGAAGTGCTCGAAGCCATGGTCGACAACGACTCGGCAGCGATTGCCGATGAAGTCGGTGACCTGCTGTTTTCCGTGGTCAATCTGGCGCGTCATTTAAAGGTCGATCCGGAAACCGCCTTGCGCGGTGCCAACAGCAAATTCGAAAGACGCTTCCGTTTTATCGAACAGGCATTGCGCGACACCCACCGTCCCATAGAAGATTGCACCCTCGAAGAGTTGGACGCCTTGTGGGGCGAAGCCAAACGTCAGGAAAAGAATTTGCCCAGCTGCGGTTGAGCAGTGGCCTAAGTGAGAAATAAGCACCATGAGCATTTCCCTTCGCGACCAGTTGCTAAAGGCAGGGCTGGTCAACCAAAAGCAGGCCAAACAGGTCGGCAAAGAGAAGCAGAAGCAGCAGCGTCTGGTCCATAAAGGTCAGATCGAGCAGGACGACACCCAGCAGCGTCTGGCGCAGGAAGCAATGGCCGAGAAGGTCAAGCGTGACCAGGAGCTGAACCGTCAGCAGCAAGAGAAGGCCGAGGCCAAGGCCCGTGCCGCGCAGGTCAAGCAATTGATCGAAGTCTCGCGCCTGCCGAAGCTGACCACCGAGGACTACTACAACTTCGTTGACGACAAGAAGGTCAAGCGCCTGTCGGTCAACGCGCTGATGCGCAACAAGCTCAGCAACGGTTCGCTGGCGATCGTGCACCATGCCGGCGGCTACGAAGTGATCCCGCGCGAGGCGGCCCTGAAGATCCAGGAGCGCGATCCGCAGCGCATCGTGCAGCTGAATGTGCAGACCGAAGAAGCGGCAGCTGAAGACGATCCGTACGCGGCCTATCAGATTCCTGATGATCTGATGTGGTAAGCGGTTAACGACTGCTACAACGACAAACCCCGCTCATGGCGGGGTTTGTCGTTTTCAATGCTGTCGTTGCTTATGCGGATCGGAGCTCTCGTTGCAGCTCTAGTGTTTCCAGTTCGGCCTTGTAGCTGTGGGCGTCGGTTTCGGAGTGGAACATCCCAACCAACATGCCTTGTTGGTGCACGTCCCAGATCCGGATGCCGGCGGCTACGCCTTCGTGGGATTTATGTGAATCGTCGCGTTCAGTTACTTTAACAGTCATCTGCTAGCTCCAATCTCTGTGATATCTGCAGCAAGGCGTGTGCAGGACTCAGTTATATGTTTGGTTAGCTTGCTAAGTAAACGACTGCGTTTGGTAACGCACTCTTGTGAATTCTGCAAAAGTGCTGCAGCCCGCGTAATACGCGACATTCGGTCGCAGGGCTTTGAGTTTCATGACAAAAGCTTCATGTTTCCAGCCAGTTCGCCATACACAAAACCTGTAGGAGCCGGCTTGCCGGCGATGACGTATGCAGATCAGCATTAATGTTGGCTGACCCACCGCAATCGCTGGCAAGCCAGCTCCTACAGGTTGTGTGTTGTGCCTTTTGTTCAGGTATAAAAAAACGCCCCGAACCAGTCGGGGCGTTTTTGTGTACAGCGTAGCGGCGGGGTATTACTTACCCTGCCAGCGCTTCAGTACCAAAGTGGCGTTGGTACCACCGAAGCCGAAGCTGTTGCTCATCACGGTGTTGAAGGCGACGTCTTCGCGAGTCTTGGTCAGGATCGGCATGTCTGCCACCGCCGGGTCCAGCTCGTCGATGTTGGCGGAACCCGCCATGAAGTTGCCTTCCATCATCAGCAGGCAGTAGATCGCTTCGTGAACGCCGGCGGCGCCCAGGGAGTGACCGGACAGGCTCTTGGTAGAGCTGATGGCCGGAGCCTTGTCGCCGAATACCGCACGCACGCCTTCCATTTCCTTGGTGTCGCCGACCGGAGTCGAGGTACCGTGGGTGTTCAGGTAGTCGATAGGTGCGTCAACGGTGGACATGGCCATCTGCATGCAACGGATGGCGCCTTCACCGCTCGGGGCAACCATGTCGTAGCCGTCGGAGGTCGCGCCGTAGCCAACGATTTCCGCGTAGATTTTCGCGCCGCGAGCCAGAGCGTGTTCCAGCTCCTCGACCACCACCATGCCGCCACCGCCAGCAATGACGAAACCGTCACGCTTGGCGTCGTAGGCGCGGGAGGCCTTTTCCGGGGTTTCGTTGTACTGGGTGGACAGGGCGCCCATGGCGTCGAACAGGAACGACTGGCTCCAATGTTCTTCTTCACCGCCGCCAGCAAATACGATGTCCTGTTTGCCCAACTGGATCTGCTCGACCGCAGTACCGATGCAGTGAGCACTGGTGGCGCAGGCGGAGGAGATCGAGTAGTTCACGCCCTTGATCTGGAACGGCGTGGCCAGGCAGGCGGAAACAGTACTGCCCATGGTCCGCGTCACGCGGTATGGACCAACGCGCTTCACGCCTTTCTCGCGCAGGATGTCCAGCGCTTCCATCTGGTTCAGCGTGGAGGCGCCACCGGAACCGGCGATCAGGCCGGTACGCGGGTTGGAGACTTGCTCATCGGTCAGACCGGAGTCGGCGATGGCGTCTTTCATGGCCAGATAGGCGTAAGCCGCCGCGTGGCCGACGAAGCGATAGATCTTGCGATCGATCAGCTCTTCGAGGGGAAGGTCGATGGAGCCGGAAACCTGGCTACGCAGACCCATTTCGGCATATTCCGGGTTGAACCGGATGCCAGGGCGGCTTGCACGCAGGTTAGCGGAGACGGTCTCTTTGTCATTGCCCAGGCACGAAACGATGCCCAGACCAGTGATAACGACGCGGCGCATGCGGATAACCCTTAGAAGTTGTCAGTGGAGGTGAAAACGCCGACCCGAAGGCCTTCGGCGGTGTAGATCTCGCGACCGTCGACAGTCACCGAACCATCGGCGATGGCCAGGTTCAGCTTGCCTTTGAGGACGCGCTTGATATGAATGTTATAGGTCACTTTCTTCGCGGTCGGCAGAACCTGACCAAAGAACTTCACTTCGCCCGAACCCAGGGCGCGGCCACGGCCCGGCAGGCCTTGCCAGCCGAGGAAGAAACCGACCAGTTGCCACATGGCGTCGAGGCCCAGGCAGCCTGGCATCACCGGGTCACCTTCGAAGTGACAGGCGAAAAACCACAGATCCGGAGTGATATCCAGCTCGGCGACCAATTCACCTTTGCCGTACTTGCCGCCTTCTTCGCTGATCAGGGTGATGCGATCCACCATCAGCATGTTCGGGGCGGGCAGTTGCGCGTTACCTGGGCCGAACAGCTCACCGCGACTGCAGCGCAGCAGGTCTTCCCGAGTAAAGGCGTTTTGTTTGGTCATGCGAGCTCCTCAATAGTCCCATGCGGCAGGTGGGGCAAATCTTCCCGACCGATCGAAGCGTTCATGCCTCGAATCGGCAGCCTACTCATAGACTATTGCGTTGTGGTGAAAGTCACAGCACCAAGGACATGAATGTACACTTGTGCACTGAAATTATTATTCAAGCCCCTTTTCGGGCCTGTTCGGGTGCCTAAGACTGCCGCACTTTCGCCTTTCACGCCAGTCGCAGATGGTCGAAAGGCCTGCACTACTGCACCCATCGCTGCAGAATCTGCTGCAGATCAGTGCGTTTGAAGGGCTTGGCCAGGTAATCGTTCATTCCCGCCGATAAACAGGCCTCGCGGTCGCCCTGCAAGGCGTTGGCGGTCAGCGCGATGATCGGCAGGTCAGTGCAGCCGGGCAATTGGCGGATCTGGCGGGTGGCCTCGTAGCCGTCAATGATCGGCAGTCGGCAGTCCATCAGAATCGCTTCGAAAATCAGACTTTCGGCACTTCGCACCGCTTGAGCGCCATCGGTGGCGACGCTGACAGTAAAGCCCAGACTGCGCAACATTGCTTCGATAACGGTCTGGTTGACCGGGTTGTCCTCGACCAACAGCACATTGCGTCCTTCACCGTCACCGCTGCCGGTCGGTGTGCGCGGTGTCAGTACCGGCAGCTTCTGTTTATACAGCGCCAGCGGGATTTCCAGGGTGAACACCGAGCCGCGACCTTCCTCGCTCTGGGCGCGCAAGGTTCCGCCCATGCGTTCTGCCAGGGTGCGGGCAATCGGCAGCCCCAGCCCGGTGCCGCCGTAACGCCTTGAAATAGAACTGTCGGCCTGCTGGAACGCGTTGAACATCAATTCCAGGCTTTCGGCCGAGATGCCAATCCCGCTGTCGCGCACGGTGCAGGTGAACCACAACAGTTCGTGATCCAGCGACTGCCACTGCGGCTCGATGCTGACGCGCCCCTTTTCGGTGAACTTCAGCGCATTGCCCACCAGGTTCACCAGGATTTGCCGGATCCGCGTTGGGTCTCCCTGCACCTGCAATTCACGCATGTCCTCGGGAATCAGCAACGCCAGGTCGAGCCCGCGCTGCATTGCGCTGTGCGAGAACGACTGGGCGCAACTGCCGATCAGGTCCGCGAGGTTGAACGGGATGTGCTCCAGTTCCAGCTCCGAACGTTCAATGCGCGAGAAGTCGAGAATGTCGTTGATGACTTTGAGCAAGTGTTCGGTGGACTCCGAGGCCAGCGCCGCGTATTCGACCTGCTCCGCGGTCATATCGGTGGTTTCCAGCAGTTGCAGCATGCCGAGCACGCCATTCATCGGTGTGCGCAATTCATGGCTCATCATCGCCAGGAAGTCCGATTTGGCGTTGTTGGCTTTTTCCGCCTCTTCGCGCGTCTGGATCAACTGCGCCATGGCCTGATGCTGTTCGCGGCTGGCCTGTTCCAGACCGCTGGCGAGGTTGTTGATGTGCTGCGACAGCGCGCCAAGTTCGGTGTCGTCGACAATCGGCAACGGCGTTTTGTAGTCGCCGCTCTGGATCGCCTTGACCGCGTTGCCGATGTCGCGGATCGGCTGCGACAGGCTGCCGGCCAGGCGCCGGGCAATCAGGAAGGTGAACAGCAAGGCGAACAGCGCGAGGACACCGGCCTTGAACAGGATTTCCTGTTGGCGCTTGCTGAAGGCGTCATTCGACAGGCCGACGATCACCCGCCCCAGATAATCCTCGGCGGGGGCGGCGCCAGTGGCTTTGCTGCCCTGGAAGAAATCATTGTGCAGTGCGATGCGTTGCAAGCGCACCGGCGCCTGGAACACTTCGACCTGCTGCGAACGGGTGTAGGTTTCCGAGGGGTGCTCGACGTACACCAGAATCCGGTTGGCGCTGTCCTGGACTTCCAGAAAGCGCACATTGGGCGTGGCCAGGGTGGCCTTGAGCAAACTTTCAAGCACCTCGTTGTTGCCGGAAATCACCCCGTACTCGGCGGCCGGCGCCAGTTGGTTGGCGATCAGTTGGCCGGTGTGATTGAGCTCCTGACGCAGGTCCTGGATCCGCACGAAGGTGAAAAAACTGATCAGCAGCAAGGTCAGCAGCAGGGCAGGGCCGAGGCTGATGATCTGGGTTCGCGTGTTGATGTCCCAACGACGACGGAAAGTCATGGGCGGCGTTCTCCTTCGGCCAGCTGTGTTGCGACCAACGCTTCATTAATCTGTTCAATGCCTAACGAACGAGCCACTTGTGGGTTACTCAACACTTTGAAGCGATTGGCGTAGTGCGTGCGCGGCCACGTGGCCGGTGGCCGGTCGAGCAGATCGTCGAGAATCGCCAGCCAGTCGCTCTGGTCGCTGTAGGTGCTGGTCAGGCTTCCGGCCTTGACGAACCCGGCGTTGGGGCCGATCAGTGCGGTTTGCCGTGTGTAGCTGCTGAGCAGCAGGTTTTTCGCGGTTTTGGGGTTGTACAGGTCGGGATCGTCGAGCCCCAGCAGCACGTCACTGTTTTTCAGCAGCGTCTGCAACGGTCGGCTGTCATGGGTATTGTCCCAGCGCTCGGTGACGATTTCGAAACCCAGGGGCTTGGCGATCTCGCGCAGTTCGCCCAGGAGAAATTCGCTGTGGCTGTCGTAAAGCACCCCGACCCGTTTGACCTGAGGCAACAGGATTCGGGTCAGGCGTAATTGCCGATCCAGCGGTGGATCGCTCCACAACAGGCTCAAATGCGCCGGCACAGTTGCCCCCAGGCGTTGACGGGCTTGCAGGCGGCTGATGCGCAGGACCAGCGTCGCCGGGCCTCGGGCGTCTTGCAGGCGCCAGTCGAGGCTCGGCAGATCCAGCAGGATCAACCGGGTGCCGGCGGGCAACTTGTCCGGTGTCGGCAGATTGGCCAGTGGCTGAAAGCGAACGTTGTCAGCCGGGCGCAGGTCGCTCAGGGCCTTGGCGAAAGACTGCATGCCCGCGCTGTCGTCGGCGCCGGTCAGCAGAATTTCGGCAGCGTTGACCGAAAGGCTACCCAGCCACCCGGCAAACACCAGGCACAACCCGGCCACCAGGCGGCCAGGGTTTGGCATCATCCGTGATAGAGAGCGCAACATTTAGAACGCCAGCTCCGCGCTGAAGTAGAGCACTCGCCGCTCGTCGTAGCGGTTGTCGATGAACGTCGTGGGTTGATTGTCCAGGCGCTGTTGGAGGACGCCGGCCAGTTCCAGGCTGGCCTTGCCCAGGCCAACGCGCTTGGCGATGCGCGTGTCGACCCGCTCAAAGCGATAGCCGTTGAGCGCGTCGTCACCATAGTAGAAGAGCGCGCTGTTCCAGCCGTGGCCCCAATCGCGCAGCCAACCGGCGGAGCCACTGTTGCGCGCGGTCTGTTGCGCATCCAGCGGGTTGCTCGCCTCGGCATCGACATAGGCGTAGGTCAGGCGCAAGCGATCGGCACTGCTCAGTCGCCAGTCGAGCTGGGTTTCCGTACCGGTGAAGCGCGAGCTGTTGGCGTTGCTGGCGATGTACTGATTGTTGCGTAGCGGCTCGCTGATCATGCCGGTGATTTCGTCGTGAAACACCTTCACGTCCACCGCCAGCCTCCACTCGGCGAAGTAGCCGTTGTAGCCCAGTTCCCGCGAGCGCATGTGTTCCTGGTCGAGATTGCCGGGACCGCGGGTCTTGACGAAATAGCGGGCGCTGTTCTGGCCGTAGGCAGCGGGTTGCAGGTTGGTCACCCGGTAACTCCAGTTGACGTTGTTCTCGAACATGTCCGGTGAGCGGATGGCTTCCGAATACACCGCACGCAAGCCGTGGCGCGGATTGATCAGATAGTTGACCGCCACGCGCGGCGTCAGCGAGCTGCCGATCAATTGCGTGTCTTCGAACATTGCACCGCCCTGTAACAGCCAGTGTTCGCTGGCGCGCCACTCAAGCTGGCCGAACGCGCGCCATGTCGTGTCGTCGAGCGTGCCATTGAAGTAGGTCTCGGAATCTGCCCGGTCGTAACGATAGTTCAGGCCGCTGACCAGTCGCAGACTGTCGGACAGGCTGAGGGTGTCTTGCAGTTCGAGGTCGTAGCGCGTCTCGCGGGTGCTCTGGTCGATGTCGCCGCACAAGGTTTGGCGGGCGCCGTTGCGCCACTGGTCCAGCACTTTACTGGCCAAGGCTTGTTCTGCCGGCGTACCGGACGGAGCGCCGGGGACGACGTAGCGCTCGATATTGCGCGCCAGGCGCTCGGTGTAATTCGGATTGAGCTGCCAGAGCTCGGTCAGTTCAGGGCTGAACGAAACCTCGGCGTCGCAGGCGCGCCAGGTCTGCTGACGATCCCAGTGCTGGGCCGAGCCCTGGATATAAAGGCTGTGATCAGGATTTACATCGAGGTTCCAGCGCAGGGAACCGGCATAGTCCTTGGCCACAACGTCGGAATTGTTCCCAGCGGCGGTAATCCCCGAAAACACCGGGCGGTAGGTATAAGGCCGCTGGTTGCTGCCGTCCTTGGCATTCAATTGCCAATCGAGGCTTTGCTGTTCGTTGAGCGTCTGGCTGACGGCGAGGTTGAAGCGGTTCAAGCGGCGGCTGTCGCGGTAATCGGCGCCGCGGCGGTCCGAGTCAAAGCCGTCGTCCTGCTGGCCGGACAGCGACAGGCGCATGTCGCCACCGTCCCAACCCACGCCCTGACTGGCGTAAAAGTCATCGATGCCGCGCTGGCCACGGGTGACTTTGACCCGCGTACCATGGCTGTCGGCCGGGTTGCGGGTGATGATGTTGACCACCGCCATCAACGCATTGGCGCCATAGCTGACCGTGTTCGGGCCGCGGAAAACCTCGATGCGCTCGATGTCTTCCATGGCCACCGGAATGTCGCTCCAGTCGACCGTGGCCAGGCCGGCGCGGTACACCGAGCGCCCGTCGATCAGCACCTGCATGCGCCGCGCTTCGCTGGCGTTGGTGCCGTGATAGTTCACCGCCGCCTGATTGCCGCTGATGTTGCCGACCATCATCCCCGGCACCAGCCGCAGCAATTCACTGATGTCACGGGCGCCACTGGCGTTGATCAGTTCGCTGTCGATCACCGTCATGCTTCCCGGAACCGCCGCCGGCGACTGTTTGAGACGCGTAGCCGTCAGCACTTGCGGCACCGGCTCGTTGTCGAGAAACAGGTCGTCGGCCAGCAATGGCGGGCTGAATATCAGCGCCAGGACCAGCGGAGAGCGAGGTGCAGCGGGGCCAAACGACACAACACATCCTTGATAGCGATTAATGGGCGCGCATGTTAACCGAGCGGGTCGACTTTTTCAGTCACGATGCCGGCATTTTCCTCGGATTTATCCGTCTTCTTTCTACAAGTGCCGGTAATTGACGCGGGGGCTGGCCGCCACTGGGCCGCTCCGTATAATGCCGACATCGCCATTGGTATGGATTAACGGATTGCATATGACTGAACAGCGCCCAATTGCGGTCCTGGGAGGCGGAAGTTTTGGTACCGCCGTGGCTAATCTGCTGGCCGAGAACGGGCATCAGGTCCGGCAGTGGATGCGTGACCCCGAGCAGGCCGAGGCCATTCGGGTCAATCGCGAGAATCCGCGTTACCTCAAGGGCATCAAGATTCTGCCGGGAGTGGAAGCGGTCACCGACCTGCAAGCCACGCTGGACGCCTGCGATCTGTGTTTTGTCGCGCTGCCTTCCAGCGCGCTGCGTGCGGTGCTGGTTCCACACGCCGATCGCTTGAGCGGCAAGTTACTGGTGAGCCTGACCAAAGGCATCGAAGCCCACACCTTTAAACTGATGAGCGAGATCCTCGAAGAAATCGCCCCGCAAGCGCGCATCGGCGTGCTGTCCGGCCCGAACCTGGCCCGTGAAATCGCCGAGCACGCGCTGACCGCCACGGTAGTCGCCAGCGAAGACGAAGAACTCTGCCAACGGGTTCAGGAAGCGCTGCACGGGCGCACCTTTCGCGTGTACGCCAGCGCCGACCGTTTCGGCGTGGAGTTGGGCGGGGCGCTGAAAAACGTCTACGCGATCATCGCCGGCATGGCGGTGGCGCTGGGCATGGGCGAAAACACCAAGAGCATGCTGATCACCCGGGCGCTGGCGGAAATGACCCGCTTCGCGGTGAATCAGGGCGCCAACCCGATGACGTTCCTGGGTCTGGCCGGGGTGGGGGACTTGATCGTCACCTGTTCGTCGCCGAAAAGCCGCAACTACCAGGTCGGCTTCGCCCTCGGTCAGGGCTTGAGCCTGGAAGACGCGGTGACACGCCTGGGCGAAGTCGCCGAAGGCGTGAACACCTTGAAAGTGCTCAAGGCCAAGGCCCAGGAAGTTGGTGTCTATATGCCGCTGGTCGCCGGGCTACACGCGATCCTGTTCGAAGGGCGCACGCTGAATCAGGTCATTGAACTGCTGATGCGTGGCGAACCGAAAACCGACGTCGACTTTATTTCCACCAGTGGTTTTAACTGATCACGCTCCTCATAAGGAGCAGGAGAGCGAGACATGAACGATCCGAAAACAGAAGCCCAATACGAATCCATCCTGCTGCGGGTGTTGTGGATGATCGTCTTCCTGCTGGTCTGGCAGGTGGCGCAGTTCATCCTCGGCGCCGTGGTGCTGGTGCAACTGGTCTATCGTTTGATCTATGGCGCACCGAGCGCCAGCCTGATGAATTTCGGCGACAGCCTGAGCCAGTTCCTGGCGCAGATCGGTCGTTTCGGCACGTTTCACAGCGACCAGAAACCCTGGCCGTTCGCCGACTGGCCGACGCCGCGTACACCGGAAGGTGAAGCGCCACACGTCGTGGCGCCTGCGCCGCATCCGGCCCGAGATGAGGAACCCAAACTATGAAACTCTGGGTATTGCGTCATGGGGAAGCCGAGCCTTACGGCTCGCGTCCGGACTCCGAACGGACATTGACTACCCACGGTCGTGAAGAAGTGCTGCGCAGCGCTGCGCGGTTGATGGGGCAGCCCGTCACTGCGATCTATGCCAGCCCTTATCTGCGAGCGCAGGAAACTGCGCAACTGGTCCGTGAGACTCTGGGCTTCGAGCCGGAGATTCGTACAGTCGACTGGCTGACCCCGGAAACCGACCCGGACAAAGTGGCCGAGCAGTTGGTGTCGGTGAGTGACGTCCTTTTGGTCAGTCACAACCCGCTGGTGGGTAACTTGTTGAGCTACCTGCAACATGGCGCCGGCTATCCACCGGAAAAAGTCAGCACCGCCGGCCTGGCCGAACTTGAGCACAATGAGTTGTTGATCGGATCGATGAAGCTCAACAGCCTCAAGCACCCGTAACGATTGTTTTGCTTTTGTAGGAGCGAGGCTTGCCCGCGAAGCTTTTAACTCCTTCAAGGGCCCCTTCGCGGGCAAGCCTCGCTCCTACAGTGTTCGGCTGCGTTACTGATTTTTTGTAATGAAATAGTCAACCAAGCAACCGCTTGGTTGACTACGCTTGCTCCAGACCAAAAATAAAGGAGCGAGTCGCATGTCTGCTGCTTTTCGTTTGCCGCTGGACGTCTTCTACGAGCGCGAATCCCGTCATCCCCGCCAGCGCTTTCTGGTCCAGCCCACGGGTGGTGGCCAGGTCGAGACCCTGACCTGGGAAGACGTCGGCCATCAGGCTCGCTGCGCCGCGCACTGGCTGCGCGCCCGTGAACTTCCGCAAGGCAGCCACATCGCCCTGATCTCGAAAAACTGCGCCCACTGGATCATCGCCGATCTGGCGATCTGGATGGCCGGGCATGTGTCGGTGCCGTTGTACCCGAACCTCACGGCCGAATCCGTCGCGCAAGTACTCGAACACTCCGAAGCGGCGCTGGCGTTCATCGGCAAACTCGACGACTGGCCCGGCATGTCCCGCGGGGTCAATCCCGACTTGCCGACCATCAGCCTGCCGTTGCACCCGCCGGGTACCTTCGATTACAGCTGGGCCGACCTGCAAGCCTGTTCACCGATCCAGGACGACCCCAAGCCTGCCGCTGACCAACTGGCGACCATCATTTACACCTCCGGCACCACCGGCATACCCAAAGGCGTGATGCACAGCTTCGGTAATCTGGGGTTCGCCACCACCCGTGGCACGCAGTTGTTCGGCCTCAATGAGTCGGATCGATTGCTGTCTTACCTGCCGTTGTGCCACGTCGCCGAACGCATGTTCGTCGAACTGGCGTCCATCTACACCGGGCAAACCGTATTCTTTGCCGAGAGCCTCGACACCTTCCTGACTGATTTGCAGCGTGCGCGGCCGACTGCGCTGTTCGGCGTGCCACGCATCTGGACCAAATTCCAGATGGGCGTGTACGGCAAGATCCCGGCAAAACGCCTCGACTTCCTGCTCGGGCTGCCCTTCATCGGCAAACGGGTAGGGCACAAAGTGCTCGCCGGGCTGGGGCTGGACGCCTTGCGCGTCGCGTTGTCCGGCGCCGCGCCCGTGCCGCAGACGTTGTTGCTGTGGTACCGCAAGCTCGGGCTGGACGTGCTGGAGGTCTACGGCATGACCGAAAGCTGCGGTTATTCCCACATCGGCCGGCCCGGCGACAACAAACCGGGCTGGATCGGCAAGCCTTGCCCCGACGTTGAAGTGCGGATCGCCGAATCGGGCGAGGTCTTGGTGCGCAGTGGCGCAACCATGCTCGGGTATTTCAAGGAACCGGAAAAAACCGCCGACACCATCACCGAGGACGGCTTCCTGCGCACCGGTGACAAGGGCGAACAGGACACCGAAGGCAACCTGCGCCTGACCGGTCGCCTGAAGGAAATCTTCAAGACCAGCAAAGGCAAGTACGTGGCACCGGCGCCGATCGAAAACCGTTTGGCGGTGCATTCACGCATCGAGCAAGTGTGCGTGGTCGGTGATGGGTTGAGTGCGCCGCTGGGGTTGTGCGTGCTCTCGGCGGTCGGGCAGCAGGACGCCGGCGGAACCGCGCGTGCCGGCCTGCATTCAAGCCTGGAAAAACTTCTTGAAGAGGTCAACGGCGCCCTCGACAAACATGAGCGCCTGCGCCGGCTCGTTGTCGTCAAAGACAGCTGGGCCGTGGAAAACGGCTTCCTGACACCAACCCTGAAGATCAAGCGCAACGTGATCGAAGCGGCTTACGGCCCCCGGTTCGAAGAATGGAGCGAGCATAGCGAAGCGGTGCTGTGGCAGGATTGAGCCACGAATAAAACCAACAAAGGATGTGTGCAATGAGTTTGTGGCGTACCACTCCCAACATCGAGCAGTTGAACGCGATCCAGAAAAACACCATCGGCGAAGTGCTGGATATCCGCTTCGAAGCCTTCGACGAAGAGTCCCTGACGGCGAGCATGGTCATCGATCATCGCACTCACCAGCCTTATGGTTTGCTGCACGGCGGTGCTTCGGTGGTGTTGGCTGAAACAGTCGGCTCCATGGCCAGTTATCTGTGCATCGATGCCAGCAAGTTTTACTGCGTGGGCCTTGAGATCAACGCCAACCATTTGCGGGGGCTGCGCAGCGGACGGGTGACGGCGGTGGCCAAACCGATTCACATCGGGCGCACGACCCATGTCTGGGACATTCGGTTGACCAGCGATGAGGGCAAGGCCAGTTGTGTGTCGCGGTTGACCATGGCGGTGGTGCCGTTGGGGGAGAACCCGCCGGCGCGTTGAGTGACGGCCCGCTCTGCCGCGGAATGTACGCAAGGTTCCCTGAAACACAGGTGTGACCGGACTGTCATCATTCCTGGCAGTTACGGTCATTGCTGAAGGACGTTGTCTTGCGGACAATCAATGCCTGTTCTCGCTTATGGATTTGCCGGTATGTCGCAGCAGATATTTTTCGCCCACGCCAATGGGTTCCCCTCCGGGACCTACGGCAAGTTGTTCGCGGCGCTGGCGCCCGAGTATCAGGTGACGCATCTGGAGCAACACGCCCATGACCCGCGTTTCCCGGCGGATGACAACTGGCACAACCTGGTGGACGAGCTGATTCATCACCTCAAGCAACAGGCGGAACCGGTGTGGGGCGTCGGTCATTCCTTCGGCGGCGTGCTGCACCTGCACGCGGCATTGCGTTGTCCCGAGCTGTATCGCGGCGTGGTGATGCTCGATTCACCGGTGCTGACCCGCGCCGATCAATGGGTGATCCTCGCGGCCAAGCGTTTCGGTTTTATCGACCGCCTGACCCCGGCCGGCCGCACATTGGGGCGTCGCGAAGAGTTCGCCGATATCGAGAGTGCCCGCCGTTATTTCGCCGGTAAAACGCTGTTTCGCGGTTTCGACCCTGAGTGTTTCGACGCTTACCTGCAGCACGGCCTGCATCAGGTCGGCGACAAACTGCGTCTGCGTTTCGACCCCGCCACGGAAATCAGCATCTACCGGGGCGTGCCCCACACCAGTCCCGGTCGCGCACGGCAACTGAAAGTGCCGCTGGCGGTGGTGCGTGGGCACAAAAGCCGAGTGGTGATGCGCCATCACGCCAATTCTGTCGGGCGCATGCCGTTGGGCGAGTCCCTGACCATGCCCGGCGGCCACATGTTTCCCCTCGAACGTCCCCAGGACACCGCCACGCTGCTGAAAAACCTGTTCAGCCGCTGGGACGCTCGTCATCAGCAGGATTGCGCATGAACCATGCCGTCGAGGAAGTTCGCCTGAGCCTGCCGCACATTGAGCTGGCAGCGCACCTGTTCGGCCCCGAAGACGGCTTGCCGGTGATTGCCTTGCACGGCTGGCTGGACAACGCCAACAGCTTTGCCCGGTTGGCGCCGAAGCTCAAAGGGCTACGCATCATCGCGCTGGACATGGCCGGTCACGGTCATTCCGGGCATCGCCCGACGGGTGCCGGCTACGCGATGTGGGATTACGCCCATGACGTGCTGCAAGTCGCCGAACAGCTGGGCTTGAAGCGTTTTGCGCTGATGGGGCACTCCATGGGGGCGATCGCTTCGTTGATCATCGCCGGGTCGCTGCCGGAGCGGGTTACGCATCTGGCGTTGATCGACGGCATCATTCCTCCTACAGACAAAGGCGAAAATGCTGCCGAGCGCATGGGCATGGCCCTGCAAGCGCAACTGGACCTGCGGGAGAAAAGCAAACCGGTCTACAACACCCTGGATCGCGCCATCGAAGCGCGTATGAAAGGCCTGGTGGCGGTCAGTCGCGAGGCCGCCGAATTGCTGGCGCAACGCGGCTTGATGCCAGTGCCGGGCGGTTACACCTGGCGCACCGATAGCCGTCTGACGCTGCCATCGCCGCTGCGTCTGACCACCGAACAAGCCATGGCCTTCGTCCAGCGCGTCAGTTGTCCTGCGCTGCTGGTCGTCGCGGCCGACGGCATGCTCGCCAAACATCCCGAGTTGCTGGAGCGTCTACCCTTTAGCCGTGAACAGCTGCCTGGCGGTCATCATTTGCACCTGAATGACGAATCCGGTGCCGACCTTGTCGCAGACTGTTTCAATCGGTTCTTCGCCGTTCCTTGACTTGCGCCGGGCAACTGTCGAGGCTGGGCGGGTTGAAATGGGAGACAACCATGATAGATCTCTACACCGCTGCGACCCCGAATGGCCACAAGGTCTCTATCGTGCTCGAGGAACTCGGCCTGCCCTACACGGTGCACGCCCTGAGTTTCGACAAAAAGGAACAGAAGTCCGCGGACTTCCTCAAGATCAACCCCAATGGCCGGATCCCGGCGATTGTCGACCGCGCCAACGGCGATTTTGCCGTGTTCGAATCCGGCGCCATCCTGATTTATCTGGCAGAACTGAGCGGCAAGCTGTTGCCCAAGGACCCGAAGGGGCGCTCGGTGGTGCTGCAATGGCTGATGTTCCAGATGGGTGGAATCGGTCCGATGCAGGGCCAGGCCAACGTGTTTTTCCGTTACTTTCCGGAAAAGCTCCAGGGCGCCATCGACCGTTATCAGCATGAAACCCGACGCCTGTATGAAGTGCTCGACACGCGCCTGCAAGACGTAGAGTTTCTGGCGGACGAATACAGCATTGCCGACATCGCGACCTATCCGTGGGTTCGTGGTCACGAGTGGTCCGGTGTGGCAGTGGACGGCTTGTCGGCCTTGCAACGCTGGATGGCGACGATGGCGGCGCGCCCGGCGGTGCAGCGCGGTTTGCTGGTGCCCGAGCGCATCGACGACGCCAGTGTCGTCAAGGGTGCCCAGGCCATGCTGATCCGATGAGCCTGTCCATGCGATCACTCAGTCTGCTAATGCTGTGTTGTTTCAGTCCTTCGCTGTTTGCCGCCGATGTGCCGGGCAGTCAGGACCTGCCAATCGTGCCGCGCCTGGCCGACTCGCAGATCGTCGACTATCGCCCCACGGCTGAACTCGAACGGATCTACCCGTTGGGCTCGATCCGCAAGATCAGCGGGCAGTTGCGCTTCGACGGTCAGGTCAGCGCCCGGGGCCAAACCACGTCGGTGACCTACGAACTGCCTGCGGAGCATTCCTCCACCGAAGCCTTCACGGCGGCTCGGGAAGCCTTGCAGAAGCAGGACGCCCAGTTGCTGTTCTGGTGCCAGGCCCGTGATTGTGGCGAGAGCAGCCTGTGGGCCAATGAGGTCTTCGGCAATGCCAAGCTCTATGGGGCCGACGATCAGCAGGCCTACCTGTTGTTGCGTCTGGCGGCGCCGCGGGAAAACACCCTGGTGGCGCTCTACAGCATCACTCGCGGCAACCGCAAAGCCTATTTGCACGTCGAGCAGTTCGACGCCGCAGCACCGCTGGGTGATTTGCTGCCGACTTCCGCGACCTTGCTTCGAGAACTCAAGAGCACCGGCGAGCTCGATTTCCCCAAGCTGACCGGCGACCCTGATGATACCTGGCTGCGCCTGATCTCCCGTGGACTGAACCTGGACACCACGTTGCGGGTCAGTGTGTCCGGGCCGAAGGCCGAAGCCTGGCGCCAGGCCCTGATCGGCCAGGGTGTGCGTACGGCCAGGATGGAAACCGGCAGCGTCGAAGGCTCTGGCCTGCACATCGAACTGTTGCGATAAGCTGTGGCAGGCGGACGTGCTTGCCGCGTTCGCCTACTCTTATTGGCTGACTGACATTTTTTCGAGACGTGGATGATCAATAACGATCGACTGTTGGTGCAGATCCTGCTGCTGGTGCTGTTTGGCGCGAGCTTCTGGGTGATGGCGCCGTTCTGGTCGGCCATGTTCTGGGGCGCGGTGCTTGCGTTCGCCAGTTGGCCGCTGATGCGCTTGCTGACCCGTTGGCTCAATGGCCGAGAATCCCTGGCGGCGGCATTGCTGACCCTCGGCTGGATGTTGCTGGTGGCGGTGCCGCTGGTGTGGCTGGGTTTCAACCTCGCGGACCATGTGCGTGATGCCACGGCGTTCATCAAGGACGTGCAGATGGATGGCCTGCCCGAGGCGCCGACATGGCTGGGCAGTATTCCTTTGGTGGGCGCGCGTCTGGTGGTGATCTGGAACAGCATCGATCAGCAGGGCGCGGCGATGATGGTGTCGCTCAAACCTTATCTGGGGCAGGTCGGCAACTGGTTGCTGGCGCGCAGTGCACAGATTGGCGGCGGCATTCTCGAGCTGACACTCAGCATTGTGTTCGTGTTCTTTTTCTACCGGGACGGGCCGCGTTTGGCGGCGTTTGTCCATGGGCTGCTGCAACGGTTGATCGGTGACCGCGCCGGTTATTACATCGAACTGGTGGCGGGTACGGTGCAACGGGTGGTGAACGGCGTGATCGGGACTGCGGCGGCGCAAGCGGTGCTGGCGCTGATCGGCTTCCTGATTGCCGGGGTGCCAGGGGCACTGGTGCTGGGCATCGTCACCTTCTTGCTGAGCCTGATTCCCATGGGGCCACCGCTGGTGTGGATTCCGGCCACGGCGTGGCTCGCCTGGAAGGGCGAATACGGGATGGCGGTGTTCCTTGGAATGTGGGGGACGTTCATCATCAGCGGGGTCGACAACGTGCTCAAGCCTTACCTGATCAGTCGTGGCGGCAATTTGCCGTTGGTGATCGTGCTGTTGGGCGTGTTTGGCGGGTTGATTGCGTTCGGGTTCATCGGCCTGTTCATCGGACCGACGTTGCTGGCCGTGGCGTACAGCCTGTTGACCGACTGGAGCAAGAGTCAGGCGCGGGTGGAAGATCGCCGGCCGTGACTGCATGGCCACGATCAATTGTAGGAGCCGGCTTGCCGGCGATGGCAGCCTGAAGCCTGACGCAACCTTCAAGGGCCCATCGCCGGCAAGCCGGCTCCTACAATTAGACGCGTGAGTTTTTGCTCAGCTTGTAACGTTCAGGTACTTGCCTACCGTCGCCACCTTGTCGAGCGAGTACTGCTTGCTCAGGTTGGCGATCATTTTGTTCAGCGCTTCCGTCACGCTCGCCTGATCGGTTGCGCTGTTGCTGTTTTTCTCGCGACCGGCCTGCAGCGCGGCTTCCAATTCGTCGCTGCTGACGCCGCCACTGCTGTCGCTGTCCAGCACCTTGAGCAACGCGGCGCTGGTGTCGCTGCTGGTGGTTGAAGTGCTGCTGGCCTGCAACGCACTGCTCAATTCACTGGCGCTGACACTGCCGTCGCTGTCCGCGTCGAGTTGGCTGAACAATTCGTCACTGGACACCTGTTGCGGCGGTGGCGGCGGCGGGGCGAGGCTGGCGGCGAGTTCGTCCTTGCTGACGACGCCGTCTTCGTTTTTATCCAGCGCCGAAAAAATCTCTGTGCTGTCGGCATTGCTGCCGGCGTTGGTCAGGCCGCTGGCCAGCTCATCGCTGCTGATGGCGCCGTCACTGTCGGTGTCCAGTGCGCTGATCAGCGCGTCGGCCAGTTCGGTGTTCGGTGCCTGATCACGCGGCGGTGGTGGCGGTGGTGCCATCGCAGCCATTTCTTCGCTGCTCAGACTGCCACTGTCGTCACTGTCCAGATCGGCGAAGTTCTTGCTCAGGCTGACCAGCAGACCGTCCTCGGTTTTCTGTGACAGAGCGCTGGTGAGCTCGTCCTGGTCTACCGAACCGTCGCTGTTGGTGTCGAGCCTGGCGAGCAGTTCTTTCTGGAATTGCTGGCTGCGAGCATTGTTGGTTGTGGTGCTGCTGGTGCTGGTATAGCTCGTGTAGTTGCTGACGCTACCGATCATTGGGCTCACTCCCTGGAATGGAAAACCGGTGGGTGCACCGGCTTATGCAGCCTCAAGGAGCAAGTTGTCGTAGGTATGTGGGGTTTGTACCGATTGGTACACACAGGTCTCAGGTCAGACTCAGAACCTGTGGGAGCGGGCTTGCTCGCGAAAGCGGTGGATCATTCAGCATTGATGTTGACTGACCCACCGCTTTCGCGAGCAAGCCCGCTCCCACAGTGGATTTATGGGGGGATTCAGGTGCGGGGCAGCCAGATGACGGCGGTCAAACCGCCACCAGGCGTTTCTTCCAGATTCAATTGCCCACCCAATCGTTCAGCCGCCTCACGGGCAATGGTCATGCCCAGACCGACACCGCCGGAGTTGCGGTTGCGCGAACCTTCCAGGCGGAAGAACGGTTCAAACACGGCTTCACGTTTATCTGCCGCAATCCCCGGCCCATGGTCGATGACCCGAATCACCAGGTGTTCGCGATTGTCCTCAAGCACGATCTGCGCCTGCCCGGCATAACGCAGCGCGTTATCCAGCAGATTGTTGATGCATGAACGCAGGGCCATCGGTTGAACCTGCAGCGGTGCGCAATGGCCGTTGGCCTGCACATCGCAGCCCTGGTCCTGGGCGTTTTCACTCAGGGATTCGACCAGCGCCTGCACGTCCATCCACTGCGGTGCCTCACTGGTGCGCTGCTCGTGCAGGTAGGTGAGGGTGGCGTCGAGCATGCTGATCATGTCGTCCAGATCCTGGCGCATCTGGCCTTGCAGTTTGTCGTCGTCGATCTGTTCCAGTCGCAGCTTGAGGCGTGACAGCGGCGTGCGCAGGTCGTGGGACACCGCGCCGAGCATCCGCGAACGCTGCTGCATCTGTTCGATGATGCGTTTTTGCATCAGGTTGAAGGTGTAGGCCGCTTGCCGGGCCTCCCGTGGGCCGGACTCATCCAGCGGCGGGCTGTCGAGGTTCTCGCTCAGGCGCTCGGCGGCGTCGCTCAGGCGCTGGATTGGCCGACTCAACAGTTTGGCGCCGTACCAGGCGGCGATGATCAGCGAAATCAGCTGGAAGGTAAGTGGCACCAACGGCCCGCCGAACCATGGCCGTGGTGGCCGGTTTTCGAAACGCGGGTCCGGCGGCGGGCGTGGTCCGTCGAAGCCTTGGGCGAACTCGGGCGGTGGCGGCGGCGGAGGTGGGCCGTAATGATGAAACCAGGCAAACGCCAGCAGATGCGCCAGGATGATCGCCACCAGCAGCACGCCAAACAGGCGACCGAACAGCGTATCGAAGCGCGCACGCATCAGCCGATGTCTCGTGCGTCGAACAGGTAACCCTCGCCGCGAACGGTTTTGATCAGCTGTGGTGCTTTCGGGTCGTCCCCGAGTTTCTGGCGCAGACGCGAAACCAGCAGGTCGATGCTGCGATCAAAGGCTTCTATCGATCGACCGCGCGCCGCATCCAGCAATTGTTCACGGCTGAGCACACGACGCGGACGTTCGATGAACACCCAGAGCAAGCGGAACTCGGCGTTGGACAGCGGCACCACCAGGCCATCCGCCGCGATCAACTGGCGCAGCACGCTGTTCAGGCGCCAGTTATCGAAGCGAATATTCGCACGCTGTTCGGTGCGGTCGTCGCGCACCCGACGCAGAATGGTCTGAATCCGTGCGACCAGCTCCCGTGGTTCGAATGGTTTGGCCATGTAATCGTCGGCGCCCAGTTCCAGGCCGATGATCCGGTCGGTGGGTTCGCAGCGCGCGGTGAGCATCAGGATCGGAATGTCCGATTCGGCGCGCAACCAGCGGCACAGCGACAGACCGTCTTCGCCGGGCAGCATCAGGTCGAGCACCACCACGTCGAAATGCTCCGCTTGCAGCGCCAGGCGCATGGCCGCGCCATCGGTGACGCCGCTGGCGTGGATGTTGAAGCGGGCCAGGTAGTCGATCATCAGTTCGCGGATCGGGACGTCATCGTCGACGATCAGGGCGCGAATGCTCCAGCGTTTGTCGTCGCCGGGCGCTTTTTGATCGTCGTTCACAGGTGCGTGGGTGTTGTGCATGCGTGCGTTCATCTGCCAGGTAGGCTGCCAACCACAAAGATGGGCTGCGAGGTTGTGGCTTCAGCATAGGCGTCCGGCCCGGAGGCGGGAAGTGCTGTAAGGACGTGTTGCGGCTGCCGAGGGTAGCGGGGAAGGGTGTTGTGGGCGTGTCGTGAGTGTATCGGTCTCGACACAATCGGCGAAAGGGCTAGGCTTGGCTGAGCGCCGACGACGATTTACCGATCATCGGGTCCCGCAGCCGCGCTGGTTCCGCTACAATGCGCGCCGATTTCGTCCTGCCTGAGAGCCCGCACATGTCCGTCTGCCAGACTCCTATCATCGTCGCCCTGGATTTCCCCACCCGTGACGCCGCACTGAAGCTGGCCGACCAGTTGGACCCGAAACTGTGCCGGGTCAAAGTCGGCAAGGAACTGTTCACCAGCTGCGCGTCGGAAATCGTCGGCACCTTGCGCGACAAGGGTTTCGAAGTGTTCCTGGACCTCAAGTTCCACGACATCCCGAACACCACCGCCATGGCGGTAAAAGCCGCGGCGGAAATGGGCGTGTGGATGGTCAACGTGCACTGCTCCGGTGGTCTGCGCATGATGGCGGCTTGTCGTGAAGTGCTCGATCAGCGTTCCGGTCCGAAACCGCTGCTGATTGGCGTGACCGTGCTGACCAGCATGGAGCGTGAAGATCTGGCGGGCATTGGTCTGGACATCGAACCGCAGGAGCAAGTGTTGCGCCTGGCTGCGCTGGCGGAAAAAGCCGGGATGGACGGTCTGGTGTGCTCGGCGCTGGAAGCCCAGGCCTTGAAATCGGCTCACCCGTCGTTGCAACTGGTGACCCCGGGGATTCGTCCGGCGGGCAGCGCCCAGGACGATCAACGCCGCATTCTGACGCCGCGTCAGGCACTGGATGCCGGTTCCGATTACCTGGTGATCGGCCGCCCGATCAGCCAGGCGGCTGATCCGGCCAAGGCGTTGGCTGACGTCGTAGCCGAAATCGCCTGATCAGACACTGAAATCCCAATGTGGGAGTGAGCCTGCTCGCGATAGCGTTGTATCAATCAACATTGATGTCGACTGATACAACGCTATCGCGAGCAGGCTCACTCCCACAGTGGTTTTTGGGCGGTTTCAGATATTGCGTTAAACCTTCAGCACCAACTTGCCGAAATTCTCGCCTCTGAATAACTTCATCAGCGTCTCCGGGAACGTCTCCAGCCCTTCGACAATGTCTTCCTTGCTCTTGAGCAGCCCCTTGGCCATCCACCCGGCCATTTCCTGCCCGGCCGCTGCGAACTGTGCGGCGTAGTCCATCACCACAAAGCCTTCCATGCGTGCGCGGTTAACCAGCAGCGACAAATAGTTGGCCGGCCCTTTGACCGCTTCCTTGTTGTTGTACTGGCTGATGGCGCCGCAAATCACCACCCGTGCCTTCAGGTTGAGACGGCTCAGCACGGCGTCGAGAATATCGCCGCCGACGTTATCGAAATACACGTCCACACCTTTCGGGCATTCGCGCTTGAGGCCGGCGACGACGTCTTCGCTCTTGTAATCGATGGCACCGTCAAAACCCAGTTCGTCGATCAGGAACTTGCACTTGTCCGCGCCGCCCGCGATGCCGATCACGCGGCAGCCTTTGATCTTGGCGATCTGCCCGGCGATGCTGCCTACCGCACCGGCCGCGCCGGAAAGCACCACGGTGTCACCTTCCTTCGGTGCGCCGACATCGAGCAGGGCGAAGTAGGCCGTCATCCCGGTCATGCCCAGCGCGGACAAGTAACGTGGCAGCGGTGCCAGTTTCGGATCGACTTTATAGAAGCCACGCGGCTCGCCGAGGAAGTAATCCTGCACACCCAGGGCGCCGTTGACGTAGTCCCCGACCGCAAACCCCGGATGGCTGGACGCTACGACTTTGCCTACACCCAGTGCGCGCATGACTTCGCCGATACCGACCGGCGGGATGTAGGACTTGCCCTCGTTCATCCAGCCACGCATGGCCGGGTCCAGGGACAGGTATTCGTTTTTGACCAGGATCTGACCCGCGGCCGGTTCGCCGACCGGGACTTGCTGATAGGTAAATGTCTCGCGGGTCGCCGCGCCCACCGGACGTTTGGCGAGCAGGAACTGGCGATTGGTCTGGGTAGTCATGACAGGCACTCAAGATGAATGAAGCCTTGTTGATAGACCTTCATGGACGACCCCGCAAGTTTGGCTGATGCGGCGAATGCACATCGATCCAGTGCAGTGATAGTCGGTCTGGTGGTTTTATCACTGCAACTCATGGTCGCTTAACCGGGCTTCTGATAGTGCTGCCGCGCGGGTCGTGCCTGTGGCTAGACTGGTGCACGCTAACCTGCACATTCTTCACTTCGAGGGCATCACAATGAGCATGACGTTTTCCGGCCAGGTCGCTGTAGTCACGGGCGCCGCCAATGGTATCGGCCGCGCGACCGCCCAAGCGTTCGCCACCGAAGGGTTGAAAGTGGTGGTGGCCGACATGGACACCGCAGGCGGTGAAGGCACCGTGGCGCTGATTCGTACGGCGGGCGGCGAAGCGACCTTCGTGCGTTGCAACGTCACCCTGGAAAGCGATGTAAAAAATCTGATGGACGAAGTGGTGAATACCTACGGCCGTCTCGACTACGCCTTCAATAACGCGGGCATCGAAATCGAGAAAGGCAAACTGGCCGAAGGCACGGTCGACGAATTCGATGCGATCATGGGCGTCAACGTCAAAGGCGTCTGGCTGTGCATGAAGTATCAGCTGCCATTGTTGCTGGCTCAGGGCGGTGGCGCGATCGTCAACACGGCGTCGGTGGCTGGCCTCGGTGCCGCGCCGAAGATGAGCATCTATGCGGCGTCGAAGCACGCGGTGATCGGCCTGACCAAATCGGCGGCAATCGAATACGCCAAGAAAAAGATTCGCGTGAACGCGGTGTGCCCGGCGGTGATCGACACCGACATGTTCCGCCGCGCCTATGAAGCGGATCCGAAGAAGGGCGAGTTCGCCAGCGCCATGCACCCGGTGGGTCGCATCGGCAAGGTCGAAGAAATCGCCAGTGCCGTGCTGTACCTGTGCAGCGACGGTGCCGCGTTCACCACCGGTCATTCGCTGGCGGTGGATGGTGGCGTCACGGCGTTCTGAAGCCGGGTCATGCACCGCAAGAAAACCCGCACGTATGCGGGTTTTTTTTTGCCTGGGGAATGGCTCGGGCAATGTGTTTCAAATGGTTAGATCCGTGAGTTTTGGCGGCGTTGTCGCACAGCCCATCCCGCGTTGCTGTGATTAACTGTTTTCCGCGAAACGAACAGGAGTTTGCTTGCTCATGGAATTGAGAATCGATCGACAGGCAATGGTGCCGGTCGTACAGCAAATCGTCGACGCGCTGGCTTGCTGGCTGCGTCAGAGCGAAATAGAGGCGGGGACGCGTTTGCCTTCTGCGCGGCAAATCGCACGGGTCAACTTGCTAAGTCAGACCAGCGTCGTTGAGGCCTGTGAGCGGCTGGTGGCTCAAGGCATGCTGGCGCCACGTCATGGCGCGGGATTCGTCGTCGCAACCCCGGCGTTGGTCGCTGCGGACTCGCCGTGGTCAGAAGGTGCAGAGGTTAATTCACACAGCAGGGAGGGTGAGCTGCCGCTGGGGAGTGGCGGGCTTCCCGAAAGCTGGCGTGAAACCGACGACCTGAGCTACGCGATCCGTGAGGTCAGTCGCACGGACATGGCTGCGCTGTTCAACTACAGCGCGCCGTTGGGTTTGCGGGCGTTGCGTCAGCAAATCCTCAAGCGCCTGAGGCTGCTGGATATCGCCGCAGAAGAAAGTCGAATCATGACAACGGCGGGTGCCAGTCAGGGGCTTGACCTGATCGTGCGCACTTTGCTCAAGCCAGGTGATTGCGTGGTGGTGGAAAGCCCCGGTTATTCCTTGCTGTTCGAGTTGCTCAGGCTGCGCGGTGTCAACATGCTCGAAGTACCGCGCACGCCGCGCGGGCCGGACATCGAAGCGCTCACGGTACTGCTGCGGGAGAACAAGCCCCGGGCATTGTTCATCAACAGCTTCTATCACAACCCGACGGGCAGCAGCCTGGCGCCGGCGGTGGCGGAGCGGGTCCTGCAACTGGCGAAAACCCATGGCGCGCTGGTGATCGAAGACGATGTCTACGCGGATTTGCACAGTGGCCCGGGCGTGCGGCTCGCTGCCCTGGAGACCGATGACAACGTGATTTACCTCGGCAGCTATTCCAAGATTCTCAGCAGTTCGTTGCGGGTCGGCTTTGTAGTGGCTGGAGCGGAAGTCATATCGAGGCTGGCCGAGGTCAAGAGGATCAGCAGCCTGGGTACTTCCGGGTTTTGCGAGTCGGTGCTGGCCTGCCTGTTGGCGAGCGGTGCCTATCGCAAGTTGGTGCTGCGCCTGCGGCAGCGTTTGAGCGGTGACCGAGAGGCCGCATTGCAGATGCTGGAAGACGCCGAGTGGGAGGTCTTCGGCAAACCCGTCGGGGGCCTGTTCATCTGGGCGCGATCGCGCAAGTCCGACTACGCTCACCTGCGGATTCAGGCTCGACGCCACGGTGTCCTGCTGTCTTGCGCGACAGCCTTCAGTCCCGCCGGCGAGGCCGGTGACTGGCAGCGTATCAATGTGGCCTATGCCTGTGATCCGCGAGCCCGGGCGTTTTTTCAGGCCACCGCTTTGAATCGACCTCAAGCGTTCTGAAAACGACGTTGGCGTAGCTTTTTGCCATTATTCCGACGCCAGAGACTTGTGTTGACACAGGCCCGTTGCGAATCTGCGTTAACAGACTATGTCAGGGGACTAAGTGCAATGATTTCGGCCGTGCAAGGACGTTTTGCCAACCTCGGTATGGCAAAAAAACTGGGTGTCGGGTTTCTGCTGGTGCTGCTGTTGACAGCCCTGGTGGCGGCCATCGGCGTATGGTCCCTGCAAACCATCAGCCAGCGCTTCGACGGGCTCAAACAGATGTCGTCGCTCAACAGTGGCCTGCTCAAGGTGCGGTTGCTTGAGCAGGAGTACGCCTTGCACGGCAACCCGAAAATCGTCACTGCGTTGCACGAGGGCGTTGAAGGCCTGGTTGTCCTGGCGAACCAGCTCAAGGCGCAGTCACCGGCCAACGTTCCGGTGATGAACGACGTCGAGCAATCGCTGGGAGCTTACCGCAAGGCGTTTGACGAATTTGTCTCGTTGAGTCAGGCCAAGGACCTGGCGCTGGAAATGGCCAGTTGGTCGGTGTCCAGCGTCGCGAACAACCTTGATGTGTTGCAGGCCGGTCTCGCCGACGATGGCGCTTATACCTTGAAGGACTCCGAGGGCAAGGACGGTAGCCAGTTCATCGAACAGGCCAATCAGGTCAGCCAGGTATCGCGGCTGATGTTGCAAGCCATGAACGAGGCGCGCGTGCGTCTGGACCAGAGCCGCAAGGGCGATGACAGTGCCAGCCAAGGCAAGATCGAGCAGGCCGATCAGGCGCTGGCTCAGGCCGAGCAGTTGAAAACCACGGTCAAGGACGAGGGCTATCAGACGGTCCTCAATGAGGTGGTTGGGCACATTGGCGGTTTCAGCGAAAAACTTGCCGAGTACACCGGCCTGCTGGCGCAGGAAAAAACCGTCTATGAACAGCTGCATCAGCGCGCCGCGCAGGTGGTGGAGCGGGTGGATCAGGCCTATGTCGCCGAAGACCAGTCGATGCAGGCCGAGCTGAAAAAGAATTCGCTGCTGATTATCGGTTCATCGGCCCTGGCCTTGCTGGTCGGGCTGATCGCGGCGTGGGTGATTACCCGATTGATCGTGGGGCCGTTGCGCAGTGTTATCCGTGTGGCTCAGCAGATTGCCGCGGGCGATTTGAGTGCGACGGTTGAAGTGACCCGTCGGGACGAGATCGGCCAACTGATGCAGGCCATGCAGCAAATGGGCGCGGGGCTCAGCAGCATTGTCAGCGGTTTGCAGGCGGGTATCGAACAATTGGCCAGTTCCGCGCAATCGCTGTCGGCGGTGACCGAACAGACCAATCTTGAAGTCAGCAGTCAGAAAGAAGAAACCGAGCAGGTCGCAACCGCAATGAACCAGATGACCGCCACCGTGCACGATGTTGCACGTAACGCGGAAGAAGCTGCCCAGGCTGCGCAGACGGCGGACGACAAGGTCGAAAGTGGCCAGGTGGTGGTGCGCCAGAGCATGGCGCGGATCGAGCAGCTGGCCGACTCGGCGTCCTCGGCCAGTTCCAGCATCGAGAGCCTGAGTGCGGAGATTCAGAATATCGGCACGGTGCTCAGCGTGATCAAGAGTGTGGCTGAGCAGACCAACCTGTTGGCGCTGAACGCGGCCATCGAGGCGGCACGGGCTGGCGAGCAGGGCAGGGGGTTTGCGGTGGTCGCCGATGAAGTGCGGGCGCTGGCGAAGCGGACCCAGCAATCGACCGAGGAGATTGAGCGTCTGGTCAGCGCCTTGCGTTCGGCGGCGCAGTCGTCGGTGCATCAGATTCAGAGCAGTGGCGAATTGGTGAAACTGGCGGTCAGTGATGCGCTTCAGACCGAAAGTGCCTTGGGCAGTATTGCTGCGGCGGTGTCGTTGATTCAGCAGATGAACCAGCAGATTGCAGCGGCTGCGGAGGAGCAGAGTTCCGTGGCGGAGGAGATCAACCGCAGTGTGACCAGTATTCGTGCGAGTGCGGATCAGTCTTCGTTGGCGATGCAGGGGAATGCGGCGTCGAGTATCGAGTTGGCGCAGTTGGGGGTTGAGTTGAAGGGGATGGTCGGGCATTTCCGGCTCTGATCGGTCTGGCTCTTGTAGGAGCCGGCTTGCCGGCGATTGCGGCCTGACAGCCGACCTATCTCTTGTTGGTGTACATATCCATTCGTGGTGTAACGGCCGCTCACGGTTTCGCCCTTACGGCGAGTCCCTTTTGGCAAACGCCCCAAAAGGAACCAAAAGGTCTCGCCCCGGCGTCCGGCCCCTCGCTAAGGCTCGGCGTTCCCTCGCTCCGGTCCTGCTCCGTGGGCCCGC
>Ga0208887_100113_pt1 | contig 57074 bp, 49 predicted proteins | sample LakWasM106_HOW12_2_FD_183924 | JGI IMG/M metagenome (GOLD analysis project Ga0208887, IMG submission 183924) | Freshwater sediment methanotrophic microbial communities from Lake Washington under simulated oxygen tension - Sediment Metagenome... | ecosystem: Environmental > Aquatic > Freshwater >...
CAAATTACCGAATCTTGCTTCTATATAACGACCTTCGCTGTCGATGTCCGTCATGTCGCTTGCGACATGACCTAAATATGAATTACCCAGCCCTTCAATCACAGCATCCGGCTGTTTCTTTGAATAAATGCCGACGCCGCTATACCCTTTTTTTTCCGCATAATGAAAATAGCCGTAATACCCTTCAGGATTCAGCATCTCAGCGGTCATGTCAGATACCTGCGCCTTGAGTTCCTGCATACAGATAAAGTCAGCATCCTGTTTTTTCAGCCAGGCGTACAGACCTTTATTGGTTGCGGAGCGGATGCCATTTAAATTTAACGATATAATCTTCAAAACTTTATTCCTGATTAACAATAGACAGATACCATGACCCAACCAACAGACCAGTTCAGACAAGAGTTTATCGCATTTGCGATTAAAAAAGAGGTTTTACGTTTCGGCGAATTCAAAACCAAAGCCGGGCGTTTAAGCCCGTATTTCTTCAATGCCGGTTTATTTAACGACGGCGAGAGCCTGATGAAATTAGGTGAATTCTATGCTGAAGCGATCCAGAATTCCGGTATCGAATTTGACATGCTGTTCGGGCCGGCTTACAAAGGCATTACATTAGCGGCAAGTATTGCCATTGCTTATGCCAAAAATGGTCGCAATATCCCCTATGCCTACAACCGCAAAGAGGCAAAAGACCATGGCGAAGGCGGCACGATTGTAGGTAGCCCACTGCAAGGTAGAGTTCTCATCATTGATGACGTAATTTCAGCAGGCACTTCGGTACGCGAGTCGGTTGAACTCATCAACGCAAATGGCGCCAGGGCTTGCGGCGTGGCCATTGCAATCGATCGGCAGGAGAAAGGCCTGGGCGAACTGTCTGCCGTACAGGAAGTGGTAAAAACCAACCAGATTCCCGTATGTGCGATTACCAATCTGGATGATTTACTGAGCTATTTGAAAGCGCATCAGGATCTGGTGCAGAACTTGCATGCAGTCGAGGCATATCGCCTGCAATATGGCGTCAGTTAAACTACATGCACAGCTGCCACACGCAAATGTGCATGGCAACAAAGGTGCTTAAGATTCATGATGCTGCAATCAAAAAGGTCAACATCCATAAAACCGGATTATTTCATTTCGATGCGATTGGCCATCATCGCCTCTTTGATTTCAGCAATCTGCCTCATGCCACATGCCCACGCTGAAGGCAGCGGCCGCATCGTCAAATGGAAAGACGAAAAAGGTATCACGCATTACGGGGATTCGATTCCACCCCAATATGCAGACCGCGACAACTCCCTGATGAACAAGCAGGGCATCACCGTTCAGCATAACAAACCGAATGCTCCACATGTGGATCAGGCCGCGGAATCCGCCAAACTGGAACAGAATAAAAAAGACCGGGCACTGCTTGGCACATTCACCAATGCTAATGAAATCGACCTGACACGCGACCGCAACCTGGAACCTGAGCTGCTTGCACTCAAAAACCTGCAGGAAGACAGGGCCATCGCGCAGAAAAAGCTCGAGCAGTCAGAGCTGGCTGCCGGCAGCTACAGCAAAGCCAGAAAACCGGTTCCAGCAAACATCAGGGACGAACTGAAAACCAGCAAAGATGCGATAACAAAAATTGACCGGCGCATTAGCGAACGCCAGCAAGCCATCGACAGTATACAAAAACGTTTTGACGAAGATAAAAAGCGTTACCTGGCGCTCAGGGGGCAAAACATCTCCACCAACAACCAGAATCCGCCGAATCAGTAAACCCAGGCCCTGATTAAATCTCACCCTCTATAAAACAAAAATGCCATGATTGCCTAACTGCAATCATGGCGCTTTGCTTTTGCTTAAAACTGAGATTTTTTCCGAAAACCGACAACCGGGTTTAAGATTAAGCCCCCAGTTTTTTCTTCAGCATTTCATTCACTTGTGCAGGATTGGCCTTGCCTTTAGAGGCCTTCATTGCCTGACCTACCAGCGCATTGAATGCTTTCTCTTTACCGGCCTTGAACTCCTCGACCATGGCAGCATTGGCAGCCAGCACTTCATCAATGATGGCCTCAATCGCCCCGCTATCTGAAACCTGCTTGAGACCTTTTGCCTCGATGATGGCATCCACTTCGCCCTCACCGGCCCACATCGCCTCAAACACCTGTTTAGCAGCATTGTTTGAAATGGTGTTGTCGGCAATGCGTTTAAGCAGGCTCGCCAATTGCGCAGCACTCAGCGGTGACTCCGTAATGGCTTTTTCTTCTGCATTCAGTTTTGCGGAAACCGCACCCATCACCCAGTTTGCGGCAGGTTTGGCATCGGCACCAGCCTTGACCGCGGCAACAAAGTAATCTGCAACATCACGGCTGGCGGTGAGCGTTGCGGCATCATAGCCGGTCAAGCCGTATTCGGATTCAAAACGTGCTTTCATTGCTTCAGGCAATTCAGGCATTTCTGCCTTTACACGCGCCTTGTCCGCCTCAGTCACTTCCAGCGGCAGCAGATCCGGGTCGGGGAAATAACGGTAATCGTTCGCCTCCTCTTTGCTGCGCATTGCACGTGTTTCACCGGTATCCGGGTTGAACAGCACCGTAGCCTGCTGGATCGTACCGCCATCTTCCAGCGTTTCAATCTGCCAGCGCGTTTCAAACTCGATTGCCTGCTGCATGAATTTGAATGAGTTCAGGTTTTTGATCTCGCGGCGCGTGCCAAGTTTGTCAGTGCCTTTCGGTCGTACCGATACGTTCACGTCACAACGGAAGCTGCCTTCCTGCATATTGCCGTCACAGATACCGATCCACTGCACCAGTTCGTGCAGCTTCTTGGCATAAGCCACCGCCTCTGCCGCAGAGCGCATGTCAGGCTCGGTCACGATCTCCAGCAATGGCGTACCGGCACGGTTAAGGTCAATGCCGCTCATGCCTTCTACTGCACTACCGGATTTTAAATCATGCACTGATTTACCGGCATCTTCTTCCAGGTGCGCACGCGTGATGTTGATCACTTTTTCGTAAGCCGCATTTTTGCCGACTGCCGGCACCTGAATCGTGACCGCGCCTTTGCCAACCACCGGTAGTTCGTACTGGCTGATCTGGTAACCTTTAGGTAAATCCGGATAAAAATAGTTTTTACGCGCAAACACTGAGCGCGGCGCAATCTCGGCATTGATGGCCAGGCCGAATTTAATCGCACAGTTGACGGCTTCTTTATTCAGCACCGGCAGCACGCCAGGCAGTGCAATACTGACTTCACATGCTTGCGTATTAGGCTCGGCACCAAACGCGGTGGACGCACCTGAAAATATCTTTGTTTTTGTTTGCAGCTGGGTGTGAGTTTCCAGCCCGATCACGACTTCCCATTCCATTATGCAACTTCCCCTGGCATTTTTAGCTCTGGCATACGTGCATGCCAATCTGTTACTTGTTGATATTGGTGCGCCACATTCAGCATGCGCGCTTCATCAAAATAATTGCCGATAATCTGCAAACCTACCGGCAGCGCCTTGCCATCGCTACCGGTACTGAAACCCGCCGGTATGCTCATACCGGGCAAACCGGCCAGGTTAGTAGAAATCGTATAAATGTCCTGCAGATACATCGCGACCGGATCATCCACTTTTTCACCGGCTTTAAATGCGGTCGACGGCGCGGCTGGCCCCATGATCACATCGCAATGCTTGAAGGCTTCTTCAAAGTCCTGCGCGATCAGTCGACGGATCTGCTGTGCCTTCAGGTAATACGCATCATAGTAACCGGCGCTCAGTACATAAGTACCGATCAGGATGCGGCGCTTGACTTCGGCACCAAAACCTTCAGCACGGCTCTTGCAATACATATCCATCAAGTCGCCATATTCCTCTGTGCGATGGCCGTAGCGCACGCCATCATAACGTGACAGGTTGCTTGAAGCCTCAGCCGGCGCCAGCACGTAATATACCGGGATAGACAAGCCGGTGTTCGGCAGCGTGATTTCAACGATCTCCGCACCTAGGTTTTTATATTCCGCGATTGCAGCCTGAATGACCTGCCCGACGCCGGCATCCAGGCCTTCTGCAAAGAACTCTTTCGGTAGGCCGACCCGCAGCCCTTGCAGCGGCTTGTCAGCGTTCGAGCTGTAAAGATCGCGTGTGTAATCTTCTTTCTCGCGATTGAGGCTGGTGGAATCACGCTCGTCGAAGCCTGCCATCACGTTCATCATAAGCGCACAGTCTTCGGCTGATTTTGCCATAGGCCCGGCCTGGTCAAGGCTGGAGGCGAAAGCAATCATGCCGTAACGGGATACGACGCCATAAGTCGGTTTCAACCCGGTCAGGCCGCATAAAGAGGCTGGCTGGCGAATCGAGCCACCGGTATCGGTACCGCTTGCCGCCGCACACAATCGTGCCGACACGGCAGCGGCACTGCCGCCACTGCTGCCGCCCGGTACGCGCGTGAAATCCCATGGGTTTTTCACGCCGCCGAAATAGCTGGTCTCATTGGATGAACCCATCGCAAATTCATCCATATTGGTTTTACCCAGGTTCACAGCACCGGCAGCATCAAAGCGAGTGATCACATCAGCATCATACGGTGCGACAAAATTCGCCAGCATTTTAGAGCCGCAGGTAGTCTTCCAGCCCCTGGCACAGAAAATATCTTTCTGTGCAATCGGGATACCGGTCAATGGCCCCGCATTACCGGCAGCGATCAGCGCATCTGCTGCCTGCGCCTGCGCCAGTGTCTTCTGGTGATCCAATGATATGTAAGCGTTGATTTCCGGATTGAAAGTGTCGATGCGATTCAGGAATGCCTGTGTCAGCTCTACACTGGAAACTTCTTTTTTAGCCAGCATCTGGCCTAATGTTTTTAAGCTACTGTTAATCATGTGCTGTTACTCTATTACTTTAGGTACAAGATAAAGACCGCTGTCAACGGCACGTTCGGCTGAGCCGTTACCCAGCGCAGGTGCAATCTCCTGGAAGGCTTCACGCTGGTTGGTTTTAGTCACTACGTCATCACGCAGGCGCTGTACGACATCCTGGGAGTGTGACATCGGGACGATGCCTGCAGTATTCACGGCCTGCATTTGTTCGATCAGGCCCAGAATACCGGTAAGTTTTGTAAGGGTTGCGGCGGCTTCATCTTCGCTCACTTCAATGCGCGCGAGGTGCGCTATTTTTTTTATATCTTCAATACTGAGTGCCATGCTTCGATCGTCCGAAAGATAGTTAAGAGCAATTCGATTATTTCAGAACCAAATTATTCAATTTAAAAAATTTTGTTAAAAACCCGCATGGCAAAACCAAGTATAAATTCACCTTAATTTTTCCAATGCATCTTAATTTTCAACAGGATATGCGGTATTATACCCTGATTTAAGCGGCGCCTTAATCACTCAAGCCGATTAAGCCTGCAAGCAGCTATCACACTCAGTATTAACATCAGGAAAAACATAATGTTCGGTTCTATCAGAAGTTATTTCTCAAATGACCTTGCTATCGATTTAGGTACAGCAAACACCCTTATTTACTCACGTGGCAAAGGCATTGTTCTCGATGAACCGTCAGTGGTTGCAATTCGTCTTGAAGGTGGCCCCAGCGGCAAAAAAATCCTGTTGGCAGTGGGTGCAGAAGCCAAAGGCATGCTCGGCCGTTCACCGGCTAACATCCAGGCGATTCGCCCGATGAAAGACGGCGTGATCGCCGACTTCACCATTACCGAGCAAATGCTCAAATATTTTATCCGCCGCGTGCATGACTCACGCTGGTTTGCGCCAAGTCCGCGCATCATCATCTGTGTGCCAGTTGGTTCTACCCAGGTTGAGCGCCGCGCCATTAAAGAATCAGCCGAACGCGCCGGCGCCAAGCAGGTATTCCTGATCGAAGAACCCATGGCGGCTGCAATTGGTGCCGGCATGCCGGTTGCCGAGGCTACCGGCTCAATGGTGGTGGATATCGGCGGCGGTACTACCGAAGTAGGCGTTATTTCACTGGGCGGTATCGTTTACGCAAAATCCGAACGCGTAGGCGGCGATAAATTTGACCAGGCCATTATTGACTATATTCGCCGCAATTACGGCATGCAGATTTCAGAACCGACGGCTGAAGCCATCAAGAAAAAAATCGGCTCCGCATTCCCCGGCTCAACCGTGCTGGAAATGGAAGTCACCGGCCGCAACCTGGCTGAAGGCCTGCCGCGCAAGTTCACGATTTCAAGCAATGAAATCCTGGAAGCACTCACCGAACCGCTGAATGCGATCGTAGGCGCCGTAAAATCGGCACTGGAACAGACACCGCCGGAACTGGGTGCAGACATTGCCGAAAAAGGCATGGTACTTACCGGTGGTGGCGCCTTGCTGCGTGACCTGGACAGGCTGCTGATCGAAGAGACCGGCCTGCCGGTGATCGTGGCTGAAGACCCGCTCACCTGCGTTGCCCGCGGCTGCGGACGTGCATTGGATGAGATGGACAAATTAGGCAGCGTGTTCGCATACGAATAATCAGACCAGCCAGTACCATAACCAGCTTTTGATTATTTGATCGTCAAACTTTAGGCCGTATGCATACGGCCTAAAGTTTATACACTAACAGCAATAACAACAAAAACGAGATTTAATAAACTCAACAATGATGCGCGGTATTCATCAGAACTTCGATCAGCAGCAAGCTCCGGCCTTTTTTGCCCGCGGCCCCAGCCCACTCGCCCGGCTCACGTTCTTCACGGCCATGTCACTGGCGCTGATGGCGACCGATTCACGCCTGCAATACCTGGCCGACGTACGTGAAAACCTGATGTCGCTGCTGCACCCTTTGCAAGTCATTGCCAATGCGCCCTCAGAGCTTTACCAGAACACGAACGAGTATTTCTCGACCCATCACTACCTGCTTGCAGAAAACGCACGCCTGAAACAACAGGCGCTTACCCAGGATATCGCCTTGCAGCGCTTGAATATCCTGACCCTGGAAAATACCAATCTGCGGGATTTGCTGGATGCAAAACAGTCTCTGGCCGAAACCAGTATCCTGGCAGAAATCATCCATGTGGGTCGTGACTCCTTTACTAAAAAAATCATCGTCAACCGCGGCAAGAATCACCATGTCATCACCGGCGCAGCAGCGGTGGATGCAAAAGGCGTCATCGGCCAAGTCACCCGCACCTATCCATCCAGCAGTGAAATCACGCTGATTACCGACAAGTCGCTGGCGATACCGGTGCAGATAGAGCGCAACGGCCTGCGGGCGATTGCGTTTGGTCATGGCCGCGATAACACCTTGGACTTGCCTTACCTGCCCGCCAACGTTGACATCAAGCGCGGCGACAAGCTCGTCACTTCAGGTATCGATGGCGTTTATCCCGCCGGTCTCGCTGTTGCAACGGTAGTGGAAATGAAGACCACGCAAGACTCCCCGTTTGCGCATATAGTCTGCCTGCCTACCGGCGGTATTGAAAACGACCGGCAGCTGCTGCTGGTGAGCATTCCTGAAATCAAACAGGAAACCGTGACAGAACGCCCCACGAGCGCGCTCCCCACAAGCCAGAAAAGCAAACGATCTGCAGCAGCGCCTGCTGCCGTCACTGCACCGCCTGCCTCAGGCGCCCAAGCAGCCCGGAATGCACAGCCTGCCGTTGCAGCAAACCCCGCATCAACCCCTGCACCACCCCCTTCAGCGAATGCTGGGAGCCGTCCGCATGCGCAACAATAATTTCTGGTCGATCTACCTATCCCTGTTTGCAGCGTTTATCTGCATACTGTTTCCATGGTCCGGCATTGCCTTGGCATTACGCCCGGATTTCATGCTGCTGGTGATTTTGTTCTGGCTGCTGCGTGCGCCTAACCAATGCAGTGTCGGCACCGCCTGGTTCATGGGGTTGTGGGTCGATCTGGCTACCGGCGGCATTTTCGGCCAATACGCGCTGGCCTATACCATCACCACCTTCTTCGCCGTCATTTACCAGCGCCGCCTGGTGCTGTTCAGCAGCACCCAGCAGTTAGTGTATGTTTTTTCATTGCTCTCGCTATCGCAGCTGATCCTGCTCATACTCAAGGCGTTCGCAGGCCACGAGTTCCTGGGCTGGACATATTTCCTGCCTAGCGTTACCGGCGTCCTGCTATGGCAGATCGCGGTCAGTTTTGGCCTGAACACCGGCAGGCACTCTCACGGCAGCTGATTAGAACATGGGTGCCGAATTAAAGAATTACCTGCATGAGCAGCATTATTTCAGGTTCCGGCTTGGCGTTGCCGCGCTGGTCGTATTCTGCCTGTTTGCCCTGCTGGCTTTCCGGTTCTCCTACCTGCAGATCAAGCAGTACAACCATTATCAGACACTTGCCGAAAACAACCGCATTTCACTGGTTCCAATCATTCCCAATCGCGGCCTGATCCTGGATAAAAACGGCGTCATACTGGCTCACAACTTTTTTGCTTACACCCTGGAAATCACACCGGCCAAAGTAAAAAATCTGGAAGAAACCATTGCCGATATCAGCAGCCTGGTCGAAATCAGCTCACTCGACCGCAAGCGTTTCAAGAAATTCCGCGAGCAAAGCCACAACTTCGAGAGTATTCCGATACGCACGCACCTGAATGAAATCGAGGCGGCTAAATTCGCGGTGAATCATTACCGCTTTCCGGGTGTAGAGATCAAATCCAGGCTGTTCAGGCATTACCCGCTTGGCAAACAAGGCTCGCACATGATCGGCTATATTGGCCGCATCAATGACCGGGATCTGAAAAACCTGGAAGAATCCGGTGACCTTTCCAACTACAAAGGCTCTGACCACATCGGCAAAAGCGGCCTGGAACAATATTATGAAAAGCAACTGCATGGCACTACCGGTTTCCAGCAGGTCGAGATCGATGCCGATGGCCATGCGGTGCGCGTGCTGTCAAGCACACCGCCGATCCCGGGTAACAACATCATTCTAGCTGCCGACAGCAAGCTGCAGGAAATTGCCGAAACCGCATTCGGTACACACCGCGGCGCACTGGTAGCAATTAACCCGAAGACCGGTGAGGTGCTCAGTTATGTCAGCCAGCCTACATTCGACCCCAATTTATTTGTGGACGGCATTGACAGTGAGAGCTGGAAAGCGCTGAATGAATCACTGGATAAACCGCTCATCAACAGGCCGCTGCGCGGCGTATATCCGCCCGGCTCCACCTTCAAGCCTTTTGTAGCAATGGCCGGGCTGGAAGCAGGCAAGCGTGCGCCACCATACTCGATCCATGATCCCGGCTTTTTCACGCTGCCCGGCAAAAGCCACCGTTACCGCGACTGGAAACCGAGCGGCCATGGCACCGTTGATATCCAGAAAGCGATCACCATTTCCTGCGACACCTTCTTCTATGGCCTGGCCATGGAAATGGGCATCGACAGCCTGACTTCATTCGTGCGCCATTTCGGCTTCGGCCGGAAATCGGGCATAGACATCGACAATGTCAGCGGCAGAAGCGAAAACGGCGGATTACTCCCCACGCCTGAATGGAAACAGCGGCGCTTCAAACAACCCTGGTTCCCCGGCGAAACCGTCATTGTCGGCATTGGGCAGGGCTATACGCTGGTCACCCCATTACAATTGGCACAGGCCACGGCAATTCTGGCCAACAATGGCGTCGCGATGAAACCGCGCCTGGTCAGCCAGATCGAGAGCGCACAATCCGGCAAAAAACAGATGACGCCGCCGGTCGTCCAGGACAGGGTCGAGCTGCATCCGGCTAATGTGGAAATCGTTAAACGCGGCATGATAGACGTAACACTGCCGGGCGGTACGGCTGCCAGCGTGGGTGCCAATGCCGGCTACTCAATCGCGGCAAAAACTGGTACCGCACAGGTTATCGGCATCAAGCAGAACGAAAAATACAATGAAAGCGGCATGAATGAACGCCACCTTGACCACGCCCTGTTTATCGCATACGCCCCGGCCGAAGACCCGACCATTGCACTGGCGGTGATCGTTGAGAACGGCAGGCACGGCGGCTCTACCGCCGGCCCGATTGCCAGGAAAGTGATGGATTACTACTTACTGGGCAAAGTCCCTGCGGTCGAAACGCCAAAAGACAATAAATCATTAACCGGCAATACTGCCGCCACCACAGCGACTCCAGAGGAAGAGCTACATGATTAGCAAACTACTCCAGCATTTGTTTAAACATATTGATGCCTTCCTGATGGCATGCCTGTTTTTTGCGTTGTTAACCAGCCTGTTCGTGCTGTACAGCGCATCCGGGCAAAGCCTGGATCGCATCTATGCGCAGGCCGTGAATATGGGCGTCGCCTTAAGCGTGCTGTGGGTGGTTGCCAACATTTCACCGCAGAAACTCGAACGTGTTGCCCTGATCCTGTACGTGCTTGGCGTGTTGCTACTGATCGCCGTGGCATTGTTCGGTTCCATCAGCCATGGTGCAAGGCGCTGGCTGAATATTGGCTTTACCCAGATACAGCCCTCTGAACTGATGAGGATTGCCATGCCGATGATGCTGGCATGGTTCTTTGCCTCACGCGAAGGCAAGCCAAGTGCGACAAACTTTATCGTGGCCGGCTTTTTACTGGCGATACCGGTTGCGCTGATTATGAAACAGCCGGATCTGGGCACATCCCTGCTCATTGCATCATCCGGGTTCTATGTCTTGTTCCTGGCCGGACTAAGCTGGAAATTTCTGGCAGGTGCCATCGTGTCACTGCTTGGGTTCATGCCGATTTTCTGGTCCATGCTGCATGATTACCAGAGAAAGCGCATAGAAATCCTGTTTGACCCGACGCAAGACCCATTGGGCGCCGGCTACCATACGATACAGGCAATTATTGCGATCGGCTCCGGCGGGGCAACCGGCAAAGGCTGGCTCAATGGCACGCAGACGCAGCTGGATTTCCTGCCGGAACGCACGACCGACTTCATTTTTGCGGTGTTCAGTGAAGAATTCGGTTTCCTGGGCAATATGCTGCTGCTGACCCTGTTCAGCATCATCATCATACGCGGCCTGATGATTGCCTCGCAGGCGCAGAGTACATTTTCCAGGCTGCTCGCCGGCAGCATCACGCTGAACTTCTTTTCTTATGCCTTCGTCAATATGGGCATGGTAAGCGGCATTTTACCGGTAGTCGGTGTACCATTGCCCCTGATCAGTTATGGCGGCACCTCTTTGGTGACGCTATGCCTGGGGTTCGGCATTTTAATGAGCATACACACACACAAGAATCTAGTTGCAAATTAAGAGAGCCGCCTTTTGACACACGGCCTGCCGGTTTAAAGGCATACGGGTCACGAGGCATTCCCGATACTGCATTTTCAGAAACGCCCTGACCTGTATCCAAGACATATAGATACGCTAATGGAGGTGATTGAATGTTTAACTTTCAACGATTTATTATTTTGCTTTGCGTTGCAGCGGTAACGGCATGCGGCGGCCAGTCGGCAGTAAAACCGACGGATACGCAGGCATCCAAACCTGGCGGCAAGGGCGGCTATTACCTGGATGATGGCCCCGGCGACAACCCGCCGGCAAACATAGACAGCATCCCCGATGCGCAACTTAAAACCGAAACGCCGCTGGCGCGCAGCAATCAGCCGTATACCGCGCTCGGCAAGAAATATGTGCCCATGACCAACTACGCACCCTATGTGCGGCAAGGCGTAGCATCCTGGTACGGCAAGCGCTACCACGGCAAAAAAACCTCAAGCGGCGAGATCTACGACATGTACGGAATGTCCGGCGCACACCCTACGCTGCCGATACCAAGCTACGTCAAAGTCACTAACCCGGCGAACAAACGCACTGTGATCGTACGCATCAATGACCGCGGGCCTTTCAAGCAGGACAGGCTGATCGATTTATCCTACGCTGCAGCCTATAAATTACGCATATCCTCGCAGGGCAGCGCACCGGTTGAGGTGGAGTGGATTGATACCCGCCCTGAAGCCTTGCAGAAAAAAGATAGCGTACGCACGGCAGCATCTGCATCGACTCCTGCACCGGCATCTACTCCAGCACCAGTGCCAGTATCAACACCAGTACCCACACCAGAAATCATAGTTGCCGCCTATACGCCACCGCCCGTAACCGAAACAAAGGCAGCAGCGGAAAGCGTTAACAATAACCAGGACACCAGCGCTGCAAGCTACTACGTACAGGTCGGCGCCTTTAAAAACGAGGCGAACGGCGACCTGCTGCAGAAGAAAATCCTGGGGCTGGAACTTGCCGGGGATGCGGCAGTGACTAACGTGTATAATAATGGCATTTACCGCGTGAAGCTCGGCCCTTTCGGCACCAAAAAAGAAGCCGATGTCTCTGCCAATAAAGTTCGTAAGCAATTAAACCTTTCAGCAATCGTGACCAATCAGTAAACATTAATTAATACACATGACCAATCATCCATTATTCGCTCGCAGTATCAGTATTATTTCAGCAACTACCTTATGTGCGGCCTTGAGTTTCAGCCCGTTTGCACATGCAGACAGCGCGCAGATCGCGCCGCCGCCAACCCTGGCCGTTAAAGCCTACCTGCTTAAGGATTTCAACAGCGGCCACGTGATTGCCACACAAAATGCAAACATGCGCATTGAGCCTGCATCACTGACTAAAATCATGACGGCTTACCTGAGCCTCAAGGCTATCAAAAACGGCCACCTGCAACTGACACAAACGCTGCCGGTAAGCGAGCGCGCCTGGAAGGTTGAAGGCTCTAAAATGTTTATCGAGCCTAACAAACCGGTTACGGTCGATGAATTGCTGCATGGCATGATCATTGTGTCAGGTAACGATGCTTCCATTACCCTCGCAGAAGGCATTGCAAGCACGGAAGAACTGTTTGCTGGCATGATGAACAAAGAAGCGCTGCGCCTGGGCATGAAAAATACGCATTACATGAATGCTACCGGCCTGCCTGATCCGCAGCACTATACGACGGCTGAAGACTTGTCGATTCTGGCGAGCGCGCTGATCCGCGATTTCCCGGAAGATTACAAGCGTTTGTATTCCGTTAAAGAATATAGCTACAACAATATCAAACAACCAAACCGTAACCGCCTGTTATGGCTGGATCCGAATGTGGACGGCATGAAAACCGGCCATACCGAATCTGCCGGTTATTGCCTGATTTCTTCTGCCAAGCGCGATAACACCCGCCGCATTTCCGTGATACTGGGCGCACCGACCGATGCCGCCCGCGCGACAGAAAGCCAGAAACTGCTCAATTACGGTTTCCAGTTCTTTGACTCTACGCCTGTATACAAACGCGGCCAGGCCATCAACCAGCTCAGGGTATGGAAAGGTACTGAAAATGCCGTAGCTTCAACCGTAGCAAGCGATTTATACCTGACGCTGCCAAAAGGCGAATATGCCAACGTGAAAGCCGTGATTTCAAGCACACAGCCCTTGATCGCGCCGATTAAAAAAGGCCAGGTAGTCGGCACCGTGAAATTCATGCTGAACGGCAAAGTAGTTGAACAGCGTCCTATCGTTGCGGCAAAAGCCGTCGACACCGCCGGCATTCTGGGTCGCGCGTGGGATTCGATAAAATTGCTATTACAATAATCAGGTAATGTGTATGCGTGAAATTGAACCCCACACCGCACCGCCATTAATCGAGTTCCCCTGTAACTTTGCCATTAAAGTCATGGGGGAAACCCACGATGCATTTGCAAGCACCATTGTTGAAGTCATTCAAACGCTGCTGCCTGCATTTACTGCCGACCATGTAGAAATGCGCGCGAGTTCAGCCGGCAAATATATCAGCCTGACCTGTAATGTCTATGTCACATCTCAAGATCAGCTTGATAATGTCTACCGCCTGTTAAGCGCACATCCGCTGGTGAAATTCGCACTCTAAGCAACGCAGCAAGCGATGCAGCAGCCATTAGTCATCCGGCGTTTAGGCCTTACCGAGTTTGAAAGCACATGTCAGGCCATGCAGCGCTTCAGCGCAGAGCGTACGCCGGCTGCACCGGATGAACTGTGGCTGACTGAACATCCGCCCGTGTATTCTTTAGGGCTCAATCGCAGGCAGGTCAGGCTGCCGCAGCGCGACGATATTCCGACCATACTCACTGACCGCGGCGGTAAAATCACTTATCATGGGCCAGGGCAGGTGGTTATATATATCCTGGCAGACCTGCAGCGCAGCCGCCTGAACATACGCGGGCTGGTCACGCTACTGGAAAATGCGATCATCGAATTGCTGGCAGCGCACGGGGTTGAAGCAAGTGCAAAGCCGGATGCACCCGGCGTTTATGTGCAGCTTGCTGATACACAGGAAGCCAAAATCGCATCACTGGGCTTGCGCGTCAAAAACAACTGCTGCTACCACGGCCTGAGCCTGAATGTAGATATGGACCTGAGCCCGTTCGAGGCGATTGACCCCTGCGGCTACGCCGGGCTGAAAGTCACACAGACTAAGGACTTAGGCATTGCAGCCGATACGCGGGCAATCGGCGAACAGCTGCTGCAAATACTCAATGCCAATTTTGAACAGCTTCGCAACTTAAGTAATACCTAATGGTAATAACTAATGGCAATGACTGACAATATGGAAAAGCATGACTGATACCTCAAACAAAACAGACCTTAAAACACCCAGGCAAAAAATTGCCGGTGTAAAGGAAATCGACGCGGCCAAGACTTCGCGCATCCCGATCAAGATCATACCGCAGCCTGCGCAGCGCAAGCCGGAATGGATACGCATGAAAGCGCCGGACTCTGCCCGCTATCAGGAAATCAAACGTGTACTGCGTGACAACAACCTGCATACCGTGTGTGAAGAGGCAAGCTGCCCGAACATCGGCGAATGTTTCAGCGGCGGCACGGCAACGTTCATGATCCTGGGCGACATCTGTACACGGCGCTGCCCGTTCTGCGACGTGGCGCACGGCAAACCGCTGCCGCCGGATGTCAATGAACCGGAAAACCTCGCGCGGACGATTGCGCAGATGAAGCTGAAATATGTCGTCATTACCAGCGTAGACCGCGACGACCTGCTGGATGGCGGTGCGCAGCACTTTGTGGACTGCATTAAAGCGGTACGCGCGCAGTCTCCGCAAATTAAAATCGAGATCCTGGTACCGGATTTCCGTGGCCGCCTTGATGTAGCCATGAAGATTCTGAGCGAAGCGCCGCCGGATGTCATGAACCATAACCTGGAAACGATCCCCAGGCTCTACAAACAAGCCAGGCCGGGCTCAGATTACCAAAACTCACTCACCTTATTAAAACAATTCGGCGAACTGTACCCACACATTCCAACCAAATCCGGCCTGATGCTCGGCCTGGGTGAAACCGATGAAGAAATCCTGGATGTGATGCGCGACCTGCGTGCGCACAATGTCAGCATGCTGACGCTGGGGCAGTACCTGCAACCCAGCGTACACCACCTGCCGGTCATGCGTTATGTCGAACCGCATATATTTGACACATTGAAGCAAAAAGCTGATGCCATGGGCTTTAATAATACTGCCAGCGGCCCCATGGTAAGAAGTAGTTACCACGCTGACCTTCAGGCGCAGCAGGTAGTTTAGGGCATTGCCAGCAATGCCTTTTAATTAACCACGGCACAGCTGTAATCTATAATCTGTAATCTGGCACTTGTTTTACTGATATGTACTGGTTTTACTGATATATAGTGCCGGTATATAGTGCTGGCATAAACGCGATATTCTTTAAAAAAGGTAAATATGGTTCCTCACCTGACAACAGCACTGAACGGCCCCCTGCTGAGTTTAGAAAAAAGCATGCTTGGCGCAATGCCTAAAATCGAGCATTGGTTCCGCACACAATGGCTGGAGCATGCCGCTCCATTTTATGCTTCTGTTGATTTACGCAACTCCGGTTTTAAACTGGCACCGGTAGACACCAACCTGTTTCCCGGCGGCTTCAATAACCTGAACCCTGAGTTTCTGCACCTGAGCGTGCAGGCGGCGATGGTGGCCGTTGAAAAAATATGCCCGGAAGCGCACCGCCTGCTGATTATCCCGGAGAATCACACGCGTAATAGTTACTACCTGCACAACGTGGTCGAGCTCGCCAATATCCTGAAACAGGCGGGCATGCATATCAGGATCGGTTCCATCTCACCGGAAATCACGGTGCCTACCCGGTTTGAAACACAAGGCGGCCAGTCGCTGCTGCTGGAACCTGTGGTGCGCGTCGGCAACCGTATCAAGTTGCCGCAATCTTCCATTGACGGCGTTACGCTGGATGAATTCGACAGCTGTGCCATCCTGCTCAATAACGACTTGTCCGGCGGCATTCCGGAAATACTCAAAGACCTTGAACAGGACCTGATTCCGCCGCTGTATGCTGGCTGGAGTACGCGCCGCAAATCGCAGCACTTCGCAGCCTACAACCGTGTAGCCAGCGAGTTCGCACAGCTGATCGGCATTGATGAATGGCTGCTGAACCCGTATTTTGATACCTGCGGTGAAATAGACTTCAACGCCCGCACCGGTGAAGAATGCCTTGCGGCTAAAGTTGAGCTGCTGCTGGAAAAGATCAAACTGAAATACGCGGAGTATGGCGTAACGCAGGAGCCGTTCGTGATTGTAAAAGCGGATGCCGGCACCTACGGCATGGGCATCATGACCGTAAAATCGCCGGATGATGTACGCGCCCTCAACCGCAAGACCCGCAACAAGATGTCAGTCGTGAAAGAAGGCCTGGAGGTTTCTGAAGTCATTATCCAGGAAGGTGTTTATACCTTCGAAAGTATCAACGATGCCGTGGCCGAGCCTGTCGTGTACATGATGGATCATTTCGTGATCGGCGGCTTTTACCGTGTCCATACGGGTCGCGGCGTAGATGAGAACCTGAACGCGCCCGGTTCGCATTTTGTACCGCTGGCATTTGAAAAACCCTGTACCCTGCCTGACTGTGCCGGTGCGCCGGATGCAGCACCGAACCGTTTCTATGCCTATGGCGTGGTTGCGCGCCTGGCGCTGCTGGCAGCAGCGATAGAACTGCAGGAACAGGATCCGCTTAACCAATAACCACTGAGCCGCTATAACAATGAAACTTGTATTTATTCTAGATCCGCTGCCAAGCCTGAAAATCTACAAAGATACGAGCTTTGCCATGATGCGCGAAGCAAGCGGTCGCGGCCATGAATTATTTGTATGCATGCAGCATGACCTTTTCCTGCGCGGCAGCCAGGCTAGAATCAGGACGCAGTCGTTCGAATTTACCGGCGACGGCTATGAATTGGGTATTCCGGATGAAAATGTGCCGCTGAACTTTGACGCCATTATCATGCGCAAAGACCCGCCGTTCGATAATGAATACCTCTACAGCACTTACCTGCTGGAAATTGCCGCTAGCCAAGGTGCCAAGGTGTTTAATGACCCGACGGCAATCCGCGGCTGGAATGAAAAACTTTCAGTCACACGCTTTCCGCAGTTTGCACCGGAATTTCTGGTCACTGCCAATAATGCGCTGATCCGCGAATTTTTGAATACGCATCAGGATATTGTAGTCAAGCCGCTGGATGGCATGGGCGGCAGCAGTATTTTCCGGCTGACGCTGGATGACCCGAATATCAGCGTGATACTGGAAACCATCACCCTGCATGGCAGCCGTACCATCATGGCACAACGTTATCTGCCGGAGATCGTGCAGGGCGATAAACGCATCATCATCATCAATGGCGACCCGCTACCCTATGCATTGGCACGTATACCGCTCGCAGGTGAAACACGCGGCAATCTGGCAGCCGGTGGTACCGGCGTAGCGCAGCCGCTCAGTGAACGCGATCATGAAATTGCCACCGTAGTTGGCAGAACGCTCAAGCAGCACGGGCTGTTCCTCGTGGGGCTGGATGTGATCGGTGACCATTTAACCGAGATCAACGTCACCAGCCCTACCGGCATGGTGGAGATTGCCGCACAAACCGACTGCAATCCGGCAGGGCTGATGCTGGATGCACTAGAACAGTTCCTGGCTGCATAGCTATACGGCCTATGCGTAAATGGCCTGTCAGCCTGATCGTGATCGCCATACTGGCTATGGCCGTGTTCGGCATGCGCGCACTCAAGCAGGAACCGCTTTACCATACGCAGAGTTATGTATTCGGCACCCTGGTCGACATCAGCATTTACGGTGAACCCGAAGAACGTGCAAAATTGCTGGCGAACCAGGTATTGCAGGATTTCCAGAACCTGCACAACCGGCTGCATGCCTGGAAACCAGTCGGCAAGGGTCAGGCCAGCGAGCTTGGTGCATTAAACACGGCCTTTGCAAACGGCACCAAGCCGGTAGCTATCAGCCCGCAGCTCGCTGCAATGCTGGCGGATGCCACGGCTCTGTCGGTTAAATCACAAGGCTTGTTCAACCCCGCCATCGGCCATTTAATCAGCACCTGGGGGTTTCAGCGTGATGAGTTCACTGCGGTAAATATTGATGATGCAGCCATTGCAGCGATGATCAAAACCAAGCCGCGCATGACCGATATTGTGCTGAAAGATCACACTGCCTACAGTACCAACCCCAGTGTTAAACTGGATCTGGGCGGCTATGCCAAAGGCTATGCACTGGATATGGCTGCTGATTACTTACGCCGGCAGCAGGTTAAAAACGCGCTGATTAACATAGGCGGCAACATCATCGCCATCGGCCGGCATGGCGACAAACCCTGGCGCGTCGGCATACAGCACCCGCGCAAACCGGCGGCAATTGCCACGCTTGACTTGGCGGATGGCTGGGCAATCGGCACCTCAGGCGATTACCAACGCTACTTCATGCTGGATGGCAAACGCTACTGCCATATCATTGACCCGCGTAACGGTTACCCGGTGCAGCATACACAGGCGGTCACAGTGCTGATCCCCCCGCAAAAAAATGCCGGTGTACTGTCTGACGTGGCATCAAAACCCATTTTTATCGCAGCGGCTGAAGATAAAGCCAGCACTGCCGCCATGCTTGGCATACAATATTTCATGGTGATTGATCAGCAATCCAATATTTATGTAAGCCAGGCACTTGCTAAAAAACTCGACTGGTTAGACCCGGAAGTGAATAATAACCGCCATGCTAAGCTTGTTACGCTCCCCTGAATCACCCCTCAGGCACCTGCTGATCGGTGACTGGCTCACCATTATTCTCAGCGCAGCCATCACCGCCTACCTGTTCCTGACCTTATGGTCACACGAGCAGGCTTCCAAAATACAGATCCGCGTCGGTGATAAGATCCAGGCCACTTATGACCTGAACCAGCAGCGTGACATCACGATTCGCGGTGCCATCGGGGACGCGGTTATTCATATCAGCCAAGGCAAAGTACGATTCTCCAGGTCGCCGTGTCATAATCAATACTGCGTGCATCAGGGCTGGCTGACCCATAGCGGCCAGGTGGCGATATGTCTGCCTAACCAGATCAGCCTGGAACTGATTGGCACGAAAAAGCCTTATGATTCACTGAATTACTGATGGCATTCTCATAAATACGGTTTAATAACGCATGCAGATCCAGACCAATATTGACGACCACCGCATTGCAAAACTGGCTGCATTTGCTATCGCCCTGCACATGATTGAAGCGGTTGTGCCATCCCCGTTGCCTGGGGTTAAACCCGGCATCGCCAATATCGTCACGCTGTATGTGCTGCTGCAATATAATTTTGCTACAGCAGCCTGGGTCAGCATACTGCGCGTATTTGCCAGCAGCCTGCTGCTTGGGCAGTTTATGTCACCTGCATTTGCGTTGAGCCTGAGCGGGGCGCTGTTGAGCCTGGGTATGCTATGGGCAGCCCAGCGCTTGCCCAGGCGCTATTTCAGCGCGATCAGCTTAAGCATTCTGGCAGCGTTTGCACACATAGCCGGGCAGCTTATCGTCGTGCGCCTATGGCTCATTCCGCATGCCAGCGTAGCCTACCTGATACCGGTCTTTGCCGTGGCGGCACTGTTGTTCGGGGCTATCAACGGCCTGATCACCGCAAAACTGCTTTATAACAAGACGCGGCCATCAGCAGCGGATCCGTCCGTAGCTAATCCACCATAGCATGCAGCCACATACTTTTTATCAGTCTCTAAAGCGCCTTAAACTGCATCTGCTGCAGCATAAGATGCTATTGCTCGCAGCGGCTGGCTCCATACTGTTACACATTGCGTTCTTGAGTGAGTTCTCGATCTCATTGCCGCAGCCGGTTGATGACAGCCAAACACTGGATATGCATCTGGTGCAGCAGAAAACCAGCCAAACCAGTATCCAGCCTGCCGGTAAAACATCTGCGCCCCAACCCGAACGCAATGCGCCAAAACACAGCGCGCCCAAAGCCAATGCCGCCCCTCCACCGCCTGTGGAAGACGCACCTGCGCCTGTCAACGCAGTCAGCCCGATCGAGGATAAAGCACTTAGCACCCCGGCAGACACTGAGCAAGCCGCAAATGAACCGCCAAAAGCCATCAGTGACACAGCAGAGACCGCAGAAATCAGCCAAACAGAAGAAGCGCCCGCTCAACCTGTTTACCGGCATGTAGAAACTGAATTTGAAGTTCTGCGCGGCGGCAGTACCTCTGCTGCCGGCATCAGCAGAATTGTTTTCAATATTGATACTAACGGGCATTATTCGATTACCAGCACCACACAGGCTAAGGGTCTGGCGTCGCTGTTCTTCGGCAACCTGACACAAAAAAGCGAAGGCACGGTCAGTGAAGGCGGTCTAAAGCCGAATTTCTACTCCTACCAATACGGTAGCGACGCAAGTAAATCACAAACCGCAAACTTTGACTGGGCAAACAATATCCTGCACATGCATAGCGCCAAGGGCGACAGCAGCGCCAAGCTGGTTGCAGGCACACAGGACTTTTTAAGTTTCATGTACCAGTTCATGTTCACGCCGCCGCTAGACAGCATGCAAATCACCATGACCAACGGCAAGCGGCTGCGTACTTATGCCTATAGCTTTGAAGGTGAAGACATTATTACAACCAGGCTGGGTGAACTCAAAACCATACATCTGCTGAAAAGCAGCGGCGATGAAGAAAAAACCGAGGTCTGGCTTGCCAGCGACTATCAGTATCTACCGGTAAGAATCCGCAAAACCGAGAAAGACGGCTCCGTGATTGAGCAGATCGCTGCCGCTATCAAAACCAGCATGCCGGATTGAAGCAACAGGCCCACTGATAGGTTGGCAGGCCTACTGATTGAGTCGATCGTTAAGCCGCCTTACATCGCTATTCCTATGGCAATGGCACAGCCATCAAGAAAATCCCACACACTGCAGAATACATAACGTAGCCCTGAAACGACAAACGGCTCAAGAGAGCCGTTGTCGTTTTTAATGCTTACAGTTAATGCATGCTGTCAGGCTTCGTTTAATCGATACCCTTCACTTTATGATAGATACGTTTACGGATCGGACTGACGGCGGGTACCACCTTGCCCGGTGAGATCGGTGTGCTGGCGCCGCCATTATGGTCTACCGCACCGATCACGATGGTTACAGGCTTACCATCAATATAAACATTACCGGTCACCGGAGAAGGCGGCAAGCCCCCACCCACGAAAACAGCAGACCGGGTACCGCCGCAAGTCGCATCACTCTGGCCGATAGTGCCTGATGCATTGAACAGGTTAACCCAGTAGCCCCTGGCCTCGCCAAGTACAGTTGAACAGGTACCATCAGCTGGCGGTATGGGACGATTTGTACTGAACACCACCTGCCCGCCCAGAATAATGGACGATGTCACGGTCTGCTCACCCTTACCGTACTGGTTCAGATCCATATACCAGCCAGACTTTTCTGAGCCCGGCAGGATGGATGTGGAGCTGCATCCTGCATCAGTCGTCTTATCCACCAGATTGTTGAGATCAGCAGGGTCGCCGGATGTCACCATCAGGTTGTCCAGATAGACGTAGAAACGGTTAGTCACGTCGTCTTTGTACGGATAATGCGATACCAGAGGGTGCTCACGGTCACCGGAACCGATGGCGACATACACACGGCCATCCTTAGCCAATGGCAGCAAGGCCGGCTGGAACAGGAACTTGCGGCCACCTTCTGCCTTGGCGATATGGTGTATTGTCCATGCTCCGGGAGCAAGCGCGGTATAACTGGACACCCCGCCGGAAACAGCCGCAGTCACCATATCGATACGGAATAAATTACCATCAGTATCACCGACATAACCGTAATCCGCTTTACCATCGCCATTCAGGTCGACCACTGAAACCTCTGATACGATGCTATGCATCTTCTCATGGGTGAATGACTTAAGTAACGCGCCATTGCCCGCATCCACCACATAAACGTTGGCACCTTTGCCGCCGCTGCTGCATGGCGATTTCTGGTTTTTATCTTCACAGCTATCATCATAGCCGCCACCGAACAGGGCGACTTTCTCAGTTGTATAGCCGGCCACAGGCACCACCACCGGCGAAGACCAGCTCTGCCCCATGTTTGAGAAACCGGCACTGCAGGCGCCACCGTAACAACCGTGTTTCCAGATAATGGATGGTGCATTCTTGTCGGTCACGTTCAGCGCATATACCATCTGCCCGCCGCGGCGCATGGTCGGATAAATCCATATTTTGGTATTTTCCTTATTCTGCGCAATGCCGATAGAGCCATCCCAGCCATAGGTTTTTGGCGTTGGTGTCGGCGTTATTGTCATATCCGTACTCGGATATTTAATCAGAGGCGTATTGTTGCGCAGCCGGTCTACAAAGTTCATCTGTGCAAACTCGAATGGCATCAGCGCCCACAGCTCTTTACCGGTTTCGGCATTCACCGCACGGAACATACCGTCGTTTGCGCCGTAATACACCACGCCGTCGCCGCTTCCGTATGTCACAGGCAGCGGCCGCGAATGCACCACATCGCCATGCAGTGAAGCACGGGTCTCGGCAGTGGTCACCGTATCGCTGTCTTCATTCTGCGTATCGGCACCGCCCGCCCATGCACGCTGGGTTGCATCAAGTCCGCTGGCGCTGGATAACGCACTCAGGCCGGTGGCAAATGCACTATCCGTAGTATAGATGGTGCGATTCGGCACCCAAGTCGGCGTCACATCAGTAGCCGCAGGGTTATTACCCTTGCGGATCACTTCAGCAATCGCGCCTTTTTCAACGGTAGGGCCATCCGGCATGTCAGAATAAACCTTGGCCGGATCCAGGCCCTGGCACTTGCTGGCAGCACTGGGGCTTACCGGCACATTAGACCAGTAGTAACCTTTGGATGGGTCAGCTGCGTCCAGCAGCGAATCGGTCGTCCAGTAGCTGGCGGCACAATCACTGATAAACCCGGTCTGGTTATTCACCGCAACCGCGCCGTTTTTATCACCGAGATTCACCGTGACGCCATCGCCTTCAAAAACCAGCTGATAGCGCTTGAGGTTGCCATACCAGCGCGGTTTCATGCCAGGGTCAGGACGGAACATACCGATAAACACCTGATTTTCATTCTGCGCGCGGTTGGTCGCATTCACCGGCAATGAAGCCGAAGCAAAAGTAGAGTTGACGGACTGGATCTCGGCAAAAATCTGTTTCAGCGAATTGAGCACCGCATCCTCATTGGTCGCTGAGAAATACTTGCCGCCGCCCTGGCTGGCCGCACTCATCAGTAATGCCGTATGGTCATTATTCTGCTGTGCATTGTAGACATCGATGGTATACATCGCGGCGGTCTGGTTATCGCCGTCGGTCACAGGCACACCTTTCTGGTAGATGCAGCGCGCCCATTCATCCAGGTGCCAGGCACTGCCCTTGCCTGTGGTATCGTAAGTACCGGTCGCGGTAGCGGAGGTAATGGTGGAGTTGCCGAGAATCGTGTAGAGCGAGGTGCCTGACGCACATGATGTGCCCGCACCGGTGCTTGTCGGGGTGCTATAGGTACAACCACTGCCGCTGGCATAATTAGCAAAAACCGTACATTGCGACGTGAAATCCGGAGATGTGGCGCTATAAGTCGGCGCACTGGCATAGCAGGCCGCGGAATAACCCAAAGAAGTCACTTCGGTTAAGGTCTTTTTACGCACGATGGTGTAATTATATTTTTGCGAGCCACCTGCACAGCCTGTCGTCACCTGATTCGTACAGGAGCAGGAAACACCGGTGCCGGTACATAGGGCAGCGTACTGGCTGGTAATCGCATCTGTACATTTTGAAGAGCTCTGCACGCAGGATGACAGTTGCCCCAATGTTTTATCACCTTGCTTATCAGTGGCTAACACTGAATATAACTGGGTACCGGAGGCGCATCCACCGGGCGGCACGTACACATCGCCGCAGCTCTTGCTGTCATACGTGCTGTCGCCCGTACCTGCATAAGCCGCCTGTACCGCTGTGCTGCAGGCGGCTTTACTGGCATAGCAATCAGTCGTGTTGCCAAGGGCTGCTGTCTTGGGTGTGGAAACCAGGGTGAAATTAGGCAAACTGACGTTAGCAGCGCTACAGCCTAAACTTGTTAATTCGGTATTATTGGCTGCACTGTCACTGGAAGGGCCACTGGAGTTAGGGTTGCCGATAAAAATAATATAATTCTTGGCGCAGCTGCTGGCGCTGGAAAGCGGCGTCTTGAAATTGCTGTATAAGGTATCGTAAGCGCGGCTATCGACCCTGGGGCTAGGTGGGTTCAAGCTGCTGCTATTGCTGCCTACATTGGCACCGGCAAAATAGTTATACATGTCATACGCCAGGTTGCCGTATGGGGTATTGGAGTTACGTTTCTCATTAGTACCGTTGATGTCACCGAATATTTCATCCATCTCGGCTTTCAGCGCGGCTTTATTGGTGGCATCCATAGGCAGGATGGGAAAACGCAGAAAACCGCCGATATTATTGGCATTGCCGTTGGTCACGAACTCCATCACACCGACATTAATATCGCTGCCGATTGAATCCAGTACATTCTTGATCGAACGCACCTCGGCCTGACCCTGCGTCAGCCCTCCCGGCCATTGCTGGCTCTGCCTTGCCCAGTTTGAAGTGTTGTCGAGCACAATCAGCACATTCGGCCGCTCGGAGACACCAGCAGAATCACCGGTAAAGATATCAATATCCTCCGCCACGGTTGCGAGGGGGTTCAGCGCAAAACTCAATGCCATCAGCGCGGATAGAATTTTTTTGTAGGTATTATTCATAGCAAATTTCTCATTAAGGGCATGTACTTGATGGATTTTTTGCATCGTCTGCAGCGACACGTACACCGACACCGGACGTGACCGTTGCCCCGGCACCTGTGACATCATCAACAGCCACAGCATTAATTTCCCAGACACTGTTGGCACACAGGGAGTCGCCGGTGACAGCGCCTTCCACACCAAGGTTCTGACCCGCACCTACGATACATGCGGCATCGTTCGTATTGCTGACGCTCAGCTCTGCATTCTTGATGACTTGCGCTTTTTTCACGCAGGGCGCTGGGCTAAGCGTCACGGTAATATCACTCTTACCATCACCGTTAACATCGTAGGTGGCTTTATTGCCAGGCAGCGCAGCACTGGGATTGGTGATAAACGCTGTTTTAGAGATCACTTCCTCAACTGCCTGATTAGCAGAGTTCACCACTTCAGCTTTATGCTGCATATTACCGGCAATGATCGTATTCTGGCGTCCCATGTTAAAACTGACGATCGCAACCAGCAGCATCATCACCAGCATGATCAGGGCCAGCGGCAGCACTACCCCGCGCTGCCTGTCAGGGATGGAGAACTGTCTCATTGCCGTCTCCATGATGGATTAACAAACTGTGCAGTGGTACTGTAAACATGGCGCTTATATCCGTCATTCGGCGCGGATACTTCCTTATCGCCCAGGGTGTAAACACGGCTATCGGTATAACCCTGGGTGCTTGTTGTATTACGCGCCAGCAGATGGACGCTGGCGGACATGGCATTGCGCCAGGCTGCGGTATCAGCCGGAGCCGATGTGTAACTGTTCGGCACACCGTCGCCATTGGTATCAACGCCATACTGGATCTGCATATCTTCGATACCGTCCACCAGCGGCACGATATTGAACGTACCGGCACCCAGTTCCGCCCGTTTCAGCGTAGGGATACCGTCACCGGACTCATTATTATTCGCGATAAAATAGATATGCACGAAATAACGCTGTATCGCCGCCAAATCAGTAGCGACACAGCTGGTTTTACGGCGCGTAAAGTCAGCCGCTGAGGTACTCAGGGCAAAATGGTACGCCGCATAATCGGCATCCGTGCTGATCGCATGTGCAAGTTCGGCACCGCTGCCGTCATTCGGCGTACATAAAGAGGCCTGAAAATAAGGCTCGCCATCAACAAATGCAGGGCAGCCCGCAACACCGGCAACACAAGTGGACGCGCGCCGTATCACCACAATATCCGTTCCCGTCTTCACGTCTGATAAACATGATGGAATGTTGGTGGCATCATTGACACCTTGTACATGGAGCGGCATTGCCGTCAGTAAATTGGCGATCGAGGTGACACATGGATCAGGAAGCGTAGCGGGTGTTGTCATTGGCGTGGCATCAAACTCTGCCAGGTAGCCCGCCATTTTCAGGTTATCGGCAAGTAATTCCGCAGCATAACGACCACTCTCCTGCTGCTGGGTAGATTTCTGCATTTCATTGCGGGAACGGCTGCTGCTGATAAAGATTGCCGATAACGCTGTCAGCACAAGCAGGCTGATGGTCACGGCAACCATCAGCTCAACCAGGGAAAACCCGGCCTGCCTGCTGCGTAAACGGGATGTGTACATCATACACAACTCCCGGTACCGGACGACACGCGCAGTGAAATGGCACGGCGCAGGTTATCGCCGCCGTACATGTTCAGGTCCTGGGCGCAGGTATTGTTAGGTGCAGCCGTCTTGAACATCCCCTGCCAGGTCACCGTTATCTCGTAAATACCCGGCACACATGTACCGGCTGTCGCATCCGGCGCCTGTATCTGGGTAATACAGCCCCTTGCCCCTATCATGGCACCAACATTAGTGCCGCCCAGGGATTCACCGGCGCCGCGCAACGCATTACCCCATTCGCATAGGTCCAGCGCTGCCCCTGTCTTGCCGCCACACTGCTCAGGATCTCCCTCTCCGCTGACCTGGCCACTGACATAACTGGCCGCATTTGCCCGGCTCATATGGAAGCGGCTCACCATATCATTAAGGACAATCATGGCCTGGCTTCTCTGGTATGACTCAAGCTCAACGGTACGGGTTTTCATCTGTAGCCCGGCAAGCCCCAGCAGGCCGAACGCGAGAATCACAATAGTGACCATCACCTCCAGCAAGGTAGTGCCTGACTGATGTTTCCGCTGAATTAATTGCTGATTTAACATGCGCTATTTTTCACTTTTGGCAGCCCGCTCAGGCTCACCGTTACACAGGCATTGGCCGAAGCAGCCCCTAATGTAGCTTCAATGGCAAAAGATACCGAGCCACCGACACGTCCTGAGCTATTGTACTTGACGCTGCCGGGCCCGCTCACACTGACATTGCTCCCACTGACGCTATGATCTTCCAGAATGTTATCCGCATTATTTGATGGATAAACTTTCCAGCCTTTTTTCCAGCCGTCATCACCGGGGGACAAGGTCACCTCCGTATTGCGCTTGACCGCCTCACTGCGCGCCTTGGCCAAATCAAAATACAGATCGGTAGCCACCCCTCTTGCCTTGTTATTGGCAATCATCCCCGAAAATGAAGGGAGCGCTATTGCCGCCAGAATACCGGCGACTGCAATCGTTACCACCAGTTCGACCATGGTAAACCCTGCGCTCACGCGGGTCGGGGCTCCAGCCCTGGCAGCACTTGCATTCAACTGCTGCGATACAGCAATCGTTACCATTTATCAGCAGGCGTTTTAGCGCCCGTATTCGTCAGGGTCAATGTAGGGTCAGACGCCTGCGCAGACCCTGAAACCGGGGTTGCCGTAGCCGTAAATGAAGGTGGAGCGCCATCACCGACCGTGAGCGTAATCGTGTAATAGCTGGAAACATCCGACGGCGTCACCATGTTCAGTGTCGTCAGGTCTGCCGCATAAGTACGGGCATCAAGCAGGTACTGCTGCTGATGCTGCGCCACATCCATCAGGTGTGACTGCGCTGCCGCGCGCCGCCCTTTTTTTACATATTCCAGGTAATTGGGATAGGCAATCGAGGCCAATATGCCGATGATAGCGACGGCTATCATCAATTCCACGATAGTAAAACCACGATGCCTAGCCTGCAGGCTCCCGCAAGGACGATGTTCATATTTTAAGAGGCTGATCATATTATTTTTACCTTATTTGCTACTGTGCATCATGCACTTTGCCATTTTTATTGTCCATTAACAGCTGACAGTCGGTAAATTTTACACAATAAGCGGTTATATATCCGCAAATCATGTGCTTACAAACACTTTCGATCATAATCCGACACGCATACAGAAAGTAGTTCCTGATAAAAAATGATAGAATACCTGAGCTACTTTCATCATAGCTGGCTGTTTTATTAAAAAATTTTAAATAAAATTTAACCGTATCGCTACTTATGCAAAAACTGACTACTAGAATCATGCTTCTGCTGGCTGCCTGCCTTGCGCTCAACGCCTGCGGCACCAAGGGTCCGCTCTACATTCCAGAGCGGCAGTACCCGCAGCCAACCCAGACCAGCAAATAACTCCGCCCAACTCTCAATATACTGACAAGCCAACACCGTGAACGCATTTAATTTCAAAGACAACACCCTGCATGCCGAGCATGTAGCCCTTAACCAGATCGCAGAGAATCATGGCACGCCTTGCTACGTATACTCCAGATCCGCGCTTACCCAAGCTTTTGAGCGCTTTGATGCAGGATTCAAGGGCACAAACCACCTGGTATGTTTTGCCGTTAAATCCAACCCCAGCCTCGCTATCCTGAACCTGTTCGCCAAGCTTGGCGCCGGGTTTGATATTGTATCGGGCGGCGAACTGGCCAGGGTGATCGCTGCCGGCGGTGACCCGTCTAAAGTCGTATTTTCCGGCGTAGGCAAGACTGCCGACGAAATGCGCGCCGCGCTTGAAGCCGGCATTTTCTGTTTTAACGTGGAGTCTGCCAGTGAACTGGTGCGCCTGAACGACATCGCAGGTTACATGGGGAAGGTGGCGCCGGTTTCACTGCGCGTGAATCCGAACGTGGACGCAAAAACACACCCTTATATTTCCACCGGCCTGAAAAACAATAAGTTCGGCGTCGCTTATGAAGATGCGCTCGACATTTACCTGCAGGCAGCCGCCATGCCCAACATTGCGATCCACGGCGTAGATTGCCACATCGGTTCACAGATTACCGAGTTATCTCCATTCATGGATGCTTTCGACCGAGTACTGGCGCTGGTGGATGCGCTGGCTAAAAACAAGATCCATATCCAGCATATCGATCTTGGCGGCGGCATCGGCATTTGTTACAGCGATGAAACACCGCCGGAATTTGGCGACTACGCGCAAGCAATGTTAGCCAAGCTCGGCAATCGCGACATCAAGCTGGTGTTTGAGCCGGGGCGCGCACTGGTGGGCAATGCAGGCGTGCTGCTGACCAAGGTGGAATACCTGAAACATACCGAAACCAAAAACTTTGCTATCGTAGATGCCGCCATGAATGACCTGATGCGCCCGGCGCTTTATGACGCTTACCATGCGATTGAAGCTGTAAAACCGCGCGTTGCGAATACGCATAATTACGAAATCGTTGGCCCGGTATGCGAGAGCGGCGACTTTCTTGGCCACGACCGCGAACTGGCATTAGCCGAAGGCGACTTGCTGGCGATCATGTCTGCCGGTGCTTACGGCATGAGCATGTCCAGCAATTACAACACGCGCCCGCGCGCCGCAGAAGTAATGGTAGATGGCGACCAGACGACCGTCATTCGCCAGCGAGAGAAAGTGCAGGATCTGTTTGCACTGGAAAGTGTTCTGTAGTCAGAATAATCCGAATGCTGGATTGCCACGGGCTAAAGCCCTCACAATGACATTTCTCAGTCCGTCATTGCGAGCCGGAGGCGTGGCAATCTAAAGCTTTGAGTGTGTAGCTGCCGCTAAAACGTTTTTGTATTTCTAATCGAAAATCACGGTTTTGTTCGCGTAAAGCAGGATGCGGTTCTCTATATGCCAGCGCACGGCTTTTGACAGCACTACGCGCTCCAGGTCACGCCCCTTCTGGATCAGGTCTTCCACCTGGTCACGATGCGAAATACGCTCAATGCCCTGCTCAATGATCGGCCCTTCATCCAGCACTTCCGTCACATAGTGGCCGGTTGCCCCGATCAGTTTCACGCCACGCTCGAACGCACGGTGATACGGGCGGGCACCGATAAAGGCCGGCAGGAATGAGTGATGGATATTAATGATGCGCTGCGGGTAACGTGACACAAAATCCGGTGACAGTATCTGCATGTAACGCGCCAGCACGATCAAATCAATATTGTATTGATCGAACAACTTAAACTGGGCAGCCTCCGCCTCGGCTTTGTTATCTTTAGTGACCGGAATGTAGTGAAAATCCACACCATAGAACTGCACCAGTTTTTCAGTATCGCGATGGTTGCTGATTACGAGCGGAATTTCACAGGCCAGCTCACCGCTTTTATGCCGGTGCAACAAATCAGCCAGACAATGGTCATACTGCGACACCATGATCGCAACACGCGCTTTGTGCTGCGACAGCTTTAATTGCCACTGCATGCTGAATTGATCGGCGATGACTGCAAATGCCTGATTAAATTGGGTTTCATCCAGGTTGAATCCGGCAAGATCCCATTCCACACGCATCAGGAATAAATTATTTTCTGCATCCTGATGCTGGTCTGCGTGTAAAATGTTGGCATTGTGCTGAAGCAGAAAATCAGCAATTGCAGCCACAATGCCTTTGGCATCCGGACAGGTAATCAGTAAGGTTGCGGTGTTTTTCATTGCTGTGTTTCTCGTAGTGCTATGTTTTTCATAATGAGGCTTTATAGTGAGGCTTTATTAATCATTCATTAAAACTTATGCGATTATACCCGATGCACCTGCTACCTGAAAAATCAGTTGGTTTGAATATGTGCCATTAAACTCTCAAACCTTGCTTAATTGAACTAAAAGATACAGAAAAAATGACCAAAAATACGAACATCCTGCTTGCCAACCCACGCGGCTTTTGCGCCGGGGTAGACCGTGCCATCATCATAGTGGAGCAGGCTCTGGAAAAGTTCGGCGCCCCGATTTATGTGCGCCATGAAGTCGTACACAATAAATTCGTTGTAGACCAGCTGCGCGCCAAAGGAGCGATTTTCATTGAAGAGCTTGATGAAATTCCGGCCGGCAGCACCGTCATCTTCAGCGCACACGGCGTGTCAAAAGCCGTGCGTGCAGAAGCAGAGCGGCGTGGTTTGTCGGCATTTGACGCCACTTGCCCGCTAGTGACAAAAGTACATATTGAAGTTGCCAAGATGCGCAAAGACGGTCTGGAAATCATCATGATCGGTCACAAGGGTCACCCGGAAGTCGAAGGCACCATGGGCCAAATAGAACCGGAGCAGGTTGACGAGCAGGAAGATAGCACCGGCATGTACCTGGTGGAAACGCCGGAAGATGTGGCCAGCCTGCAAGTGCAGAACCCCGACAAACTGGCATATGTCACACAAACCACGCTATCGCTGGATGATGCAGCCCGCGTGGTTGATGCATTGCAGCAACGCTTTCCCAATATCAAGGCCCCCAGAAGCGACAGCATTTGCTATGCCACGCAGAATCGCCAGGATGCCGTCAAAATCATGGCTAAGGACTGCGACCTGGTCATTATTGTCGGCTCACCTAACAGTTCCAACTCCAACCGCCTGCGTGAAGTTGCGCAGAACCAGGAGATTGAAGCCTATATGGTAGACAACGCCAGCTTTCTCAAACCCGAGTGGCTGCTTAATAAACAAAAGATCGGCGTTTCAGCCGGTGCCTCTGCCCCTGAAATACTGGTACAAGAAGTCATTGCTAAATTACAGCAGCTTGGCGCTGACCAGGTACAGGAATTACAGGGCGTGATCGAGAACGTGGTTTTCCAGCTGCCCAAGAATTTAACGAACGCACCCGGTAAATCGCCCTCTAAATAACTGAAGCGCTGACGATACTTGAAAACGTATAAAACTCCGATTTCGGCGCTTGTATTGATTCACACGCCTGATCTGCAAGTCCTGATTATGGAACGTGCCGATAAAGCCGGTTACTGGCAATCAGTCACCGGCAGCTTGGAAGGCGACGAAACACCACGGCAGGCCGCAATCAGGGAAGTAGGTGAGGAAACGGGCCTGGATGCCGCGCAATATGAACTACAGGACTGGCAGGTGTCGAATGTATATGAAATCTACCCGCACTGGCGCCATCGCTACGCGCCGGGCATTACAGAAAACCGCGAACACCTGTTTGCCCTGACATTGCCGGCCACCTTGCCGGTTAAACTGGCACCTGGCGAACACGTGCGCTACGAATGGGTGGACTGGCGTGAAGCGGCACAGCGCGTTTTTTCATGGACCAACGTTGACGCCCTGAAAAGATTAGGTGAACGCAATGGCCTTAAAATGTAAAATGCCGATGACCGGTTCACGCAGACTGCACAGCAGCATATTTTGTTATTCAAGAATTAATTGTATAAAGGTTTTATATGCAAGTATCACCGATTAAGTTTGAAAAATTCCAGGCCGTAGAAGATGCGGACTGTCAGCGCCGTATTATTGCCGCAAAAGAAAAACTGGGTAAGCGCCTGGTGATCCTGGGGCACCACTATCAGCATGAAAGCGTCTACCGCCATTCTGACTATACCGGTGACTCACTCAAGCTGTCACGCTACGCATCCGAAGTAGACGCAGAATACATCGTATTCCTGGGCGTTCACTTCATGGCGGAAGTTGCCGATATTTTAAGCCGCCCGGATCAGATTGCGATTCTTCCCGACCTTGCTGCCGGCTGCTCGATGGCTGATATGGCTAACCTGGCTAAAGTTGAACGCAGCTACCGCGAACTGAATAAAGTACTCAACTTTGATGAAACCATCACCCCGATCACCTACATCAACTCTGCCGCCGATTTAAAAGCCTTCTGCGGTGAGCATGGCGGCATTGTCTGCACCAGCACCAACGCGCCTAAAATCCTGGAATGGGGCTTTGCGCAGCGCGAAAAAGTGCTGTTCTTCCCGGATCAGAACCTTGGCCGCTGGAGCGGTTACAAAATGGGCATTCCCCTGGAGCAGATGCCGGTATGGGATCCTGACCTGCCTATGGGCGGCCTCACGGTCGAACAGATCAAGAGTGCCAAGATCCTGTTATGGAAAGGGCATTGTGCGGTACACCAGATGTTCCGTCTGCAGAACATCACCCAGTTCCGCCAGCAGCATCCGGATGGCATCGTCATTTCCCACCCTGAAGCCCCATTCGAGGTATGCCAGCATTCCGACTACGTAGGCTCAACCGAATTTATCCTGAAAACCGTCAGCGAGGCTGCGCCGAATACCAAATGGCTGGTCGGCACCGAACTCAATCTGGTCACACGCCTGGCAGAACAGATGAAACCGCAGGGCAAACTGGTACAGTTCATGAGCCACGTGGTGTGTGAGTGTTCGACCATGGCGCGTATCGACCCGCAGCACCTGGCATGGGTATTGGAAAACCTGGCTGAAGGCAATGTGGTGAACCAGATCAAGGTGCCTGAGCATGAAGCCAAGCTGGCCAAGCTCACGCTGGACCGCATGCTGGAAGCCTCATAACATGGCATGCGCGCTTTGCCAGCCATGCCCGCACACGATACTCTGGCAGGATGATTTCTGCCGTGTCGTGCTGCTGAACGATGCCGATTACCCGGCCTATTGCCGGGTGGAGCTGCTGGCGCACATCAAGGAAATGACGGATTTAATACCTGAACAGCGTGCCCGCATCATGAAAACCGTGTTTGCAGTTGAACTAGCCCTGAGGGAAATGTTCAACCCGGATAAAATCAACCTGGCAAGCCTGGGCAACAAAACCCCGCATATCCACTGGCATGTCATCCCGCGCTATGAGAACGACAGGCACTTCCCGAATTCCCACTGGGGGGAAGCCATGCGCGATGGCACTGCCACTGCGCTCGACCCGAACACCATAGAACAGCTTGCACAAAAAATAAACGCGCATATCACATGCGCGCTCAATGCAAAATAGCGCCGGATTACCGGCGCTTAAAAAACCCTGATCTCAGGCAACCACCAGCCGCTCTACAATCTTGCCGTTTTGCAGGTGGCTTTCAATGATGTCATCAATGTCTTCATTATCGACAAAGGTATACCAAACCGCCTCTGGATAAATCACCAGTAAAGGCCCCTCGCCACAGCGGTCAAAACAGCCGGCACGATTCACGCGCACTTTGCCTTTGCCGTTCAGGTTAAGTTTCTTCACTCGCGCTTTCATGTGATCAAATGCTGCACCCGCGCCCTTATCCATGCAGCAGGCTGCACCGTCCTCGCGCTGGTTCAGGCAGAAAAAAACGTGATGTTCGTAATAGTTTGTCATGGAGTTCTCGCAATAACCTTTATTTGTAAACTTTGTAGAAATAAAGACTGATTCAGTTTTAAACAAAATATCAAAAACATCGTCATTCCGGCAAAGGCCGGAAGGACGATATTGATAGGTTTTAGGCATTTGAGCATAGCGCACATAATTTTCTCAAAATCTAAAGAGTCAAGGCGGCGAGGTGAAGACAGTACGTATAGTACGGCGAACTGCAGCCAACGCTGGATATTTAGATTTTCAGAAAATTATTCGGTGGCTAGGCTGTCTTCTTTGGTAAATGTCCAAGTCCTGGTAATACTCAGGATATCAACCTCTTTACGTATATCTTCCGGAAACTGCGCATAAGGCGCGCCCAGCTCCACAATATGCCTGGCTGCCGCATCGAGCACTTTGTGCCCGGAGCTGCGGTTGATTTCTATTGAATCTATACTGCCATCCGGCTTGATTGATACGGTCATCTGCAATTGACCGTATAACTTCAGGTCGCGAGCCGCTTCCGGGTAATTCAGGTTACCGATTTTTTCTACCTTCTGCCGCCAGGATTCAACATAGAGCGCATATTTATATTCCTTGGTGCGTCCGCCTACGAATTTACGTTTTGGACGCTTCTGGTATTCATCCTGCTGTTTGGAAATGATCGCTTCCAGCTTTTCCATCTCCAGAGCCGCTGTCGCAATAGCGTCCAGATCCAGCTTTTTATTCGGAATTGCCTGATTTTCCGTCTGTGCTTCTTTAGCGGCCGCTTTCTGTACCGGCGGAGACTCTACGCTTTTTTTGGCATTGATCTGCGTCATTAACTCCTGAGCCTGCTTTTCCAGCTCGGCAACGCGTTTCTGTTCGCGCACTTCACTGGCCGCCTGCAGGGTTGCCTGTGCCGCCTGTTTACTGGTTGCAACCGGCTTGGGCGTCTGCTCAGACTTCTGTGGTTTCAATACCGGCAAGGCGGTCTTCAGTTTGCGATCCTGCTCGGTATTGCCGCCGCGATCCAGATTGGCCTGCGCATAAACCTCGGTGTTGTCGGGTTTGGATTGTGTCTTCGCATTGACCAGCACGACTTCCAGTATCGCCAGGTTATCCTTGAACTTATTGAGCTGCGGTTCGAAATGAATGCTCAGCAAAACCACGTGAAACAAGCCGGAGAACCATAGCGCAATGCTCATACCGCTCATGGATTTAAGCTTGGATATGAGTGGATTCATGTTATTTAACCTGGGTTTGGTACGCACTGTCGTCAAATTTTTACACTCTACACAACAGTTTTTAATGCGTCGAGCAGCTTTTGATGGATACCGCCGAAACCGCCATTACTCATGACCAGCACATGATCACCCGCCTGCGCTTGCTGGGTGATTGCGCTGACCACCTGGTTCAGATCATCGTGTACCTGGGTTTTTGCGCTGATTGGCGCCAGCGCCTCTTTAGCATCCCAACCCAGATTTGCCTGATAGCAGAAAACCAGATCAGCATCTTTAAGGCTTGCAGGCAATGCGCTCTTCATGACGCCCAGCTTCATGGTGTTGGAACGTGGCTCCAGCACCGCCAGGATCCGCGCTGAACCTACTTTGCCGCGTAACCCTGCCACTGTGGTTTCAATCGCGGTCGGGTGATGCGCAAAGTCATCGTAGACACTGATCCCGTTCACCACGCCGCGCAGCTCCATGCGGCGCTTCACATTTTTAAACGCGGTCAGCGCGGCAATGCTCACATCTACCGTCACACCTGCGTGGCGTGCCGCAGCAATGCTGGCAAGCGCATTCATACGGTTATGCTCACCGAGCAGACCCCATGCTACACGTCCCAGCGGCTTACCTTGATAAATTACGTCAAAACTGCCATCGCCCTGTGCATTCGCAGCTTGCCAGTCGGCATCGGTGCCGAATTTCTCTACTGGCGTCCAGCAGCCTTTATCGATCACGCGCTGCAAGCTGGCTTCTTTACCGTTGGCCACCACCAGACCTTGCTGGGGAACAGTACGCACCAGATGATGAAACTGTTTCTCAATCGCGGCCAGATCATCAAAAATATCGGCGTGATCAAATTCCAGATTATTCAGCACCGCAGTGCGTGGGCGGTAATGCACAAATTTCGAGCGCTTATCAAAAAACGCTGTGTCGTATTCGTCGGCTTCGATGACAAAAAACGGGGACTTGTCCCTCTCTCCATGATCCTCCCCCTTCAATGGGGAGGGAATTGACATAGGAGGCGTCTGCGGCAATCTTGCCGACACACTGAAATTCTCCGGTACACCACCGATCAAAAATCCGGGAGCAAGGCCTGCGTATTCCAGTATCCACGCCAGCATGGAGCTAGTGGTGGTTTTACCATGCGTGCCGGCAACCGCCAGTACCCATTTACCCTGCAGCACATTCTCAGCCAGCCATTGCGGGCCTGAAATATAAGGCAGGCCACGATTGAGGATTTCTTCCATGAGCGGGTTACCGCGCGAGACCACGTTGCCAATCACATAAATATCGGGGTTGAGTTTTGTCTGTTCCGGCGCAAAACCTTCAATCAGTTCTATGCCTTGCGCTTCGAGCTGTGTACTCATCGGCGGATACACATTGGCGTCGCAGCCGGTGACTTTGTGCCCGGCCTGCTTGGCTAATACTGCAATGCCACCCATGAATGTGCCGCAGATACCTAAGATATGGATATGCATAATTTTCTGGTGATTATTTAATTAAATATAGATTTGCTTAAATCAGACTAACCTAAGTTCGGCGCCAGCCAGCGCTCTAGATACTCTTTAGGCAGGTTTCTGCGCTCTGCCATATCCAGCAACTGGTCTTCGCCAATTTTATCGACACTGAAATACTTCGCGTCTTTATGCGCAAAATAAAATCCTGATACAGCGGCTGCCGGCTGCATGGCGAAAGAATCCGTCAGCGTCATACCGACTTCTTCACATTGCAGCAGCCTAAACATATCCGCCTTTACGGTATGATCCGGGCAGGCCGGGTAACCGGGTGCCGGGCGTATACCCTGGTATTGCTCTTTGATCAGCGCATCGGCATCCAGATGTTCATTAGCTGCGTAGCCCCAGAAATCCGTACGCACACGCTCATGCATGTATTCGGCAAACGCTTCTGCCAAACGGTCAGCAAGGGATTTGAACATAATTGCGCTGTAATCATCGTGCGTGGCTTCAAACTGCGCCAGGCGTTTTTCCATGCCCATGCCGGCACTCACGGCAAACAGGCCGATATAATCATCGCTGCCTTTCGGTGCAATAAAATCACTTAAACACTGGTTAGGCCTTGCCACACCGTCGATGACCGGCTTCACCGTCTGCTGGCGCATGCCGTAATAGGTGAATACCACTTCACTGCGGGTTTCATCGGTATAAATCTCGATATCATCGTCATGCACCGTATTGGCAGGCATTAGCGCAATGACACCGCTGGCGCTTAACCAGCGGCCATCGATGATCTTCTTGAGCATGGCCTGCGCTTCTGCGAACACTTTACTTGCCGCTTCACCCACGACTTTGTCAGTGAGAATGGCGGGATAAGGGCCAGCCAGATCCCAGGTCTGGAAAAATGGCGACCAGTCGATATACTGCGCAATCAGCGCCAGATCAATATTCTTGAATACGCGGCGCCCGATGAATTTAGGTTTTACCGGCGCAGCATCCGCGCTGAATGAGAGTTTGGCCTTATTGGCACGAGCTTCTGCAATCGTAAGCAACGGCGTGCCTTTTTTATTGGCATGCTGGGTACGTGCCTTCTCGTAATCGGCCTGCACTTCCTGGATATACTCATCACGGCTCTCCGGCGTGAGCAATGACTGCATCACGGCAACCGAGCGTGACGCATCCGGCACGTAAATCACCGGGCCGTCATAGTGCGGCGCGATTTTAACCGCAGTGTGCGCGCGTGAAGTGGTCGCGCCGCCAATCAGCAGCGGCGTTTTCAGACCGCTGAAATGCGGGTCACGCTGCATCTCCTTAGCCACATAAGCCATTTCTTCCAGCGATGGTGTAATCAGGCCGGATAAACCGATAATGTCGGCATTCTCGGCTTTGGCCATGGCCAGAATCTCTGCCGCAGGCACCATCACGCCCATGTTCACCACTTCAAAGTTATTGCACTGCAGCACCACAGACACAATGTTCTTGCCGATGTCATGCACGTCACCTTTCACAGTGGCAATCACCACCTTGCCTTTGGGCTTGGCCACAATACCGGTGCGTTTTTCTTCGAGCGCTTTTTCTTCTTCAATGAACGGAATCAGGTGCGCTACGGCCTGTTTCATGACGCGTGCAGATTTCACCACCTGCGGCAGGAACATCTTGCCCTGGCCGAACAGGTCACCCACCACGTTCATACCATCCATGAGCGGCCCTTCAATCACATGGATCGGGCGGCCGCCATTGTTCATGACTTCCTGACGCGCTTCTTCGGTATCTTCTACAATAAATTCGGTGATGCCATGCACCATGGCATGTGCCAGACGCTTCTGTACGCTGACCGGGTTTTCCGGCGTGCCGCGCCACTCCAGTGTGGCTTCTTCTTTTTTACCGCCAGCTTTCAAGGTGCCGGCAATCTCGATCATGCGTTCGGTAGCATCCGGCCTGCGGTTCAGCACCACATCTTCCACACGCTCTTTCAGTTCCGCGGGCAGATCGTCGTAGACCCCCATCATGCCTGCATTCACAATCCCCATGGTCATGCCTGCTTTGATGGCATGGTAGAGGAACACGGTATGAATCGCCTCGCGTGCAGGGTCGTTGCCGCGGAAACTGAAGCTCACATTGGAAACGCCGCCCGAAATTTTAGCGTGCGGCAGGTTCTGCTTGATCCAGCGTGTCGCGTTGATAAAATCCACCGCATAGTTGTTATGCTCATCAATGCCGGTGGCAATCGCGAAAATGTTCGGATCAAAGATAATATCTTCCGGTGGGAAACCCGTACCCACCAGCAGATCGTAAGCGCGTTTGCAGATCTCGATCTTGCGCTCGTAAGTATCGGCCTGGCCTTTTTCATCAAATGCCATCACGATGACCGCAGCGCCATAACGGCGGCAAAGCTTCGCCTGGCGCAGGAATTCAGCTTCACCTTCTTTCATCGAAATGGAGTTGACAATCGCCTTGCCCTGCACACATTTGAGGCCGGCTTCAATCACCGACCATTTGGATGAGTCGATCATGATCGGCACCCGTGCAATATCCGGCTCGGAAGCAATCAGGTTCAGGAAATGCGTCATGGCCTTCACCGCATCCAGCATGCCTTCATCCATGTTGATGTCGATGACCTGCGCGCCGTTTTCTACCTGCTGGCGCGCTACGCTCAAGGCTTCTTCATATTGCTCGTTGATGATCATGCGCGCAAACGCTTTACTGCCGGTAACATTGGTGCGTTCACCCACGTTCACAAACAGTGAGTTGTCATCAATGATGAATGGCTCAAGGCCGGAGAGCCTGGTATAAGGCGGGATTTCAGGCAGTGGCCTTGGCGACAGGTCTTTAATTGCCTCATAAATTGCGTTGATATGCGCCGGCGTAGTACCGCAGCAGCCACCCGCAATATTTACAAAACCGCTATCGGCAAACTCTTTCACCAGGCTGGAAGTCACATCCGGCGTTTCATCAAAACCGGTGTCGCTCATCGGATTGGGTAAACCAGCATTGGGATAGATACATACAAAAGTATCGGCGATCTTCGACAGCTCCTCGGCATAGGGTCGCATCAGCGTTGCCCCCAGGGCGCAGTTCAGCCCTACCGTCAGCGGCCGTGCGTGGCGCACGGAGTGCCAGAATGCCGTTACGGTCTGGCCTGATAATATACGTCCGGAAGCATCGGTTACCGTGCCGGAAATCATGATAGGCAGTGTGCTGCCATGCTCCTCGAAAAAGCTGTCAATCGCAAACAAAGCGGCTTTACAGTTAAGCGTATCAAAAATGGTTTCCACCATCAGAATATCGGCACCACCCTCAACCAGGGCGCGCGTCTGCTCAAGGTAGGCGGCGACCAGCTGGTCAAAACTTACATTGCGTGCCGCCGGGTCATTCACATCCGGTGAAATCGAAGCCGTCTTAGGCGTAGGGCCTAAGGCGCCAGCTACAAAGCGCGGTTTATCGGGTGTGCTGTATTTCTCGCAGGCAGCCTTGGCGAGCTTGGCCGATTCCACGTTCATCTCATACACGAGATGCGCCATGTGGTAATCATCCTGCGCGACACTGGTGGCGCCGAAAGTGTTGGTTTCGATAATATCGGCACCGCCAGCCAGGTATTTCTCGTGGATTTCCTGGATGATATGCGGCTGCGTCAGTGTGAGCAGTTCGTTATTACCCTTAACAAACAGCTCGCGCTCACCTGCCGGTGCTTTAAAACCGGCAAAGCGCTCGCCGCGGTAATCCGCCTCACTCAGCTTATATTGCTGAATCATGGTGCCCATTGCGCCATCCAGTATGAGGATGCGCTGCTTTAACAGCTCACGTAATTTGGCTTCTGTAGGGGATAAGGTAGGCTGGCTCATTAAAAATGCATCAATATGTTTTGCGTGAAATATTGCGTGATTTTACCATGCAAGCGAATGTTTAATTAAAGCACTTGCAAAAGTGTTGCCGCTAAACTAGCCGTAAACTTATCGCAAAACTGCAAAGTCCGGCAGATGAGCGCAGGTCAGCCTGTACTTTGCGCTAAATATCACCACGCCGGTATTGCACGGCCTCGGCGATATGCGCAGGTTTAATGTGCATATCACCAGCCAAGTCAGCCACCGTACGCGCCACCTTCAGAATGCGGTGATAAGCACGCGCAGACAGGTTTAGCTTCGAGATAGCCGTTTTCAGCAAAGTGAGCCCGGCATCATCAGGCTGGCAGAACTGCTCGATCTCCGCAGTGCCGAGCATAAAATTTGGCTTACCTTGCCGCCGCAGCTGAATTTCACGTGCATGTTCCACCCTGGCGCGAATCACATCACTGCTTTCTGCAACACTGACATTGGTCAGCTCATCTTCTTTCAGGGCGGCCACTTCAATATGCAAATCAATACGGTCAAGCAAGGGGCCTGAAATCTTGGCTTTATAACGCGCCACCTGATCCGGCGTGCAGCGGCATTTATTATTGTAATGCCCCAGGTAACCGCATGGGCAGGGATTCATGGCAGCAATCAACTGAAACTGCGCCGGGAAATCGGCCTGGCGGGCAGCGCGTGAAATCATAATCTGACCGCTCTCAAGCGGCTCACGCAAAACCTCCAGCACTTTACGGTCAAACTCAGGCAACTCATCCAGGAATAAAACACCATGATGCGCCAGCGAGATCTCACCTGGACGCGGGATACCGCCACCGCCCACCAGTGCAACGCCGGATGCAGTATGATGCGGCGCCCTGAATGGCCTGCGTTTCCAGTTTTCGGGCTTGTAATTGGCATTCAGCGATTGCAGTGCGGCTGACTCCAAGGCCTCTGCCTCGGTCATGCCGGGCAAAATACCGGCAAAACGGTGGGCGAGCATGCTCTTGCCTGCGCCGGGCGGCCCACTCATGATGACACTGTGACCGCCGGCTGCGGCGATCTCCAGTGCCCGCTTAGGCCCTGACTGCCCTTTGACTTCACCAAAATCGGCATAAGGGATTTTCGCAAAGTCATTGGTAGCCGCCAGCTGCACTAATGCAGTGCGCCCGCACAAATGTGAGCAAACCTCCAGCAGTGTCTGCGCCGGAAAAACCACGGCGTCATTCACCAAGGCAGCTTCCGCCGCACTGTCGGCCGGCAGTACAAAAGCGCGGCCACTTTTGCAAGATTTGTAAGTCATGGCCAGGGCACCGCGAATCGGGCGCAACTCACCGGTGAGCGCCAGCTCACCGGCAAATTCGTATCTTGATAAAGCCTCTGATGGAATTTGGCCACTGGCGGCAAGAATGCCCAGGGCGATGGGTAAATCATAGCGGCCGCTTTCTTTGGGCAGATCGGCCGGTGCCAGGTTTACAGTAATGCGCCGCGCCGGAAATTCAAACTGGGCAGTCTGCAAGGCAGCGCGCACGCGGTCTTTGCTTTCCTTAACCTCGGCTTCAGGCAGGCCAACGATAGTAAAACTGGGAAGGCCATTGGCCAGATGCACTTCAACCACCACTTCCGGTGCATCCATGCCGGTTAATGCACGGCTATAAAGAACCGCGAGGCTCATTTACATGAACTCATGGTTTTTGCTGCGTTTCTGATCCGGCAGACTCCAGTTCAGCCAGCCTGGCTTCCAGCAGCGCCAGCTTCTGGCGCGTATTACGCAGGACTTCTGCCTGCACTTCAAACTCCTCACGTGTAACAAGCTCCATTTTGGTGAACACGCCCCTTAATAGTGCATTTAAGTTTTTTTCAACATCACCCAGAGGAGAAGAACTTACTACATCTTTGATTTTATTAGATATTTCATTTATCTTTTGAGAGTCAAGCATATTAAATCCCTTAATGATTTAAGCCAGTTTATCAGATTATTAAAAAAATTTACATTCAGAATAAAATAATATATTCACCTATCCTACTGATTTTTAACAAAAAAATTGTTGGCATACGCCTTGCTTAACATCCTGTGTGTGTTTTTAATTAATCACCTTATTTTTATTCAGGAGTCAGCAATATGCGTAAATCATTACTATCACTAGCCGTATTAGGCGCACTTTCAGTACCTGGCATCACAATGGCCGAAGAAGCTGCTCCGGCAGCCGCACCAGCTTCACCACATACTGTTGCTTATAATGTGGGCCTGTATAGCCAATACATTTTCCGTGGCTTGACACAAACCCGTGAAGATCCAGCGTTACAAGGCGGCGTGGATTACACGCATTCCAGCGGTTTTTATGCCGGTGCCTGGGGTTCAAACATCAGCTGGTTAAGCGATGGCGATTACTACAAAAGCTCAAGCCTGGAATTAGACTTATATGGCGGTTATGCCAATACCATCGGTGATACCGGCATCAGCTACAACGTAGGTTTGCTGCAATACATTTACCCAGGCAGAAAAAACCCTGGCGTAAAGAAAGCTGAAACAACTGAAGTTTACGGCAGCCTGACTTACGGCTGGTTAAGCGGTAAAGTTTCAGCTGTGGTTTCTGATGGCGCATTTGGCTACGATAACGCCGATGGCACAACGTATTCAGAACTTAACCTGAATGTTCCATTTGCCGATGGTTATACTGCAGTTGCGCATTACGGCTACCAGGACTTTACCGGTAAAACAGGCTCAGTCAGCAACAGCAGATACGATTATGCAGACTGGAAAATCGGTTTGACCAAAGCGTTTGCTAATGGTGTTAACGTAGGTGGTTACTACACTGACACTGATGCTAAAAAATCAGTTTTCACCGATGCATCCGGTCAGCACTTAGGCAAAGATCAATTCACGGTATTTGTACAAAAAACATTCTAATCGTTTTATTGGTATAGCAAGAACCAGCGGCGGCTGGATCATTTAACCAACCGCCGCTTCCCTACAGAACCAGGAGGTACGTATGAAATTTGTATCCGCAATTATCAAGCCATTCAAATTAGATGAGGTCAGAGAAGCCTTGTCTATTATTGGCGTACAAGGCATCACCGTAACCGAAGTAAAAGGTTTCGGTCGCCAGAAAGGTCACACCGAGCTGTATCGCGGTGCTGAGTACGTTGTAGACTTTTTACCTAAAGTCAAAATCGAGATCGCCATTCATGACGACTTGCTGGACCAGGTAATCGAAGCGATTGAAAAATCAGCGGCTACCGGAAAAATCGGTGACGGCAAGATTTTCGTATTCAATCTTGAACAAGTTTATCGCATCCGCACCGGTGAAACCGGCGTTGAAGCTTTATAAGGAGATAAACATGAAAAAAATACTCTCGATGTTTGCCTTGGTCATGATGCTGGGCCTTGGCGCTACAAGCGCTACGTTTGCTGAAGATGCCGCACCTGCAGCCAACGCAGCAGTTGCAGCAGAAGTGGTACCTGCAGCTGACGCTGCTCCGGTAGCAGATGCAGCCCCTGTGGCAGCACCCGCAGAAGCAGCTCCGGCTGAAGCCGCTGCCGCACCTGCTCCGGTGCCTAACAAAGGCGATACCACATGGATGCTGGTAGCGAGCATCATGGTAACGCTGATGGCAATTCCTGGTTTAGCCCTGTTCTACGGCGGCCTGGTACGTCAAAAGAACATGCTGTCATTGCTGATGCAAGTATTCATGATTTTCTCACTGATGTCTGTATTGTGGGCGATCTATGGCTACAGCGTTGCATTTACCGGCGGCAGCCCTTTCTTTGGCGGCCTGAGTAAAGCATTCCTGGCTGGTATCACGCCTGAATCACTGGGCGCGACTTTCAGTAAGGGTGTTTACATTCCTGAATTGACTTTTGTTGCTTTCCAAATGACTTTCGCGGCCATTACACCTGCATTGATCATCGGTGCATTTGCTGAACGCATGAAGTTCTCTGCAATCCTGATTTTCATGGTGATCTGGTTCACATTCTCATACTTGCCACTGGCACACATGGTTTGGTACTGGGACGGTCCTGATGCTATCACCAGCGCAGCATCACTTGAAACTGTCGTTGCCAATGCAGGCTGGTTATGGGCTAAAGGCGCACTCGACTTCGCAGGCGGTACAGTAGTTCACATCAACGCAGGTGTTGCCGGTTTAGTAGGTGCAATCATGGTTGGTAAGCGTATCGGCTACGGCAAAGAAGCATTAACGCCACATAGCCTGACATTAACCATGGTAGGTGCAGCATTACTGTGGGTGGGTTGGTATGGTTTCAATGCCGGCTCTAACCTTGAAGCTAACGGTTATGCAGCACTGGCTTTCGTTAACACGACAATCGCAGCAGGCGCCGCTACTTTAGCCTGGTCATTCACAGAATGGTCATTAAGAGGCAAACCATCCATGCTGGGTGCAGCTTCCGGTGCGGTAGCAGGTTTGGTTGCAATCACACCAGCTTGCGGTTTTGTAGGCCCGATGGGTGCAATCGTGATCGGCTTGCTGGTTTCACCAATCTGCTACTTCTTCGTAGCTAAAGTGAAATACTGGTTAGGTTATGATGACGCTTTAGATGTGTTTGGTATCCATGCTATCGGCGGTATCTTCGGTGCGCTGGCAACCGGTGTGTTCGTAAACCCGGCTCTGGGCGGCGCAGGTGTCGTTGATTATGTAACCAACAGCGTAGCTCCTTACGACTTTGGCGCACAAATGACGGCTCAGATCACTGCCGTACTGACTGCAATCGTGTTATCTGCTGTTGTTTCAGTGATTGCATTCAAAATCGTAGATATGCTGGTTGGCCTGCGTGTAAGCGAAGAATCCGAACGCGAAGGTTTAGATACCAGCGCACACGGTGAACGTGCTTATCACAGCTAAACTAGTCGGATTGATTTAAACTAGATCCGGTAATCAAGCAAAGGGACGCGCAAGCGTCCCTTTTTTTATTGCCATACTCCCTCCGCAAAATCACTTGACACATATAACTAAATAACTAATTATGTAGTCATGAAATTGATTACCGACATGCCGGCTGACTTTAAAGACACCGCGGCCATTTTTGTTGCTTTAGGGGATGAACACAGGCAACGCATTCTGCTTGCCTTTGAAAAAGGCGAGAAACTGAATATCCTGCAGATTGTGTCTACCACCATACTTAGCCGCACGGCGGTGACGCATCATTTAAAAGTCCTGCACCAGTCCGGTATATTAAGTTCAGAGAAAGTAGGCAAGGAAGTCTACTTCTGGATCAATACCGAAGTGGTTTCCGAAGCATTGCAGCGCGTACTTAGCTATATCAAGAATGAAACCTGAAAAATTCAAAAAGAGGGAAAACCCATGATTGCAAAATTTTTAAAGCTGGTTTGCCGCATCATATTCAGAGTCAATGTGAGCGGCATTGCCAACCTTCCCAAACAAGGGAAACTGCTGGTGATTGCCAACCACGAATCATTCCTCGATGGCCTGCTGCTGGGCTTGTTCCTGCCCATACGCGCCACATTTGTTGTGCACACCAGCGTCCTCAATCACTGGTTTTTCAGGCAGGTACTGCGTTTAACCCCATACCTGGCTGTTGACCCATCTTCACCGCTGGCCATGAAAAAAGTCATCAAGCTACTGGAATCCGGGCAACCGGTCGTCATCTTTCCGGAAGGGCGTATCACACTGACCGGCTCACTCATGAAAGTGTATGACGGCCCGGGTTTTGTGGCTGCCAAAACCGGCGCCATGATTCTGCCGGTTCGCATTGAAGGTGCCTCATATTCCTATTTCAGCCGCTTATCCCAACCGCACGCGAAGAAGCTGCTCCCCAAAGTCAACATCACCATTCTGCCCACGCGCCACATTGCAATGCCGGAGGCACCTACCGCAAAAGCCAGGCGCAAGCTGGCCGGTGATGCCATGCGCCGCGAAATGCAGAACATGCTGTTCAGCTCCACCCAGATCAACACGCTGTTCCAGTCATTTCTGGATGCAATAGCAATTTATGGCCGCAATACCGTTCTGGTAGAAGATATGCGCCAGATTGAAGAAACCTACGGCGAGTTACTGAAAAAAAGCCTGGCACTAGGCCGGCTGACGGGCAAAGTCACGCAGCAGAATGAAAACGTAGGGGTCATGATGCCCAACGTGACCAACACGATCTGCCTGATTTTTGGTTTAAGTGCATTCGGGCGCATCCCTGCCATGCTCAATTACACGGCGGGCAGCGCCGGCATCCAGAATGCATGTACCGCCGCTTGTGTAAAAACGGTGATCAGCTCGCGCGAATTCATCAAAGCTGCCGCGCTGGAAGAAACGATTGCAGGGCTGCAAGGCATCAACATCATCTACCTGGAAGACCTGAAGCCAAAATTCAGCTGGCTGGATAAACTCTGGCTGATGGGGTTTGCATTATGGTTCCCCAGGCTCGCCGCAGCCGCAGCCAACCCTAACGACCCTGCCGTGGTGCTGTTCACCTCGGGTTCCGAGGGCAAACCTAAAGGTGTGGTGCATTCTCACCGCACCATCCTCGCCAATGTTGCACAGATAAAATCCATCATTGATTTCTCAATGCAGGACAAATTCATGATGGTATTGCCGCTGTTCCATGCGTTTGGGTTTACCTGCGGCGCCATTTTGCCGCTGGTGGCCGGCAGCCGCATGTTCGTCTACCCATCGCCGCTGCATTACCGCGTGATTCCGGAAGTGATCTACGACCGCGGCTGCACTGTATTATTCGGCACCAGCACGTTCCTGGGCAACTATGCCAAATTTGCCAATCCTTACGACTTTTATAAATTGCGTTACGTCGTTGCCGGCGCCGAGAAACTCAATGAAGAAGTACGCAAGACCTGGGTAGATAAATTCGGCATCCGCATCCTCGAAGGTTACGGCGCGACTGAATGCGCACCGGTACTGGCGGTAAACACCCCCATGGCCAGCAAACCGGGCTCGGTAGGCACGCTGATACCGGGACTGGAATCAAAGCTGGAATCGGTACCCGGCATAGAAGATGGCGCCCTGCTCTCGGTACGCGGCCCCAATGTCATGCTGGGATATTACCTGTATGACAATCCGGGCGTGATTCAGGCAGGCGATGAAGGCTGGCACAGCACCGGTGATATTGTGCAGATCGATGAAGATGGATTCTTATTTATCAAAGGCCGCGTTAAACGTTTTGCCAAAGTCGCCGGTGAAATGGTGTCACTGGAAACAGTAGAAAATATCGCCAGCCATGCCTCGCCGCAGCACCAGCATGCAGCCACCACGCAAATGGATGCCCAGCGCGGCGAAAATATCCTGCTGTTCACCACCGATACCCATTTAAGTCGGGAGCAGCTTAGTAACAGCGCTAAAGAATTAGGCAACCCGGAACTTGCCGTGGCGAGAAAACTGATCGTAGTAGAAGAACTGCCGTTGCTGGGCACCGGTAAAACGGATTATGTCACGCTGAAAAACATGGCGGAGCAGGCTTAAGCCATGACGCCGTTAAAACCCTCTGATTACCGTTGGCCGTACTATAAAATCAGGACCGTAGAATCAGGACCGTAGAATCAAAACTTTATAATCAATAAACAATGGCATCACACAAGCGACAGGCATACATGCCCACTACAATAAGCACCGAAAGAGCCACATGAGCAACCAATTCAAACTGATGACAGAGAAACGTTTCAGGCCATTTTTCATGACGCAATTCTGGGGCGCGTTTAATGACAATATGTTTAAAACCGCACTGATCACTCTGGTTGCATTTCATGCGGCCAGCCTGACCAGCCTTGATTCAGGCATGCTGGTAACCATTCTGCCCGGCGTGTTTATCCTGCCGTATTTTCTGTTTTCGGCTACCGCAGGCCAGCTGGCAGACAAATTTGAAAAATCGAAAATCATCCGCCTCGTGAAAATATTTGAAATCGGCATCATGCTGTTTGCCAGCGCCGGGTTCTTTCTGCATAACATCTGGCTGCTGGCAATCGCCTTATTCATGATGGGCATGCACTCCACGCTGTTTGGCCCGGTCAAGTACGCTTATCTACCGCAGCACCTAGGTGAACATGAACTGATGGGCGGCAATGGCATGGTGGAGATGGGCACCTTTGTTGCCATTCTGCTCGGGCAGGTGCTGGGTGCCTGGCTTGCGATTCAGCATCCGCACGAACTCATCACCAGCGTCGCCATTTTAATCATCGCGGTACTCGGCTACTGGCACAGCCGCGGCGTACCTGATTCGCCTGCGCAGGAGCCGCAGCTGCAAATCAACTGGAACCCGCTCACCGAAACCTGCCGCAGCATCCGCTTTATCTGGCGGCACCAGGCAGTATGGCTCGCCATCATTGCAATCTCCTGGTTCTGGTTTTACGGCGCAACCTTGCTGGCGCAGTTCCCGAGTTTTGCCAAAAATATCCTGCATGGCGACGAAAGTGTGTTTATTCTGCTGCTGACAACGTTCTCGCTCGGCATCGGAGTCGGCTCCCTGCTATGCGAAAGACTATCCAGAAGCAGGGTGGAGCTTGGCCTGGTGCTGTTCGGCGCCATCGGCCTCACCTTGTTCAGCATCGATCTGTATTACTCCAGCACGCACATCCACGGCCATTGGGATAACCAAACGCTTTCTGATTACATGACGTTTATCGGCAAGCAGTTTGATATACACGGCAATATCATTTTCAGCCATTGGCGCCTGATAGTGGACATCATGCTGATCGGCCTGTTTGGCGGGTTCTACATCGTGCCGCTCTATGCTTTTGTACAGACGCGCGCCGAAAAAAGCCATCAGTCACGCGTCATTGCCGCCACCAACATCCTCAATGCGCTATTTATGGTGGTTTCAGCCGGATTTTCATTATGGATTTTCCAGCAGGGCCTGAATATCCCGGAACTGTTTTTAACCACGGCACTGCTCAATATCGTCGTCATGATCTACCTGTGCGCACGCCAGCCGCTGTACTATAAATCGTTTGTAAACTGGATCCGCCAAAAACATTGAAGCCACTAAACTGCATACGATCCATTGCTTTAACCTTATAATGACGATCTATTTCAATACTCTACTCACATATGTCTTTGATTAAGAAACTGCATCAATCAATCTGGCAGCTGTCATCCAGGCTAGGTCCGTTCGCCCCGTTTGTTGCCATGTTCATCATCGGCGTGATCCTGCTCTCAGCCGCACGCATCGGCCTCGTCATGTGGAAGTTTGACCGTGTGGCGAATACCGGCAAGTTAGTCGAAATCCTGTTGCAGGGTATACGCGTCGACATTATCCAGCTTTGCCTGCTGGCGCTGGTTCCGCTGTTGCTGGCACCGATGCTCGCTACGCAGCGCCTGTTCAGGGTCTGGCAGAAATTCACTTACGGCTGGGTAGTCGCGGTGATTGTGCTGCTGGTGTTTCTGGAAGTGGCAACACCGGGATTTATCAACGAATATGATGTGCGCCCCAACCGTATCTTTGTTGAATACCTCAAATATCCGAATGAGGTTTTCAGCATGCTCTGGCGCGGTTTCAAGGTAGATATTTTTGCAGTGCTGATATCAGCCAGCCTCACGGCATGGCTTGCACATCGCTACATGAAGCCATGGCTGGGCATGGCGCCAAGCTGGTCAAATAAAAGAACCTGGATGGTCTGGCCGCTGATTTTTATCCTGGCCGCGTTCGGCATCCGCTCATCGCTGGGTCACCGCCCGGCTAATCCTGCCCTGTTTGCAATCACGGCAGACAGCATGGTGAATAGCCTGGTGCTGAACTCCGGTTACTCCGTGGTGTATGCAAGCTACAGCCTGCTTAAAGAAACAAAATCCAGTGATATTTACGGCAAAATGCCGCGCGAGGAAATACTGAGGCTGACCGGTGCAAAGGATACCGACATCCCGACGCTGACCACACTGCACCCCAGCCACAAACGCGAAAAACCGCTCAACCTGGTCATCATCCTGCAGGAAAGCCTGGGCGCAACCTTTGTTGAGTCCTTAGGCGGCACACCGGTTACGCCAAACCTGGAAAAACTCAAGGAGCAGGGCATCTGGTTTGAGCAGCTGTATGCGACCGGCACACGCTCTGTGCGCGGCATTGAGGCCGTGACTGCGGGTTTTGCGCCTACACCGGCCGATAGCACGGTGAAGCTCTCGAAATCACAGAAAAACTTTTTCACGCTGGCGGCATTGCTGGAAAAACGCGGTTACAACACTGAATTCATTTACGGCGGCGAATCGCATTTTGACAATATGCGCAGCTTTTTTACCGGCAATGGCTTCAACCAGATCGTGGAGCAGAAAGATTATAAAAACCCGGTATTCATCAGCAGCTGGGGCGTGTCAGATGAGGACTTGCTGAACAAAACCCATGAACAGCTGCTGGCGCACCACAAGACAGGCAAGCCGTTCTTCACGCTGGCATTCTCGTCATCCAACCATGCGCCGTTTGAGTTTCCCGATGGCCGTATTGAGCTTTACGAACAGCCGAAAGGTACCGATAACAATGCCGTGAAATATGCGGATTACGCGATCGGCGAGTTCTTTAAAAAAGCCCAGCAAAGCGAATACTGGAAAGATACAGTATTTCTGATCGTTGCTGACCACGACATCCGCGTACGCGGCGTATCGCTGGTACCGGTTGAGCGTTTTCATATCCCCGGCCTGATTCTGGGTGCCGACATCAAACCTCTGCGCTACACAGGCATGGCCAGCCAGATTGACCTGCCGGTTACACTGCTGTCACTCATGGGCATTGAAGCGCAGCACCCGATGATAGGGCGCGATTTATCCAGCGTTGCACCCGACAGCCCTGGCCGCGCAATGATGCAATATAACGCGAACTTCGGCTGGATGGAGCAGACGCAGAATGGCAACCAGGTCGTGGTATTGCGCTCAGACAAAGCACCGGCCTATGCTGTGTATGACGCAAAAACAAAGCAGCTGAATGAAACCAGCCCGCCCGCCAACGCAAAAGAGCTGGAGCAGCGCGCCCTTGCCAATGTGCTGCTGCCTGATCTGCTATACAACGAACAGCGTTTCCGCCTGCCGCAATAGTAGATGAGCATGAATAACAAGCAAGCAAGCATGCTGAGCTGGCCGATCTTACGCAAAGGCCTCGCTTATATCCTGGGCGGTAAACTTTATGTCAGGCACGGCCACCTGCCGCCGCCTGGTCACCCGGTACCTGCCAACTTCATCGGGATATGCGTAGCCTCTGCCGAGGATGCCGCGATGGATGATTACGTGATCAGCCAATTGCATGAGTTAGGCATTCAACAGGTACGCCTGGACTTCAGCTATGGCGACCTGCAAAACTTTAATGCGCGCTTTCTGCAGCGCCTGCTGGATGAAAAGTTCCAGGTCACGCTGCATCTGGTGCAGCCTTTCAGCAATGCCAGACACATGAATGACGCCACTGAACAGGCACTCTGGCGCACATTCGTAAGTGCAGTGCTTGAGCGTTTTGGCAGCCGGATCCTGCGTGTTGAAATCGGCGCCACCATCAACAGAAAACGCTGGGCGGGTTATAACGTAGATGGCTTTATGCAGGCTTGGAATATTGCTTATCAGGAAATCAAACAGCGCGGCATCACCCTGGCCGGCCCCAACGTGACTGACTTTGAGCCGATTTACAACATCGGCATACTGAGCATGCTCAAAGCCAAGAATCAGTTACCGGATATCCATACCAATAATTTATTCAGTGAACGCGTTTCTGAACCTGAACGTTTCGACCATCGTATCTTCAAATATCGCTGGGCCACCAAGCTGAAATTCAACCTGGTTAAAAAAGCACGGCTGCTTAGAAAGATCAGTACGGATTTCGGCATCGCACGCTTTATATCACCGGTGGCATTCTGGGCGATTTACCGCATAGAACGCCTGCTGCCTGATGGCGAGCAGAAACAGGCCGACTACCTTGCACGCTACATGCTGCTGAACGCGGCTTCCGGCGCGCTTGACCAGGTGTTCTGGGGAGCGATGATCTGCCACCGCGAAGGCCTGATTAATGATGGCTTAAACGATGCCGAGTACCCGGCACTGGAACGCGTCACCCATTATGCGAGTGTAGATGGCGATAGAAGCCATTTCAGGCGCCACCCCAGTTTTTATGCCATGCAGACCGTCGTCGGCATCGTACAGGGCGCAAATTACCAAGCAGCCATCGCAACCGCCGCTGGCCTGGAGATTCACCACTTCCAGACTGCACAGCATCATATTCATGCCGCATGGACAATCAATGGCAAAGTCGCTTTACTGAGTGACATCTACCATGCAAGCGACCTGCAGCAGGCCGAAATCATCAGCCGTGACGGCGAACTGCTTGCCGATGCCACGCACATTATCAATGAAAGCCCGATTTACCTGCGCTGGCCGGTCAGCCACACAATTAACGCCAAGCCGGACAGCAGCCTTGCCAGTAACCTGGCGATCCACGCTTATATACCCGGCCTGCAATATTACCCGTATCATCAGGACGGCTGGTTCGGCCTGATACTGGCAAAAAATGCAGATGAAGCAGCGTTACTGGCGCAGAAACTCAACCCTCAACACTTAAGCAGCCCGCAGAAGAACGACGCATTACGCCATGCGCGCAATGCGATCTGGGCACTGCCTGACCCGCGTGAGTCGACGGAAAACCCGGCACAGGCAATCGCCCGCAGAATCACGGTCAAGCAGCCGGTAAAAATGTATCCGCACAAGCAGTTCTTCGATCGTTTCAAACCCAGCAAGGCAAAACGCAGCTGGAACGGCACGGTCGAACTGTTAAGACGCGACATAGATTCGGCGCAGCCGGTCGCTTTCTTTGAAAAAGAACAGGACACCACGCTCAAACAGAACTTTTACATCTGTGATTACGTGGCTGCAGACTGCACCGTGGGCGAGATGTTTGTGCACTTCGCAAACGGAAACAAGGACTTCCATATCGCGGCCAAAAATATCACGGTGAGCGCAGAAGAAACTTACGCGCAGCTTGCGCAGTACCTGTCTAAAATGCATCATCGCGGCACATTTTTCAGGGATCTATCCGGCGGCAACATCCTGGTACGGGTAGATGCCGGCAGACAGCTGCATTTCACACTGATAGACACGGCACGTGCGCGCTTCTATTCATACTCGACCCCGTTCAGCCAGCGCGTTTCCGACCTGACACGCATTTGCAACAAGCTGCATTGGGCTGGCCGCGAGCGTTTCCTGGGGCTGTACCTGGCGAATATGAGAAGAAAGATCAGCATCAGGATCAAGCTGGCTTTCTACCTATACGATTTCAAAGTGGCATTCAAACGCAAATACGGCCGCAAAGGCATCAAAAAACTGATCAACCGCTTCAGGAATACAGGCTGATTAGACTCATTCAACCGGGGAGTTCTGCAACGGCCTGAACAGGCCGCGGCTTCAAGCCCCGGCAGCAAGCCAGAAGTCGCGATAGAAAACCGGTAATAAAGTAAAGCCCGGAAATCAAGCCCATGCGGTTCTCATGATTATCATTAGGGCGTTTTAATGACTCATGTCATGTTGCATTTTATGGCAAGGCTTATGATGTGTCTCACGTAAGGCAAATGCTGTTAAGCGCTAGCGCTACGAATTCATATCAAAAAGGAGAAATTACTATGTGGACAAAACCAGCTGCTACTGAAATGCGTTTCGGTTTCGAAGTTACAATGTACGTAATGAACAAGTAATTTGTTCTTCGTCATTGAAAAGGGTGCCTAGGCACCCTTTTTTATTGCCGGTATTGATGACGTCGCTGGATCTAACTAGGGTTATTTTTTCACCTGGTTTTGCTGACCACCGGTTTGTGGACTATTGGTTTGCGTACTACCGGGTTGCAAACGATTAGCCCCGTTAATGACAAAGTCCTTAGGCAACAATACCCATATCCTGCCCGACTGCTTCATGGCGCCAGCCTTGGCACCGGCATCAGACCCCGCTCCCCAGAAAAAGTCAGCACGCACACCACCCTTGATTGCACCGCCGGTATCCTGTGCCATCATCATGCGTTTAAGCGGTTTACTGCTATTTGGCTCAGTGGTAGATAAAAACACTGGTGCCCCCAATGGTACAAACTTTGGATCTACCGCAACGCTGCGCTCACCCAGAATCGGTACGCCAAGCGCACCTAACGGGCCTGGTAAGCCGGCAGGCAACTCCCTGAAAAAGACATAACTAGGATTATTATTGAGCAGTTCCCTGAGTTTGGTCAGGTTATTGCGCGCCCAGTTCTTGATGCCCTGCATGGAAGCCTGCGCAAGCGTCATCTCACCGCGCTCAACCAGCAGGCGGCCGATCGAATTGTACTGATGCCCGTTCTGATCCGCATAGCCGACATGTACCTGTTCGCCATTATCAAGCTGCACCAGGCCTGAGCCCTGTATCTGCAAAAAGAACACATCGATAATGTCGTCAATGTAGAGAAACTCGCGGCCTTTCAGCGGCGAAGCATCAGTCTCGATTTCTGCACGGTTGTAATAGGGCACCAGCTTGTTGCCAACCAGCCTGCCGCGCACGCGCTTGAATTTCAGCTCCGGAAATACACTATCAAGCTCGACCGTAATCAGATCATTAGGCGCCGCATACAAAGGGTTGGGATATTGCGCAGACTTGGTACGGCTGCCTTTCAGTATGGGTTGGTAATAGCCGGTAATCATCCCGCTATCGCTGCCATCCACATTTGTCGTTTTATAAACCGAAAAATACTCTTTGAAATAAGCCTGTATTGCATCAGACGCCGGCTTTTTGGCCGTCTGTTCATTAAGCTGATTGGCTACAGTACACACGTTTTTCCAAGCAGGCTTATTGATCAGCGTAGAGCAGCTTTGCATCCAGGCTGGCCACGCCTGGCTCAGGTTATCAAGCTGCAAGCCATCAATGTCTTCCCATTGCGCAGGCTTCAGCAGACTATATTCGGCGACTTTGGCTTCAGGCGGTTTGATTTCGGCGGGTTTGCCGGTTTCCGGGATCTGTACCGGCGGCTTTTCGACCGGGCATTCACACTGCGCTTTTGGCGGGGCAGGCGGCGTTACCGGCTTTACCACTTTGCTGGCGCAGCCTGCTGCCAGCAGGCTCAACAGTATCAAGGTGGTGCTATTTAATATGGTTTTATTAGATATGGTTTTATTAGATATGATTTTATTCAACATACTGCCATGCGCAATTTTTTTCATATTTTTATTCGCTTTTCCAGCAACAGAACCTAATGCAGGACCCTGGGCATATTCAATTGAAAAGTCGGGATAACGGCATCAAACCTGGTGCCATCCTCAGCCACCATCTGGTAGGTACCGTACATTTCACCCATCGGCGTCTTAATCACAGTGCCGCTGGAGTACGCATAGCTCTCACCCGGGTTAAGCAGCGGCTGTGCGCCTACGACGCCAAGGCCCCTGACCTCCTGCTGCTCACCGCTGGCCTCGGCAATAATCCAATGCCGGCTGATGAGCTGGGCAGCGACATTACCGGTGTTGATAATAGTCACGTGATATGCGAACGCATAACGGTTATGCTCAATATCAGACTGCTCCGGTAAAAAGGAAACCTCGACTTTAACCGAGCATTCGTAATTGTTCATATTAGCCATACCTGAATCGCCACTAGCTGATCAAGCCTGTTGTCGGCGAGCTTGGGCTCGCAGAATATAGTTTTTTAGGCATACGGCCAGCCAGGTATGCCTCACGCCCCGCCTCAACCGCCTTCTTCATCGCACCGGCCATCAGCACGGGGTTGCCTGCCGCTGCAATTGCCGTGTTCATCAATATGCCCTGGCAGCCTAACTCCATCGCGATCGCCGCATCTGATGCGGTGCCGACACCAGCATCTACCAGTACCGGCACTTTGGCATTCTCGATGATGATCTGTAAATTCCATGGATTCAGGATACCCATGCCGGAGCCGATCAAGGACGCCAAAGGCATCACGGCAACACAGCCGATTTCTTCCAGCTGTTTAACAATAATCGGGTCATCAGAGCAATACACCATGACATCAAAACCATCTTTCACCAGTGTTCTGGCGGCAGCAAGCGTTTCGATCATATTCGGGTACAAGGTGTTCGGGTCGCCCAGCACTTCCAGCTTAACCAGCTTGTGTCCATCCAGCAGCTCGCGCGCCAGGCGCAAAGTGCGCACGGCATCATCAGCTGAATAGCAGCCCGCAGTATTAGGCAAGTAGGTGAATTCTTCCGGCGGCAGGAAATCCAGCAGGGAAGGCTCACCGGCGTTCTGGCCGATATTCGTGCGACGGATAGCTACCGTGATGATTTCCGCACCGCTGGCATCGATGGCCGCGCGTGT
>Ga0208887_100114_pt1 | contig 56995 bp, 36 predicted proteins | sample LakWasM106_HOW12_2_FD_183924 | JGI IMG/M metagenome (GOLD analysis project Ga0208887, IMG submission 183924) | Freshwater sediment methanotrophic microbial communities from Lake Washington under simulated oxygen tension - Sediment Metagenome... | ecosystem: Environmental > Aquatic > Freshwater >...
ACCAAACTGGGGAGGTGTGAGTAAAACTGCTGGAGTTGTCCTGTGCAATTCTATTTAGCAATCCCGCTGTCATCGAGCCTGCGCTCATTAGACCGGTAACTTTGCGCCCCAATCTTTCGAATGGTTTGCCCTTTATCGCTTAAAAACTTAATGCAATTTAAATATACTGCACGGCATTTAATTGATGATTTAATCAAATGCATACATTAAAGACCGTAATCCTACTGTGGGAATTATTGAGTGTCAATCATTAAAATTAGGTATGCCGTGATATGCACCAAGCTACTCGCCAGTGTAGGCAGCAAGCGCTATTCAGCGGTATGGGGGCGTGGTTTTGGGCTAAATAGCCGGGTTTGAAGATGCGGAATTGTGCTGAAAAAGCGCCTGATTATAAACCGGCGCGATTTTTATGATCAAAAGACTTGTTGGCCAGCAAGGCTAACTGCAGGCGGTCATTGACTTTTAATTTCTGGAATATCACTGACAAATGCGCTTTTACGGTGCGGTCTGCAATATTAAGCTTGCTGGCGATGATCTTGTTGCAATCGCCATTGGCGACCAGTTCCATGATTTCGCGTTCACGCGGGGTTAACGAAGATATTTTTTCGTGCTGCTGGGCGGGTAAATTGTTAGGGGCATTTTTGCTTGATAGCTCTTCCAGGCGTTTGAAACGCTGCAATAGCTGCGGTAGGCCCGCGCTTGAAATCCAGACGCCGCCATCCTGTACTGTAGTAAAAATCTGACGTATTTTATCCTGCAACAAATTGGAGGTGCAGCTGCCGGACGCCCCGGCTGCAAGCGCGGTCAGTTCATCTTCAGTGGTGAGGTCGATTGCAATGATGAGCAGTTTGAGGTTTTGATTGATGCGTTTCAGCTCGGTGAGGCTATGCATCCCCGCAAACCCGTCAACCTGGGTATCTATGAGCACCAGTCCTTTGTCTGAAGTCCTTGCCCTCCATACCAGATCCGTGAAATCGGACAGCAGTAATGACGTGCCTTGTTCCAGCAATATATTCCAATACAGGTCGATCAGAACTGGATTTTTGCTGACTAGGAAATTCATTGCTCCGCTTTCATTTTAGTTTTTTCCAATAATAGCCATGCTGCTGGCAGATCATTGTAAATAATTGTTAATATGGATAACCGCTAATTATGGGGTACATAAGCGCATTATTTTCCATGTTATTATCAAACGCAATAATTAATACAAAGGGTATGACCATGCCTTACGTAAGTCGTGACGCTGCCGGTTTAATCACCGGGATTTTTTTAAGGCCGCAATCCAATGTAACAGAATTCCTGCCTAATGATCATGCCGATATTCTTCGGTTTTTTGGCGGCGTACCTCCCCAGAACCTCACCAATGATGCATTGATGGATTTAACGCAATCCGATATTGATTTTATTCGCGTTATTGAAGACTTGATAGATGTTTTAATCGACAAGAATGTCATCACCTTTACCGACCTGCCCTCAAAAGTGCGTGAAAAAATCGTCAGTCGGCTCGATGCGCGTGGCCGGCTGGCCGGCACTAATGATATTGTCGTGTCGGATAATGGCATCCTGTAAATCGGGATACCGTAAATAAAGCCAGCCCCGGATTTTATAAAAATAATCATTTGCCCAATAATTGACTTTGCTAAGGAATGTTATGGCTGAAAGTGCAATAAAAAAAGAAGTTTGGGATATCCCCAAAGACGCTTTGCTCCCTGATGATCCACTGACCAATTGCCTGGTTTTGCTGACGAGAATCCAGCATCGGCCATTTTCAGCTCAGACCCTGATCGCAGGGTTGCCGCTAGATTCATCACGGCTTACGCCCGACCTATTCCCGCGGGCAGCAGCGCGTGCTGGCCTGAGTGCGCGCGTAGTCAAGCGCCCGCTGGATAAGATCGCTGATATTACGTTACCGGTAATACTGCTGCTAAAAAACGGCGGGGCAACCATCCTGCTGCGTAACGCCAGACAAGGGTCGCTGCGCCTGTTAAGCCCGGAGGCTGGTGCTGCGGACATGGAAGTGTCGCAGGAAGAGATCGAGGCGCTCTACACAGGCTTTGCCATTTACGTGAAGCCGGCCTTCAAGTTTGATAGCCGTTCTGATGTCAGCTTCATCCCACGGCCGACGAATTGGTTCTGGGATACGGTAAAGCTGGCGTGGCCGATCTATAGCGAAGTGCTCGCAGCGTCGCTGCTCGTGAATCTTTTTGCACTGGTCATCCCTTTATTTACGATGAACGTGTACGACCGCGTCGTACCTAATAATACGTTTGAAACCTTGTGGGTGCTTGTCGTCGGGGTCGCTGTCATTTATATATTCGACTTTGTTATGCGCATGCTAAGGGGGTATTTCATTGATGTTGCCGGCAAAAAAATTGACATTATTTTATCCGCCAATATTTTTGAGAGAATCCAGGCCATCCGCATGGAAGCGCGGCCGCAGTCTGTAGGCGCCATTGCCAGCAGCGTACAGGAATTTGAGTCTTTCCGTGAATTCATCACCTCGGCAACGATCACGACTCTGGTTGACCTGCCGTTCCTGGTCATATTCCTGCTGATTATCTGGTGGCTTGGCGGCGTGGCTGTCCTTCCGGTACTGGTGGCAGCGCCATTGATCCTGATGGTATCTTTCATGGTGCAGAAATCACTCGGCGCAGTGATCGGCGAGACCTTCCGTACTTCCTCACAGCGGCAGGCAACTTTAATTGAAACGCTGACCGGACTGGAAACCATCAAGGCTATCGGTGCCGAAGGGCCGATGCAGCGTCGATGGGAGCAGCAGATCGGCCACCTGGGCAAACTGAGTTTAAAGGCGCGAGTGCTGTCGTTACTAGCGACCAATGCCGCCACATTCTTTCAGACTATGTCCACGGTTGGTGTAGTGGTGGTGGGGGTTTACCTGATCTCAGAAAAAGAAATGACCATGGGTGCGCTGGTAGCTTGCAGCTTGCTATCCTCACGTGCACTGGCACCGCTGTCACAGGTCGCCTCACTGCTGACCCGCTTCCATCATGCGCGTGCCGCACTTGACGGTATCAACCGCATGATGGCGCTCCCGGTAGAGCGCGAGCCAGGAAAGAGTTTTGTGAATCGCCAGAGTTTTAAAGGCGAAATTGAATTCAAAAATGTAAGCTTCAGCTACCCCGGCCAGCAGGTTGGCGCTTTGCAGAACGTTTCTTTTCATGTAAAAGCCGGTGACCGCATCGGCATCATCGGCCGTATCGGTTCCGGTAAAACCACTATCGAAAAGCTGATCCTGGGTCTTTACCAGCCTACAGAAGGCTCTATATGGATTGATGGTGTCGATATCAGGCAGATTGACCCGGCAGAGCTGCGGAAAAATATCGGCTATGTGCCGGATGAACCTTTACTGTTCTTCGGCACCGTGCGCGACAACATCGTGCTGGGCGCGCCTTATGTTGATGACCTGGCGGTGATCCGTGCCGCGAATATTTCCTGTGCGTCTGAGTTTATCAATCGTCATCCGCAAGGCTTTGATATGCCGATCGGTGAGCGTGGCGTCGGCTTGTCCAGCGGGCAGAAACAGTCGGTAGCGATTGCGCGCGGCTTATTGCTGGATCCGCCGATCCTGATGCTGGATGACCCAAGTAACTCGCTGGATAACCGTAGTGAAGATAATCTTAAAGTCAAACTGGATCAGCATACGCAGGGTAAAACGCTGATACTGATTACACACCGCTCATCAATGCTGACGCTGGTGAACAGGTTGCTGGTAATCGACAACGGACGCGTTGTAGCCGACGGGCCAAAAGATCAGATATTAAAAGCATTAGCGGGTGGAGGATTAAATGTCGCAAAAAACTGACCCAAAGAAGCAAAGCGTACCGTCGCTGTTTTCGAGGCTGATTCAACTTTTTTCCGTAAAGCCGCAGGAAGTGAGCAGCAGCGATATTGAATTGCTGTCTGATAGCAATGCGGCACTGTTTGAGTCTGCGCCACGCTTTGGCTCCATGATTATCCGCAGTGTGTTTGCATTTATATTTATCTTCCTGATCTGGGCCTACTTTGCCGAGATTGATGAAATCACCGTGGGCGAAGGCAAGGTTATTCCTTCCAGCCAGGTGCAGGTGATCCAGAATCTGGAAGGCGGTATTGTTTCTGATATACCGGTTAAAGTAGGTGACCTGGTTCAAAAAGGCCAGATCATTATGAAACTTGATCCAACACGTTTTTCTTCATCCATGAGTGAGACTCAGGCCAAGCGGGATGCGCTGCTGGCTAAAGTGTCCCGTCTGGAGGCTGAGGCTACCGGCCTGCCGTTCAAACCGCCTGCTGACCTGATGAAAACCAACCCGCAGTTGGTCAATGAAGAACGGGTGCTTATGGAAACACGCCAGCAGGAGCTGAATACCGCCATGATGGTGCTGCGCCAGCAGGCAGAACAGCGCGCCCAGGAGTTGAGTGAAAAGAAGGCCAACTTCCAGCAGCTGCAGGAAAGCCATGACTTAGTGAGTCAGGAGCTTAAAATAAGCAAGCCTATGGCAGCGCAGGGCGTCATGTCAGCCGTGGAAATATTACGCCTGGAACGCCAGTTAAGTGATGTGAAAGGGCAGATGGATGCCGCACGTCTGGCGATACCGCGGCTGGAGCAGGCCTCAGCTGAAGCGCGCTCCAAAATCACAGCCTCTGTGGCCAAGTTCCGCTCCGATGCGGCGGCTGACCTGAACCTGGCCAGAGCCGAATTGGCCGGTACCAGTGCGGTCAGCCTGGCGGCAGAAGACCGCCTGGCACGTACTGCGGTAAGGTCTCCTGTAGCCGGAATCATCAAGCAGCTCAAGGTGACTACGGTAGGCGGCGTGATTCAGCCGGGTATGGAGGTGATGGAAATCGTGCCTTTGGAAGACAACTTGCTGATTGAAACTAAAATCCGCCCATCGGATGTCGGCTTTATAAGCCCCGGTCAGGAAGCCACCGTGAAGGTGACTGCCTATGATTTCTCAATCTATGGCGGTCTTGATGCCAATGTCGAGAATATCACCGCGGATACGATTACAACCGAAAAAGGTGATAAAACCGAGAGTTTCTACATCGTCCGTGTGCGCACAAAATCCACGACGTTCAGTTCCAGCAAAAAGGCATTGCCTATCATGCCGGGCATGGTGGCTACCGTACATATACGCACCGGCAAAAAAACCATCCTCAACTACCTGCTCAAGCCCATCATCAAGGCTCGGTATGATGCCTTGCGCGAGCGCTAGGTTTAAATGACACTGCTTTCACCAGCTACAGGTTCTGCGTAGTTGGTGAAAGCAGATAGGCAAAGCTAAGATGTGAGTAAGATGAGAAATCGCTGAAAACTGGTCAGTCCGGCAATCAGCCTGGCCGGGTGATGATCGGTGATGGATCGGTGATTTTTTCATCATAGGGATGTGATTGACGCTGGTATAGCTCCATGACGCGTTTCACATACTTTCTGGTTTCAGGGTAGGGCGGTACGCCTTTATACCGATCAACCGCCTTTTCGCCGGCATTATAAGCAGCGGCTACCAGCTTGATATCACCGTGGTAATAAGACAGTAGCCAGCGCAGGTACCTGACCCCGCCTTTGATGTTTTGTGAAGCATCGAAAGCATTCTTGATATTGAATCGATCTGCCGTGCCCGGAATCAGCTGCATCAAGCCCATGGCGTCTTTGGGCGATTGCGCCTTGACATTGAAGTTGGATTCAACCGCAATGATTGCCAGCACCAGTTTGGGGTCAATCTGGTGACGGTCTGCAATCGTACCAACGAGATCGATGATCCACATTTTAGCTTCGGATAAAACGGCGATGCGGTCATCAATATTGACGGCATCGTCAGGGATGTTGAGGGCTGTAACAATCGGACGTTCAGGCAAGGCCGTACTGACTACGCAGGGCGGCAGTTCTGATGATGATAACTTGATGGTATCCAGCATCTTGGTGGCATCGGTATGCCCCTGGCTGCTTGCCAGTGAAAAAAGCGCACCGGAAAATGCCAGGTTTTCGGGCACACCCTTGCCAAATCTGTACAGCATGCCCAAACGATACTGCGCTTCAATGCTGCCTAGCCTGGAGGCTTCGCAGTAACTGGTAGCTGCCTGCCAGGCCGCATCCGGATTGCTGAGGTCTTTTTCCTGAATTTTTGCAGCCGTCAGTATGGCCTGGATTTTCGGCGGCTCCAGCTTTTCCGGAGAGTTGGCGGCTGTATCAGCAAAAGCGGTATTGGCTTCTATTGCAAGCATAGAGGCATAGCCGATAGTGGTAAAAAAGATTCGGTATCTCATCGACTCGATCTCCTTACTTGAAAGCTTACGATACTGAAGTTTACGATACAGAAGCTTACGCTTAAGGCGCTTTTTTACAATAGTGATGCATTGAATTCCGACGCTGCCGGTAGTGTATTAATAGACTGTACAAGCAGGAACTTGATTCAATATCTTAACGGATTTACAAGATGAATTCAGTTTAATGTGTTGTTTATTAATATATTTTTAATCAATGGTGTTGATCGTCCATTTGTCACGCATTCCTGTCGCGCCGGGCTGTAGTCTAGTACCAAGGTACTATATAACTCGTAGACCTTGTGCTCTAACATAACCTCAAATCATGAAGCATTATTTTTTAAATATTCATCTTTGAAATATTCACTGTGCGGTTATAAAGGAGTTCATCATGGCAATTGAAAATACAACTACGGTAAAAGCTGTAACTTCAGGTACACAATTATCTTCTGTAGGCACTGTCAAAACAGTCGTCGGCTTGGTCAAGGCTGTTGACGCTAACGGTGCAGAGCGTGTCCTGCAAGCCGGTGATAAAGTGTTTGCCAATGAAACGATCGTTACTTCTGCCGATGGCGGCGTGATCATCGAATTCCAGAACGGCAGTCACCTTGATTTGCCGCGTTCAGCACACATCATGCTAGACCCTGAAATATACAGCGCAAATGCCTCAACATCAATCGAAAAAGAAGCTTCAGATGAAGCCGCACGTATTGCCAGAGCCATTGCCGAGGGCAGGGATCCTAACGCTGTCGCTAATCCGGCTGCTGCAGGCGGCGAGGCCGGCGATGAAGGTACGTCCACACCGCTGGTGATTGATTTTGACAATACACAGGGTAATGTTAACAGTGGTTATCCTACCGGGCCTATTTCCCTGGCGTTTCCGCCAATGCATGAAGAATTGCCGCCAGTGCCTGAAGCACCGGCTATCCAGACCCCGCCAACTGTTGACGTGACACCGCCTGTATATACACCACCGGAACAGACACCTCCTCCACATACTGCTGTGGATGGTGTTGTGTCTCCTGGGCAGGTTTTTGAAGAAGGCCTCGACCAGGCCGGTACAGATAAAGATGGTACCAGCAAAGATACCGACGCAGAAACAGCGCTCGGCGGTACTATTGTGATTACAGATGCGCAAGGCCTGGCTGATATTGCAAGTGTCACTATTGGCGGCGTGCAGTTTACAATTGGAGCAGGTGGCTTGGCTGCGCTAGTTGGTGAAGAGGTTCCCGGTGATTTCGGATTCCTGAAAATTACCGGTTACGATGGCAACGGTACTTTTACCTATAGTTATACCCTGACTACGAATACTACTGATAATGCAGGTGATGAAACTGATTCGTTTGGCGTTGTAATCGTCGACAAAGCCGGCCTGAGTGCAAGTTCGAATATCGTGATTACAATCATTGATGATGTACCACTTCTCAATGTGACTGCTGGACCAACCTTGGGTGCGCTGAGCGTAGTTGAAGCGAGCGGCTCAGGCGAAGGCAATGAAGCAACAGCTACCATTACTGCCCCTGAATTCACGTATATTGCCGGTGCTGACGGCCTGCAAAGTTTAACAACGACTTACGCCCTGACACTGGCAGGCGGCACAGCGACCGGTCTGGTTACAACGGTAGGCGGCTACGCGATCACCTTATCAGTATCCCCTGATGGCCAGACCATCACTGGTCTATACAACGGCAGCAACGTAGCCTTCACAGTCAGCCTGTCTGGCACCACGGTAACCCTGGTTTCCAACGTAGCACTGGAACACGACAACAACCAAGGCCCGGTACCTGCGGAAGACAACACCCTGGACATCAGCAGCCTGATCAAAGTGACTGCGACGATCACCGTGACTGACAACGACGGCGACGTCGTCAGCACCAACGTCAGCACCACCAGCCCACTGTCTATCGAATTTGTAGATACCAACCCAGTGTCACTCACACCGACCGCTATCCATATGATTGACTTGGCGACAGCCCCGGCAATCACTGAAAACCTGCATTTTGTATCCGGCCCTGATGGCGTGCAAACCGTTAGGTTTACATTTACTGATGGCGCACCGGCAATCGATGAAAGTACCGGCAACCAGTTGGCCTACAACGGGCAGAACTTATACCTCCATTATGGCCAGACCAATGGTGTGATCGACTATACGATTATCGTGGCGACCACTTCTGCTGCGCTTGCTCCTAATGGTGTGTCAACGGCTGGTTTAAATGTGGCGTATTGGATAGATATTAATCCGGATCCGGCAAGTGGTGTTGGCGGTAGTTACACCATGCATTCCAATGGCGTGATCAGCAACGGTACTGAAACCACGGCCACCAACTTGAGCAGTGTTGGCGGCGGTAATGTGACCCTGAAGGCGATTTCCAATATCGGCGGCACTACGGAAGACGTGATACTGACAACCAAAAACGGTTTGACAGTAAACACCAATTCGTCCGTGATCGGTATTGGCAACGGCCAGAGCTTTAACGGTACTGATGGCATCCGCTTTGATTTCACTAACGGTACGGTGAGCGGCAATGGCGGTAACGCGGTTTATACGGCAGATGGCACGCATAACCTGACCACCTCATTCAAGCAGGAAATCAGCCTCACTGCCGGTGCCAGCCATGCCGACATCACAATCAAGGCTATCCTGGCAGACAGCGATAATGTGTATTATGGCGATACTGACGAAGCGCCTGTATCGATCACCGGCGTAAGGGTGTATAGCGGCACGCTGGCGCAGGTTCAGGCCGGAACTGCCACTCAAATTGCAGATGGCCAGAGCGTTAACGGCATCACACTGGATTACACGATCAATGGTGACGGTACCGTGAATATTGTCGGCTTGCAAAGTGGTTGGGTCTTTGTGGTGGAAACCACTGCCAGCTTTAGTGCCTTGCAGATTGACTCGCTGAATACGACCGGTAACTACAAATTGGGCGTGTTTGCTTACGGCGAGTCCAGCGCAGGCGACCCGGTAGACCTTTCATACAATATCGTCGGCGTTGATGGCGATGGCGATACTGTAGGTGGTACTTTATCGGCTACCCTGTATCCTGCCAATGCAACGCAAAGCGGTATCAACGATGGTACGCCTAACGACACACTGACCGGTACCATCAACACAGATTATCTGCTAGGTAACCTTGGCGATGACGTGTTGAGCGGACTGGGCGGCAATGACGTGCTTGTAGGCGGTGCCGGTACAGATACGCTGACTGGTGGTTCCGGTGTAGATAGGTTTGTGATGACCAATGGTGACGGCCCGGATATCATTACTGACTTTACATTAGGTAACCTGAATCCGGTGAATGGTGCAGTAAGTGCCAATGCCGACATTCTGGATATCAGCGATGTGCTGGCCGGTGCTGAAATAACGGCTGCACAGTTTGCTGCATCCCCAGGTTCATTCATCACTTTTGTTCAGTCAGGCGCTAATACAAATGTGGTGCTGGATCTGGATGGTGTTGCAGGTGGTACTACACATGTTGTGGCAACCTTGCAAAACACCACGGCCACTAATTTTGATATCAACACTTTAATCGGCAATGGACAGATTGATTACACTTCATAGAAGTTAAATCCAGCTGTCAACTTTTAAAAACAGACGTTTAACCGCGTCTGTTTTTTATTTTTTACAGATGTGATCCGGGCAAGTTAACACTGTTTTTGAGCATTACATTTGTTTACATTCTTAAGTGTCTCTTTTTAGCAACAAACGCATGATTTATTTGTAGAATATTATTAAAATTAATTTGCAATAGATTGCTTATGCAATTACATTGTAAATTAAGTGTAACTAAACGTATGACCACGTAAAATAAGAAAAGTGAGGTTGAAAATGAATAAGAAGTTGATAGTGCTTGCAGTGTCACTAGCGTGTCAAATTGGCTTGATCGGGGCAGCCAGTGCAACCACTTTGGCTGAGGCTGTTAACCAGACTGTCAGGTCAAACCCGGACATCCTGATTGATGCGAATCGCAAATTATCATTAGATCACGCGGTAAAGCAGGCTGAAGGCGGCTATTACCCAAAAATTGATTTGAATCTGGGTTATGGCAGCGAGTGGAGTAAGAATATTACAACACGTCCCAGGCCTGGGCGTGACGACACGCTAACCCGCCGCGAAGCTGGTTTGACACTTTCTCAGTTGATTTATGATGGATCAGCAACGACCAGTGAAGTTGAACGTCAACAAGCGCGCTTGAGTTCTGCATCACGCAAAGTGATGGGCACTTCCGAACAGATTGGTTTAAGAGCGGTTGAGGCTTATTTAAATGTGCTGCGCCGTTCAGAGTTACTCAAGCTGGCACAGGCCAACCTCGAAGTTCACGAAAAAACATTTACCCAAATCAAAATCCGTAGCGAAGGCGGTATCGGACGTAAGGCTGACCTGGATCAGGCACAAGCCAGGCTGTCACTGTCACAAGCCAACGTTGCAGCTGCAGAGGCAAACCTCAGGGAATCAAATATTGCATACAACCGTGTAGTTGGTGCTATGCCTGATAGCCTGGTCAGGCCAGATGTGGCTAATGCTCCTGCAAGCGTAGATGAGGCATTGAGCACTTCATTGGAAAGCAACCCTATCGTACGTTCTGCCATGGCGGACATCGAAGCTGCACAGGCGCAGAACAGAGCCGCTGAGTCTTTATTGAAACCGCGTTTGCACCTTGAGCTCGGTACAAGTTTCAATAATGACCTGGATGGTGTGAATTATAAAAACAATGACGCCTATGCCATGCTTCGTATGCGTTATAACCTGTTTAACGGTGGCTCAGATGTAGCCAAGATCTCTGAAACTACGGTTCAGGTTCAAGAGGCAACAGAAGTGTTGCATCGCACTCAGCGTCAGGTAGAGGAAAGCTTGCGACTGTCATGGAACTCTATGGTGACTGCGCAGGACCGCTTGCCAAAACTGAAAGCCACTGCCGAAGCGGCAGCGAGAACGCGTGATGGTTATGCGCAGCAATTTAACCTGGGTCAACGTACCTTGCTTGACTTGCTGGATTCTGAGAACGAGCTGTACATCGGACGTTCAAACTACCTGGATGCCCAGTATATCGACTTGTTTTCCCGTTACCGCTTAATGGCGGATATGGGTAAACTTCTTGATACACTCGGTGTTGAGCCAAGAGATGAGTCTAAAGAAGTTGCAGCAAAATAATTTTACACAGGCTACTGGTAGCAAATGGCGCCTTATACTTTAATGAGTGAGATGCTTATACTTCCAGAGTGATTTTAATGAAACCGGATTTAAAGCTCCGGTTTTTTTATGTGTATTATTCGCTTAAGCCTAAAAAATATACTCAAACAGACAATGCCACATTGCATCACATTAAGTCCTACTGCACCGTGTCTGCGTCTGATCGTAGTGGTTTTGCTATTGGGTGTGTCGTTCCTGCTGCCGGCCGTGGTCGGCGACAGTTTCAACATAACGATATCGGATAAGCAGTTCTCGGCGATTGAGCGTAAATACAAAGCGGTAGGGCGTAAGCGTGTGGCAGACTGGGTGCAGCTGGTATATTCAAGCCAGGGCAAGTCGACTGAAGATAAGCTGGTGCTGGTAAATGATTTTTTTAACCAGAATGTGCTTTGGGTCTCTGATTACGATCATTACGGCGTCGAAGATTACTGGTCAACGCCGCTGGAGACGATTGCATCAGGCGGCGGCGATTGTGAGGATTTTTCAATTGCCAAATACTTTACATTGATTGCATTAAATGTACCGATGGAGAAGTTGACCATTACCTATGTTAAGGCAGACACCGTTAACCCGGTTAACCGGTCGCATATGGTGCTGACTTATTATGAAAAACCTGCGGCGGTGCCGCTGGTATTGGATAACCTTAACCCTGAAATCAAACCGGCGTCTGAACGTAAGGATCTTGCCCCGGTATATACATTTAATGGCCAGGGCTTGTGGCTGGCTAAAGAGCGCGCATCAGGCAAAAGCCGGGCAGGCAGCCCAAGCAGTATTGCATTGTGGCGTGACATGACATCGCGTATGGGTAAGGAGTTCGAGTGAAACTTGTAAAGGATTCAAGATGACGTTACTTAAGCAGCTTTTAGCGATGATAGTCCTGCTTTTTACTATGCTGTTCATAGGCTCATTTTCACTCAGCATAGAAAATACGCGCAGCTACCTGAATAACCAATTGCGCACCATCTCGCAGGACACGGCAACATCGCTGGGCATGTCATTGTCTCCGCATATCAGCGACCAGGATTACGTCATGGTCGAACGCATGGTCAGTGCCGTTTCTGACAGCGGTTATTATCGCCAGGTGCTGGTTACCGATGTTGAGGGTAAAACCATCATCAATAAAACACAGCAGGTCAATCTGAATGATGTGCCTGAATGGTTTATTGATATGTTCAAACTGGATACGCCGCCGGGTGAGGCGCTGATCATGTCCGGCTGGCAGCAGGCGGGTATGGTCAAGGTGCTGGTAAACCCTGGGTATGCCTATATGTCGCTGTGGTCGAGTGCGACACAGACTTTCCTGTGGTTTGCAGGCATGTCGGTACTGGCTGCGATCCTGGGCGTGGTCGCCCTGCATTACATACTCAACCCTTTACGCATGGTAGAAGCGCAGGCGCGTGCAATCTGTGACCGCGAATACCCGATCCAGACCAGGCTGCCGTGGACTATTGAATTGCGCAGCGTTGTTGAGGCCATGAACCGTATGACCAACAAGGTAAGGCAGATGTTTGATGAGCAGTCTGCCTCAATTGAACGCCTGCGTTCTGAAAATTACCTGGATAGCCTGACCAACCTGGCTAACAGGCGCTATTTCGATATGCAGCTTAACCATTTGATTAAATCAGGTGAGCACGGTGCGGTGATTCTTCTTGAGCTGAAAAACTTCAAGGAGTACAACAGGACGCACGGTTTCCAGGCCGGTGATGAACTGCTGCGCAACACAGCAAGTTTCATTAATGCAATCTGCAAGGCACAGCCCAATCAGGAATATTTTGTAGCCCATTTATCCGGCGCAAGTTTTGCTATCGTGATCAGCAATGTCGATGAACAGGAAGCCGCTGACCTGGGCGACAGGATTGCGCGCTCATTGCCGCGATTCAAGGAACGTGGTCTGGTAGAGACCGATGAGGTCGGCCACGTCGGCATCGCGCTGTTCAGCAATGAAACCTATGGCGAGGTGATGTCGGCGACCGACCTTGCATTGCGTACCGCGCAGCATGAAGGGCCTAATGCAATGCATTTGGTAGTGCCATCTAAATCTGTTGCGAGCGTGGTCAATACATCAACCCATTGGGGTGAAGTGCTGCGCGAGGCCTTGCAGAACAACCGTTTGTCTTTACTGATGCAGCCCGTCAAGGATGCTGCCGCTTCAATACTACACTACGAAGCCCTGATGCGGCTTACGGATGCCAAGGGTGAGATGATTCCGGCCAAGATTTACACACAGATGGCAAATCGGCATGGCCTTGCCATGGACTTTGACAAGGTCATGGTCGCTGAGGTGCTGTCAAGGCTGGTAGCCAAACGCTATGGCGCAACACCGATTGCAGTCAATATCTTTCCATCCAGCGTTCAGAACCAGGTTTTTGTCGATTGGCTCTGCACGGAACTGGCTGCAAACCCGGAAGCTGCTTCCCGGCTGCTGATTGAAGTACCCGAGTATGGTGTACTGGAGAACATCGAAGCCCTCAGGGAATTCATTAAGAAACTGGCTGCATACGGTACACGCGTCGGTCTTGACCATTTTGGCCGCGGCTTCTCTTCATTTGGCTATCTGAGCAAGCTCAAGCTGGATTATATTAAGATTGATGGCGGCTATGTGCATGGCATCGTCGACAATAAAGATAATCAGTTCCTGATTGAATCTGTAGCACAGGTGGCGCACGGCCTTGATATCAAGGTGTACGGTGTCGCTGTAGAAGATGCGGATCAATGGAAATTACTGGTTGATTTACATCTCGATGGGGTGTTAGGGTACGGGGTAGGGCGGCCGGAAGACATTTAGAACATGACACCCGTATTAAAAAAGCTATATTTAATAAAAATAATATTTAATTCTGTACATTTATTTATGAAATTGTTGTTAACAGCAGGTTTGTTTTTTCAAGGCATGCAATGGCTATAAAAAATATGACAGCCAGCCCTTTCGCACGATACACATGGACTTCCATGGGGGTGTTGATTGCCATTGCAATTTATTTTGTGTCGCACATTCTGCTGGAAAAAAAGATTGATTACGCCAAAGGGATTCGCTATCAATCCGTTTTGCTGCTCAGTGAGTTCCGCCAGTCTTTGGATGACCAGAGGCGCATGGCGTTAACCTACGTTGCTACTGGCAACCCCGCATATAAAAAGCAGTACCAGAGCATTATGGCTATCCGCGAAGGCAAGCAGATTCGGCCTGAGCGGCATAACCAGCCTTATCTGGGCTTTGGTATCAAAGAAAGCATGTCTTCAGAGCGGCCGATAGCCCTGCTGGATTTAATCAGGCAGGAAGGATTTTCCGAGCAGGAGTATCGCAAACTCAAGGAAGCTGACTCCAGGTTCGATGAAATCAACGCTACCGAATTACGTGCGATGCAGTTGATTGAAGCCCCCGGTTCGGATATTGATGCCAGACGAGCCAGGGCAACCCAGATCCTGCAGGATGGCAAATACCAGCAAGCGATCGCCGCCATTACCCGGTCAATCAACGATGTCAGCACTACCATCACCGAGCGCAGCTTGAATGCCGCAAAATCAGCAGAAACGCTTTCTATCATTCTGAAAATACTGGCGGCTTTATTCAGTTTCGCCTTTATATTTACCTGCCGCAAAGCTTACCTGGCCCTGAAAGCCCAGCTGGGAGGCTCTGTAGACGAGATTCAGGAGCACGTGACCAGATTGAGCACCGGTAACTTTCAGCATACCTTGCCGGTTACGGATGACATGGAAAACAGCGCGCTGGGATGCCTCGCAAAGATGCAGGCCAGCCTGATTGAAAAAAGCCTGGAGCAGAAGAAATTCGAAAAGTACGAATATCTGCGCAATATTATTTTTGAACAGTTGGCCAGTGATGAGCCGCTGCCTAATATTCTTAAGGTGATCGTGCGCGGTATCGAGAAATTAAATCCGGAAATGACTTGTAGCGTGATGCTGATGGATACCGAGAGTAAATTTTTCAGCAAATGCATTGCATGCAACCTGCCCATTTTTTTCAGGACTGCGATTAGCCGGGTTGAAATCGGGGTCGGCGTCGGCTCCTGTTCTGCGGCTGTATTTACCGGTGAGCGTGTGGTTGTGGATGATATTGCCACCCATCCTTACTGGGTTACATTGAAGGATCTTGCAGCGCAGGCGCGTTTTGGCGCCTGTTGCTCGCAGCCAATCCGCTCCTCATCCGGAGAGCTGCTGGGAACGTTCGCAATCTATCATCATGAACCACGCGAGCATACCAAGTCTGACCTTAATATCCTTGAACAATCTGCGCGCCTGGCGGGCATCGCGATAGAGCGAAAATTAATCGAGCAGAACCTGCAGATTGCCGCAATTGCGTTTGAGTCTCAGGAAGGCATGCTGGTGACAGATGCCAACCGCGTCATACTGCGCGTAAACAGTGCTTTCAGCCAGATTACCGGATATTCCGAAGATGAGATCATAGGCAAACACCCGGGCATGCTGAGTTCTGGCCGCCATGACATGGATTTTTACGCAAGCATGTGGGAAAGTATCGTCAATACCGGCTCATGGGAAGGCGATGTCTGGAATCGACGCAAGAACGGCGAAGTCTACCCGGCACACCTGACTTTTACCGCAGTAAAAGGGCGCGATGGCACGATCGTTAATTACGTGGCAACCCTGGTTGACATTACTTCGCGGAAATCCGCTGAAGAAGAGATCCAGCATCTGGCTTATTACGATTCGCTCACCGGCCTGCCAAACAGGCGGCTGCTCATGGACAGGCTTAGTCAGGCGCTTGTCACCAGCTCCAGGGGTAAAGGCGGTGGTGCAATCCTGTTTCTTGACCTTGACCATTTCAAGACGCTCAATGATACGCTCGGCCATGATGTCGGTGACCTGCTATTGAAACAGGTTTCGGAAAGGCTGACCTCCTGCGTGCGGGAAGGCGATACCGTAGCCCGCATTGGCGGCGATGAATTTGTCATCATGCTGGAAGGCTTGAGCGACTCCATATTCGAGGCCGCCAGGCAGGCGGAGCTGATTTGCGAGAAGATCCTGAATGCGCTCAATCAGGCATACCAGCTAAACTCTTACGAATACCACAGCACGACCAGTATTGGCGCCACCTTGTTCAGCGGCCATGAAATAGAATCCGACGAACTGCTCAAACAGGCTGATATTGCCATGTATCAGTCCAAAACCGCCGGGCGCAATGCGATACGTTTCTTTGACCCCGTCATGCAGGAAGTCATTAATAACCGCGCACTGCTTGAGCGTGAGCTGCATAAAGCCTTTGATAATGAGCAGTTCCAGCTGCATTACCAGCTCCAGGTCAATAATCTGGGGCAAGCCCTGGGCGCAGAAGCACTGATCCGCTGGATGCACCCTGAACGCGGCATGGTGCTGCCTTTCCACTTTATTTCGCTGGCAGAAGAAATCGGCCTGATTCTGCCGATCGGTAAATGGGTGATTGAAACTGCCTGCACTCAGCTCAATGTCTGGCAGCAGAGCAAGTTCACAAAAGACATCGTATTGTCGATTAACGTCAGTGCCAAACAATTCCGTCAGGCTGACTTTGCAGAGCAGATACAGGATGCCGTGAACCGGCATGGCATTAATCCTGCGCTGCTCAAGCTGGAGCTTACCGAAAGCCTGCTGCTCGATGATGTGGAAGAGATCATCGCTACCATGACTACGCTGCGCGAAATCGGTGTGCAGTTCTCACTGGATGATTTTGGTACCGGCTATTCATCACTGATGTACCTGAAACGCCTGCCATTGAACCAGCTGAAGATCGATCAATCATTCGTGCGTGACCTGATTACGGACCCCAGCGACCAGGCGATTGTGCATACCATCATTGCGATGGCAAAGAGCCTGAGCCTGGACATTATTGCTGAAGGCGTAGAGACCGAAGAGCAGCTGCAGTTCCTGCTTAATAAGGGATGCACCTGCTACCAGGGTTATCTGTTTGGCAGGCCGCTCCCGATCCAGCAGTTTGAAGACCTGCTGAAAATGCGTGTTTATGAGGCGGAGCAGCTTGCTATCGCGCCATAATGATATTGGCTGTTATTGGCGCTCATTGTTTTTATGGGGTCAATATTCTGTATCGGGTTGAATGCGCCTAAGATGGATTCAACCCGGCAGCATCAGAGTTTCTTTTCCAGCGCATCCCACCGCGTTATTTTGCCTTCTATTTCTGAATTGATTTCATCCAGACGTGCCTGCAGTGTTTTGATCAAGTCGGCATTGCTGTAAGTTTCCGGCTTTGCCAGTTCTTCATTGATCTTGAGCTGTTCGGTTTCAAGTTTTTCAATCGCGAGCGGTAGCTCTTCCAGCTCTTTCTGTTCTTTAAAACTCAGTTTAGACGGTGCCGCTTTCGCTGCCGGTAAGTTTGCAGGCGCAGTCGATTGTTTGGCTTTGGCCTGCTGCGCATTGGCGACAGCTTTCTGGTCTTCCATGCGTTTTTGTGTGTAGCGCTGCCAATCGTCGTAGCCGCCGCCAAATTCGGTGAGCTGGCCGTTGCCTTCAAAAGCAATGACCTGCGTCACGGTATTTTCCAGGAAAGCACGGTCATGGCTGACCAGGAACAGTGTGCCGGTAAAGTCCTGCAGCAGGCTTTCCAGCAATTCCAGCGTGTCAATGTCCAGGTCATTGGTGGGTTCATCCAGCACCAGGATATTGGCAGGGCGTGCAAACAGACGCGCCAGCAGCAGGCGGTTGCGCTCGCCGCCGGAAAGTGACTTGACCGGTGAACGTGAACGCTGCGGCGGAAACAGAAAGTCTTCAAGGTAGCTGATGACATGTTTGCGCTCGTTGCCGATTTCTACAAAATCGGAACCCGGGCTGATCGTATCAGCCAGCGTGGCTTCCTCATTCAATTGTTCGCGCATCTGGTCAAAGTAAGCAACGCTCTGCTTGCTGCCGCGTTCAATATGGCCGCTGTCTGCTTCGATTTCACCGAGAATCAGTTTGAGCAGGGTGGTTTTACCTACACCGTTAGGGCCAAGTAAACCGATTTTATCGCCACGCAGAATGCGCGCGCTGAAGTTTTTAATCAATGTTTTATCGCCGTATGCCTTGCTCACGTTTTCCAGCTCGGCAATCAGTTTTCCGCTGCGCTCGCCGGCATCTACATTGAGTTTTACATTGCCCTGGCGTTCGCGGCGTGCAGCTCGCTCCAGGCGCAGTGCTTCCAGGCGGCGAACGCGGCCTTCGTTACGGGTACGGCGCGCTTTGATACCCTGGCGTATCCATACTTCTTCCTGTGCCAGGAATTTATCAAATTTTGCGGCATGGGTTTCTTCAACCGCTAACAGTTCTTCTTTTTTCACCTGGTATTGACTGAAATTGCCGGTAAAGTCTGTCAGCTTGCCGCGGTCGAGTTCGGTGATGCGCGTTGCGAGCCGATCCAGAAAGCGCCGGTCATGGGTAATAAACAACACACTGCCGTTAAAGCCCAGCAGCAAATCTTCCAGCCACTCGATGGCACTCAGGTCCAGGTGGTTGGTGGGTTCATCCAGCAGCAATACTTCAGGCTCCGCAACCAGTGCGCGGCCTAATGCTACACGCTTGCGCCAGCCGCCGGACAGCGTGCTGATAAGTGCATCGGCATTCAGGTTCAGGCGGCTTAATACGGCTTCCACGCGAGACTGTGCTGCCCAGCCATTCTGCGCATCAAGGTCGTGCTGCAAGGCTTGCATGCGGGACATCAACGCCTCGATATCCGCATCGGGCATGCCCATGTCATGGGTAATCTGGTGATAATCTACAAGCGTTTGCTGCAAGCTGCCCAGGCCTTCAGCCACGGCTTCGAATACGGTGTGGTTTGCGTCAAGTTCCGGCTCTTGCGGCACGTAGACAACACGCGCACCCGGATCGCGCCATACGGTGCCGTCATCCAGTTTTGAGGTGCCTGCAATCACTTTCAGCAGGCTGGATTTTCCTGCGCCGTTACGGCCGATCAGGCCGACGCGCTCCCCGGCATCGAGTTGAAATGCTGCATGGTCGAGCAGTGCGTGATGGCCGTATGCAAGTGAGGCGTTATCCAGGGTGATGTAAGGCATGTGCTGCTTTCAAGTGTTTTCTGTGTAGTATTTTTAAATCAAAAATTTATTAATATAGTCATTCCGGCGGAGGCCGGAATGACGGTTTTTTTGTATCAGTGTTATAAATTGAATTAATCTTTAGCTTTGTACAAAGTTCTCATTTTTTATTCGATTGAATTGCTTGAGTTCTGATTGTTTCCTGGTTTATTCTTTTCCAGCATGGCCTTGATATTAGCCATTTTAGACTTACCGAAATCTTTACTGGCTTCCGGGTCTTTATTGAACGGGTTGCCAAAGTGGCGTACGTCATCTTTGGGAATCTCTGCGATAAACCGACTGGGTTCACACATTTCCATTTCACCGGCACGTTTACGTTTTTTGCACCATGAGATATTCAGCGATTTCTGCGCACGTGTGATGCCGACATACATCAGGCGGCGTTCTTCTTCGATCTTGTCGTTATCGATACTTTCACGGTGCGGCAATATGCCTTCTTCGCAGCCGATAAGAAACACGTGACCGAACTCCAGGCCTTTGGAGGCATGCAGTGTCGATAGCTTCACTGCATCAGGCTCACCGTTCTCGCGGCCTTCCAGCATGCTCATCAGCGATACCATCTGTGTCAGCTCCAGCAGGTTCTTGCCGTTGGTTTCATTGCCATATTCGGTACTGGGTTCGCCTTTTTTCGTGAGCCAGCCGACAAAATCCAGTACGTTAGCCCATTTAACCTCGGCGGCGCGCTGTTCTTCAGAATCGTACAGGAATGCCTCGTATTGTATCGCTGCCAGCAAATCATTCAATACTTCGCCTGCCGGGTCACGTACGGCTCTATCCTGCAGCTTGTTGATGTATTGGCAGAAAGTCAGCAGGTCTTCCAGTTGCTTATTGCCGATCTCGCTTTGAAAACCGCCTTCAAATGCGGCAGCAAACAGCGATATTTTATGTGCGCTGGCATATTCACCCAGACGCTCCAGCGTGGTGTTGCCTATGCCTTTTTTCGGAGTGGTCGCAGCGCGGATGAATGCCGGATCATCATCTTCGTTCGCCACCAGGCGTAGGTAGCTGATCAAGTCCTTGATTTCCGCTTTATCAAAAAACGATTGCCCGCCCGAAACCGTGTAAGGGATTTTCTGGTTGCGTAAATGCTGCTCCAGAATGCGCGCCTGATGGTTGCCGCGGTAGAGGATGGCGTAATCTTTGTAATAGGTGCGGTTTTCAAACTTGTGCGCCTGCAGCTTCATCACCACGCTTTCTGCTTCGTGTTCTTCGCTCATTGCTGCGGTAATCTGGATCATCTCGCCGGTACCGTGCTCGCTCCACAGTTTTTTCTCGAACAGTTTCGGGTTGTTGCTGATGACCTGGTTGGCAGCGCGCAGGATGCGTACCGTAGAACGGTAATTCTGTTCCAGCTTGATGACTTTGAGCTTGCTGAAGTCGGTAGTAAGCTGGCGTAGATTTTCTACATCAGCCCCGCGCCAGCCGTAGATGGCTTGGTCGTCGTCGCCCACGGCGGTAAACTGCCCGCGTACGCCAGTGAGCATTTTCACCAGCTTGTACTGGCAGGCATTGGTATCCTGGTATTCATCAATCAGCAGGTATTGCAGTTTGCGCTGCCATTTGTTCAGCGCATCTTCATGCTGCTCGAACAACTCAACCGGCAGCTTGATCAGGTCATCGAAATCTACCGCCTGGTAGGCTTTAAGTGTCTGCTGGTAGATTTGATACACCTTTGCAGCTGCAACCGTGAGTTCTTCATCCGCCTGCGCCTTGGCCTGATCCGGGTTGATGAAAGCATTTTTCCAGCTCGATATCTGCCATTGCGTTTTGCGCAGGAGCTGTTTATCTGTCGTTGCCAGCACATCAGCCAGTATCTTGAAACTGTCAGATGAATCCAGGATAGAGAATTGCGGTTTATAGCCCAGCAGCGACGCTTCGGCACGCAGCATCTGCAAGCCTAGCGAGTGGAAGGTGGCGATCGTCAGGCCTTTGATATTGGTACCCTGCATCAGCTTGCCGACGCGCTCCTGCATCTCCAGCGCGGCTTTATTGGTAAACGTGATTGCGGCGATTTCTTTCGGGCTGTAATCAGCCTCATTGATCAGGTAACTGATTTTCTGGGTGATGACGCGGGTCTTTCCGCTGCCGGCACCGGCCAGCACCAATAACGGGCCATCAAGATATTTCACTGCCTCGCGTTGAGGCGTATTCATTGAGTTAAGCATCTTTTATTTTTCAGGCTGTGGACTTACACAAACGGGATTTAAGTTTCGTTTATTTATTGTCACTGCGAGGAGTAAAGCGACGCGGCAGTCCAGTATGACACTTAAAAGCTGGATTGCCACGGGCTGCGCCCTCGCAATGACGGTTTTGGGTTTTATCCGTGTTTATCTGCGTTCATCTGTGGCTGATTTTGACTTTCGTTTTGATCTGAAACTTCAACAGCGGCATTATTCGCCATCATTTCAGTCCGGGATTCCGGGGATTCAAGGCTGACACGGCCAATTGCGCCGCTGCGGTAATCGGTCAGAAAAGCAACCGCAGTTTTTTCCATATCCCACAGTCCGTCATGGCGTTTATAGGAGCGGCGTTTTGCAATCGCTTCCAGCAGATCAACGCCATCCATTTTTGTTACATCCAGTTTCATGGCGTCGAGTTTATAACGCGTGTTGAGCAGGGCAGGGTAGTTTTTAAGCAGGATATTGGCCAGAAATGTCGCTACATCTTCATCAATGACGGCGTTACGGCCAATCGCATGGCTGGCAGCCAACATGTAGCCATCGGAATCATAGGCGATTTTCGGCCACATCATGCCCGGGGTGTCGGTAATGCTCATGGTGTCATCAATATCAAAGCGCTGCTGGCTTTTGGTCACGGCCGGTTCATCGCCCACTTTTGCAACGCGGCGGTTGAGCAGCGCGTTCATGAGCGTAGATTTACCTACGTTCGGAATGCCCATGATCATCATGCGCAGCGGCTTCAGGTGTGAGCCGCGGTGCGGCGCGATCTTGCGGCAGATGGCGGGGATTTTTTTTGCATCGCCTGGTTTTTTGCATGAAAGTGCCACCGCTTTGGTATTGGGCTGGGCATTGAAATAATTGAGCCATGCCTGCGTAACGGCCGGGTCGGCAAGGTCTGCCTTGTTCAATATCTTGAGCTGCGGACGCTGGCGGAACAGGCGCATTTCATCAATCATCGGGTTGTGGCTGGCAGCGGGTACGCGCGCATCCAGCACCTCAATCACCATGTCGGTAAACTCCATGGTTTCTTCGGCTTTTTTGCGTGCTTGGGTCATGTGACCCGGATACCATTGAATACTCATAATTTAAAACCTTAATATAGCCGCAGATGAACGCTGATAAAACCAAACCTGAAAGTGAGGTTTGTAAAAATCTTGAGTACGGATTTTACCATTGCAAGCAGTAATATTGATTTTTTATCTGTGTGTATCTGCGTTTCGCGCTTCCACTTAGGGCTTTGACGTATGAGCCAGTATTTGGCTTCCCCAATTGACTAGGCCGCTGAAGCGGCAAGTAAAGTGTGAAATAATGCACTTCAGCGTATATATTCTACGGCTAAGCCAAATACTGGCTTAGCTAATTGGCAAAGCCAAGTGCTGGCTTACGGTTAAATCTGCGGCTAATCGTGTTTTTGATTTAAAATGCACGTATGACACTTATCCCAGAAATCAAACCCAATCAATCCATAGCGCTGCTCAAAGAGCTGCATATCCTTACGCGCGACGGCAAGCTCAATCAGGATAGCCGCCGCAAACTGAAGCAGGTTTACCACCTGGTCAATTTTATTGAGCCTCTGTTTAATGATGTATTGGCCGGTAACCCAGACCCTGTGCTGGTCGACCATGGGGCAGGGAAGTCGTACCTTGGATTTATTCTGTATGATTTGCTGCTTAAGCAATTAGACGCGGGGCAGGTCATCGGCATTGAAACACGTGCGGAGCTGGTGGAAAGATCAAGGCTGCTGGCTGCCGAGCTTGGGTTTGGCCGTATGCATTTCGAACACCTGACTGTAGAGGAATCAATCTTTTCGCCGGTGATTCCTGAGCGTGTGGATGTTGTGACCGCATTGCATGCCTGTAATACCGCCACCGATGATGCGATTCAGTTCGGCCTGAAAAAGCATGCCAAATATATGGTGCTGGTGCCATGCTGCCAGGCTGAAGTGGCAGAGGTATTGAGAAAGCGCAAAAACGAAAGCTTCGGGAAAACGCCGCTGAGTGAAATCTGGCGCCATCCTATCCATACTCGGGAGTTCGGGAGCCAGATTACCAACGTATTGCGCTGCTTGCAGCTGGAAAGTGCCGGTTATAGCCTGACGGTAACGGAATTAGTCGGGTGGGAGCACTCCATGAAAAACGAATTGATCATTGCAAAGTACACTGGCCAGCCACGCAAGAATGCGCAGGACAGGCTGGATGCGATTCTGGGTGAATTGAATCTTGGTGAGTTGCAGCATCGTTTCACTGCCTAGCTAGCTAGTCCTCAGACTATTTAATGGCCTGGATATTTAATCGACTAGGCATTGCTTGTATGTAAGTGCTTGTTTTTCCTGATAGCCTCATAAAAATGAACCCGGTTGCGCCCGGCGTTTTTTGCCTGGTACATTGCATCGTCAGCATGCCGCAGAATATCATTGATATAGTCTTTTTCATCAATAAACAGCGTTGCACCTATGCTGGCCGTACACTGGTGCTCGATGGTGATGTCTGCGCCATCTTTATCTTTTACCTTTAGGGTATAAGCCTTGGCCAGTTCCGTGCGGATTTTTTCTGTCAGCATTTCAGCTTCCAGCCTTGCGGTAGCGCTGTCTGCACTCAGCTCGGCAAGCACGATCACAAACTCATCGCCCCCCATGCGGGAAACCGTGTCTGTCTCCCGCACACAGCCCCGGAGCCGGTTTGCCGCTTCGATCAGCAGCAGGTCACCGGCTTCATGGCCGTGCGTGTCGTTAAGCGGTTTGAATTTGTCCAGATCCAGGAAAATCAGTGCGCCGTATTTACGGGTACGTTTGCTTGCAGACATCACCTGGCTTAAGCGGTCAAGCAGCAGGCGCCGATTAGGCAGTTTGGTGAGCGGGTCATACAGCGCCTGTTTGCGTATGAGTTCTTCCATCTGCTTGCGCTCGGTGATGTCGGTGTGGGTGCCGATTGCACGCAGCGGTTTGCCATGTTCATCACGGCTTACAACCAGGCCGCGGTCAAGTATCCATTTGTAGCTGCCGTCTTTGCAGAGCAGGCGCTGCTCGTTGATGTAAGCCGGTGTTTTGCCATCCAGGTGGTCATATACGCATGCCATTGTTTTGGCCAGGTCCTCAGGGTGAATGATTTTTTGCCATTCACTCAGGTTGTTACTGATATCCGCTTCGTCATAACCCAGCATCTTTTTCCATGACTTTGAAAAATAAACATGGCTGCTGGTTATGTCCCAGTCCCACAAACCGTCACCGGTGCCTTCGATAGCGAATTTCCACCTGAACTCGCTTTCCTCAAGGGCCTGTTCACGGTCGCGCAGCGCCGCCAGTAAATGGTTGAATGCTTTAATCAGGTCGCGAATCTCGCCGTGGCCTGTTTCAGGCAGCAGCACATTGTGTGTATCCAGTTTGGCTAAAATGGCCAGTTTCTTGATGGTTGAAAATATCGGTGACAGCTCCTGCCATAACAGCCACCAGATGATGGCGCCGAGTACCAGGGTGAAAATAGAGGCGCTGATCAGTATCAGTGAGCGCATTTTCTTGATAGGGGCAAAGGCTTCCGCTGTAGGAATGGATGCGACCATGACCCAGTTGGCAACCGGAATCCGCTTGGCGGAAGACAGCACCTCGACCCCGAATGCATTGACAGAAGTTCCGCTTTCTTCAAAGCCTTGCAGGTGGCGGTCTATCAGCCTGCTGGTGCCTGGCGGTAACTGGTGCTGCAGCACGCGGCGTTTGTCCGTACTGGTAATAATGGTTCTGGTTTTGCGGTCTTCGAGCAGGAAATAACCCGTGGCGCCGTAACGGCTGTTTGCGATTTTATCCAGGAAGTTTGGCTTGGTTAGGTCAATACCGCCTGCCAGGGCGCCGATCACCTGGCCTTGAGGGTCGCGGATCGGTACCGCAATACCGAACGCAAGATTTTTAATTACTCTGCCATACAGTATCTCGCTGATGGTCGGCACGCCTTTATCCAGTGCGGTGGCGATAAAGGCTCTGTCCCTGTAATTCATCCCCATGCGTTTGAACTGGCTGGGGGTGGATGCAATCACGTTGCCTTCAAAATTGATAATGGTGGCGCCTGCGTTGTAATCGCGTTTGATAATAAAGCGGTCATCCAGAAAAGCCTGTAATCGGGCCTGGTCATTGAAACCAAGCTGGCCTATTTTTTCAGCAAGGCTTTCAAGCGTGCGTTGCCGCTCTGTCAGGTCATTATTGATCTGGTTAGCCAGCAGGGCTGTCGTGGAAAGCTGCTGCTGCCCGATCTGCCTGGCGAAGTCGCTTTGCAATTTTTGGGTGGTGTAATACGAAAGTACCCATACGCCGGCAATAAAAACGGCAAGAGTGAGCGTTGTCACCCTGGTTTTAATTGAACTGATCTTGAAAAAATTGAAGGTCATTTTTAATTATTGGCATGAATATGAATCAATATTCACACCTATAACAATATGCCAATATCTAAAATGTTTCTATCATTATTTGATATGCCCAAGGCGCAGTTTTCCTGGGTTGAAACTGTGCAGGCAGAATAGGAGATGCGGCTATTTCAGGATTACCAGTATTACCTGCTGCCCGGCGATACGGAAGCAGCGGACTATAGAAACCTGTCCAGCAGTTTCCTGGAGTGCCGGTCCAGCTGCTCTATGCTGTTGATCGTGAAATTTACGCCATTCTTATCGGTGATCAGCAGCCTGTTGTTTTTTAGTCGCCATATCTGGTCTTCGGCTTTGAGTGTCAGCTGGGTGTTGCCTTTGTCGGTTTCCACATCCCAGGTGCTGGGCGTGGCGAAACTTGAAACCTGGATAATACGCAGGATCACCGGCATGAACTCGCGCTGCGCCAGCACGGCGCTGATGAGCGCTTTGATTGCTGCCGGCAGCGCGGCCAGGTCAGGGATCCATGCAAGCTCATGGCCTTCCTTGCTGATGAGGGAAATGCCTTCATCAGGCGCCGATATTGGAAATGCGCGTACCGGATTGACGTCTTCATATATCAGGCCGTCACCGGAAGTGAATTGCAGTTGTCCGGCACTATTACGTGCCAGGCTGAAATCTATAGCGGATTTAATCGTATTCATTGCTTAAGCACTTGTTTGTTTATTGGCGACAGCGTCATTGCTGACCACGTCATCCAGGTCGGTATCTACATTACGAGCCTGAGCCTGGTATAGGCGGTAGTAAGCACCTTCGCTCGCCATCAGTTCATCATGGCTGCCAACTTCAACAATCTGGCCGCGATCCATCACGACAAGGCTGTTGGCTTTATGCAGGGTAGACAGGCGGTGTGCGATCGCGATAGTGGTACGTCCATGCACCAGGTTATCCAGGGCTTTCTGGATTTCTTTTTCGGTTTCGGTATCCACCGAAGCGGTGGCTTCATCGAGTATCAGGATGCGCGGGTCAATGAGCAGCGCGCGTGCGATCGAGATGCGCTGGCGTTCGCCGCCGGAAAGGCCATGGCCGCGCTCGCCAACCAGTGAGTCATAACCATGCGGCAGGCGCAGTATGAACTCATGCGCATGTGCGGCACGGGCTGCCTCGATAATTTCTGCGCGCGTGGCATCGGGCTTGCCGTAAGCGATGTTTTCCGCAATGCTGCCAAAGAACAGGAACGGCTCCTGCAGCACGAGGCCGATGTTGCGCCTGTATTCTGATATGGGCAGGGAGCGGATATTGACGCCATCCAGGCTGATAGCCCCTGTGCTGACGTCGTAAAAACGGCACATCAGGTTCACCAGTGTGCTCTTGCCGGAGCCGCTGTGCCCTACGAGGCCAATCATTTCGCCTGGTGCTATTGTCAGGTTCAGATTCTTGATCACAGTGCGATTGCCATAACGGAAACCTGCCGAACGGATCTCAATCTTGCCGCTGACCTTATCCAGATGCACTGGATTGCTTGGCTCCGGTACGCTGGAAACATGGTCGAGAATATCGAAAATGCGTTTTGCGCCGGAAGCGGCTTTCTGTGTGACAGAAACGATGCGGCTCATTGAATCAAGGCGTGTATAGAACCGGCTGATGTAGGCCAGGAAGGCCGTCAGGATACCTACGCTGATTTCGTTTTTGGAGATCTGCCAGATGCCGAACGCCCACACCAGGAGCAGGCCGATCTCGGTGAGCAGCGTCACGCTCGGTGAAAACAATGACCATATCTTGTTGATGCGGTCATTCACGGCCAGGTTGTGCTGGTTGGCTTCGCGGAAACGTGTCGATTCGCGTGCTTCCTGCGCAAAAGCTTTTACTACGCGTATGCCTGGAATGGTATCGGCCAGCACATTGCTGACTTCAGACCATACCCGGTCGATTTTTTCGAAACCGGTGCGCAGTTTATCGCGCACGATGTGGATCATCCATGCGATAAAAGGCAACGGCAGCAAGGTGACCAGAGCCAGTTCCGGGTTAATGGAAACCAGGATCGCCGCTGTCATGATGATCATGAGTACATCGGTTGCAAAGTCCAGCAGGTGCAATGACAGGAAAACGCAGATGCGGTCAGATTCAGAGCCGATACGCGCCATGAGGTCGCCGGTGCGCTTGCCGCCGAAGTACTCAAGCGAGAGTTTGAGCAAATGGTCATAGGTGATCGTGCGCAGGTCGGCACCGATACGCTCGCTGACCAGCGCCAGAATATAGGTTTTTGACCAGCCCAGCCCCCACGCCAGAAGTGCGGAACCCAGCAGCCCACCCAGCAGTAACGTCACCAGCCCGGTATCTATCGGAACGCCATTCTGGTAAGGGATTAGCACTTTATCCATCAGCGGAATGGTTAAGTAAGGCGGCACCAGTGTCGCCGCTGTAGAGGCCAGCATTAACAGGAAACCTGCCAGCAGCTGCCACTGGTATGGTTTTGCAAAGCGCCATAAACGGAATAATGTCCACGTAGAGGGCGGGGTGTCGGTTTCGCTGCTGCATTGCGGGCATTCATCCTGCTCTGCCGTTAGCGGATACCTGCATTTAGGGCAAGGCTCGGTGGCTTCCATAGGCACAGGTTTGCCGCTGACATAGCTGGCGCATTGCTGCTCAAACTGTTTGATAAAGCGTGTAGATGAAGTATCGCTGGTCAGCGTATAGCGCCAGTGATCCAGCCGTGATTCCCCATCAAACAGCTCAAGGCTGTAGATGCCGGCATGGTCATGCTGGCGCAGTTTTAACCCGCTGCGATAAATATATTCACGCAGCAGTGTATTGCGCCCACCTGAAATAGTTCCGTCAGAGCCAAAATATACTAATCGCCGGTTGGTAATTAGCAATAAATGTTCTGTAAAATGTAGCTGTTCGTCAAGATTAATCTCTAGCCAGGCCTGTGGTTCCTCGGCATCATCAAGATGCGCTTGAACTGTTGATTGCCAGACATTGGATTGCCAGACATTCGGCAGCTTGCTGGATGGGTTGGGGGGTAATATTTTGCTGTTCACAGTCGCCGAGTTTACTACATTCAGCATGCCTTACAAAATAGATAAAAAAATTGCTGCCTGTAAGTATGGTGTAAGTTTGATGAAGTAAGCTGGCAAACTTTATTTTGTTTTTTTTCATCTGGAAAGATTGATGAAGTTCTTAAAGATTTTAGCACTACGCGGACCGAATATCTGGACCTATCGCCCTGTGCTGGAGGTATGGCTTGATATTGGTCCTTTGGAAGATTCACCTTCAAATCTGATCCCCGGCTTTTACGAACGGCTTACGGCATGGCTGCCAACGCTGGCAGAGCACCGCTGCGGCATCGGTGAACCCGGCGGGTTCCTGCTGCGTTTGCGTGAAGGTACCTGGCCAGGCCATATCCTCGAACATGTGACACTGGAGCTGCAGACACTGGCGGGCATGCAGGGCGGCTTCGGCAAAGCGCGCAGCACCCCTGTGCGCGGTGTTTACAAGGTTGCCGTACGTTCGCGCAACGAAAAGGTCAGCATTGCTGCGCTGCACGCAGGCCGTGATCTGGTGATGGCAGCAATTGAAGACAAATCATTTGATGTGAAGGCTGCCATCAGTCATCTGCGTGAACTGGTTGATTCACATTGTTTAGGGCCAAGTACAGCCTGTATTGTGGATGCAGCTACCGAGCGCAGGATTCCGTCTATCCGTTTGACGGACGGCAACCTAGTGCAGCTTGGCTACGGCGCGCGCCAGCATCGGGTTTGGACAGCAGAGACCGGTCGTACCGGCGCGATTGCCGAGGGCATATCGCGTAACAAGGATTTAACCAAGCAGCTGCTTACCAGCTGCGGTGTTCCCGTGCCTGAAGGGCGGATTGTGGAAAGTGCGGAAGATGCCTGGGAGGCTGCTGAGGATATCGGTGTGCCGGTGGTAGTCAAGCCTACGGATGCCAATCATGGGCGCGGCGTCTCCACTGAACTGATGACACGTGCCGAGGTGGAAGCGGCTTATCACCTGGCAGATGCCGAAGGCAGCGAGGTGCTGGTTGAGCGCTTTGTGCGCGGCAATGAGCATCGCTTACTGGTGGTCGGCGGCAAGCTGGCCGCAGCAACGCGCGGAGAGACGATTTCTGTAGTGGGCGACGGCATTGCCACGATCCGTGAACTGATTGACCGGCAGGTCAATTCTGACCCGAGGCGCGGTGAAGAAGAGGAATTTCCACTGGATGTGCTGCTCGTTGATAAAAACCCGGCAGTCAAATTCGAGATCGAACGGCAGGGCTATAGTGCCGATGCTGTATTGGCAAAAGATGTTTCAATCATTGTTCAGCGCAACGGCAATGTGGCGTTTGACGTCACCGACAAGGTTCACCCGGAAGTCGCTGCTGCCGTTTCACTTGCAGCACGTGTCGTCGGGCTTGATATTGCAGGCGTTGACCTGGTGGCTGAAGATATTTCCAAACCGCTGGACGTGCAGGGCGCCGCGATTGTTGAAGTAAACGCCGGGCCAGGTCTGCTGATGCACCTGAAACCGGCAGAAGGCCAGCCGCGCCCGGTAGGCAAGGCAATTGTCGATAGCCTGTTTGAAGAACATGAAAGCGGACGCATTCCCTTAGTCGGTATCGCCGGTAGCAGCGGTAAAACACGGGTTGCTAAAATCCTGGCGAAATTTATCCAGTTAAGCGGCAGTCATGTCGGGCTGGCTTGCAGTGATGGCCTGTTCTCAGGCCAGCGCCAGATTGAGAAGGGGAATTGCGCCACCTGGACCGCGGCACAGAAGCTGTTGATGAACCCTAAAGTCGAAGCCGCAGTGGTAGAAAACGGCTTTTCGACCATCCTGGCAGAAGGCCTCGGCTACGATCGTTGTCAGGTAGGCATTATCACCAATATCGAGCCTGAAAAGCATTTTGGCGAGTTTTACATCGAAACGCCTGAACAGGTCTACAACGTGTTGCGTACGCAAGTTGATGTGGTGCTGGGCGACGGAGCGGCCGTGCTGAATGCCGCTGACCCGCTGGCGGCGCAGATGGCGGAGCTGTGCGACGGTGAAGTGATATTTTTCGCTAAAAACTCTGAATTACCCATTATCAAGAATCACCTGAAACAAGGTGGGCGTGCCGTGCTGCAAAAAGGCAGCGGCCTGGTGCTGACGTCGTCTTTATGCAAAATCCTGTTAACGAACCCGGCCGCAAAACCGGTTGCCGCAGACAACGTAGAGCCATTGCTTGCAGCGGTTGCTGCGGCGTGGGCGCTGGGTATTTCCCCTGACCTGATCAGTGCCGGGGTGAAAACATTCACGCTGGAGCAGGCCGACGCATAAGAATGCCGGCATTTAATCTATTGTTTGCTTTGATGAATACGCGCTAGAACTTAAATACAAGGAAAATTGTTGAATGGAAGTATCACGCATACGTGCGCTACGTGGCCCTAATCTGTGGAGTCGCCACACCTCGATTGAAGCTGTGGTGTCATGCACCGATCAAGAGTGCAAAATTGATAGCATTGATGGTTTTGAGGCAAGATTGCGAGAGCGCTTTCCTGAAATCGGGCTGCTGCAATTGATGGGGCATTCCGGCTCCGTGGCAATGGCGCATGTGCTTCAGGTGGCGTCGCTTGCGTTGCAGGCACAGTCCGGCTGCCCGGTTACGTTCAGCCGCACCGCTACCACACCGGACTCCAATGTGTTTCAGGTGGTGATCGAGTATAGCGAAGAGGCTGTTGGCCGCCGGGCATTGGAACTGGCGGAGCAATTGTGCCAGGCTGCCGTAGAAGACCAGCCTTTTGACCTTGCCGCCGCCATAGCGGAGCTTAAAGATCTGGATGAAGACGTGCGCCTGGGGCCCAGTACCGGTGCGATTGTGGAAGCGGCCGTTGCAAGAGGTATTCCATACCGTCGATTAACCGAAGGCAGTTTGGTTCAGTTTGGCTGGGGTAGTCGCCAGCGTCGGATCCAGGCCGCAGAAACTGACCGCAGCAGTGCGATTGCAGAGGCGATTGCCCAGGACAAGGAACTGACTAAGAAATTGCTGGATGCTGCCGGGGTGCCGGTGCCTGCGGGACGTGAAGTCACCGACGTTGAAGATGCCTGGCTTGCCATGGCTGAAATCGCCGGCCCGGTAGTCGTCAAGCCTAAAGACGGTAACCAGGGCAAGGGTGTTACTGTCAATATCAGCACCCGTGAGCAGCTCAATGCAGCTTATGCTGCTGCCAGTGCAATCAGCGAAGAAGTGCTGGTTGAGAAATATATTCCGGGCAGCGATTTTCGTTTACTGGTTGTCGGCAACCAATTGGTTGCCGCTGCCAGGCGTGAGCCACCGCTGGTGATCGGCGATGGCAGCAGTACGGTGCAGGCTTTGGTAGGCCTCGTTAACAGCGACCCGCGTCGCGGCTCCGGGCATGCAACATCGCTGACCAAGATCCGTATTGATGACATTGCCATCTCATGCCTCTCCGCACAGAGTCTGACGCTGGATTCAGTGCCTAGTAAAGGGGCGCGTGTCATATTGCGTAATAACGCCAATTTAAGTACCGGCGGCACGGCTACGGATGTTACCGATGATGTGCATCCTGACCTGGCTGCCAGTGCAGTTGCGGCAGCGCAAATGGTGGGGCTTGATATCTGCGGCATAGATGCGGTGTGTGACAGTGTCATCTATCCGCTGGAAGAGCAGGGTGGCGGCATAGTTGAGGCGAATGCCGCACCGGGTTTGCGTATGCATCTGCAACCTTCTTTCGGTAAAGGCAGGCCTGTAGGCGAGGCGATTGTTTCATCCATGTTCGCAGCTGGAGATAACGGCCGCATTCCGCTGGTGACGGTTGCCGGTACCAACGGCAAAACGACTACCGTACGCCTCACTGCGCATATCCTGGGTTGCCAGGGCTTGCGGGTAGGTATGACCAACTCGGATGGCGTTTATATTGAGGGTAAGCGTATCGATACCGGTGATTGCAGCGGCCCCAAGAGTGCGCGTAATGTGCTGATGCATCCCGATGTGGATGCAGCGGTATTGGAAACCGCCCGTGGCGGTGTGCTGCGTGAAGGCCTGGCATTCGATCGCTGCAATGTTGCAGTCGTGACCAATATCGGCGTTGGAGATCACCTGGGCTTGAGCTTTATTACCACGGTAGAAGACCTGGCTGTGGTAAAGCGTGTGGTCGTGCAGAATGTGGCACCTGATGGCATGGCCGTATTGAATGCGGCCGACCCGATGACCGTGGCGATGGCTGCAGCTTGCCCGGGAGCGGTAACATTCTTCGCTTATGACCGCGAGCATCCGGTCATGGCAACGCATCGGGCGCAGGGGCACCGTGTCGTATATGTGGAAAATAATCAGATTGTAGCGGCTCAGAACCAGGATGAGCAGCGTTTTGAGCTGGCATCCATCCCCATTACCAGAAATGGTGTCATTGGTTTTCAGGTTGAAAATGCCATGGCAGCCATTGCCGCAGCCTGGGCTTTGAATGTTGACTGGAAAACCATACAAACCGGTGTCAGCACCTTTGTTAACGATGCCGAGACCGCACCTGGCAGGTTTAACGTATTCGAGTATCGCGGCGCCAATGTGATTGCCGATTATGGCCACAACCCGGATGCGATCCTTGCTTTGGTGTCGGCGGTAGAGAATATCCCGGCAAAAAAACGCATGGTCGTAATCAGCGGTGCCGGTGACAGGCGTGATGTGGACATCATGCGTCAGTCGGAAATTGTCGGTGATGCCTTTGATGAAGTAATTCTGTACCAGGATCAATGCCAGCGTGGCCGCGCTGACGGCGAAGTATTGCAGCTTCTGCAAAAAGGCCTGTTAAACGCCAAACGCGCCACGAAAATTGACGAGATTCACGGCGAGTTCCTGGCCATTGATACTGCGCTGGCACGTCTGGCTGAAGGCGATTTATGCCTGATACTGATCGACCAGGTGGATGAAGCGCTGGCACATATCGCGCAGCGCGTTAAAGAAGGATGAATCCACTGACTGCATAATTCTCAATATGTGATTCAAATAGTGGGTCAGGCTTGATTAAGTATTTAATAAACACCCGTAAAGCCTTATAATACGGGCATCGGGAGATTAGCTCAGTTGGTAGAGCAGCGGACTCTTAATCCGTTTGTCGCGAGTTCGAGCCTCGCATCTCCTACCAGTAATATTAAAGGCCTGTGCATCAGCACAGGCCTTTTTCATGTACGCCTGCTCATTATTTTGAGAGCATTCAAATATTCTGGCTGGACATATCGCTGCATGCCCGTGGTTCTAAGCTGTCCCTGTAGCAGGTAACGCCGATTTTTTACCGGATAACAAGTGGTTGACGGATTCAATCACATCATCGACTTTAATATCCGACATATTTTCTTTTTTGATCACAATGTTGTCAGGCCGCTCGGGGTAGGGGCCGGTTCTGACTGCGCTGGTCGGGCCGAATAGCGCGATAATTGGGGTATTGGTTGCTGAAGCGATGTGCAGTACCCCGCAGTCGTGCGAGATGAATAAATCACAGCTGCCAATATGCTTGAGCAGATCCTGTACGGTTGTTTTGCCGGTAAGGTTGATGGCTCCCGGTATTTTCTTCACGAATCGTTCCGCCAGGAATGACTCGCTTTTGCTGCCGGTCAGGGTAATGGTCAAGCTCGGGTAATGTTCAAGCAGTTTCTGGCCCAGGCTAATGTAGTTTTCGGTATTCCAGACCTTTTCTTCTTCTGCCCGATTGGTGTACCAGAATTTCCAGCCGTGCAGGTTGGCCCTGGCACTGCCGAGGTGGATATTGATGATAGGCTTTTTCTCATAAAACGATTTTTCGATAATGAAGTTCCTGGCCGGGCTGCCGAGGGAGTATTGCCTATCGGTAGGGTCGATTGTTGTGTTCAGGAGCTTTGCGACATGATCGAGCAGTTGGTCAGCATGGTGGTAATCGTTTGTAATGCGCGGCAAAGCGTGGGTTTTAGTGTTGACAGACCTGTATTTTTTGATCGTATTCGGGTGCAGCGGTACGACATGGTCAAAATTTACTGCCAACTTATCAAAGGCGGATGCGCTTTTAATGATATGCAGACGGTTGATATAAGGGTTAGCGCTGAAAACTTCTGCGCTTAATTTGGTTAATGCGACAACTTCGATCATGCTGTCCGGCAGCGTTTTTCGGAGCAGTTTTATCGCAGGCGTCATGAAAACGTTATTTCCTGTGCTGCTGGAGGTTAAAACAAGGATGCTTTGGCGGTTTTTAATCATATTAATACAGGTCTGAAGTTAGTCATTAAATTGCATATTCAATATTCAATTCACTCAGCCGAACTTTAAACTATAAACAACGATTACGGTGTACGGGGCATGCTAAATTTTCTGTAAATAATCATTTGGCAATATAAAACATTCAGGGTGCTTGATGCGTGAATTTTAATTTTGAATGTGCGGGTTAAGTATTGTAAATATTAATATTATTAATAATCAATTATATAATGTTGTAAGTTAAACTTATTTATTAATATCATTACCTGGTTTTCAGGTGTGGCGACACTGGCTGGCCGGGGTTGCCTGCTTTGGGGCTATGGTCGCTGCCGGTTGCAATAGCTGCTTGTATTTGAACTTGATGCGATTGAAGGTAGTGATCGTATTGCAACCATTGCGGTCAAACCGTGTGTTGTACGTAAAATCGGCATGGTAGATTCAATCACAAGATATAGACTTTGTATGCGGCTGGATGTATATAATAGCTATATGACATTTTCAGAGGCCACATTATGCAAACGCATTATGTTTTTATTGATTACGATAATACGCATGTAGGGAACTCTATCCTTATCAGTAAAAGCTCACAGAAATTGATCATCAAGATTTATCTGGGAGCGCACCATAACGTGATTCCCCTTGCTTTGGCCTGTGCGTTGCAACCCTTGGGCACAGATGCCGAATATATTCAGTTTGATAACGGGCGGCGCAATACGATTGATTTCAATATTGCTTTTCAGCTGGGTGAGCTGGCAATTCAGCATCCGGATGAGCAGTTTTCGATATTAAGTAACGATCCGGGCTTTGACAAGATTGTCACGAACCTGAAAGAAAAAGGCATCAGCTGCGCCAGGTTTTCCGATATGACGAGTTTTTCAAAACACCTTACTGAACCTGCGGCCACTGGCAGGGAAAAATCCCGGGCAGATAAAGTCATTGATATTAAAGATACGCAGAAGTGGTAATGCCGTTTGATTGACAGGCTGTTTTATCGGCAAACTGGTTTATAAGCAAATTGGGTTTTTATAAGTAAGCAGGTTTAAAGCCCGGCTGAATTTAAAGCTATGCTGATTCAAAATCAGGCGGCATTTTATAAGCTGTTTTTCTTCTGTTCGCCCAGAGTTTCCAGAAACTCAGCTATATCCCATTCGCAGCCACCGCAGCCCGAGAGTGCACCTGTCCACCTTGAAATAGCCTCGATATCCATTCCCTGCTCAAACAGGGCTTGAATGTTGCTTTTCCTGGTGCCGCTGCACTGGCACATCACTTCATCTTCCGGGGCGGTGTTCATCATATCCATGGCCGTACGTTTGCAGATAGCGCTTATTGTAACATCTTGTTTTTGGTACGTAGGCGGTGCTGATAACTGCTTAAAACAGACTATCTCGGTTTACAATGAGGTTTAGCGCACCATCCGACTTCCAAGCACAACATTTAAAATTAGCCGGAATCACTATGTCACAACAGCAATTACCCCCAGATAAAGCAGATGGCGTTATATATGCGCCTTGGGAGCGCACTTTTCAGCGTGTTTTAACGCCGTTTGAAGAATTCATTCATCGCCAGACAACTAGCGGTTTGCTGTTAATGAGCAGCGCCATAATTGCGCTGTTTTTAGCCAATAGCTTTTTAGCCGAGGCATACCAGCATATTATCCATATGCCGATGAGTATCAGCGTAGGTAACTGGGCAATCAGCATGAGCCTGCACCATTGGGTCAATGATGGCTTGATGGCACTGTTTTTCTTTGTGGTCGGCCTGGAATTGAAGCGCGAAATCATGGTGGGCGAGCTGTCAGATATACGCCAGGCTGCGCTGCCTATCATTGCGGCTATTGGCGGCATGGCATTTCCAGCGCTGATTTACCTGGCATTTAACCCTGATGGCGATGCCGCCCGCGGCTGGGGGGTGCCGATGGCGACTGATATTGCCTTCGCAGTAGGTGCGCTGGTATTGCTAGCGGGTAGGGTGCCTAAAGCCCTGATCACGTTTCTGGTGGCGCTTGCAATCGCAGATGACCTAGGTGCGGTTCTCGTGATTGCATTGTTCTATACGCAGGATCTGGCCATTCACTGGCTGGCTGCTTCTGCCGGGCTGTTTGCTTTGCTTCTCACATTCAACTTTGCCGGCATCCGGAAAGTCATGCCGTACTTCCTGGTGGCGGTTTTGTTATGGTACGCCTTGCTGCAGTCAGGCGTGCATGCCACGCTAGCCGGTGTGCTAGGGGCGTTTACGGTACCGGCCAGATCCAAATATGACCCTGGTTTATTCATAGAGCGCATCAAAACGCAGATTACGTTATTTATGCATAGCCGCCACCAGCATGATTCGCTGATGACCAATGAGAAACTCCACTCCATCGTAGATCAGCTGGAAGACGATGTGCGCGGTGTGCAAACGCCGCTGCAGCGTCTGGAGCATATCTGGCACCTGCCGGTTGCGTTTATCGTGATTCCGGTGTTCGCCCTGTTTAACGCGGGTATTCCCCTGCAGTTAAATTCTCCGGGGGAGACTTTTACGCATCCGGTCATGCTAGGCGTCATGTCCGGCTTGTTATTCGGTAAATTCATAGGTATTACCGGCGCCTGCTGGCTGGCGCTGCGGCTGGGTTTAGCCCAGCTGCCGAGCGGCACGCGGTTCAGCCAGATAGCCGCGGTATCGGTGCTAGGGGGCATTGGATTTACCATGTCGATCTTTATTGCTGAATTAGGGTTTTCCGATCAGCCTGAATACCTGCTGATGGCGAAAACAGGGGTGCTGGCGGCATCGCTGCTATCAGGCCTGATCGGCTTTGTGTGGCTGTGGTGGCTGGGCCGAAGCAGGGGTTAAGTTGAGAGCCTGATTAATGTTATGCGTTACTGGCCAGGCTGGTGCTTCAGGCTACCTGTGCAAAGACCACGCAGCCTCTGAGTTAGCGCATGCGGCTAGTCGGCTCGCCCAGAGGCGCATGTACATCACGGAAGACGTTGCCGAAGAACTGGCGCTCTACAGCATGCATAAAATTGCACGCAGATTTTTTTATGTATAAAGATTCTACTATTGCCAGATTCCTAGCGGTGCCAGTCAGTTAGCGCGCCTATCCCCACGCAGCCCACAAAGTTATCCACAAAAACTGTGGAGACATGGATGAAACCGCCAATACACCACACAAAACCGGCATGCTGCGGCCAAGTGCATGATCGCTTTATGAAATTTAACATCGTTCATGGCCGCCTGGCGCCATTTACTCCCGTTTGTTCCTGAATCCAGGCCGTGCAGGCAAGGTTCACAGAGGCACCGTTAACGATTGAATGTTTTTGATGATGTTCTGCGCACCTATTTTTTGGGTGATGCCTGAACGTGTCATCTTTTCCATGATGTTGGCGCGCACTTCACACAGTACCAGCCGGGTATGGTTGCGTTCGCAGTTTTTCACCAATTCTTCAAAAGCCTGCAAGCCTGATGCGTCAATCACCGGTACGTTCTGCATGCGCAGCACCAGCATATCGGCATGGGTATGGGCATGTTCCAACGCACTCATCAGGCGCTCGGTCACGCCAAAAAAGAACGGGCCTTCCATGCCGTAAACCGCGACATTCTCGGGCAGTATGAAGTGGGCGTTACCGGTTTCGGCTACCAGGTCTTCTACGGTCTGGTGGCGGATGCTTGCGGCCTCGCTCATGCGTTTCATGAACAATAGCGCTGCCAGCATCACACCGATATTGACCGCGGCAACAAGGTCGGTGAATATCGTGAGCAAAAAGGTAATCAGCAGCACCGCAACATCGGCCCGCGGTGCCGTGCGCACCATGTGCCAGAAGCGGTGCATTTCACTCATGTTGTAAGCTACGACAAACAATATGGCAGATAAGGCGCACAGCGGTATGTGTGCGGCTAACGGTGCAAAAACAATCACGATGACAATCAGCGTTAACGTGTGAATCAAGCCCGCCAGCGGGCCGGATGCGCCGTTGCGGATATTGGTTGCCGTGCGTGCAATCGCACCGGTAGAAGCAAAACCGCCGAATAACGGAGAGCAGATGTTGGCGAGCCCCTGGCCAACCAGCTCCTGATTGGAGTCGTGCTTGGTGCCGGTCATGCTGTCGGCAACCACGGCGGACAGCAGTGATTCAATCGCGCCCAGCAATGCGATAGTAAATGCGGGCACGATCAGCTGCAGCACCTGTGAGAAACCGATCGGCAAAAAGTGGAAACTGGGCAAGCTCTGTGGAATGCCGCCAAACGCAGAACCTATCGTAGCGACGCCTTCAAATTTGAAAGTCGCCTGTAACAGCGTTGCTGCCACCATCGCGATCAATGGGGACGGAATGCGTTTAAAAACCTTCGGTGAGTAAATGACCAGCAGCAGGGTGAATACGGCCAGCAGTGCCGTTTCCGGATGCAGGCCGGGCAATGCTACGGCTAAATCCCAGATTTTTTCATGAAAATGCGCTGCGCCCGGCACAGGCTTCAGGCCTAGAAAATCTTTCCACTGGCCAACCCAGATAATGACTGCGATGCCGCTGGTAAAGCCTACGATCACCGGGGCAGGGATGTATTTAATCACAGCACCGAAGCGCACCAGCCCCATCACCAGCAGCATGACGCCAGCCATCAAGGTGGCCATTTGCAGGCCGGCGATCCCGTATTGGGCTGTGATACCAGACAGGATGACAATGAATGCGCCGGTCGGACCTGATATCTGCACGCGGCTGCCGCCCATTAGCGAACTGATGCCGCCCGCAACGATGGCCGTGTAGATGCCTTGCTCGGGTTTTGCGCCGCTTGCGATAGCAAAAGCCATGGCGAGCGGTAGCGCAACAATACCAACGATGATGCCAGCCAGCAGGTTGTTCGCCCAATGCGATTTCTTGAATAAACCGGCGCGTCTGGCTTCCTGCAGGGCAATCATCTTATAACCCGGGTACTTGTTTTTGAATATTAATAGTAGCACCCTGGGCTGATGACCTCAATCAGCTTGTGGGTTATGCCTATACTTTTATCGGTGTCAGCTACGATAGAGTAAAGCGGATGGCTATGGCATGATAAAATTCATGGCTATGAACGAAAGTAAACCGCTACAGTTAATCCCCGCAAATTTTGATACGGCATTACAGGCATGCATGCTGGCAGACCGTCATGCGCTGCGTCGCAAGATGCATGACGTCAAGACCCTGCAAAAGTCAGGCGATGAAAAGTCATTGGCCAAGGCGCAGCGCCTGATCAATGAGCTTGTGCAGAAACTGCATGCTTCGCAGAAAAAATATGAACAGCGTTTAAGCAGCCTGCCGCGTCCGGAATATCCCCTGGAACTGCCGGTCAGCAGCAGGAAAGATGAAATTTCTGCCGCCATCATTAAACACCAGGTGGTGATCGTCTGCGGTGAAACCGGCTCCGGTAAAACAACGCAATTGCCCAAAATATGCCTGGAATTAGGCCGCGGCGTTTCAGGCCTGATCGGCCACACGCAGCCGCGCCGCATCGCTGCACGTTCGGTCGCCAGCCGTATCGCACAGGAGCTTAAAAGCCCGCTGGGTGAGGTGGTTGGCTACAAAGTACGTTTTAACGACAAGCTGTCAGAATCCAGCTACGTCAAGCTCATGACCGACGGTATCCTGCTTGCGGAAACCCAGGGCGATAAATTCCTCAACGCCTATGACACGATTATTATCGACGAGGCGCATGAGCGCAGCCTCAACATCGACTTCCTGCTCGGGTACCTGAAGCAGCTGCTGCCGAAACGCCCTGATTTAAAAATCATTGTTACTTCCGCCACGATTGATGCAGACCGTTTCTCCAAACACTTTAACGATGCCCCGGTGATAGAAGTCTCCGGCCGTACCTACCCGGTTGAAATCCGTTACCGTCCGCTGGGCGCTGCAGGTTTTCGCGCCAGGGAAATTGCCGAAGCGGAAAATGCACAATTCGACCTGGATGATGATAGCGATCTGTCGGCCGGAAACCTGCTCGGAATCCCGCGCAAAGCAAAAACAGAAGCACGCTGGCTGGAAGAAGATGACGAAGAAGAAGCTATTGAGGAAGCGATTCTCGATGCCGCAGATGATTTGCTGCGTCAGGGCGATGGCGACATCCTGGTATTCCTGCCGGGAGAACGCGAAATTCGCGATGTGGCTGACCACCTGCGCAAATACCAGGGGCGTTCAGCCAAGCTTAAGCACATAGAAGTACTGCCGCTGTTTGCACGCCTGAGCATTGAAGACCAGCAGAAGATTTTTAAAAGCCACAGTAGCCGGCGCATTGTGCTGGCTACCAATGTGGCAGAAACCTCATTGACAGTGCCGGGCATTAAATATGTGATTGATGCCGGATTGGCGCGGGTTAATCGTTATAGCCCGCGCGCCAAGGTCGAACAGTTGCAGATCGAGAAAATCAGCCAGGCAGCCGCCAGGCAAAGGGCAGGGCGCTGCGGGCGGGTTTCAAGTGGCATCTGCGTGCGCCTGTACTCAGAGCAGGATTTTAACGGTCGTCCGGAATTTACCGAACCGGAGATTCTGCGCAGCTCGCTGGCTGCCGTCATTTTACGTATGGCGGCGTTACGCCTGGGCGATGTCGCGGAGTTTCCGTTCATTGAAGCGCCAAGCTCCAGGCTGATTGCCGATGGCTATTTGTTATTGCAGGAGCTGGGCGCTGTGGATACGCAACGCCAGATTACCGAAACCGGATTGCAGCTGGCCAGGCTGCCGCTGGATCCGCGGGTCGGGCGCATGATCCTGGCCGCTAAACGTGAGCATTGTTTGAAGGAAATCCTGATTATCGCCAGCGTGCTGAGTATTCAGGATCCGCGTGAACGGCCGATGGATAAACGCGAGGCGGCAGATAACGCCCATGCCAAGTTTGCCGGCGAAGGTTCCGATTTCATGAGTTATCTCAAGCTGTGGGACTTTTTTGACAACGCACTGAAAACGAAAAAATCCAATAAGGATCTGCTCAACCAATGCCACAGCAATTTCCTGTCATTTCTGCGCCTGAAAGAATGGCGTGAGCTACATGGCCAACTGCTGGAAATTGTAGAAGAAATAGAGCTGGTTTCACCTTCTCCATTCAAGGGGGAGGGCAAGGGTGGGGGTAAGGGTACCTCAATCAGTTCAATACTGGAAAATGCGAAAGAGGCAACTTTTGAGCAGATTCATAAAGCGCTGCTTGCCGGCCTGCTTGGCAACATTGGCTTTAAAGACGGTGAAAGCGAGTCTTACGCTGGTGCGCGCGGCATCCGCTTTCATATCGCCCCCGGCTCTGCACTTAAAAAGCAGCGGCCGAAATGGGTGATTGCGGCAGAGCTGGTGGACACCAGTAAACTGTATGCACGCTGTGTAGCTAAAATCGAGCCGGACTGGATAGAACCGCTTGCCCGGGGCTTGACCGAAAGCCATTACTCAGACCCGCGCTGGGACAGGAAGATGGGCATGGTGAACGCGTGGGAACGTGTGAGCCTGTATGGCCTGACGATTATTCCTAAACGGCGTGTGCATTATGGCCCGATTGACGCTAAGGAATCGCGCGAGATTTTTATCCGTGAAGCACTGGCCAATGGCGAGTTCGATACGCGTGCGGCTTTCTTTACCGCAAATGAACGCCTGATCGCCGAAGTGGAAGAGCTTGAGCACAAGGCACGCCGGCAGGATGTGCTGGTAGATGAACATCAGTTATTTACATTTTATGACGCCAGGATTCCTGCCGACATCTATAACGCCGCCAGTTTTGAAAAATGGCGTGCTGAAGCTGAAAAACTGAATCCTAAATTGCTTTACCTGACGCGTGACGACCTGATGCGTCATGGCGCAGATGCGATTACCGCCGTGCAGTTTCCTGAAACGCTCATTATTTATCCCTCCCCCTCGCAGGGGGAGGGCAAGGGTGGGGGTGACGTGCATAGTCACCCCCATCCCGACCTTCCCCCTGAAGTGGGGAAGGGGGCGGTTGTGTTGCAGCTTAAATACCGCTTTGAACCCGGCCATGTGCTGGATGGCGTGACGGCAACTATCCCCCTGGCATTGCTGAATCAGCTTAACCCGGTACAGACCGAGTGGCTGGTGCCGGGTATGCTGCGTGAGAAGCTGACGTATCTCATTAAGGCTCTGCCCAAGACTTTTCGCCGCGTTTGTGTGCCGGTACCGGAATTTGTCACGGGGTTTCTGGAGCATGCGGAACAAAACCTGTTGTCATCATTCCCGCGCAGCGGGAGTGACGTGAATGGAACTTTGCCTTTGCTAGACACACTGGCTGCTTATATCCAGCATAAAACCACGCTCAAAATCAGCAAGGAAGACTGGAGTTTAAGCGACGTACCAGCCCACCATCTAATGAACTTCAGCGTGGTGGATGACGCCGGGCGCGAGCTGGCCATGGGACGCGACTGGAATGCGCTGAAAAAACAGCTGGGTTCCGCTGCGCAGCTTACCTTCCGGAATACTTCTCCCGATATTGAAAAGACCGGCCTCAAGCAATGGGATTTCGGTGACCTGCCGCAGACCCTGAGTTTTGAGCGGGACGGTTTGAAGGTGACGGGCTACCCGGCGCTGGAGGACGATATAGATACGGTATCAGTGAAGCTGTTTGATACCGCCAGTGAAGCGGAGCAGAGCCATCGTAAAGGTGTGTGCCGCCTGATGCGTTTTGAGCTGAAGGAACAGATGAAGCAGCTGGAAAAAAGCCTGCCTAATTTTAATCAATATGCCTTGGCGCTGCGTAATGTCGTCGCGCCTGATGACCTGCGTGAAGACATGGTCATGGCGATTGCCGATCGCGCTTTTATCGGTGAAGACGAGCTGCCGCGCAGCAATGCCGACTTTATGAAACTGAAGCAGCGCGCCAGGACGCGCCTGCCGGCAGTGAGTGAGGCCGTGGCAAGGCAGGCGCAGGCGATTGCCACCGAGTACCAGCTGCTGATGCAGAAGCAAGGGCAGATGGCGGCTAGCGTTAATCGGCTGAAACGCGACCTCAATCAGCAAGTCGGCCTGCTGGTATACAAAGGCTGCTTTAGCCAGACGCCATGGGAATACCTGCAAAGCATCCCGCGGTATTTAAAGGCACTGCGTCTGCGTATCGAAAAACATCCGGCCAACCCGGAGCGTGACGGCAAAAATGCCGGCAGCGTTGGCCTGATCTGGCAGAAATGGCAAGACAAAATCAACGCCATGAATCAGGCGCACCTGGATATTCCGCAAAACCTGCTGGATTTCCGCTGGCTGATTGAGGAGTTACGTGTATCGCTATTTGCGCAGGAACTAAAGACGCCTTTTCCCGTCTCGATTAAGCGCCTTGAAAAAATTTGGCAGGATATGCGTTTCTAACATTCATGCGGCCTGATAAGCATACTCAAAATTTGAATCATAGCTTTGCTCATTTATCCGAACTGAGCTTGAAGGCAAATAGCAGCGACCATCACTTCCATATCAAGATCAGCCGTAACACGCTGCTCGCGATCGTATTTTCGCTGTTATTGCATGCCTTAATATTTTTTGCGGTGCCGCAGATCAAGTTTGATACCCCGCCATCTGCACCGGCAAGCGCCATTGAGGTAAGCCTGGCGCCGCTTAGTGTGCCCAGGCAGGTGGTCGAACCGGTGCAGGAACTGCAGCAGCCGGCTGTGGAACCTGTTCCTGAAGTCAAAGTGCCGCAGCCCAAAGCGGCTGCCCCTAAAATCATCGCAAAAAAACCGACGCCTGATAAAAAGCCGCGTTTTGTCGTACCAACGCAGCCCGAGCCTAAAATCAAGCCGGAACTGAACAAGCGTACGGCCAGGGAGCCTGAAGTCAAAGAGCCGCCGGTAGAGCAGCAGTACACAGACATGGCTTCATACGTGAAGGCCATGCAGGCAAAGCGTGTGGATTCCGAATCGGTAGCCGCCCAGGTCAATGCAGAAGCCGCTGCACGTGAGCGTGGCCCGACAGAAGCGCAATTGAGGGAGGAGCGTGTTAAACGCAACCTTAAGTATGGCACTAACGGTATTTTTGAAATCACCAGCCTGAGCGCGCGCAATGCCACTTTCGCTTTCCGCGGCTGGACCAATGATTACACCAGTTCCAGGCGGCAGTTTTACGAGGTGGAGGCCAGTGGCGGGCAGGATGTGCGCTTGCTCATGATCAGGCGCATGATTCAGCTGATACGCGAGCATTATGACGGTGACTTTAACTGGGAATCGCACCGTCTGGGGCGCTCTGTCGTACAGTCAGCACGGCAGGAAGATAATGCCGGCCTGGAAGACTTCCTGATGATGGAATTTTTCGGCACGAATTATAAAAACACCCAATATTAAAACGTGCTGAATAGCAGTCTGGCGAGCGATTTCAGCGCACGCAAGCCCGTTGCATAAATTCAGGCCGTCAAATCAGCTTTTTTCATGCTCCAGCGCACGGCGATATTCTTCCAATTTCTTCTGGTAATCCTCTGCGTCGCCGTATTCCAGAAATCTATCATAGCGCGAATGGGTGCCCAGGATTTTTCTGGCGTGTTTGATCGGGCAGAAGTACTGCTCGGTTCTGGCAATCACTTCACTGACATAGGCAATCATGCCATTGCCGTAAGCGCAGTAGGTGCAATGGAATTTTTCGATAAAGTTGAGGTAGTTCAGGTGCAGCCTGTCGTAGACGATGTAATCGCTACGGCGTACCCGTTTGATGCCGTAAATGGGGAAGCAGGTCAGCTGGTAAAACGTGACAAAAAAATCGGTAATCAGCAGCGGAATAATCATGGAGTAAATGATAGGGCCGGTAATCAGGTTCTGCGGCCGGTAAGTGACTAGCCAGCGAAAGAAACTGGTTTTTACTCGTTTATGCGTTTCCTTGATTGACTGTTCAAATTCGATACGTTTGCCTTTTATCTGGAAAAACATGCTGCTCTGCTGTTCGTTCAACGCAATACGTAAATCGTCTTCAAGTTCGGTGATCTGGTTAAGTATTTGTTGAATGCGATCATTCATATAGATTCCTTTTTGTTTGCAGGCTAGCTTAATCATAGTTTAAACCAGGTTTAAGTCCGACCTGAATTTGTGCAAAACCGGCGTTATGACAGGTTTGTGTTTTTAAGTTTTTTTGCAATTGGCAAAGAGTATACAAATCGGTATACTCGAGCCACACCTCTATCAATATTAACCAGAAAGCCCTTGCAATGTCCAAATCAAAAAAATTGGCAACCTCTATGCTGGCGTTAACTACGATGGCACTGGCAGCTTGCGCCGGAGTCGCAGGTAAGCACTACACAGAGAGTCAGCAGTGGCCGAGTTTCGGGCGCGATTACACAAACCAGCGTATGTCCCCGCTCACGCAGATTAACACAGAAAACGTTGAAAAACTGGGCCTGGCATGGCAGTTTAAAACCGGTGTTGCTGCCAGTTTTCAGGCTACGCCTATTGTTGCCGGAGGCGTGATGTATGTATCCCTGCCTTACAACCATGTGGCAGCGCTGGATGCGAAAACCGGCAAGGAATTATGGCGTTACCGGCATGAACGTAAGGCAAACTGGAAAATGTGCTGCGGCCCCGCTAACAGGGGTGTGGCGGTCAGTGACGGCAAGGTCTTCATCGGGACGGTAGATGCCAGACTTATTGCGCTGGACGCAAAAACCGGGGCAAAAATATGGGATATCAATGTCGCGGATGATACCGCACAGACGGAAAACACCGGCTTGTTAAGCAAGGCAGATGCAAAAAGCCAGAAAGATGCTTACGGCGGCACCGGAATCGGTATCGCAATGGCGCCAGTGGTTTATCACGGCAAGGTGATTGTGGGCGTCACTGGCGTCGGTTACGGCTTGCACGTAGATACCCCGAGGATCGATGCGCCATTAGGCGCAGTCATCGGCGTGAGCGGCCTGTATGGCCGCCCGGGCTTCCTGGCTGCGTATGATGTGAACAGCGGTAACCGCGTGTGGCAGTTCGATACGATTCCATCACAGGGCTGGGAGGGCGCTTTTGCCGCGACAACTTCAGACGGCATTTCGCTTAACAGGGATATTGCTGCGGAAAAAGCCAATGCCCAAAACCATCCGGACGCCTGGCGTTATGGCGGGGGTTCCGCCTGGAGTACGCCGGCAATCGATATCAAGACGAACACACTGTTTTTCGGTACCGGCAACCCTTCGCCGCAGATGAACGATATTTCACGCCCTGGCGATAATCTATACACGGTTTCACTGGTGGCGCTGGATACGGAAACCGGCAAGCTGAAATGGCATTACCAGCAGGTGCCGCATGATGTCTGGGGTTATGACCTGGCAAGCCCACCGGTGCTGTTTGATTATGTCAAGGATGGCAGGAAAATTCCAGCAGTCGGCCAGGCCGGCAAGACGGGCTGGTACTACGTGAATGACCGAGCTACCGGTGCGCTGCTCATGAAATCGGAGGCTTTTGTGCCGCAGAAGAACCTGTTTGCGAAGGCGACCAGGGAAGGCACTGTACTTTACCCGGGTATCCTCGGCGGTTCCAACTGGAGCCCAAGCGCTCTGGATGTTGGAAGCCAGACCGCTTATGTGGCCGGGATTCATGCCCCTATTAAATATACCCTGGTTGAAGAACCGGCTAAAGATGGTTTGCCACCAATCCGCTATGCCTCATCCGAGCCTACCAAAGACCCGAGATGGGGCACGGTTTCAGCGATTAATCTGACGACAGGTAAAATCCGCTGGCAGGTCAAAACAGAACAGCCCTTGATGGGTGGCGTGCTGGCAACCCGTGGCGGCTTGCTGTTCATGGGTGAGGGTGATGGCAGCTTCAACGCCTACAATAGCAGCACCGGCGCGCTGTTATGGCAGGCCAAGGCCGATGCCGGGGTCAATGCACCTCCTATCAGTTACGAAATCGACGGTGTGCAGTATGTGGCTGTGGCCGCCGGTGGCAATGCCATTTTCGGTTTTACTGCCGGAGATAATATACTGGTGTATACCTTAAAGAAATGAAGCCAGAATAAATGAAAGCCTGCATAGATGATTGCCACCGTGTTTAAACGCCTGTTGCTGGCCTGCCTGCTTGTATGCACGGTTGCCGCCTGTGACCGTGACTACCAGCATGCTCCGCTACCGGCTGCTTCCAATGTCGTGATTCTGGGTGACAGCCTCACTTACGGTACGGGTGCCGGTAGCGGCGAAGACTATGCCAGCCTGCTGGCAGGCAATACCGGCTGGAATGTAATCAATGCCGGTGTCCCCGGCAATACCTCCGCAGATGGCCTGGCGCGCCTTTCGTCCTTGCTGGAGGCGCATGAAGCCGGTGAGCAGAAGATTGACCTGCTGATTGTTGAGCTTGGCGGCAATGACTTTCTGAAGCACGTGCCGGAACCTGAAACCATCGATAACCTGAAAGCCATACTGAAGCAGGCCAAGGCCCGCAGCATCCAGACTGCATTAATTGCCATCCCGAAATTCAGCCCGGTAGGGGCGGCTTTCGGAAACCTTTCAGACCACCCGCTATACGAAAAACTGGCGGAAGAAACCGGTACGCCTTTGATTGAGGATCTGTTTTCCGATGTGCTGGCAAAAAACAGCCTTAAAGCGGATCCCATTCACCCTAATGCAGCAGGTTACCGCCTGGTGGCAAACCAGTTGCAGCGTGCGCTGATGGATATGGGATTTGTGAAGAAGAACTGAAGTATTATCTTTACCTGATTTTTATCTGTGCATGATCTTATCGATGTTTGATTTTAAGATACAGCACGATGCAGGCCAGTATCAGCGTGATGCTGTTGGCGGCAATGACAGGCCAGCAGTCTATCAGCAGCCCGTAAATCAGCCAGCCTAAAACACCCAGGCTGAACAGGCTGTACATCGGGAGCGAAATTCCCGATAAGTCCCGGGTTTTCAGTGATTGCAGCGCCTGCGGCACAAATGCTGTCGTGGTCAGCATTGCAGAGCAGTAGCCTATGAGCTCGGTTGTTGTATCCATTTGGTTTTTTGGTGCTGGTATTGGTTCAGGTTATTCGAAGTATGCGGCCGATCAGGTTTCAGCGTTTGAACAAACGCTGCACCGGAATTACCAGCATTAGCGCAAGTACGCCTGCTGCCACGCCAAACAAACCGTTCAGCAATGTTGGCACCAGCCATTGCAGGAAACCATGGCTCATGGTGCTGCCGCTGTGTTCGATCCAGTGGTGAACGGCCGGTATGCCATGTGTGAGTATGGCGCCACCCACCAGGAACATGGCGGCGGTGCCGACTACCGCCAGTGTCTTCATCATGTAAGGTGCGAACTTGAGGATGCCGAAACCGAATTTTCTTTTTAATATGGCAATCAAATGCTCGCCTTTGCATTGCGCCAGGTACAAGCCGCCATCGTCCAGTTTCACAATGCCAGCAACAAGGCCGTAAACGCCGACGGTCATAATGATCGCAATACCGGTCAGCACCATGACCTGGTTGCTGAATGAGGCGGTAGCAACCGTTCCCAGCGTAATGACAATGATCTCGGCCGATAATACAAAATCTGTGCGGATTGCGCCTTTGATTTTGTCCTGCTCGGTTTCCTGGGTAACGATTTCATTCGCGTTGGTGGTCTGCTGCGGATCCAGATGTTTGGTTTCGTCATGAAGGAACAGCTTGTGGTACAGTTTCTCCACACCTTCAAAGCACAAGAACAAGCCACCCAGCATCAGCAGCGGAACAACCGCCCATGGCGCAAGCGCGCTGATGGCCAGTGCCAGCGGCACCAGGATCACCTTGTTAATCATTGAGCCTTTGGCCACCGCCCAGATCACCGGCAGTTCGCGGTCTGCATTTACCCCGTTCACCTGCTGCGCATTGAGTGCAAGGTCGTCGCCCAGTACTCCGGCGGTTTTCTTTGCTGCTACTTTGGTCATGACCGAAACATCGTCCAGTATGGTTGCAATATCATCAATCAGTGTTAAAAGACTGGCTCCGGCCATAAGCTAAGGTTCCTGTTAAGGGGTTTTTGTGCTGTGAATTATAACCAAGTAATGTTTAAACACCTGGCCTGAATCAAAAAATATATGATGGGTCTTAACCATCATACAAGCATGGGCTGTGGACTATAATCAAGTTAACCTATCATCGGAAAGAAAACACTTCATCATGCAAGGACAAAAAGCAGGGCAATGGACACTGGAAATCAAAGGCATGACCTGCGCATCATGTGCGGGCCGGGTTGAAAAAAGCCTGCTGAAAGTACCGGGTGTCGCCACTGCGGAAGTGAACCTGGCGCTTGAAACTGCACAAGTGACGGGCATTACAGGCGAAATCACGCCTGACAGGCTGGTGGCTGCAGTCGTTGCAGCCGGCTATCAGGCGCAACCGTTAAATCTCGATCTGGAACAGCCAGCTTCTATGGTGGAAAGCCCGGCTGTGGCTTATAGCTGGTGGCCTGTGGCTGTTTCCACCATATTGTCTTTACCGTTGGTAGCGGGCATGTTCTCTGAATGGCTGGGCTGGTCATCCCTGCAATGGCACATTTCCGGCTGGCTGCAATGGGCGCTGGCAACCCCGGTGCAGTTCTGGCTGGGCTGGCGTTTTTACAAGGCTGGCTGGCATGCGCTGAAAGCCGGCACCGGCAATATGGACCTGCTGGTCGCTATCGGCACCTCTGCCGCTTACGGTTTGAGTGTTTACCTGCTTTTTAATGCGGCACATGCCGACATGGGGCATCTGTATTTTGAAACATCCGCCATTGTCATCACGCTTGTCCTGCTGGGTAAATGGCTGGAAACACGCGCCAAATCAAAAACAACCGAGGCCATCCGTGCACTGAATGCTTTGCGTCCGGAGCGCGCCAGCGTGATCCGCAACGGACAGGAATTGCAGCTGCCGATCTCATCTGTAGTGCTGGGTGACTTGGTGATGATACGCCCGGGCGAACGCGTAGCGGTGGATGGCGTCATCACGCAGGGTAACAGCCAGGTGGATGAATCTTTAATCACCGGTGAAAGCCTGCCGGTTGTAAAACAGGCGGGAGACAAAGTCACCGGCGGTTCCATTAACGGTGAGGGGCTGTTGCATGTCACTACGACAGCTCTGGGCAATGAATCTGTGCTGGCGCGCATCGTACGTCTGGTGGAATCTGCGCAGGCTAAAAAAGCCCCCATACAGCGGCTGGTCGATAAAGTCAGTGCGGTTTTTGTGCCGGTCGTGATCGTAGTTGCCCTTGTTACGCTGATTGCCTGGGGCGTGATAGGCGGAGACTGGCAGGTCGCCATACTCAACGCGGTTGCGGTGCTGGTCATCGCCTGCCCATGTGCGCTTGGCCTGGCAACGCCGACCGCGATCATGGTCGGCACTGGGGTAGCGGCGCGGCATGGCATCCTGATCAAGGATGCCGAAGCGCTTGAACTGGCGCACGCCGTAAAAACCGTAGCTTTTGATAAAACTGGCACGTTGACAGAAGGGCATCCCAGGCTGGTTGAACTGGTATCGGTCACCGGTGATGATCGCCAGCTGCTGGCAATGGCAGCCAGCCTGCAATCCGGCAGTGAACATCCGCTGGCAAAAGCCGTTATCAACGCAGCCCAGGATAAAAACCTGGTGCTGCAAACAGCAGCAAACGTACATGCCATTTCAGGTAAAGGCCTGAAGGGTGAGGTTACCGGGCTGGCGCTGGCTTTGGGTAATGCCGGCCTGATGCAGGAGCTGGCGATTGATGTTGCCGCGCTGCAAACACAAGCCGATGTGCTGCAGAACCAAGGTTACAGCGTGTCCTGGCTTGGTACACTGGATCATGAGCCGAGGCTGCTGGGGATGCTTGCCTTCGGCGATGCATTAAAATCAACGGCGGCCAGGGCGGTTACCAGCTTGCAGCAGCAGGAGATTTTAACGGTGCTGATTTCCGGGGATAACCAGGGTAGCGCGTCAAATGTCGCAAAGAAACTGGGAATCGACAAGTTTTATGCGCAGGTGCTACCTGAAGACAAAGCCAATATCGTTAAAGCATTAAAGCAGAATGCAGGCCTGGTGGCCATGGTAGGGGACGGTATCAATGATGCGCCTGCATTGGCGGAGGCGAACGTCGGCATTGCCATGTCAAGCGGTACGGATGTCGCTATGCATGCCGCTGGCATTACCCTGATGCGAGGGAATCCGGCATTGGTGTCTGATGCCATTGAGATTTCCAGGCGCACTTACGCAAAAATCCGGCAAAACCTGTTCTGGGCGTTTGTTTACAACGTGGTGGGTATTCCGCTGGCCGCGCTCGGTTTTTTAAACCCGGTGATTGCCGGTGCCGCGATGGCGTTAAGCAGCTTCAGTGTTGTATCTAACGCGTTAACACTCAAGCTGTGGCAGCCGAAGGCAGACGTGACTAAATGACTGATACTGGAATGATTTATTCTGAAGATACATGCATGAAATTTAAAGTATCCGCAGCCAAGCATACTCAGTGCGGTTTTATTTTTTCAGCGGCAATATTCTCGTCAGGGTGTTATCTTTTTTGATGTGATGATGGTACAAAGCTGCCAGCACATGCACCGCAACCAGGTAATAGCCTACAACGCCGATCGTTTCGTGAATTTCTTTCAGCGATTTTGCGAGTTCTTTATTTTCACCTATCAGGGCAGGCAGTTCCAGGCCGAAAAACGGAATCGGTTTTGCAGCGGCGCTCAATATCAGCCAGCCCAGTATCGGCATCGCGATCATCAGGCCATAAAGCGCCAGGTGACCGATTTTGGCCGCCAGGTGCTGTGCCGGTGTCAGCTCGGGGATAATGCTGGGGGTGGGTGACGTAACCCTTGCATATATGCGTAATGCAACCAGCAGCAGCACACTCAAGCCCAGCATGAAATGCAGGGCTTTCATGGCTTCGCGTGGGTCGCTGCCCTTGGGAAAGAGCTCACGTAGTTCGATGGTTGCATAAACAGCAACCATTAACAGAAACATGAGCCAATGCAGCGCTATAGATAGGGTGCCGTAACGTAGACTTGTATTTTTCCAGGACATGATTTGCCTCTTTGAATATTGTGGGTGTTGTTGCTGTTTATATAGCGATCACTTTTATATCGGCTGCATAAGCTGATGACAGCCAGCTTGCACGGTACTTGTTGATGCCGCTTCAGCAATATTGTACTTGGCAATGTTTGAAATGCGTGTGATTTTTACTTAACTTAACATCTGGCAGCCGTGTAGTTCAGTTTGACTAGGCGTGGTTAACAGTGCCTGAACGTGTCACGTTAAGTAAGCGGCAGAGGGATGTTGTAGCGGGGTGACGGTAAAAATAAAAAAGCCCTGAAAAATATCAGGGCTTTTTCTGAATCTGGCTCCTCAACCTGGGCTCGAACCAGGGACCTACGGATTAACAGTCCGGCGCTCTACCGACTGAGCTATTGAGGAATCGGTGGTATCACTCGAAGATAAGCCCTGTATCAATACAGGGCTTAGATATTTGGCTCCTCAACCTGGGCTCGAACCAGGGACCTACGGATTAACAGTCCGGCGCTCTACCGACTGAGCTATTGAGGAATCGGTGAAGGCGCTATAATACTGACACGGCGGGGTTTGGTCAATCATTAGTAGACAAATTTTTGGATAAATTTAATGAAAAAAACTAAAAATTATTTAATAGGATTTATCGTACTAATTAGCATATTGATTGTTATACCTTTTTTCATTCCTGTGCGATCCTACCTGGATCAAGCGCAGCGCATAGCCAGCGAAAAGATAGGTGCGCCGGTCACTATAGCTTCAGGGCGACTGCTGCTGATTCCCACGCCGCGCATCGTAGCCGGGGAAATATCCGTAGGTGAACAGCAGGAACTCAAGCTGGATGAGGTTTCCATCGTTCCGTCCCTGGGCTCTTTATTCTCCAAAACTAAAATCATTGAAATCAAAATCACCAAACCGGTCATTAAAAAGGCGGCTTTGGATATTATCTCGGCGCTACCCGAAAATGATGCACAAGCCGATGCCGGGCCTGATGCTGTCCATGTTAAGCGGATAACCATAGATGAATTGCAGCTGGATTGGCCAGGCATCAAGTTGCCGGCTTTCAATATGGATGTGCATCTGGCGAGTGCTAACAGTCTTGAGTCCTTAAAACTGGAAACGATAGACGGTGTTTTAAAAGCTGACGTAACACCTAAAGATGCAGGGCATTCAATACTGGTCAATGCTGCAAAGTGGACGCTGCCGGCAGGGCTGCCCCTGCTGATTACTCAGGCATCGCTTGAGATGTACCTGCAGGATAGCCAGCTTGATATTCCCAGGATTGATCTGGCGCTCTATAACGGCAAATTAACCGGTAATGCGAAGCTGTCATGGGTTAAAGGCTGGCACGCATCAGGCAAGCTGCAAGTCAATAACCTGTCTGTAAAAGAGCCCAGCCGTCTCGTTAGCAAATCGGTTTATCTAAACGGTGACTTATCAGGTGACGGTAGTTTCTCCAGCATGGCAAAAGACGCTTCCGGATTGCAGGATAACCTTAATGCCCATTTCAGGTTCAATATCAAAGAGGGGGTGCTGCACGGCCTGGATCTGGTGAAACTGGCCAGCTTACTGACCAAGCAGGGCAATGGCGGCGAAACACAGTTTGATGAACTCTCCGGAACTCTGGATGCAAAAGGCAAGCTGTATGCCTTGCGAGACATTAAAATGCGTTCAGGCTTACTGGCGGCTTCTGGCCAGGTGAAAGTCAAGCCGAGCAAAGCGCTTGATGGTGTGGTTGAGGTGGAGCTTAAAAAAGGCGTTAGTCTGGCAGCGATACCTTTGCAGGTTTCCGGCACGATAGATAAGCCGTCGGTGTTTCCTACAAAAGCCGCAATGGCAGGCGCTGTGGCGGGCACTGCAATCCTGGGGCCCGGTGTAGGCACAAGTCTGGGGGTTAAGGCGGGCGGGGCGGTAGATAAAATTAAAGGCCTGTTTCAAGGTGACTGATCACTGAAACAGGCCTTTCCGAGCCGGCTGGTTGCGCCGGCCGTTTGTTCTGTACTTATTTTACTTAAGGGCGCGCTCGATACGGTCAAGTGCGTTACGCAGATTATCCATAGAAGTTGCAAATGAGATGCGGAAGTAGCCTTCAGCACCGAAGGCAGAGCCCGGCACTACGGCAACATCAAACTCTTCGAGCAGGTATTCAGCCAGTGCCATGTCGGTAGCGGCCTTGATTTTTCCCGCCTTGAACAATGTGTCAATCGCACCACGTGCATCCGGAAATGCGTAGAAAGCGCCGCCAGCCATCAGGCAGCTTAAACCCGGCATGGTGTTGAAACGTTCAACCACATACTGATGGCGCTCGCGGAACGCGGTTACCATAGGGACGATGCATTCCTGTGAACCTTCAAGTGCGGCTTGCGCAGCTACCTGGGAGATCGATGTTGGATTGCTGGTAGATTGCGATTGCAGAATCTCCATTGCCTTGATGATGTAGGCCGGGCCTGCAGCATAGCCAATGCGCCAGCCAGTCATTGAATAGGCTTTTGAAACGCCATTCAGCACGATGCAGCGGTCTTTTAACGCAGGTGCTGCATTCAGGATATTGTAGAATTTGTTGCCGGTAAGGTTCACGTGTTCGTACATATCATCGGTGGCGACAAATACGTGTGGGTGTTTCAGCAGCACTTCACCGAGCGCTTTCAGCTCATCCAGCGTATAGACAGAACCGGTAGGGTTAGACGGTGAGTTGATCATGAACAGTTTTGTGTTTGGGGTAATGGCTGCTTCCAGCTGCTGCGGGGTGAGCTTGAAGCCTTGTTCAATACCGCACTCTACGATGACAGGCGTCGCTTCAGCCACCAAAGCGATATCGGCATAAGACACCCAGTAAGGCGCCGGTACGATCACTTCATCGCCCTTATTCAGGATTGCCAAGCAAAGGTTGAAAATGGTTTGTTTGCCGCCTACACCTACAATCACTTCATTTAACGCATAGTCAAAACCGTTTTCGTTTTTGAATTTTGCAACAATCGCTTTTTTAAGGCCCGGGATACCTGACACAGGGGTGTACTTAGTAAACCCCGCATCAATAGCGGCTTTGGCAGCATCTTTAATGTGCTGTGGCGTGTCAAAATCAGGTTCGCCGGCGGCAAGGCCAATAATGTCACGGCCTTCGGCTTTATATTTGCCGGCTTTGGCGGTAATAGCAAGGGTAGGTGATTCTTTTATTGACTGAACGCGTAGTGATAATACTGTAGAAGGGTTTGCCTGGCCTTGAGAGGCTGATGGTGACGTTGCCAAAATATGCTTCCTTAAAACAATTTATATGCAAATGGTTGAATATCCGCCATTTTACGCATAAAAATCACGAATAGGAATAACAAACAATCAGCGAACGGCCATATTGCATAAATAAAAAAATCCGGATGGAAATCGCAGGATTTTTTTACTGACCTGACTGCGGTGAATGTTCATTCATGAAAGCAGGAAACAAGCCTTAAAGCACCCTAAGCTGCGTGGCGTACGCAAGCCGTTAAGTAAGGTGGTGTGTGGCACGCAGCTGTGTTGCAAATGCGGCGCGACAACACAGATGGTTCGCACCGGCACTTGCTTGAAGTTTCCTTAGCATTCGCTGCCGCAGCCAAGCAAAGCGTTGAACTCTGCCGCCAGCTCTTTATCAATATGGGTAAGCGCAAGGTTGATGCTGCGCACAGTTTCTTTATCGCCGGCGGATTGCGCCAGCACGCCTAACCGCATCAGGGAATCCGAATTGTTGGGGTCTAAAGCAACGGATTGTTCATAAGCTTTTTTGGCTTCACTGGTTTTGCTTAAATTTTCGTTGGCAAAACCCAGTTCGTACCAGGCATCTGTATTTTTGGGGTCGATCGCCAGCCATTTTTCAGCCACCTGCGCAAGTTTAGGCCAGTCGCCGCTGAGCTCGGGGATGGCAATCTGCATGAAAAAA
>Ga0208887_100117_pt1 | contig 55344 bp, 55 predicted proteins | sample LakWasM106_HOW12_2_FD_183924 | JGI IMG/M metagenome (GOLD analysis project Ga0208887, IMG submission 183924) | Freshwater sediment methanotrophic microbial communities from Lake Washington under simulated oxygen tension - Sediment Metagenome... | ecosystem: Environmental > Aquatic > Freshwater >...
TCAGTAAGCAATAATTTCAGCAACATTGACCCCGGAGGGATGGAGCATGTCCGACGTGAGTGACCTCAGCAACGACGACGCGGTTTACAGAACCCTTCTGGAATCGACCAAGGCCATTCCGTGGAAGATCGACTGGGCGACCAAGAAGTTTGCCTACATCGGTCCCCAGATCGAAGCGCTGCTGGGCTGGAGCCCGCAAAGCTGGATGACCGTGGAAGACTGGGCGGCGCGCATGCACCCCGAGGACCGCGACTACGTGGTGAATTTCTGCGTGGCCCAGTCGCAGGCCGGAATCGATCACGAGGCCGACTACCGGGCGCTGACCAAGGACAACGGCTATGTCTGGCTGCGCGATGTGGTGCATGTGGTGCGCAACGACAAGGGCGAACCCGACGCGCTGATTGGCTTCATGTTCGACATCAGCGAACGCAAGAAGACCGAAGAGAAGTTGCTCGTTCTGCAAAAAGAACTGGAGGCGCTGTCATTCAAGGACGGGTTGACGAACATTGCCAACCGGCGCCGGTTTGATGCCAGCCTCGAAGGGGAATGGGAAAGCGCACGCAGCAACGGGCAGCCCCTGTCCATCCTCTTGTTCGACATCGATTTTTTCAAGCAATACAACGATCTCTACGGCCATGTGCGCGGCGACCAGTGCCTGATCGAGATTGCGCAAACGCTGAGCCTGGCGCTGGACGGCCCGCGCGACCTGGTTGCGCGTTTTGGCGGCGAAGAGTTTGTCGTGCTGCTGCCGCAAGCCGACGCCGCGGTGGCCTTGAAAGTTGCCGAACGCTGCCAGCGGCTGATTCAGAAGCAGGCGATAGCGCACGCGCAATCTCCGCTGGACCAGCGCGTCACCGTCAGCATCGGGGTTGGCACCATCACGCCAGGCGAACACATCAAGCCCTCCCGTTTCATCGAGGCGGTGGACCAGCAACTTTATGCGGCCAAGAAAAACGGCAGGAGCCGGATCGAGACGGTCCAGGTGGCGGCTTGAGCGCGCCGGCCCGTCCCATGCCGCAACGCAGCACCGGCGGTGACCCCACCTCTGCATGGCAGGTGTTCTGGATCTTTTTGCGCCTGGGCCTGACCTCGTTTGGTGGTCCGGTGGCGCACCTGGGCTACTTTCGTGATGAACTCGTGCAGCGCCGCCAGTGGCTGACCGAGCGCAGCTATGCCGACCTGGTGGCGCTGTGCCAGTTTCTGCCCGGCCCGGCCAGCAGCCAGGTGGGCATGGCGCTGGGCCTGATGCGGGCGGGTATGCCGGGCGCGCTGGCCGCGTGGCTGGGGTTCACGCTGCCATCGGCGCTGGTGCTGGCCTTGTTCGGCGCAGGCCTGGCGGGCGGGAATGCCGTGTTGCCGGCAGGAGCCCTGCACGGGCTCAAGGTGGTGGCGGTGGCCGTGGTGGCGCAGGCGGTATGGGGCATGGCGCGCAGCCTGTGCGCGGGGCGGGCGCGGGTCACATTGATGGCGCTGGCCTGCTGCGCGGTGCTGCTGGTGCCTGGCGTGTGGGGCCAGGTGGGCGTGATGCTGGCCGCGGGCGCGGCCGGCTGGTGGCTGTTTGGGCGGGGCAGGGCGGCAGCGCCAGAACCGGCCATCGGCGCGCCGGATGGCCTGCATGTGCCACTGCGCCGGCGCACCGGGGCGGTGCTGCTGGTGGCATTTGCGGCGCTGCTGGTGCTGCTGCCGCTGGCCGTGCGCCTGTGGCCCGGTTCGCTGCTGGCCATGGTGGATGCGTTCTACCGTGTGGGTGCGCTGGTGTTTGGCGGAGGCCATGTGGTGCTGCCGCTGCTGCAGGCCGAGGTGGTGGGGCCGGGCTGGGTGTCGGCCGATGCATTTTTGGCCGGCTACGGCGCCACGCAGGCGGTGCCGGGGCCGCTGTTCACGTTTGCGGCATTTCTGGGCGCGTCCATGCAGGTCTGGCCGGGCGGTTGGCTGGGGGCGGCGGTGTGCCTGGTGGCGATATTTGTGCCCTCGTTTCTGCTGGTGGCGGGCGCCCTGCCGTTCTGGGAGCCCCTGCGGCGCAGCCCGCATGCGCAAGCGGTGCTGGCGGGCGTGAATGCCGCCGTGGTGGGACTGCTGCTGGCGGCGCTGTACCACCCGGTGTGGACCAGCGCCATCCACGGCGGCGCCGACTTTGGCCTGGCGCTGGCCGCCTTTGTGGCGCTGGTGTTCTGGCGCGCGCCGCCCTGGGCGGTGGTGCTGGCCTGCGGTGCGGGGGGCGCGCTGTTGGCCGCATGGCTGTGATTTCTAAGACAAAATAGCCGCTGGCGCTGGATGGGAAAGCACCATCAGCTATCAAAAAAGTAGTTCCGGCGCCAGGGTGCCGGGCTTTCTCCTCGGCTCTTTGCGCACTGCGCCCGTCCTACCTTGAACTCTCCCGTCTTCACGTCCCTGGTTCCTGTCATCCTGTTCATTGCGCTGGGTTTTTTTGCGGGACGGCGCGGCTGGATCCGGGCCGCTTCGGTCAAGGATCTGTCCAACCTCGTGTTCATGGTGCTCACGCCCGCGCTGCTGTTTCGCACCATGAGCACCGTGCAGGTGCAGGACCTCGACTTTGGCCCCGTGGCCGTGTATTTCGCCGCCGCCGGGCTGATCTTTGCCGCCACGCTGGTGGTACAGGGCTTCAGCAGCCTGGCGGCGGCGCGCGGCCTGGCCCACACCTTCAGCAACACCATCATGATCGGCGTGCCGCTGGTGGGGCTGGTGTTTGGCGAGGCCGGGCTGGTCACGCTGTTCACGCTGATCTCGGTGCACGCCCTGATTTTGCTGACCGCCGCCACGGTGGTGTTCGAGCTGGCCGCCGCGCGCGAACGTGCCCGTTCGGGCGACGGCCCTCAGCACTCCATGCTGCGCACAGTGCTGCAGGCCATGGGCAATGGCATCGTGCACCCCGTGCCGCTGCCCATCATTGCCGGGCTGCTGTTCGCGCAGACCGGGCTGGTGGTGCCCGAGGTGGTTGGCAAGCCGCTGCAGTTGCTGGGGCAGGCGCTGGGGCCGCTGGCACTGCTGCTGGTGGGGGTCACGCTGGCTTTCAGCACCGTGGGCACGCATTTCAAGGCCGCGCTGCGCATTGCCCTGGTCAAGAACATCGTGCATCCGCTGGTGCTGGGCGCACTGGGCTGGGCGCTGGGTTTGTCGGGGCTGTCGCTGGCCGTGATGGTGTCGGCGGCGGCGCTGCCCGTGGGCGCCAATGTGTTCCTGTTCACCCAGCGCTACGGGGTGGCGCAGGATGAAGTCACCGCCAGCATTGCGGTGTCCACCGCGCTGGCGCTGGTCACGGTACCGGTGGCGCTGCTGCTGGCGGCCCGTTTGTAAACCAGCTCAGGGCGCCAAGCGCTCCCGTACCCACTCGCCAGCGTCCAGCCGGTAGCGCAGGCGGTCGTGCAGGCGGCTTTTGCGGCCCTGCCAGAACTCCCACTGCTCGGGCTGCAAACGGTAGCCGCCCCAGTGCGGTGGGCGCGGGGGCTTGAGCATGAACTGCGCACCATATTTGGCGGCATTGGCCACCAGCACGCCGCGGCCAGAAATCACCTGGCTTTGCGGACTGGCCCAGGCGCCGATGCGCGAGTCGAGCGGGCGGCTGGCAAAGTATTCGTCGCTTTCCGCGTCGCTGACCTTTTCCACCACACCCTCGATGCGCACCACGCGCTCCAGCTCCACCCAGTGGAACTGCAAGGCCACATAGGGGTTGCCGGCGATCTGGCGGCCCTTGCGGCTGTCGTAGTTGGTGAACCAGACGATGCCGCGTTCGTCGTAGCCCTTGATGAGCACCACGCGCGTGCTGGGGCGCAGGTCGCTGCCCACGGTGGCCACGGTCATGGCATTGGGCTCGGGCACTTCGGCGCTGATGGCTTCTTTCAGCCACTGGTCAAACTGCTGCAGGGGGGCGGGGTGCGAGGCGTCTTCGTTGAGTTCGGCGCGCTCGTAGCTCTTGCGGAGGTCGGCGATGGAGGTGGTCATGGGTACGATTGTGCACGCCCGGGTGCCATCGGGCGGCCCTGTCGGTGCGCCCAGTAACCTTGTGCGCGCGCAGGGATGCACGGAAGGCGTAACGTGCCGCACGGGTTGATTGCACGGCCCTTTGTGCGGCCCCGTTCGTGCGCCCATGAATTTCCTCTTTCCCCCAGGAGAACCCACGATGCCCACCCTGAATATCAACGGCAAAGACATGGCTGTGGATGCCGACGAATCCACCCCCATACTCTGGGCCCTGCGCGACACGCTGGGCCTGACCGGCACCAAGTTTGGCTGCGGCCAGGCTTTGTGCGGTGCCTGCACGGTGCACCTGAACGGCGCGCCCATCCGCTCCTGCGTCACGCCGATTTCGGCGGCTGCGGGCCAGAAGATCACCACTATCGAGGCCGTCACGGCCAGCGACAAGGTGGGCAAGGCCGTGCACGCGGCCTGGGTGAAGCACGATGTGGCGCAATGCGGCTACTGCCAGAGCGGCCAGATCATGAGCGCCACCGCGCTGCTCCAAGGCAAGAAGAAACCCACCGACGCCGACATCGACGCCGCCATGGCGGGCAATATGTGCCGCTGCGGCACCTATGTGCGCATCCGCGCCGCCATTCACGACGCGGCCAAGACCCTGGCCTGATGGAAGGAGAACACCATGCACTTCGACGCTCATGCCCTGCAAAGTCAGGCCCATTTTTTCATGCCAAAACACCTTCAGGCGTTGATGGATAAAGCGCAAGAAGCTACGAATTCAGGAGTATCCGATGCGCTGGAAGGCGTGGCGCGCCGCACCTTCCTCAAGGTATCTGCCGCTTCGGGTTTTGCACTGGGCGCGTTTCCGCTGGTGGCGGGCGCGCAGGGCCATGTCGCTGCTCCCGCAGGCCTCAAGCCGTTCGAGCAGCCCTCGGCCTTCGTGCGTATCGACGCCGATGGCACGGTCACAGTCACCATCAACCGCCTGGACTTTGGCCAGGGCGTGCAAACCGGCCTGCCCATGATCCTGGCCGAGGAGCTGGATGCCGACTGGAGCAAGGTGCGCAGCGTGCACGGCGATGCCAGCGCGGCCTATGCCGACCCGATGATGGGCATGCACCTCACGGGTGGCTCCAACTCCATCAAGAATTCCTACACCCAGTACCGCGAACTGGGCGCGCGCACCCGCGCCATGCTGGTCTCGGCGGCTGCCGCGCAGTGGGGCGTGAATGCTTCGGCGCTGCGCACCAGCAACGGCTTTGTCGTCGGTCCTGGCGGCAAGAAGCTGGGCTACGGCGCGCTGGCCGAAGCCGCCATGCAGCAGCCCGTGCCCGAAAAGGTCACGCTCAAGGACCCCCAGCAGTTCCGCCTCATCGGCAAGCCCACCGGGCGGCTCGATGCCCAGGCCAAGTCGAGCGGCCAGCAGGACTACGGCATCGACGTGCGCCTGCCCGGCATGCTCACGGCCGTGGTGGCGCGCCCGCCGGTGTTTGGTGGCAAGGTGAAGTCGCTGGACGACAGCGCCGCCAAAGCCATCAAGGGCGTGAAGGCCGTGCTGCGCGTGCCCACCGACCGGGGCGGCGAGGGCGTGGCCATCGTGGCCGACGGCTACTGGCCCGCCAAGCAGGGGCGCGATGCGCTCAAGGTGGAGTGGGACACCAGCGCGGTCGGCAAGCCCGACACCAAAGCGCTGCTGGCGCAGTACCGCGAACTGGCCGCCAAGCCGGGCAACGTGGCCCTGCAGGCCGACATGGCCCCGCTGGCGGGCGCGCCCCACAAGATCAGCGCCGAGTTCGTATTCCCCTACCTGGCGCATGCGCCCATGGAGCCGCTGAACTGCACTGTGAAGCTGGACGGCGACAAAGCCGAACTCTGGATGGGCACGCAGATGCCCGGCCTGGACGCCATGGCCGCAGCCAAGACACTGGGCCTGCAGCCGCAGAACATCAAGGTGCACACGCAGATGGCCGGTGGCGGCTTTGGCCGCCGCGCCATCCCCACCAGCGACTACGTGGTCGAGGCCTGCGGCGTGGCCAAGGCGGCGCGCACGGCGGGCCTCAGCGCGCCGGTGCGCACCCTGTGGAGCCGCGAGGACGACATCCAGGGCGGCTACTACCGCCCCATGCATGTGCACCGCGCCGAGATCGGCTTTGACGCCAAGGGCAGGATTTTGGCGTGGGACCACACCATCGTCGGCCAGTCCATCACCAAGGGCTCGCCGTTCGAGGCTTTCATGGTCAAGAACGGCATCGACGCAACAGCCGTCGAGGGCATGAAAGAGCCCTACGGCGTGCCCATGAAGCTGTCGGTGCACCACCCCGATGTGAACGTGCCCGTGCTCTGGTGGCGCAGCGTGGGCTCCACCCACACGGCCTACGCCATGGAGACGCTGATCGACGAAGTGGCCCGGGCGGCAAAGCAAGACCCCGTGGCCTACCGCCTGGCCCTGATGGGCGACAAGCACCCGCGCCACAAGGCAGCGCTGCAACTGGCCGTGGCCCAGTCGGGCTATGGCAAGAAAAAGCTGGCCGCCGGCCGCGCCTGGGGCGTGGCGGTGCACGAGTCGTTCAGTTCCGTGGTGGCCTATGTGGTCGAGGCCTCGGTGAAAGACGGCACACCCAAATTGCACAGCATTACCGCCGGCGTGCACTGCAACCTGGCGGTCAACCCGAAAAGCGTGGAAGCCCAGGTGCAAGGCGCCGCGCTGATGGGCCTGGGCATGTGCCTGCCGGGCGCCGCCATCACCCTCAAGGACGGTGTGGTGGAACAGAGCAACTTTGGCGACTACGCCGTGCCGCGCATCACCGACATGCCGCAGGTGACCGTGCACATCGTGCCCAGCGCCGACCCACCCACCGGCATGGGTGAACCCGGCCTGCCACCGCTGGCGCCGGCGTTTGCCAACGCCATTGCCCAGATCACGGGCAAGACGCCGCGCGAGCTGCCGTTCAAGCTGGCGTGATGGCAGGAGAAAACCGCCCCCCCTCCGTTGCGCAGCCCGTGGTGCTGGTACTGGCCTCGGGTCGGGGCGAGCGCTTTGCCGCATCGGGCGGCGTCGTGCACAAGCTGCGCGCACCGCTGGCGGGGCGAACGGTGCTGGAGCACACGCTGGCCGCCGTGCACGCCAGTGGCTTGCCCTGGCATCTGGAGGATGCAGGCCACCCCGGCATGGGTGATTCGATTGCCGCAGCGGTGCGCGCCACGGCAGGTGCCCCCGGCTGGCTGGTGCTGCCCGGGGATCTGCCGCTGGTCCAGCCCGACACCCTGCGCGCAATCGCCGCCGCCCTGGCGGACTGCGCCGTGGCGGTGCCGGTGCACCAGGGTGAGCGCGGCCACCCCGTGGGTTTTGCGGCGCCATGCCTGTCCGGGCTGCTGGCCCTGGCGGGCGAGCAGGGCGCCGCGAGCGTGGTGCGCCAGCAGGCACAGCAGGGCATGGTGCGGTGGATGGATGTGGAAGACGTGGGCGCGGTGACCGACGTGGACACCGTGCAGGACTTGGAGCGCGCCGCGCAGTTGCTGGCAGCGCGCCCGTAGCGGTGCGTTTACTTTGCCGTGATCACGGCGCAGGCCAGGCGCGGGCCGGCATTGCCGGTGGGCTGGGTCTGGTAGTCATCGGGGTCGCGGTGCACGATCAGGCCTTTGCCGACGATGTCGTTGGCGCTGCTGCCCACGCGAATGGTGCGCGATTCGAAGCGGAACGTCGCCACGCCATCGGCATCGGCCTTGAGGCTGGGCAGGTCGCCCGTATGGTGCTCGCCCATGCCATGGTGGCCGTGCGGCTTGCCGCCCGGGTTGAAGTGGCCGCCGGTGCCCATGCCGTCGCCGCTGGAGCAGTCGCCTTTTTCATGAATATGAAAACCATGTTCGGCGCCCGGCTTGAGGCCTTTGATGGTGCCCGACACTTTGACCACCTCGCCCGACTGGACAAACGTCACCGTGCCGGCTGCGGTGTTGCCGCGCGTGGGTTGGAGTTGGGCGGTGGCGCTCGGACCCGCGGAATAGGCGGCGCAGCCCGCCAAAGAGGCCACCAGGGCGGCCGATATAAAAACGGTTTGCAAGGACATGCCTGAGACTCCTGAAGAAGGTTGACGGTAAGCACCGGCACTCACAGGCTGGGGTACCTGCCACAGGCGCCGCCAGCCAGCGCCATCGTGCCCCGTGGCGCATTCTCCATCTGGCGGTAAAGAACTACAACTGCCATCCCCGGCGGATGCAACGGCGCCAGAGCCCCTTATCGAGGGAGGCCTGGGTTCAGCACCGACGGTGTGTCAGTGCAATCAGACGGGCCAGGGCCTGGTCCTGGATGCCATGCCGGAGCAACTCGTCATGGGTGGTCTGCGCATAGTCGCGCGTGGTGCCAAAGCGCCCGCTGGCCTGCTCGAAAATGCGGCGGTATTCGTGGTCGGGCAGCACGCCGGTGTGATTGGGGCTCTTGCGCGACAGGGTGAAGGCGAGGGCGCGCACAGGGCCGTGCGGGGTCTGGCAGGCCAGCCAGCGCGGGTCGTACACGGCGGTGACCATCTCGCGCTGCCACAGGTTGGTCAGGACCTGCGGGGCATGCGCCTTGTCCACACGGAATACCATGCCCCGGCAGCTACCGCCCGAGAGCATGCCAAACACCAGGCCCGGGCATTCGGGCGTGCCCCGGTTGACGCGGCTCCACATCTTGAGTGCGCGGTGCCAGCCGTGCACCTTGGCGGCTCTGCGCTCTGCGTAGTCAAAATCCGGGCGCCAGATGAGCGAGCCATAGCCAAACACCCACAGATCCTCGTGGCCACCCCAGTCCATCAGGGCGCGCTCCAGCATGGGTGCCGGATCTCGCAGGGGGGCGGGCAGATTCGTCATGCGTTCACTCTACAATTCAAGGCTTTGTTTCAACAGGCCGGGTGCGCCGCCTTGCGGGTTGCGCGCCACTGGCACCACCATTTTTACGAGGATTTCCCATGTCTGACGACGACAGCCAAGAACGTTTTGCCCTCGGTTTCCTGATTGCGCTGATTGCACTGCTGATTTCCGTGGTCGTGGGCACCGTGGTGGTCAAGCGCGTGGGCGGCTCGACAGCACCCAAGCCCGCTGCAACCGCAATAGCTAGCAACGCGCCAGCAGCACCTGCCGCTGACGCAGCGGCCACCGACGGCGCCAGCGTGCGCGTGGAAAACGGCGTGGTGAAGTTCTACTTTGCCAGCGCCAAGGCCGACCTGGCCACGGGTGCCAACGAAGCCCTGGCCGATGTGGTCAAGGGTGTGTCCGAAGGCAAGACGGCTGTGGTTTCGGGATTCCACGATGCCACGGGCGATGCCGCACTGAATGTCGAGCTGGCCAAGCAACGCGCCTTTGCCGTGCGCGACGCGCTCAAGGCCCTGGGCGTGGCGGAAGACAAGATCGAACTGAAGAAGCCCGAGGAAACCACCGCCAGCGGCAGCAACGCCGAAGCCCGTCGTGTGGAAGTGGCACTGAGCGCCCAGTGACCGAGCGCTTGCGTTGAAAAAAACCCGGCATTGCCGGGTTTTTTTATGGATAAAAATGCCGCTATCTTTTATGGGTAAAGCGCTACCAGCTATTTATTTGATAGTGAAGGATTAGCGCAAACCAGCGCCGCCCGTGCCCTCGGCGCGCTGGATCAGCTCAATCTTGTAGCCATCGGGGTCCGTTACAAACGCGATCACCGTGGTGCCGCCCTTGACCGGGCCTGCTTCGCGCGTCACGTTGCCGCCCGAGGCCTTGATCTTCTCGCACGCGGCATAGGCATCCGGAACGCCCAGTGCGATGTGGCCGTAGGCCGTACCCATCTCGTAGCTTTCCACGCCCCAGTTGTAGGTCAGCTCGATCTCGGCCTGGCCGGGATTGCCGCCCTCGAAGCCCAGAAACGCCAGCGAGTATTTGTACTCGGGGTTCTCGGACTGGCGCAGCAGTTGCATGCCCAGCACCTGGGTGTAGAAATCAATCGAGCGTTGAAGGTTGCCAACGCGCAGCATGGTGTGGAGGAATTTCATGCCTTCGATTGTGCCGGCAAGTCGAAAACGAGGCAGGTGGTGGTGGCGTGGGCGTAAAGCGTGCCGTCGGGCCCCACCAGGCGCGCTTCGGCCGTGGCCAACTGGCGGCCCGCGTGGATCACGCGGCCCTCGGCGCGCACGCGCTGCACCTTGGGTGTGATGGCCTTGACCAGGTTGATGCCCAGCTCGGCCGTGGTGTAGCCACGCCCGGGCTCCATGCGCGTGTGCACGGCGCAGCCCAGGGCCGAATCGAGCAGGGTGGCAAACCAGCCCCCGTGCACGGTGCCCATGGGGTTGAAGTGCTCCACGCGGGGCGTGCCCTGGAAGGTGGCCGTACCTTCGCCCACGTCCACGATCAAAAAGTCCAGCGTCTTGGCAATGGCGGCATAGGGCAGTTCGCCACGCAGCATGGCTTGCATTTGCTGCAGGCCGGTCAGGTGGGCAATCTGGTCACGGCGGGCCACACCCGGGCCGGGGCCTGCATCCAGTGTGGCAAGGATGTCGCGCTCCTGCGCGAGCCAGTGTTCAAGGTGGTTGTGCTGGGTCATGGGGTGTACGGGCCGGTGGTGTGGTTGAAACACATGAGTTGCATATGCAATTATTGCAGATACAATGAAATCCATGCAAGCCGAACCATCGCCCCTGGCCCCCGTGCTGCCGCAGGGCTGCACCAACTTCAAGCTGCGCCAGCTGATGCGCCGCGTGGCCAACCACTACGACGCCGAAATGGCCCAATGCGGGCTCAAGACCACGCAGTATTCGCTGCTGTCGCACGTGCTCAAGCTGGGCCCGATCCGCCCGGGCGACCTGGCGGTGGCTATGAAGATGGACGCCTCGACGTTGACGCGCAACCTGCGCCCGCTGGTGGATGCCGGTTGGGTCACGCTGGAAGCGGGCGCCGATGCCCGCAGCCGCCTGGTGCACATCACCGACTCCGGCCGCGACAAACGCGCAGAGGCGCAGCGCCACTGGAAGGACGCGCAACTCGCGCTGAATGAAGCGCTGGGCGTGGAGCGCGTGATGGCATTGCATGCGCTGGTGGATGAATCCATGGATCTGCTGGCGGCGTTACCCGTACAAGCGCATGGCCATGCTGACTGATGCGTGCCAGGCCTGTTCTCCTGCAACGGGGTCTGTCCTGTGACTGACGGCCTCACCCCCCGCACCCGCATGCTGTTGGAGGCGCCAATTGCGCCCACGCTGCTGCGACTGGCGGCACCCAATGTGAGGGTAAGCCGGGATAAAGCCAGTTTTGACTCATAAGCCCTCAGGTTATTTAGTCAAAACCTTTTATGCGATCCCGTCGTTCAATCAGCGAGGCTGAAGGCTCTCCAACGGTTCGATCAGCTTCACCCACCCTTGCAGCGTAGAGATCGTTTGCAGAATCTCTGCAGTCGCATCGAAGGCTAGCTCCGGCAGACTTTCCTGGCTCGTGGAGACCGACATCCCTGCGCCGTTGATCACGGCATGGGCCATGCCGTGCAGACGCAGCAGGACGTCTCGAAGGCCATCCTGTCCTCGCGCGCGCGCAACAATCCTGTCCAACTCTTCCACTGCGTTTAACAGTGCTGCCGTGTCGTAGCTACTTTGAGCGCGCGTTAGCGCGGCACGGTCCAGTCGGCCGTAGGCCGTGACCACAGTGGCGTCTACATCGCTCATGCACCTGCTCCTTTCTGACCGGCGCGCTGCGCCTCTGCGGCTGCGGCGCGAGCGCGCTTGGCGGCCTCCCGAAACTGCGACTCCTTGACCCAGGGCTCTGGCGGGCGTTTCAGGTCGAGGTGATAGTTGCCGAAACGTTTGATGCCCGAGGTCATGTACGGACTCAGGTATTCGACGTCGGCCGCAGAAACCGGCTCCCCGTCGGCGTACATCTCCTGCAGAACCCGCATCATGTCCACCGTGTTCTGCAGGATCACCGACGACGCCACCAGGTCGATGAAGCGCACCCGTTTCTGCTGCTCGTTCGGGTCGTTCTCGTTGATCACGTCACCGCCAAAGTCCAGCCACTTCGTGAATGCGTGGTACGACTCGATCTTGTTCGTCGTCGCGCTGACCTCCTGGCGCATCTCCTTGCTGGAAATCCAGCGCAACAGGTAGACGGTGCGCAGCACGCGGCCGAGTTCGCGCGCCGCGGCAAAGAGCCGGTTGTGCCGCCCTTCCTGGCTGAGCTTGCGCAGCAGCATCGGCGAGGCGATCCGTCCGGCCTGGATCGAGATGGACACCTGCATCAGATCCCGCCAGTGGTCGCGGATCAGCTTCCAGTCCACCACGTCGCTGAACAAGCGATCGACATGGCGGTAACGCGTACCTCTCTCTGGTCGATAGAAACGCAGGTCCTTCCAGTTCCGGATGCGGGGCATCAACTGGATGCCCGCCAGGTGCGTGAAAGCGAAGACGGTTTCGGACTGGCCATGGGTGTCCGAATAGACCGTATCGGCCTGCACGCTCAAGCCCGCCTTCATCAGGCCCTCGATGACATAGACCGCTTCGAGGACTCCTGGCGGTATGAAATGGCGAAACACCGCGATGTAGTTATCAGCCACATGCCGATAGGCCACCGCACCCATGCGTCGATAGCGGAAATGCATGCCCACCAACAGGTTCTGGGCGTAGAAATCGTGCTGCGTGCCATCGGCCGCCACCTTCTTACCCTCGCCCCATAGCTTGGGCAACTCGAGCCGCAGGTACAGCTCGGTCAGATCCCGGCAGGCGTTGTCCAGCTGGTCCAGGCTCATGTGCCGCTGGTTGGCATAGGACAGCTGATGCGGTGTCACGCCGTTGGACAGATGGCGCGCGGCCTGGTTGGGCCCGAGGTTGCAGCCCATCGCGAACACGGTCAGCAAGTAGCGCTCGCGTGCGTTGCGAAGTTTGGGATCGTCGCCTGACTGCGGACCGAAATTTCGAGTGAATCCGGTCCAGTGCTCGATGTTGGCCAGAACATCCAGCAGATTGCGTGGTGCGGTGCGATTCTCGATGGCTGCGTGCAAAGCGATGGCCGACGCCGGCACTTCGCGCGCGGCGACCCGCCGCAGGGTCGGCTCGCCGGTGCTGCCGATCACCACGTCGCCTGCATGCTGCGGGAACTCCTCATCGACTTTTTCGGCTGTCTCGGTGAGCAGTTGCTTGAGACCGTCGACGAAGTCACCCGCCGCGGCCGGTATGCCGATCCGGTCGCAGTACGTCGGAAGGAGCGCTTCGCACTCATTCCAGGGTAACAGCTGCGCGCGATAGTCGGCAAAGGATTCCGAGCCTTCAATGCACACATCGCCGGAGCGAAGATCGCCGCTCAGGTAGCTGAACACGCACACTTCCAGATAGCGCCGATTTGTCGGATGGCCCAGGCCATGCGAGCGGCGCACCAGCTTGCGCCAACGCTCGGAGGCGAACGACAGCGTCAGGTCGTCTGCGATCCACTCGACCTTGCGGTGTTCGTTGGCCAGCACGACCTCCAGGGCATCGAGTAGATTACGGTCCTGGGTGGCTGCCTCGAAACGTAGCGCCTTCGCCATCCGGAACATCGCCGAGCGCCAGCTGCTGAAGGCCTTCCAGATCAACGGCAGGTGGTTGCCGCCGCTCCACACGCGGATGGCCTCGCAGTCCGTCCTCAGCTGATCGAGGTTGCCGTGCGGCGCAAGCAGATCGCGCACGCGCTGCCCGGTGCTCGCGTCATCCAGGTTTTCGGCGAGGATCTCAATCACTTGTTCCAGCGTGGCCACCAGCTCCTCGCTCAGTTCGCGCTGGCGCGCCTGGATCACCTGCAGTTCCTCCTTGCCGGTTTTGTGAATGGCTCCGATGCGGCGAATGAACATTTCGGCCACGTCGTCGCGCGCTCTCACGCGCATCTGACGAATCAAAGCCAGGATCAGTGTGTAGCGCTTGGCGGGCAACAGATCCTTCATGTCGCCCGCATCGAGCGCCGATGCCATCTCCGCCATGTGCTTGAGCTTGGTCGCCGGCACGCCGTCGAGCAGCGCATCGCTGTCGGGCAAGGACTCAAGCCAGGTCAACTGGTCCAGCAGCAAATCGAGATGCTTGCGCGAGGCCTTTTTCGCGGACCTCTTGATCTGGTTGTACAGCGTGCGCCGGACAGGCAGTTCGGCGGCCAACAACCGATCAAGCCAGTTTCGCTGGGCCAAGGTCAGGCGTTGGGTGATTCGCTTGTGCAAGGCTGCCTCGGCGGCCGTATGTGCTTGCTCGGCTATTTCGTCGAGCGTGCGAAACACCGGCAGCTCGTAACCCAGTCGCACCAATTCCTCGATCGTGATGTTGATGATGTCGACGCGGGTTTCCACGATGTTGCCGGCCTGTTGGGCAAGTTGAATGGTCAGCTTGCGTGTCTGCCCATCGGTATAAGGCTTCACGCCGAGCAGTTCGCGTATCGCTTTGTGGTGGCGATACAGCGTGGCCAGCGATGCGAACTCAATCCTCTCGGTCGGCGCCATGCCCAAAGTGGCTGAGACGTGCTCGACGAGTTCGAGAGGAATGGCTTCGAGCGCCGGAAAGTGGCGCAGGAACTCGAAGCATTTGAGCAGTACGAGCAACGCCAGCCGACGCTCCGGCGTTCGCGAATACCGCTGCGCCCATTCGATTTCCTCAGGCCTTGGCGTGAACGACGTCTGTAAATCCTTGAGCGTCAGCGTTCGAGGAAATCGAGGGTAAGCCGTACGTTCAATGCTCGCCATGGCGCAAAACTCCCACTGGTCGGGGTCGATCTGAACACACAGCGTACCCGATGGCGGCCCTCGTGCGCGGCGCGGACACGCCTTGGCTCGATCTCACCCCACAGTCGGCAGGCCCGACAGAGTCGCTGCGTCGGTCCGCCGATGGAGGAGTCTCTCGAAGTGCGACGACGGCAAGCGCTTGTGATCGCTGCTTTGCTGTCGTTGCCGGTTCGCATCGGTGTCCTGACTGATCTACTTGACTGAGGTCACGACGTAGTCGTTACCCTCTTTCTTGAACCCGACGTGGACTTTCGCGCCCACGGCGAGCTTGTCGAACAGCGCCTTGTCCTTGACGCCGAACGCCATGGTCATCGCGGGCCACCCCAGGCTCTTGACGGGGCCATGCGCAAGGGTGACCTTGCCCTGGGTCGCATCGAATTCCTTCACCACTGCATCGGCCTCATGGGCCGTGGACTTGGCGGTGCCTTTGGCGTCCATGCCTTTCATCATGTCCTGGCACTTCTTGGCATCCATGTCCTTCATGTCCATGCCCTTCATTCCCTTCATGTCCATGCAGTTCTGCGTGCCCTTGTCCCCCATCTTCATGCCGCCCATGTCGCCGGACTGGGCGAATGTGGCGGCAGAAAATGACAAGGCAGCGATCAGCGTTGCGGTTGAGACGAGTTTCATGATGAGTTTCCTTTTCTGAGCTTAAAAACGGGCCTGCCTTCTGACAGGCCCCGGGATGAGAGTGATCACCTGCGGTGACCACCTCTGAAAGTCATGCGCCGATGTACGGACAAGCATTCACAGCACGGGGTTCGTGCATGCCTTCACCTGGGCCTCGTAGCGCGCCCTGCGGACCCGGTTTTCCCCGGGCGTCGTTTGAGCACGCGGGCCGTGGTCCTGCGGCAGCACCAGAGGTTCGGGCGGGCAGTTCATCCGCTGACCGGTGGCGCTGTCAACTCTGCTGGTGGCCGGTTGCGCCGCCACGGCCGCTTGCCGGTCCGCGCGTGCTTTCTCGATGACCTGGAAGTCGGGGCCGGCAAACGCGGGCCATGCAGCACCCAACGTCAAGGCGGTGGCGAGGGAAATGAGCAGTTTCTTCATGATGTTCTCCTAAGGTTGGTCTGATCTGACAGTTCGAGAGGAACCTCATCGGATCAATCCAGCCACCGGCAGAACGCGATGCGCACAGGCCATCGCAATCGTCCGTCTCCAGCATCAAAAAACCAGGTGGGCGCCGGCGCCGCTACCACGTGCGCGAGCCAGGCTATCGGTACTTGTTCTCGTGCCTCGCCTTCGCCGGTGAATGCGTGAACCACCGGCGCCGGTGCGATGGCGCAAGCCGCACAGGTCTGACAATCCTCGGCGCTGGTGGGCATCGGGCGCGAGGCCGTCGATGCGGTCATCACCGGGCCAGCAGGCTGAATCTCCTGGGCGGAAACGGCCGCGCGAGCCGCCGTACCGAGCAGCAGTGACAGGCACAGGCAAAGCGCTACCACGCGCCAAGCGCGGCAGCCACCGGAGCTTTCAAGCGGCTGCACGATGACGCCTCCGGAACGCCCACCGGGAGGCCCTGGGCTGACGCGGCCGGCGCATCAAGAGGTAGGCCGCGGGAATGACGAACATCGACAGCAACGGCGCTGTGACCATCCCCCCCACCATCGGTGCGGCAATGCGCTGCATCACCTCGGAGCCGGTCCCCGTGCCCCACATGATCGGCAGCAGGCCAGCCAGGATGACGGCCACCGTCATCGCCTTGGGCCGCACGCGCAGCACGGCGCCTTCACGGATGGCATCGAGCAGGTCGGCCTCGCTGGTCTTGCCTTGGTCGGCACGCTCCAGCCAAGCGTTCTTGAGGTACAGCAGCATGATCACGCCGAACTCAGCCGACACGCCAGCCAGCGCGATGAAGCCCACGGCCCCCGCGATCGACAGGTTGTAGCTCAGCAGGTACAGCAGCCAGATGCCGCCCACCAGCGCGAACGGAAGCGCGGCCATGATCAGGAGCGCTTCACCAAACGCGCCAAATGTCAGGTACAGCAGCACGAAGATGATGAGCAGCGTGAACGGCACCACCACCTTGAGCTTGGCGGTGGCCCGCTCCAGGAACTCGAACTGGCCCGACCACGAGATCGAGTAGCCCGGCGGCAGCTTCACCTGTTTGGCGACAGCTTGCTGCATGTCCTGCACTGCGGAGCGAAGGTCCCGATCCCGGATGTCGACGTACACCCAGCCCGACAGCCGAGCGTTCTCGCTGCGCAGCATCGGCGGCCCGTCGGTGACGCGGATGTCCGCCACGTCGGAGAGCACCAGCCGTGCGCCGCGCTCGGTGACGATCGGCAAGGTCCGCAAGCCTTCCAGTGAATCCCGGAACCCGCGCGGGTAGCGCACGTTGATCGGAAAACGCTGCAGGCCTTCGACCGTCTCGCCGATGTTCTCGCCGCCCACGGCGGAAGAGACCACCGACTGCACGTCGGCGATGTTCAACCCGTAGCGTGCCGCGTCGTCACGCCGGATGTTCACGTCCACATAGCGCCCACCGGTGAGCCGCTCGGCCAAGGCGCTGCTGACGCCGGGCACGTCCTTGAGCGTGCGTTCGATCTCTCCGGTGATGCGATCGATGGTCGCTAGATCCGTGCCCGCCACCTTGACACCCACAGGGCTCTTGATGCCCGTGGCCAGCATGTCGATGCGATTGCGGATCGGCGGCACCCAGATGTTGGACAGGCCCGGCACCTTGACGATGCGATCGAGCTCCTCAACGAGTTTGTCGGTCGTCATGCCGGCGCGCCACTCCTCGCGCGGCTTGAACTGGATCGTCGTCTCGAACATCTCCAGCGGCGCGGGGTCGGTTGCACTCTCCGCGCGGCCCGCCTTGCCGTACACGCTCGCGACCTCCGGCACCGTCTTGATCAGGCGATCGGTCTGTTGGAGCAGTTCCCCCGCTTTGCCTGCCGACAGTCCAGGCAGTGCCGAAGGCATGTACAGCAGGTCCCCTTCGTCCAGCCGCGGCATGAACTCGCCGCCGACGTGCTGCAGCGGCCACAGGCTGGTGGTCAGCACCACGGCAGCCACGACGAGCGTGAGCTTCGGGGCGCGCAGCACCATGTCGAGCAACGGCCGGTAGACCGCGATCAGCAGGCGATTGAGTGGATTGCTTTTTTCGTCGGGGATGCGGCCACGGATCAGGTAGCCCATGAGCACTGGGATCAAGGTCACCGACAGGCCCGCCGCAGCCGCCATGGCGTAGGTCTTGGTGAACGCCAGCGGGGAGAACAGGCGTCCTTCCTGCGCTTCCAGCGTGAATACGGGCACGAAGGACAGCGTGATGATGAGCAGCGAGAAAAACAGCGCCGGCCCCACCTCGGCCGCCGAGTCGCCGATGACGCGCCACCGGGCCGCCCCTTCGAGCACCTCGCCGGGGTGCTCATGGCTCCAATGCTCGAGATGCTTGTGGGCGTTCTCAATCATCACGACTGCCGCGTCGACCATCGCACCGATGGCGATCGCGATGCCCCCCAGCGACATGATGTTGGCGTTGACGCCCTGGTAGTGCATCACAATGAACGCCGCCAGGATGCCCAGGGGCAACGAAATGATGGCCACCAGCGCAGAGCGCAGGTGGAACAGGAAGACGAAGCAGACCACCGCGACGACGATGAACTCCTCGATCAGCTTGTGCGTGAGGTTCTCGACGGCCCGCTCGATCAGCCCCGAACGGTCGTACACCGGCACGATCTCCACGCCGCGCGGCAGGCTGGACTTCAAGCCCTCAAGCTTGTCCTTGACCGCGGCGATGGTCTGCAACGCGTTTTTCCCCGAGCGCATCACGATCACGCCGCCGACAGCCTCGCCCTCGCCATCGAGTTCGCCAATGCCACGGCGCATTTCCGGACCGATTTGCACCCGGGCCACGTCGCCCAGGCGCACCGACACGCCGGCCGCCGTCGTCATGAGCGGCACCTTGCGAAAGTCGTCGAGGTTCTGCAGGTAGCCCGAGGCACGCACCATGTACTCGGCTTCTCCCAGTTCGAGCACCGAGCCGCCGGTCTCCTGGTTCGCGCGCTGGATCGCCTCCACGACCTTGGTGTGCGGGATACCGTAGGCCGCGAGCTTGTCCGGATCGAGCACGATCTGGTACTGGCGCACCATGCCGCCCACGGAGGCAACTTCGGCCACGTCGGGCACGGTCTTGAGCTCGTACTTGAGGAACCAGTCCTGAAGCGCGCGCAGTTGCGAGATGTCCATCTTGCCGCTGCGGTCGACCAGCGCGTACTCGTAGATCCAGCCTACGCCGGAAGCGTCCGGACCGAGCGACGCCTTGGCCTGGGCCGGCAGCCGCGACTGCACCTGGTTCAGGTATTCGAGGACCCGGGAGCGCGCCCAGTATTGGTCGGTACCGTCCTCGAACAACACGTAGACAAAGGAGTCGCCAAAGAACGAGTAGCCGCGCACCGCCTTCGCGCCCGGCACGGAGAGCATCGTCGTCGTCAACGGGTACGTGACCTGGTTCTCGACGATGCGCGGCGCCTGGCCCGGATAGGTCGTGCGGATGATGACCTGCACGTCCGACAGGTCGGGCAGCGCATCCAGGGGGGTTCGCAGCACCGAGTAGACACCCCACGCGCTGAGCATCAAGGTGGCCAGCAGCACGAGGAAGCGGTTGGCGATGGACCAGCGGATCAGCTTGGCGATCATGGCTTGCTTCCCGGCGCGGTTGCGGGTGCCGCCGCCTTGGCCTCGGCTGCCATCGGTGTGACGCGGGTGAGCTGGGGCAGGTCGTCCGCGCCCATGAAGAACTCGAAGCTCACGCGATCCCCGACCTGAACGTTGCGCGCCGCGCCGTCGGGCGGCAGCTTGAAGTCCATCGTCATCGGGCCCCACTTCAGCGTGGGAATGGCGCCGTGCGAAAGGGTCAATGCGTCCTTGCCGACACTGACGACCTTGGCTTCACCGACGTGCCGTGGTGCGCTGGCGGCCATCGGGGCTGCGGCCGAAGCCGCAGGAACAGGTGCAGCGCCGGCGGCCGGCTCACTGTTCAAGCGGGCCTCGACGCCCTTGAGGCTGGCCTCCGAGTCGATCAGGAACTGCGACGACACGACGACACGCTTGCCAGCCGAAAGGCCACGCTTGATCTCGGTCTGGCCGCCGCTCTCGAGGCCTGCCTCGACATCGACCGGACGGAAGCGCCCGTTGTCTTCTGCCACGATCACGACCGTGCGTTTGCCGGTCTGGATCACAGCCTCGGTGGGCACGAGCAGCGTCTTGTCGGCACGCATGTCCACGAAGTTCATCGTGACGAACATCCCCGGCACCAGCCGACTGCCTGGATTGGCGAGCTCCAAGCGTGCCTTCAGCGTGCGCGTGCTCGGATTCACCTCGGGCAGGATCGCCTGCACCTTGCCGTCGAAGGTGCTGCCGGACGCAGCCGGGCTTCTGGCCTGCACCTTGGCGCCCGGGCGCAGCAGCGCGGCCTGGCTCTCGGGCACCTCGGCGTTGGCCCACACGGTGGACAAGCCATTGATGCGGAACAGCGTGGCTCCCGGCATCACCGTCATGCCTTCGCGCGCCAGCAGTTCGACGACGACCCCACCCAGGGGCGCGGTCAGGGTGATGCGGGGCTGGGTCTTGCCGCTGCGCTCGACCAGCGCGATCTGGCCGTCATCCATGCCGACCTGGCGCATGCGTTGTCGCGCACCATCCACGAGTCCTCCCAAGTCTGTGCCTTTCATGCGTCGCACCGACAGGAATTCTTCCTGGGCAGCGACCCAATCCGGGACATAGAGGCTGACCAAGGGTTGCCCCTTGGCGACCGGGTCCAGCGTGGCGCGCACGTACAGGTGCTCGATGTACCCGGTGGCACGCGCCTGCACGATCGCCTGGTCACGCTCGTTGAACGCGATGCTGCCCACCGCCGACACCTGCGGCGACAGCGTGCCTTCGGTCACTTCGGCGGTGCGTACGCCCAGGTTCTGCTGGATGCGCGAGCTGACCGTGACCTTGCCTTGGTCCGCATCGCCGTCGGCGTAGACCGGCGACATCATCATGTCCATGAAAGGCGACTTGGCCGGCTTGTCGAACTTGTTCCCAGGCACCATGGGGTCGTGGTAGTACAGGATCTTCTTGCCGTTGGCAGGGTCAACGTCGCCGGCCTTGATGCCGGCTGCGATGTGCCGGCGGGTGGCATCTTCGCCCGATTCGTTGGCGGGCGCGGCAACAGGTGCAGCGGCCTGCGTCGATGAGGCGCCATTGGTGTTCGCGGGAACGGTCGCAGCGGTACTGGGCGGCGTGGTCGTCATGCCGATGCCGCGGTGCATGCCCAGGGCATAGAGGCCGTAGCCGGCAGCACCCAGCACGCCAGCAGTGGCAAGGGCCATCACGAGGGTTTTGGTTTTCATGGGAGGTCTCTCGGTGGTGGTCAGGGCTGGGGTGCGGCCGTGTCGTGGCCGACCGGCACCAGGTAGTTCAGTTGCGCCCACAGGCGGGCCGCGCCCATTTCCAGGCGCAGGCGCTCGATACGTGTATCGATCTCGGCGCGGCGGGATTCCAGCACCGCCGTCAGGGTGCCCACGCCGCCGCGGTAAGCGGCGATCGTGGCGCGCGTGCGCTCGGTGGCCAGTGGCAGCAGCGAGTTGTCGTAGCGGGTCAGGCGCTCGCGGTCGCTGCGCCATTCCTGCAGCATCGCCAGTGCTTCGGCCACGTGTGCTCGCGTGGCCTCTTCACGTTCGGCGCGCTTCTGCTCGACGCCGGCCAGCTTGGCCGAGAGCTCGCGATCCTGTCGGTTCTGCTGGTCCCATTGCAGCGGGATCGAAACATTGAGCGAGACCATGTTCGAGTACGCCGACCCGCGCTGGCTGTACATCAGCTCGACGCTCACATCGGTCTTCTTGTTGGCTCGCGCGAGGTCCGCTTCGGCCTGCGCAACTTCCTCCTGCTTTTGCATTACCGCGATTTCAGGGTGATGGGCGAGTTGGGCCTCCAGGTCCTGCGGACTCAAGCGAACCGCATCCAACGCTGGCGCCGGGCCAAGGGAATCGCTTGCGGTGGAACCTGTCCAGCGGGCCAGTTGCGTGCGGGCTGTGGCGATCTGGCGCTCGGCTTGCTCGATGCGGTCGTCGATCTGGGCGACCGCCGATCGGGCGGCGAACACGTCGGCTTGCGTACCCCGCCCGCCCCGGTAGGCAGCATCGGCGGCGTCGATCTGCAGGCGCGCTTCGTCGCGCTGGGATACCAGCACATCGCGCACGCGCTCTTGGTAGAGACGGTCCAGCCAGGCCATGGCGGTGTCGCGCTGCAGGTTGGCAAGCGCAAGGCTGCGCCCAGCCTCGGCAACTTCGGCCTCGCGCTCGAAGCGCCCGGCACGGGCCTTGAGCTTGTCTTCGCGCGTGAACTCTTGCATCACGCCGACCGAGCGCATGGTCATGAAGTCGCGCGTCAGGCTGAATCGATCGGCCCCGTTGACAGGCAGGTTGTTGATGCCGAGCTTGAGGGTGGGGTCGGGCCGCTGTCCTGCGGCAACGGCCATGTCCCGTGCGGCCGAAGCCGTCGCATCCTGGGCCACGAGCGCGCGAGAACGGTTCTGCGCCAAGCGCAGCGCCTGGTCAAGCGTCAGGGCGTCGGCGGCATGGGCTGCACCAGCGCCCATGGCAAGCGCCGCCGCGATGCCGATGGCGAGCCTGCGCCATGGCATGGCACGGCCAGGCGTGCGGGAAGAAAAAGAGTCGATGAACATGAGATCTCCAGTTGACGAATGCCATCAGGTCGAACGGAGCTTGTGCGGGTGCGAGCGGAAGCTCGCGGGCACGCGCAAGCGCGACCGATAGGTCTGGTGCAAACCGGCTCAGGCCGGCCACACCAGCGTCAGGAGATCAAATGCGAAAACAGCAGTGCAGGATGGCGTGCGGTGGAGAGGCCGCGACGCGCTTGAATTTCGAGTCGGCCGAAGGCCAACCATGCCCGAGAGGCTCGGGTTGCACTGGGAGGGAGTAGAGGGTCGTCAGCAGCGCCGCGGGGACAGTCGGGGCCGATGCGTGGTCGGCACTTTGCTGGCCGAAACGACAGTGCTCGGCGCACAGGTTGGCGGCGCTGTCGTCGATCTGGTCGCAGCCCGTCATGGCGGCCATGTCTGACGTCGCGGACGTGTCGGGCGACACGGCCATCGAAGCACCTGCCTCGTCATCAGGCATCGTTGCGACCGACGCGTTCATGGCCATCGTCGGGAGAGACTGCGGCGCGCCCGACAGTGCGGGGCAGGCATAGGCAGCGATGGCCATCTGGCCAAAGACCAGCACGCCGAGCATCAGCCGGCAAACGAATCGCCTGAACGCGCGCGTCATCGTCATGCGGCCACCTCGCCAGCGGGGCGACGTGCTTGCGCACGGACGCGCGTGGAAGCGCGTCGACCGGCGACGCTTGCCTGCGCGGCGAGGCTCGCATCGGCCATGGGCGGATCAGAGTCCTGGCTCCCTGTCAGCGCGGCGATGATCGAGCACGCCGAGCCTTCGGGCGCCTGGGCGCAGCAATCGGCCAGATTTTCCAGCGCCGAAGCCATTGATTGCAGGTCGGCCATGCGCTCCCGGATCTCCGCAACGCGTTCGCGCGTGATCTCCCGGACGCGCAGCCGGTCGCGCGTGCTGCTCAAGGACATCAGCTGCGCGATGTCCTCCAGCGAATACCCCAATGCCTGAGCCCGCTTGATGAAGCGCAAACGACGGACATCGTCGTCCGAGTACTGCCGGAAGCCACCGTCCACGCGATTCGGTGCAGACAGCAATCCACCGCGCTGGTAATAGCGCACTGCCTCCACGCCAACGCCTGCAGCGTCGGCGAGTTTGCGTATGGTGAATGCATGGGTCGGCATGGGGAAAGAGCAGTTCAGGCGATCGAACGAAAGGAAAAACTCTATGTCTGTTGTCAGGTACGCAGTTTAGGTGGCCTTCTCGGCGCATGTCAACACGGGGTGCTGCCGTTGCACCTATGTCAAAAGCATTTCGAGGCAAATGGATTGGCCTCAAGCAAAGGTGTGGATCAATGAACGAAAATGCTTGTCGTTCTTATTTCGGATTGAAGAATGAAGCGCTTGCTGTTGATTCTGTGGGTTGGACTGTGTTTTATGGGCTCTGCCGCCGCGCAGACCCCTGCTGCTGGAGCCGACGAAGGGCCGCGTCAGCTATGGCAACTGCTGGACTATGTCGCCGTGGACTACGGTGGTGCGGTCGACAAAGGCGCCATCGTCAGCGAATCGGAATATGCGGAAATGCGCGATTTCACCGCCAATGCGGTGACCCAGGCGCGCAGCCTGCCTGCGCATGCCTCCAAGGACGCGGTAGTCACAGCTGCCACCAAACTGCAGGCGGCCGTTTCCGGCAAGGCAGATAGCGCAGAGGTCGCGCGCCTGGCGCATGAGGCGGAAGCGCTGCTGGTGGCCGCCTATCCCATTCCCGTGGCGCCGAAGGCCCTGCCTGACCTCAAGCGAGGCGCGGCGCTCTTCCAAGCCCAGTGCGCATCCTGTCACGGCGCTGCGGGCGGAGGCGACGGACCACTTGCAGCCAAGATGGAGCCACCGCCGATCGCCTTCACCGACCGGGAGCGTGCTCGCTCGCGAAGTCTCATGGCGCTCTATCAAGTCGTCTCCCAGGGCGTTACCGGCACGGCGATGCCGAGTTTTGCTGGGCTGCCTGACGAGGACCGGTGGGCGCTCGCGTTCTTTGCCGGCACGCTTTCTCACGACGCCAACATGCGCGAACGTGGTGAGCAGTTGTGGAAGCGCGATGCCTCTGCTCGCAAGGAGTTTGCCGACCTGGCTGCGGTGACAACGATCACCGAGGCCGCGGCAGCCAACCGGATCGGACCTGACGCAGCGCGAGATCTAACCGCCTTCCTGCGAAGCCAGCCGGCGGCGGCGTCCGCAGCGGGGGACGCCAGCGGGCTGACCCTTTCCCGAACGCGCCTTGACGAGAGCTTGGCTGCAATTCGCAAGGGCGACAAGCCAGCGGCCACGCGGCTGGCGCTCTCCGCCTATCTAGACGGCTTCGAGCCGCTGGAGCCATCCCTGGGCGCGCGCAACAAGGCACTTCTGACGGAGGTGGAAAACGGCATGCTGGCCTATCGCTCGGCCATTGCCAATGGCACGCTGGCTCAGGCCGAGACCGCAGCTCAAAAGCTGGACTACCTTTTTGCTGAAGTGGAAAAGGAGCTGGGTGGCGAATCGGCAGCACCGCTCACCACCTTCCTGGGCTCGCTGACGATCTTGCTGAGAGAAGGGCTTGAAGCCCTGCTGATCGTCGTGGGCATGGTGGCCTTCCTGAAGAAAGCCAACCGGCCGGACGTATTGCGCTATGTGCACGGCGGCTGGATCGTGGCGTTGGCCGCCGGCGGCCTGACATGGGCCGTGGCAACCTATTTCGTGAACATCAGCGGGGCAAGCCGGGAGGTCACCGAAGGGCTCTCGTCGCTCTTTGCGGCGCTCGTGCTGCTGAGCGTGGGCTTGTGGATGCACCAGAAGAGCGCTGCGGGCCGTTGGCAGGCCTACCTCAAGGACAAGCTGTCCTCGGCCATGTCGAAGCGCTCGGCGTGGGCCTTGTTCGGTCTTTCGTTCATTGCGGTCTACCGCGAGGTCTTCGAGACCGTGCTTTTCTACTCTGCGCTGTCGGCAGACGGCAACGGCAATGCCCTGCTGGGTGGGTTCGGCTTGGGCGTGGGCCTGCTGGCGATCCTTGCCTGGGTGATGCTGCGCACGAGCGCCCGGATGCCCATCGGGAAGTTCTTCAGCATCAGCTCGATCCTGGTTGCCGTGCTGGCCGTTGTCCTGGCGGGCAAAGGCGTGGCGGGACTGCAGGAGGCTGGCTGGCTGGGGGCCAGCCCCATCATGGCGCCGCGGATCGAATTGCTGGGCATGTACCCGTCGGCCGAGACCGTGCTGGCGCAGATCGTCGTTCTGCTGATCGCAGTTTCGGGTTTCGCGTTGAATGCATACAGAGGCCGGCGCTTGCAGCCGGCATGACCTTCGGGAGGCACTGGGTGAGGACTGAGCTCATGCGCTGGCGTTGCGCCCAGCCGTTTGCGATGCCTCGCGCAGGATTTCCCGGCCGCCGTTCGCAGCGATCCCGGCCACGATGACGCCCAGCACCAGGTCCGGGATGTTCGATCCGAACCCCATCACCAGCACCCCGGACAGCACTATCGCGCCATTGACGATGGAGTCGTTGCTCGTGAAGATCGCGGACGCCTTGAAGTTCACATCCTCCCCGCGATGGCGGTGCAGCAGCCTCAGGCACACCAGGTTCAACGCCGCGTTCGCCGCGGCCATGGCCATCATAGCCAAGCCGACAGGTTCCTCCCCGCCAGCGAAGCGGCGCAGAACCTCCACCAGCAGCAGCACGGCCAGGCCGATGAGCAAGAAGCCTGACAACCGCGCGGCGCTCACCTTGACCATTGCCGCCCGGCCGACGGCGTACAGGCTGACCGCATAGACCGACGCGTCGGCGAGGTTGTCCAGCCCGGCGCCCATGAGCGCCGTGGAGGCAGCCCACATGCCAAGGCCGATGCCGGCGGCGCACTGGCCCAGGTTGATCAGCAACACGGTCCGCAGAATCTTGCGGTCTACCGCGTTGCTCGCATCGAGGCCGCCGAGCTCGTCGTCTTTGTCTCCCTTGTCGTTTTCAGGCATGCGTTGTTCCTTCCACGTCGCAGGATCTTGAGGCCTGCCGCGGCTGGAGAATCAAGCGCAGACGCGCGCAAGTTGCGATGGTGCCGACACCAGGGCGCATTCGTGCACGAATTGCCACCAGGCGAGGCCTGACGCGCTCGTTCTCAGACCTGCTTGACTCTACATCAGCTAGAGGGCTTCCAATCCCAGCCAGACCCTTCTGAGGACAGAAAGATGAGTACGACAAAACCCCCCTTCCTGGACACTGTGATCCGGTATGGCAGCTACCCGCTGATCCTTGGCGCCACCGCCGTGGTGCTCTTCGGCGGGCTCGCGGCCGGCTGGCCGTATTTCCCGACGGTGCCGCTCACCGTGGCCGCCGCGCTCGCTTGCGTCGCCCTGCTGGAGCGGCGGCTGCCCTTTCATGCGGCCTGGGGTCGCGACCACCGCGACAGCATGTGCGACACGATCCACGCAGCGGTCAACCTCCTCGTTCTCCTCGCCGCCCACGGCGTGGTGGCGGCCTTGGCGCCGCTGTGATCGGCCAGGACATGGTGGCCGGACCAGTGGCCGCTTTGGGCGCAAGCCCTTGCCGTCGGTGCGGTGCTCGATCTCAGCCTCTACAGCGTCCATTGGCTGAGTCACCGCGTGGCCTGGCTCTGGCGGTTCCACGCAATCCACCACAGCTCGGAACGCCTCTACTGGCTTAACGGGGAGCGCCGACATCCCCTGCATGCAGGGATGATGGCCGCACCCGGCTTGCTCGCGGTGGTCCTGATGGGAGCACCGGCACTGGCCGTCGGCGCATGGCTCGGCTTGTTGGCCGTGCACCTGGCCTTCCAGCACTCCAACCTGGACTACCGGGTCGGGCCGCTGCGATTCGTGATCGGAGCGGCTGAAGTCCACCGCTGGCACCACAAGCGCGAGTATGAAGACGCCCAGGTCAACTATGGCGAGTTCTGGATGCTCTGGGACCACCTGTTCGGAACTTTCCGGCTGCCAAAGCACCAGTTGGGCGCGGACGAAGTGGGCCTCTATGAGACGGATTTTCCGGTGGATTACGGCCCGCAGCTGGTCTATCCCTTCCGCCGTCGGCCGGCGGCGGCAGACGCTTTCGCCCCTGACCATGGGCTTGCCCGCGCCGCCTTCCTGCGCGAGACGGGCATTGCGGCCTCTCGCGAGGCCGTCAGCGACCTGCGCGCCGCGTGGCGTGCCCATGAGTTGGGCCATATCGTGGCGCAGCCTTACCTTGGCTTGCACCTGCGCAGCCACGCCGCGATGCTCGGGCTGGCCTGGAGGACGCGCAACGTTACGGAGGCTGCGGCGCAGGTCGTCCGGCTCGCGCTGGCTCCTGTGGGCCACGCCCTCGACCGTACACCGCCTCAGAACGTCGGCACCGAGCGCTTTGGTGTGATGGAGCACGGCGCATGGCCGCCGGAACTGGATCCGATCACCTTCCAGCGCCGATGACACCCTCGAGCTTCAGGCGTGCTCGGCCAGGCTGTTGAGAACGCCGCACTCGCGCGAGGTTCGGGCGGTATCGCAGGAGCGCCGCAAATCCATCAACTCGCGCTCCAACTCGCGCAATTCCTTCATCTTGGTCCGCACCTGGGCGATATGAGAGTCGACCAGCGCATTCACCTCGCCGCAGTCCCGCTCCGGCTGATCCCGGAAGCCCAGCAACTGACGGATCTCCTCCAGCGTCATGTCCTTGGCCCGGCAGCGGCGGATGAACAGCAGGCGCTGAAGGTGCACATCGTCGTACAGCCTGAAGTTGCCCTCGCTACGCGCAGGCTCAGGCAGCAAGCCTTCGGACTCGTAGAAGCGCACGGTCTGCACCAGGCAGTCCGCCTTTTTGCCCAATTCACCGATCCGCATCATGGTTGTTCCTCCGAAAATTCTTGACTCTATACCTACTAGAGGTTGCTCAATAACGGAATGTAGGCAAATCCCTGCCAATGGAAAGCTTCTATGAACAAAGAATCCCCTAACACATGCGGCTGCTCCGGCGGCAGTGGCCAGCAGACAGGCTGCGCCAATGAGAAGCCCAGCACAGAGATCACCGTCTTCCACGTGAGCAACATGGATTGCCGCAACGAGGAAGCACTGGTGCGTCGAACCCTGGAGGGCATGCCCGGCATCGAGCGGCTGCTGTTCGACCTTCCGCAACGCCAACTGACCGTTTCGCACCGTGAGGTTTCGGTGGATGCCCTGACGCAGGCGCTGAACTCGGTGGGCATGAGGGCCCAGGCCGTCCAGGAAGCCGCCGTTCTGACGACCTACCGCATCGAGAACATGGACTGCCCAAGCGAGGAGAAACTGATTCGCTCACACCTCGGGGCGGTCCAAGGAGTCCAGGACCTGGACTTCGATTTGGCCGAGCGCACCCTGTCGGTGAAGCACCTCGCCCAGGCGCGTGCGCAGATGGAGCAGGTCCTGGCCTCGATCGGCATGCGCGCCAAGGAGCAGACGGCCAGCCAAACAGGGCCCACTGCCGCTGCCGCTGCGGCCGCGGTTGAACCCGCGGCCTTGCCAGACCAGCCGGTGCCCCCGGGTTCCACTTCGCCGGCGGGGGAGCGCGTGACGTACCGGATCGAGAACATGGATTGCCCAACGGAAGAAGCGCTGATCCGCGGCCGGCTGGGCAAGGAGCCGGGCGTGACCGCGCTGGACTTCAACCTGATGCAACGCGTGCTGGGTGTCCACCACACCCTGTCCTCCACAGCGCCGATCGAGAAGGCGCTTGCTTCCATCGGGATGCGTGCCTCGCGGCAGGACCTCCAGGCGGTCACCACCGTGCTGCGCATTGACAAGATGGACTGCCCGACTGAAGAGGGCCTGATCCGCGGCAAGCTGCAAGGCATGCCGGGCGTGCAGGGCATGGATTTCAACCTGATGCAGCGCACGCTCACTGTTCGGCACACGCCTGACGCGATCAAGCCCGCTGTCGAGGCCATCGAATCGCTGGGCATGGAAACGAAGGTGCAGACAACGGATGAACCGCACGACCCCCAGGCGCCCGCGCAGAAGACCAACTGGTGGCCGATGGCCGTTTCGGGCGTTGCGGCGGTGGCCGCCGAGGGCGTGTACTGGGTCAACGACGGCAACCACTGGGCCGTGATCGTGCTGGCCCTGGTCTCGATCTTCACTGGCGGCCTCAGCACCTACAAGAAGGGCTGGATCGCGCTGAAAAACCTCAACCTGAACATGAACGCCCTGATGTCCATCGCGGTCACGGGCGGCATGGCGATCGGCCACTGGCCCGAAGCGGCCATGGTCATGTTCCTCTTTGCATTGGCCGAGGTGATCGAGGCGAAGTCGCTGGACCGTGCCCGCAATGCCATTCGCGGGCTGATGGACTTGGCGCCCGAGACCGCGACCGTGAAGCAGGCCGACGGCTCGTGGGCGGAACTGCCGGCCAAAGAGGTCGCCAAGGGCGGCGTGGTTCGCGTGCGACCAGGCGAGCGCATCGCACTGGACGGCGTGATCACGGCGGGTCAATCCGCCATCAACCAGGCGCCCATCACCGGCGAGAGCCTGCCCGTCGAGAAGACCGAAGGTGACCAGGTGTTCGCGGGAACCATCAACGAGACCGGCTCTTTCGAGTACAGGGTGACCGCAGGCGCCAGCGATTCAACCCTCGCGCGCATCATTCATGCCGTGGAGTCCGCGCAAGGCAGCCGCGCGCCCACGCAGCGCTTCGTCGACCAGTTCGCCCGCGTCTACACGCCGGCCGTGTTCGCCGTGGCCGTGCTGGTCGCGGTCGTTCCACCGCTCGCCTTCGGTGGCGCCTGGTTCGACTGGATCTACAAGGCGCTCGTGCTGCTGGTGATCGCTTGCCCCTGCGCTCTGGTCATCTCCACGCCCGTCACCATCGTCAGCGGCCTGGCCGCCGCCGCCCGACGCGGCATCCTGATCAAGGGGGGCGTCTATCTGGAGGGCGGGCGCAAGCTCAAGGCACTCGCATTGGACAAGACCGGCACGCTCACGCACGGCAAACCCGAGCAGACCGACTTCGTGCCCCTGATCGGTGATGCGCAGGAGGTTGCCGCATGGGCGGCAAGTCTTGCCGCGCGCTCGGACCATCCCGTGTCCCAGGCCATCGCCCGCAAGGCGAACCGGGACGGCATCGCACTGCTCGAGGTCGGCGACTTCGCGGCATTGCCGGGACGCGGCGTGCGCGGGCGCATCGCCGGCCGTCTGCTGCACATGGGAAATCACAGGCTCGCGAAGGAATTGGGCCTGAGCGAAGCGGCGCTTCAGTCCCGGCTCGAAGCGCTGGAGCGCCAAGGCAAGACCGCGATCCTGCTGATGGGCGATACGACCGTACTCGGGATCTTCGCCGTGGCCGACACGGTGAAGGAAACCAGCCGTGAGGCAGTGGCCGACCTGCAGGCGCTGGGCGTGCGCACGCTGATGCTGACCGGCGACAACCAGCACACGGCGGCTGCGATCGCCGCCCAGGTCGGGATCTCGGAAGCCCGCGGCGACCAGTTGCCCGAGGACAAGCTCAAGACCATCGAGAGTCTGGTTGGCGGTGAGGGCCAGGTGGGCATGGTGGGCGACGGCATCAACGATTCGCCCGCGCTCGCGCGTGCCGACATCGGCTTCGCCATGGGCGCAGCCGGCACTGACACCGCGATCGAAACTGCCGACGTCGCCCTGATGGACGACGATCTGCGCAAGATTCCGACCTTCATCCGACTGTCGCGCAGCACCGCGGCGATCCTCACGCAAAACATCGTCCTGGCCCTGGGCATCAAGGCGGTGTTCCTCGCGCTGACGTTCACGGGGCATGCCACCATGTGGATGGCCGTGTTCGCCGACATGGGCGCGAGCTTGCTGGTAGTTTTCAACGGTCTGAGGCTACTCAAGACCCAGAAAGCCTGATGCCCCAGTGCACGCGATGTTGATCTCTGCTGCGTGGCTCAAGCAATGGCTCTACGACTGGGGCGGAGCGAACCTGAACCTGTTCATGTTTTTGAATCAGGCCGTCCCCGATCGGATGCTATGGCTGCCTGAAGCTTTGAGTTGGGTCGGTAGCTATTGGGCTGCTCCGGCGATCGTCGCAGTCCTTCTAGTCTGGCGCCGAAGCCAAGCGCCAGAAGCAACCCGATCTGCGAACCTGACCCTGCGAAGGTTCGTCTTTGGCCTGGTGCTCGCGATGTCATCGGCAGCCCTCTTGAAAGCGGCATTTGCTTTCCCACGTCCTGCGGCAGTCTTGGGTGAAGGCATTTTTCGAGTCGTCGGGATGCCGGACAGTCGCTATTCGTTTCCAAGCGGTCATGCCGCCTACGTGGCGGTTCTGGCTGCGGCGATCTGGCCCGTTCTCGGCTGGCCAGGTCGAACTGGCCTTCTGGCCTTCGCTATCGCTGTAGGTTGGTCGCGCATCGCGCTTGGCGCGCACTTCCCGGCGGATGTCGTTGCCAGCTTCGTCTTGGGCTGGGCATGCGTTGAGATCTCGGCCGCCCTAATCTGGCGCCTTGTGCCTCGCTCGAGAGGGACTCGGTGACCGCGGGATTATGTCGCCCTGATCGATCGATACACCGGGATGCCGGCTTTGTCGGTGCGAGATACGACCAGCATCGAAGACGACACACACACCTTCTCTCAACTATCAGCAGCAGGCCCATCTTTTCCCACAAAGACATCGAGGAGGTCGTTCGGCAATCCTTGAACAAGCGGCCCAGCGTGATTTGGCCTGCACGAATAAAAGAAGCATTGATGCACTACACGTATTCAACCTACTGGTACTACTTGGCATTTGTAGTGTTTGCTGGCGACCAAGCCGTCAAGAGCTACATTGACATGACAACCCCGCTAGGTTGGTCCTATGAGGTGACCTCCTTTTTCAATTTGGTCCACGTCCTGAACCCCGGGGCGGCGTTCAGCTTTCTGGCGCGCGCCGGTGGATGGCAACGATGGTTGCTACTTGCTGTTGCCGTTGGTGCCGCGATATGGCTGGTTTGGCTCCTGGCAAGGCCAGCGCGACGACTTGAGGCCCTGGCGTACAGCCTCATCCTCGGCGGCGCGTTGGGCAATGCCTTCGATCGGGCTCTTCGCGGGCAGGTTATCGACTATCTCGACTTCCATCTGCGTCAATGGCACTGGCCAGCATTCAACATTGCTGACATGGCTATCGTGGGAGGTGCGGTAAGCCTGATCGTCGCGTCGTTGTCCAGACCTTCCGGCCAGCAGTGAACACATGGCGGCCGAAGCAATGCGAAACAATCTGCGTCCGCGAATCCTGCTTGCACCTTGTGGCTTCAAGGAGAGCCTCAGCGTAACCGAATTGATCGAGAGCATGGGGCGAGGAGTAAGAGCGGCCGACCCCGAAGCCGAAATCCTGTGTGCCCCCATGGCAGACGGTGGCGAAGGTTTTGCTCAGACGCTTGTGGAGTTGACAGGTGGCTGTCTGCGTCTGGTGCAAGTGACCGGTCCTGTGGGCCAGCCGCTGGAGGCGCATCTCGGTCTGCTCGGCGGAGCCCATGTTGGAACTGTAGCGATTGAGATCGCGGCGGCTGCAGGTCTGCGGCACGTACCTGTGGACCAACGAGATCCGCTTTGGACCACCAGTTACGGTGTGGGTGAACTAGTCCGCGAAGCATTGGACTTGGGCGCCCAGAGATTGCTCATCGGTTGCGGCGACAGCGGCGTAAACGATGGCGGTGCCGGTCTTGCCCAAGCATTGGGCGTCAGGCTTTCTGATCGTAGAGGGCGAGCCATCGGCCGCGGCTGCCGGGCGTTGGGCGGTCTCGCTCACGTCGACCTCTCCGGGCGCGATCCGCGACTCAGCGATGTCAGCATCGACGTTGCGGTGAACTGGGACAACGTGCTGCTAGGACGACGCGGGGTTTCGCGCATTTTCGGTCCGCAGAAGGGAGCGTTGCCCAAAGATCTTGCGACATTGGAGAATGGCCTCAGGACTCTTGCAGCGGTTATCCGGCGTGATCTCGGGATTGACGTTCGCACCATGCAAGGGGCAGGAGCATCGGGGGGTCTGGGTGCAGGTCTGCACGCATTTCTGGGGGCGCGTCTCTATCCCCGGTTCGCGATCCTTTCGCGCTTCTTGGACTTTGACGCACTCCTCGAGCGCGCCGATCTCGTATTGACTGCGGAAGGAAGCATCGACGGACTCACGCCGTTCGGCAAGCTGCCGGCGGAGGTGGCGCGCCGCGCTAAACAGGCCGGCATTCCCGTCGTCGCGATCGTTGGGTCAGTCGGAGACGGAGCGGACGCAGTGCACGAAATCGGCATCGATGCCTACTTCAGTGTTGTCGACCGGCCCGGCTCGATGGCCGACGCAATGTCGAGGGCGCCTGAGTTAGTAGCAAAAGCTACAGAGCAAGTCGTTCGCTTGGCACTTCTTGACTGCCAATCGACGCGCAAGCGGAAACGAAAATAGTGCGAGGAGTCTGCGCGGCAGAACCCTTGGACCCGCTCGAAATAGATGGAGACCATACCGCACCGATAGTCTGATGCGCGCCTGCTGCAGGTGGACGGGATGGGTGTGTTCCACACAGTTCGTCAGTCTGCGACTCAAATGTGCGACGAGTGTCCCAGAAGTCAGGAGGCGCTTGCGATCACGGCGAACGCCAACCGACCCGATGCCCAGCCGCCGTGGCATCGTGCCGGGCGTCGTCCTCGGTGTGCAAATAGATGCTGGTCGTGCTGATGTTGGCGTGCCCCAGGTTGTCGCGGACCACTTTCAGGTCGACTTTTTCGCTCAGATGGCTTCCAGCGGTGTGACGAATCCAGTGCGTCGACGCCTGCTCGAGGTGGGATGCGGCCGCTTCGAAGTCGGGACCACGCCGCCGCAGTGCGGCGGCGGCAGCGTGCATCACCCCCTTGACGAGCTCGTGGATGGCGCTTCGTGCCATCGGCTTGACCGGGGCGATCAGGGTCATCACCAGCGGCATGCCTTCGCCCTCCAGTGGAAGCGGGCTCAAGGCATGGGCCTTGCGGTAACGCATCAACTCGGTCATCAATTCGCCGGTGGCCGGCACCAGGCGGGTCTTGCTGCCTTTGCCGGTGATTTCGAGCCACCAGCGCTCGCGGCCGTCGGCGCCGCGCCGGCTGAAGAATCCGCCCATGCTGGCATCGCAGATCTCGGAGACACGCAGCCCGCCGATGTAGAGCAGTGAAAAGAGCCATCGGCAACGCGATGCGTGCAGCCTTTCGCGTTCGCTACTCACGGGCATCGCTTCGATCGAGGCCTTCACCAGATCCCAGTGTTCCTCTGGCAGAAAGCGGCTCACGCGAGGTGCGGTCTGCCGGCGCTTGCGCCGGCTCAGCGCCAAGGGATTGCCAGCCAGGTATCCGGCCTCCACAAGCCACGAGAACATGGCGTTGAGGATGGACAGCGCCTGACGCAGGCTCGAGGGCCCCAGCGGGCCGGCAAAGGGTCGCCAGCGCGGCGAGTTGCGCCCCGGCTTCTGACCCGGTTCCATGACCCAACGCTCGGTCGGCTGCGGGTCCCCAAGGAAGCGCTGATAGAGCAGCAGATCCTCGTGCGTGAGGTCTGAGAGGGCCGCGCCGCGCTGCAGTACGCACCACAGCATGAGGCGTTCAGCTTCCTTGCGATAGCTGGCAAGCGTGGCGGGTGAGTCGGTGTAGCGGGCCAGCCATGCCAGCACAGCCGAACGGTCGTCGACTGCGGCCAACTGCGATCGCGAACTGGCGCGATTGCGGCCGCGGCTGCCATCTAGGTGCGCCGGCACCATCATCTGATCCAAGCTGACGAGGGCATTCATGCGGAGCTACGCGTAATAGAGGGACATTGGCAAGTTTATGGACATAATGTTAGTTATGTCCATAGGCCTTGAGTTAATTAAATGAATTGAACGTATTACGTTGTATTATTTATTCATGACCACCGAAACCGAACTCCAGAGCGACATTGAAACCCTCCGGGGGCGATTTACGGAAACGAAAGACCTCTATCGCGAGGTTTGCGCGTTGCTGTTCTTCCGCTATGGCATCACTCCCACGGCCAGCAAGCTGTACCAGTTCGTGCGCAAGGGCTCGATGAGCGCGCCGGCCGAGGCCTTGGCCAAGTTCTGGGCGGACCTGCGCAGCAAGGCGCGCGTCGAAATCGATCATCCGGATCTGCCGCCCGAGCTCAAGACGAGTGCAGCGGAAGCCATCGCCGATCTATGGCGGCAGGCCACGGCCGCCGCGCGGCACGAACTCGCGGTGCTGCGCCTCGAGGACCAGGCTGCTGTCGAGCAAGCACAGGGAGAAGAGGCACAGGCTCGCCAGGCGGCCGCGGAGGCGCTGGCCAGCGCCGAGACCCTGCGCCAGCAGCTCGCCGCGGCCCAGGAATCGCTCCAGCAACGGCAAACGGACCTGGAGGCTGAGCGGCGCGCCCATGCCGGTGCCGTGGCCAGGCTGCAGGAGTTGCAGCGCCATCTCGAGGAAGCGCGCAGTCAGCAGGAGCGGGTTCGCTCGGATTTCAGCGCCGAGTTGGCCAAGGCACGGGAAGCCGTGGACGTCGCGAACGGCCGCTCGGATGCCGCCGAGCGGCGCGCGCTGCTGGAGATCGACCAAGAGCGTCAGGCCCGGACCAAGACCGACAAGCAGCTCGAGGTGCTACGCGGCCAATTGGCGCAGACCGAAGCGCGCCATCGCGAGAGCATGTTGGCTCAGGCCGATGCCGTCACTCGGATGCAGGTCAAGGCCGATGGGGCCGAGAGTTCGCAGCGAGAGCTGGCGGCCAGCAACCGCGGCCTCGTTGATGATCTTCAGGCGACGCGGGAACGGCTCGCGGTATCTCAGCAAGAAGCGATGCAGTTCAAAGCCGAAGCACAGACGCTGCGCGCCCTGCTTGAGCGACTCTCGCCGCCAGAACAGGTGCCGCCGCAGGGAGCGTCGGCATCGAAGACCGTCAAGGCCGGTCCGCGAAAAGCACGATAGACAGTCCCGTCTCCGACGGTGCTTCGCAAACCAGAACACGAACGAGGATCTTCCGACATGACATTGCCGTCGAGCCATTTCCAACTCAGTCGGCAACCCGCATTCAGGAGCTACTGCCGCGCCGCTGGCAGGCATCAGGCACCGCAGCTTGAGCAGCCCCGCTGCATTTGCACCGGCGGGCACTTGACCGAGCCATACGAACAGAAAACGCAGCAGTCCCCGGCCTTCGGGCGCAGCATCGTCTTGCACTGCTCGCATTCGTAGAAGAACTGGCAGGCATCGGTGGGCATGTCCTCACGCTTGACGTGCCCGCACTGGGGGCAGGTCAGGACGGAGTCCAGCACAGGAGCGATCGCGTCCGTCACTTGCGCACCGTCGAGGGGAAGCCCGCGTCAGTCGTGGCCTTGACCAGCGCCGCGACGGTGGTCTTGTCGGCGTCGAACGTGACCGTGGCCGTCTTCTTCTCGAAGTCGATCCGCGCCTGGCTCACACCGGACACGTGTTCCAGCGACTTCTTGACGGTGACGGGGCACAGGTTGCAGGTCAGGTTCTTCACGTCGAGCACAGCGGTCTGTGGCGTGACCGCCAGCGCGGCGAAAGGCATCGAGGCGATCAACAGGGTGGCGAGCGAGTTGCGCATGGGGGTTCCTTCAGAGAAAGTACGGTGCCAGCCAAGGCACCGACAGCAAGGCCAGAAGCGCGAGCGCCACGATCCAGAAGATCCATCGCTGACGCCTGAGCACGACGGGCTCGGCACACGCCGCGCCCGGTTCACAGACCTGCGGCTGCAAGTACAGGCGGCGGAACGCCAGGCTGAGGAACAGCAGCGTCGCGCCGATGAGCCAGGGCCGCAGCGGCTCCAGCGCCGTGAGATTGGCGACCCAGGCGCCACCGATGCCGAGCATCAGCAGTATGAGCGGACCGACACAGCAGACCGAAGCGCCGATGGCAGCCAGAACACCAGCGAAGAGGGAGCCCTTGACGTTGAACATTGCCATCACTGGGTGAACTTGTTTGTTGGCAGGTAGTCTAGAGTCCGTACCATGGTACGGAGTCAAGAGGAATTGCGATGGCTGAATTGACCATAGGGCGTCTGGCTGCCGAGGCTGGAGTGAACGTCGAGACGATCCGCTACTACCAGCGACGCGGATTGGTGCCCGAGCCGGACAAGCCGATCAACGGGCAGCGGCGCTACGCCGGCGATGCCGTCAGGCGAGTGCGGTTCATCAAGCGGGCGCAGGTGCTGGGCTTCACGCTGGAGGAGATCGGCAGTCTGCTGGAACTCGATGAGGCGCACGCCTGTGCCGAGACTCGCGAACTCGCCGCGCACAAGCTGGAGGTCATCGAGAGCAAGCTCGCCGACCTGAAGGCGATGCGCAAAGCATTGACTGCTCTGCTGCGTGAGTGCGACACGGGCGCGGCAAAGGGCGCCTGCCCGATCATCCACGCATTGGCAGCGGACTGACACTGCGCTCAGGCAAGATTGCCAGATTCCAGGGACGTCAGCATCAAAGAACGCCAAGGCCAGCGCGGCCTGGATTCATGGATCGGCAGTTGAGGCCGCTTTGCGCAGGGCTCGAAGTTCCATGCGCGCAGACTCGCGGATCTCTTCCCGGTCCAGTTCGACTGCGGCGTCGTCGACCCAGGTTTCCCAGAGGCTTTCAAGCCAGGCCTGCCGGGTGCTGAACGCTTCGACTGCGTAGTCGAGCCAACTGGCATACCCTGGGGGCGGTGGTAATGGCTTTTGAATGGTGAAGAGCTGTTCTCCTTGGTGACGCGGTGCAATGCCGAGATCATCCGATACGAGACCGGCATCTGACAAGTCGAGCCAGAGCAATCACGCCTGTGAGATAGATCGATAACGAGGAAGCAAGCAATGATCGGCTGGTGGATAGTTGTGGCGGCTCAGACGCCCGAGGAACGCGACCGGGCAATCGATACAAAGCCGGCAGTGCTGGCGAATTGGGAGGTTGGACCAGGCGGAATCGAGTGGCTGCATCAACTCGTCAAAGCGGGCAAAGCCAGCCAGTTGTCCTTCAGCGGCTACCCGAACCGCTACACCGCCAAAGCGGTTGATGTGCTGCCGCTGCTTGCCGGCGGTCCGCCTGCACACCGAGGTCCCCCGATCATTGGAGACGACTACGTCATGCCGGCGAACTGGAAGGGCAACGTGATCTTCCATCAAGACAAGATCGCAGCCTGTCCGCCCGATCAGGTACTGACCATCGACGCCTGGGATCAATCCTGATGGTCTGGTTCGCGCAGTTGTCTAGGCAAGGCCTTCTGACCACGGCATCCCGCTCCCAGACTGCATCATGGCCTGTCAAGTCACGATGACGGCGCGCCTAGCGTCGCAGCCCGTTCCAGGAGGAAAATCATGGGCATGACCAAGAAGGCAAGACCATCGAAGGTTCCGCGTCAAGCTTCGCGGCCGCGAGCGCGCGACGTTTCTTCCCAGCCGCAGCGGGAGGGACACACGCTGGAGGACCTGCTTGTTCGGTTCGATCCACAGCTGCACGGTGGAGAGGTGATGGCCTGGCCTCCCATTGGGGTCGAGGTGCAGCCGTGAGCACGACGCAAGAACGTTGCGATGCCATGGCCCAAGCACTTGCCACCACACGCATTGCGGGCCACGAACCAACACCTCGATTTCTGGAGGACGTCGCGGCGGTGGTCGAGGGCACGATGACGTATGACCAAGCCATTCGTGCCAGCGCGGCCAGGGCGAGCGATCGAGATGGGATAAAGCTGCCCGAGCACCCCGAGACATAGAGCGGGTCTCGTGTGTTATCGCGAGGGGGCCGATTCCGCGTGGCCGGTTGGTACCTTTTCGCATAAGCAAACAGCCTTTAATTACTTCGAGGCTTATGAGCTAAAACTGGCCGTATCCTGGCTTGCCCTCAATGTGCTGGTGATGCTGGCACAGGCGGGCGTCGGGCTCATCGAAACCTACTTTGTCGGCCAACTGGGCACCGACGCACTGGCGGGCATGGCGCTGGTGTTTCCGGTGGTCATGCTGATGCAGATGACCTCCGCCGGGGCCATGGGCGGCGGCATTGCGTCGGCCATTGCCCGCGCTTTGGGCGCCCGGCGGCGTGACGATGCCGATGCGCTGGTGCTGCATGCGCTGGCCATAGCGGCGGTTTTCTCGCTGGTCTTCACGGTGGGCGTGGTGGGAGGAGGGCGCTGGCTCTACACCCGCATGGGCGGCACGGGTGGCGCGCTGGATGCGGCACTGGTCTATTCCAGCTGGGTGTTTGCCGGTGCGTTTCTGGTGTGGCTGTTCAACACGCTGTCTGCCGTGATCCGGGGCACGGGCAACATGGCCGTGCCTGCCTATGTAACGGTGCTGGGTGCCTTCGTGCTGGTGCCGCTGTCGCCGCTGTTCATCTTTGGCTGGGGCCCCATGCCCGGCCTGGGCATCGCCGGCGGGGCCATCGCGCTGATGGCGTACTACCTGGTCGGCAGCGTGGTGCTGGCGGTGTACCTGTGGTCGCCGCGCAGCCTGCTGCGGCCGTCGTTGGCGCACATCCGGTTTCGCTGGGTCTTGTTCAAGGACATCCTGCGGGTCGGGCTGGTGGGCATGGTCTCTACCGTCGCCACCAACCTGGCGATTGGCGTCACCACCGCGCTGGTGGGCGGCTTTGGCACGGTAGCCATTGCGGGCTACGGCACGGCGTCCCGGCTGGAATATCTCCTGGTGCCACTGGTCTTTGGCCTGGGTGCACCGCTGGTGGCCATGGTGGGTACCTGCATCGGCGCGGGCCAGCGCGAGCGGGCGCTACGCGCCACCTGGATCGGCGCAGCCATGGCGTTTGTGATGGCCGAGGCGATTGGCCTGTGGGCGGCAACGTTTCCCAACGCGTGGTTGTCGCTGTTTAACAACGAGCCGGCCATGCTGGAGGCGGGTGCGCTGTATCTGCGCACCGTGGGCCCTGTCTATGGATTTTTTGGCCTGGGCCTGGTTCTGTACTTTGCCTCGCAAGGGGCAGGGCGCCTCCTCTGGCCCGTCATCGGCAACATCGTGCGCCTGGCTGTTGCGGTGACCGGCGGCTGGCTGGCGCTGCACTGGGGCGGCGGTTTGGCGGCGGTGTTCGCCGCTCAAGCCGCAGCGCTGGTGCTGTACGGCGCGGTCAACGCCTGGGCGATTGCGGGCGGCGCATGGTTTGGCCCGGTGGGCTGGCCGCGCATTCAAACCGGAACGGTGTAGTTCAGCGTCATGCGCCCACCGTCCACGGTCACGATCTCGCCGGTCACATAGCTGGCGGCATCGCTGGCCAGCCAGGCCACCACATCGGCAATCTCCGATGGCTCGCCCAGCCGCTTCATGGGCGTGCGGCTCATGATCTTGTGTTTGGCCTCGTCGCTGGTCAGAACGGCCTTGGCGGCCAGCTCGGTGGCGATGGTGCCGGGCGCCACGGCGTTCACGCGGATGTTCTTGTCGGCCAGCGCCAGCGCCATCACGCGTGTGAGCTGGTTCACGCCGCCCTTGCTCACGTTGTAGCTGGCAATATTAGGAATGGTCAGCACACCGTTGACCGAGCTCATGTTGACGATGGAGCCACCGCCACAACCGTCATTTTGTGCCGCCATGGCCCGCGCCACCGCCTGACCGACCAGGAACGAGCCCTTGAGGTTGACCCGCAGCACGGCATCAAAGTCGGCCTCGGTCACGTCCAGGAAGTCCGCAGCGCGGAAGATACCCGCATTGTTCACCAGCACGTCGATGCGGCCATGGGCCGCCAGAGTCTGGGCCACCAGGGCGTGCACCTGGGCCTTGTCACCCACATCGCAATGTACATACAGCGCGCCCAGTTCCTGCGCCAGCGCCTGTCCGCGCGCATCGTCCACATCCACAATCACCGGCTTGGCGCCTTCGATCGCAAAACGGCGGACGCAGGCCTCGCCAATGCCTTGTGCGCCGCCAGTGACGATGCAAACCCGACCTTGGTGGCCGAAATGGATGGTGGATGCAGAGGGAGTTGCCGGTGCAGGAATGGTCATGGCTTGGATGGTAGCGGTTTGCGCTAGCCCAGCCCGCCAGGCCTCACCGGTAGCTCCATCCGGTTCAGCAGCCGCAGCAGCCGATAGGCCGTGTACGGGATGTCGTGCCGGCCGGTTTCCCAGTTATGTAATGTCCGCTGGCTGATGTGTGAAGATTCTTCGCGCAGGTGGCCTGATTCCAGCCGAGGTTTCTGTACAGGGTGACGAAGCGGGAGGCAAGCTGGGCGCGGGTGTCCGGCGTTTACTAAACAGAAGTTGTAGCTATCTGCGCTCTGAAAAATTGTCTGTTGAACACGCAGCATGGCCTCAATTCAATTGATTCGCCATCTTGTAACGTAAGACAAGTTGTAGTTCAATTACCGAAAAAAGTGAAGTTGTAAAAATTTTGCAACCCACCGTCCAGCGGAAGATCATCTGGACTCGGAGGCGTATATGCCAAAAAAGCCGCGTATCGGTTCCAGGGCTTGGGCTGGTCATATCCAACTCAATAGCCAAGCTGGAGAGCTTGTCGATCCTTCAACTTGGCGCCAAGTGGATGAGGACGCTCTCTCAGAAGAGAGACGTGAGCTTTTCCTACGCCGAAAAAAAGCTGTGCTCGACTATTTCGACGGGGCCTCTGCTAAGGAAATAAAGCAGCGTTGGGGCATGGGCCGCTCACAGGTCTATAGGCTCATCAGTGAACGCTGTCTTAAAACGGCACACGACGGTCACCTTTTCGGGTGGAGAGGGCTGATTCCTCACATGCGGATCACGCCTTGGACAAGACAAACAACTCCTGAAATTATTGCGGGAAGCGGCGCTGGTAGCTCCGGTAGTCTGCAATGGTTGTTTTCTTCTCCGGAAAACAGGATGTTAGAGCAAAAGTTTCGCGAAAGAATTCTAAAAACACCATCAGGTCTCGAGGGCACGAGGAGATCTAAGCAAGTACTTTTACGATGGTTTTATTCAAAACTTCGAGAAAACGGAGTTGAGCGCCGAGGTGAATGGCCCTTTAACACTGACGCGATGGGATACACCACGATATGCAAATTCATAAATAAGGTTCTCAATGAGAACCCCGGAAAAAGCATAGCAATACTGGGTGGCCAGAGTGCGCAAAAAAAAGCACGAGCGGGTGACGGCACAAAGCGACCTACATTTAATTTATTCCAACGCGTGGAGTGCGATGCGCATAAGTTGGATTTGCGCATGGTCGTAATGGTGCCTTCACCACATGGAGGATATGAACAAAGAAAAATTCATAGACTCTGGGTCATCGTAATTATTGAAGTGTGCACTCGTGCGGTGCTCGGGTATTATCTGAGCATGCGTAGAGAAGTAGGGGCAGAGGATGTTTTGCGCGCCGTTCGAAACGCTCTGGGGAAATGGGGTCGCCGCACAATCTCATTTAGTGAATTTGCTTACAGTGCAGAAGCAAATTTTCCCTCAGCTGTCGATCCAGATTTCTTGGGGGCATGTTGGGACGAGTTCAGTGTAGATGGTGCTTTAGCAAATACTTGTGACCGAGTTGAAAAAAGATTAAAAGAAACTGTTGATTGCACAATAATCAAACCTCAAGATAAAAATTCTTTTTCATCGCGACGCAGTCTTGATGATAGACCATTTATTGAAACTTTTTTTAGAACATTGGCTGGCGGCGGATCCGGTTTGCATAATTTATCTAATTCAACCAAATCAAAGCCAGCTGATCTAAAGGGCGATGTTGAGCCCGCCAAAAAAGCTTACGAACTTCAGTTTCAAGTTGAATATATCTACGAACTTCTAGATGTAATAATTGCAAATTACAATGCAACCCCGCATCATGGCATAGGCTATCGCACCCCTCTTGCGCAAATGAATTTTCTTAATGGCGGGAAAAACTCAGTTTGCATTAGGAAAGCCGACCCTCGTCAAGTCGCGCGTCTTGGCGCCACCCGAAAGCTATGCAAATTGCTTGGGGGAAAAAATTCGGGACGTCGCCCACATTTTCATTTTAAAAACGCCCGATACTCCTCCGAAGATTTGGCACATCGACTTGATCTTGTGGGGGGCGATTTCTGGCTGACTATTGAAAATGAAGATGATGCACGATGGGCTACTGTTAGTACTCAAGAAGGACTTTATATATGTACGGTCCGTGCTGCACCTCCTTGGCATCACACGCCTCACTCCCTTTATGTCCGTAGTGCTATTCGGGCACTTGCGCGCCAGAGATTTATACACTTGACATCTTCAAATGATGCAATAGATGAGTTAATTAAATACAGCGAAAATCAAAGGGATAAGAAACTGCCAGTCCATCCGGCCTATCTTGAGCTTCGGAGGATTTTGCAAGCCTATTCAGAAAATATTGCATTAAACCCGTCCATTGATCCCATATCGCTAAGTAGTTACACCCAGCCCGCTCCCGATGAGTTCGACGACTTGTGTGAAATTTCAGAGCTTAATGAGGCGAAAATCGCACAGAAAAATAATCAAATGACTGTAAAAAATACAAATTCCCCCATCGCAGACATCCCCAAGAAGCCGTTGCAACTCACGATGCGCAAGGCGAGAACTTGGTAAGTTTTAATTATTTCTCATGATGGGGATTTTGAAATTAGGAGGAATATAAATGATGGACCCCCCTCTTGTTCCACCTCACTTGCCCAAAGATCATCCATTGGTAACTCGTGACTACTCCCTTTTTACTCCGTCAATTAATGCTATGGTCGCAGGCATTGGTCAATGGCTCGATGATCAAATGGATGGAGGGGTAGTATTTGGCCCCTCCCGATTTGGTAAATCCAGTGGGGTTGATAACTGGCTCGGATCTATGTTAACAGAAAGATGTGGTCAAGTTATCCCTTTAATTATTTGGAGTCACTCGGAATGTAGTTCTGCTGGAATAATGTATGGAAGTCTATTGCATGCAGCTCACTATGGCTTGGCTGGTGATGTACGCACTAGTTTGCAACGAAAACATCAGCTTATAGAAAAGGTTGTTCACCTTGCAGTCGAGGGAGGGGGACGCTTTGTCGTTCTTGTTATTGATGAGTCACAAGGGATGACAGAGAGGGAGTGGTTGTGGTTAGTTGAAATACATAGTTTATTGGAGAAAGAAAGAATTCGATTAATGGTAATTTCAATTGCCTCGGTTCAGATTTTCGATCAACCAATGGCTCTTGCTCTTACAGGTGGTGCTCATGCTGCTGCCAGATTTATGCTGTCGCAGTGTCGCTTTTTAGGGATTTCTTCTGAGGAAGAGCTTGAATTTGTGCTGTCGGGATACGACACCGGCACCGATTGGCCAAGGGGATCAGGAATTTCGTTTACTAAGGGAGTTGCGCCATTGGCATGGGAAAAGGGATTTCGTATGGCTGAGTGTGCGGCTTTAATTTGGAAAACCATGGTTAAGGAACTGCCCTCGGGTTATTCTGGGCCCATGGAATTTCCCATGAAAACAATATCTCAAGTTTCTAGAAATCTTCTTCTTAGAATTGCATCTGGCGCCGACCCCCTTTCAGTTATTTCACACTCTTCTATCCGCGATGTTGTTATCTACTGTGGACACAAGCAATTAATGTCAATAGTTGGGGCCGCAGCACCACGACTCTTGCGGGGAAAAAAATAGAATCTTAAAAAATTTTTATAAAGAAACACATAAGCTCCTATGTTGCACGTAGTTAAACCTCTAACATGGTATAAAGGATCGGTTTTGCCTTATGCGTCGCTGTGGAGTACTTTACTGCGTGCAACTTGGTTAAATGACCTCCGCAAGGGTGATATATACAAGCTAGCCCAAGTTGAAGATAAAAATATTAATGATATCGAAGCAAGGAGTGGGGGCAGTGCGGAGATTGTTACGCTCGTAGCTGACGTTCTTGGTGAGAATCGCTCTTCATTTTCAAGTTTTTGTTTAAAAAGCCAAATTCCTGACTGGCTTTATCTGGATCATGCCAGTGCACGACCTCGATGCTGCCCCCAATGCATACGACTCGGTTACCACACATGGCTAATGTCGATAAGACTCGTCGTAGAGTGCCCCATACATCATGTGGAGCTGCGAAGTAGTTGCGAAAGGTGTGGTGGCGATTTAAAAATGGGCTTAGCGGGGCTCGCAGTGCGATCCTTAGGATGTCGATGTGGATCAAAATGGGGGGCAATACCATATTCGATGAGACAGCCAACGCTAGCACAAGAAGGAATTAATGCGTGGTCAGAGGTAGCCCAATGGGTGCATCAGGCGGAGAAAATGCATGTAAATTTTGGAGAAAGCAGACCTGATTCGACAGAGCAGCTTGCACTTACCGAGAGGTGGTGTTCTGACTTAGGCATTCCATATCCAGCTTGTTTTGAAAAATCAGATTATTTTTGGCATTCTGCTAAGTCATCAATTGAGCACTGGACACCTTACACTGCAAATACATCAATTAAGACAAAAAATGTCGTCGGAAAATGTTATGAAGAATTTGAATCCAGCCCTCAACTTTCCGTTTATAAAGCAATGTCGAGGCATCTGAGGAAGCAAGCAAAAGAAAATCTAGATCAAAGGGTCGTAGAGGCATGCCAGACTAAAGATCCCATCAGCCTTTCGAGAGATTTTTATCAAAAAACACCGGTGCGTGATGCGTTTCTCGAGATGCTATGGACCCGTCGAATTGAAACCCATGCATATCTTTGGCGATGGCCCAGGCGCGAAGTGAAAGATGATAATAAATATCACGTATCTATATTTGAGAATTTTTTTAAAAAAAAACCGCAAAACTTCGCCTATACAGAATTAGTAAATTATAGGCATGACACTTGGCTCCAGTATCATTATTCCGCGTTGGTATGTCTGCTCGCATGGGGAGAGGCGATTCATCAGGTTGAGAAGTCCATGGATGAAAACTGGGCTGACTGGACGATTAAAAATATTTATTGGAAAGAAGGCAGAATAGCTTGGTATTCGATCGAAAAATCCGACGAGCTTCTATTCGTTGGCTACACAAAAAATATGAAAAAGACCTCCTTTTCATTTGATATCAAGCTGCAGCCGGTGGCTTCTGAATTAAATTTCAAAAGTCTATATAAAAATACTTATGCTGTTGAGATGGATGAGGAGGACGATATATATTTCAAGTCTGTCAAAGCGGTTCGTGGACTGGGTGGTTTTTTAAAAGAAACAATTTTTGAGTCTTTTTTCTATTATGAGAATTACAAAATTAAATGCTTCCTATTTGATAGAGTATTCAATTTTGCTGCAACCACTCCGGATGGAATTTTGCAGTCTTGGGGATACGACAAAGAAAGCGCGCTAGAAGCTATCAGGGATGCGGCGTTGATCTTTTGCAAAAATTATGGTTGCGTTGCACCATCTGGGGTGAGGTATTCAATAGGTTTTGAACCAAGTAATGTATATACTCTGAATTTATTGGCTGAAGGAAATTTTTTTCGATTCAACAGCAGGTTGGTTACCTAGGTGTCGCATCCCGGACGATCATATGGTCTCTTGTGAAACAGATGTGGGTGAGATGCGTACCACTCTTTCATCGTCTGCATAGGCGTCTTGCTTTTGAGTGCCGATTGCGGCAGCTGGTGGTTGTACAGGGCCACATAACGCAACAAGGTCTGCTCCATATCCTCTTGGCTGTTGAACCTGTGGGTCTTCAGAACGTCCGCTATGCGACCGTTGAAGCGCTCCACCATGCCGTTGGTTCTCGGGGTTCGTGGCTTGGTCAGCCGGTGCTCCTGGTTGCAATACCCCCACCTGTATTCGACTCATGCAAAGCTCCCTCTCTGGTTGGATGTCTGTAGATATTAACGATGGACTTAAAAATCGGGGAAGTTGCGTTGGCTTCGGGCAGGCGCAACTGGCCGGAGATCAGGCGGGGGAGCAGGGTGTCGCGGAGGGTGGAGAAGGTTTGGGCTTGCTCAGCGTTGTGAGCCCGGCGCGCTTCGAGCCCTGAAACGATCTCCTCAAACGCGATGACCACTTCGCGGGCTGGCATCACGACGGGGACCGACCCAAGAATGCCCGTATTGAGGTTTGGCACAGTCGCGCCTACGGCGTGGCGCACAAGCCAAAGCCTTGACTGTGGCAAGTCCAACAGCAGAGACAAAAAGTTGGGCGAAGGCCAGCGGCGTCCAGCGTGGGCCATCGGTGTAGTCTCCTGTGTGGAAGCTACTCTGACCTGCAATCTCAAAAATAATTCAAATTACTTTTGAGACACCACACTAGCAGGCTGCTGAAATACTCCCCGCCGTCACTTCCCAGTTGACGGCTTACCAGGACAATTGAGGCAACAGATAGGACCGTCGGCAAGCATTCAATCTGTCTACTCCACACTGTCAAGATCCAATCGGCGCCAACATTTCAGGAGAAATTGAACACCAATGAGACTAGTTGGTCGTGGTCTTTTTAGTCCCATTGGGCGGAAATCGGGGAGATGTCTTCCCGAAAGCGTGTTCCACCCCAAGCCGACTTTGGTCGAGCGCTGCGACAATTGCGCGAGGCACGCGGTATGGTGCAGGAAGACATGCTGCTGGCCACCAGCCGCCGTCACATTAGCCGCATTGAGCAGGGTCACCAGGTTCCAAGTGTCCGCACCCTTGAGGTCTTGGCCGAGCAGATGCAGATCCATCCTTTGACTCTGATCGCCGTAGCCTACTGCCCGGAGTTGGATGCAACCTCAGTGAGTCAGCTGCTCAAAACCCTCAAAACAGACTTCAAAGACCTCGTTGCCGATTAGGCGTTGCAATCTGATTCCGCTTCCTCTTTGGCATGCTGAACCAGCATTTGAAGTCCCCGTATCAGTCCAGTGCCAATGGGTATGGCATCTTTGCGCTGCAGCATGCGGTTGACGATCTCGCGGTCAACGGCCGTGTTAAGTAAGCACAGTGCTTCGTGCAAAGTCTCTAGGCCGACCTCAAAGCCATCCCCTGATCGGTTGACTCCGGCCTTTGTGAGCAGCAACAAAGTCAGCGGCAGAGCTGCGCTCGGAGGTTCCCGGTCACCACCGTTCCAGCCATCACCAGAAAGAAGATCTCTGATTTGGTCTGACATAAGTACCAGGTGGTGGTCCTGGAGTGCATCGGGCAAGATGGCTTCCCAGCCCTGTGACGTGATCAGGCTCACCATGTCCTGTGCACCGAATTTTCCGAGAGTCGCTTTTTCTAATCGCAGCATTGGTCTTTATTCAAGTAACATGAGACTAATTGGTCCCATTTGGGACCTGGGCTGCGACGATATCTGAACGGGGCTGGCACTCCTCGTTTCTCATTGCCCCAGTATGCAAATGGAAACGAACTGGTTGCTCTATGGTGCCCGCTGAAGCAACTGGTTTGTTACCTCATTGGGTTCCCCCTTGAAGAACAGACTGGATCTCAATCGCTTGGCTGAGCTTGATAGGCAGCTTTGCGAGTTTGCGAAATTGCAGGGCCAAGGCATGCCGAGATGTGGCTGGACGAAGACACTAAGACTGGCTTTGGGCATGAGCTCTACCGCCCTTGGAGCACGCTCTGGAATGACAGGTCAAGGTGTTCGAAAGTTGGAGAAAGCTGAGGCGGATGGTGCGATAACGCTCAACACCCTCAGGCGTCTTGCTGAAGGGCTGGACTGCGAGGTTCGCTATGTATTTGTTCCTAGAACGAGCCTCGTAGAACAGGTCCTCCGTCGTACCCATGAGGTCACGGGCGCACCGATACCGTCACTACCCAAGATTGCTGCAGCGCTGACAGAGCCGCAGACGCTTGCCGCTCTGTCAACTGTATTCGCTCAAGTTAACAAGCGCGGTCTTTGGTAGTCATCGACTTCACAACTTACGTAAGTAACCATCCGATCCAGAAGAACAAACAGGTGTGCCCCTCGCAGGCCCTATCGAGAACCAGCGCATCAGAACAACCACTGCCCGCTGGACCAACGCCCCACATGAAAAATCCGCACTATGAGTATTTGGGAAGGCGCATGCGCGAATACCACCGCACGCACCAGTGGCACATGTCGGAGGGCGGTCTGTTCATTCCTCACGCCTACTGGAACATGGGGTCTGACAGCCTGTCGACCTGGGATGACGTTGGATTCATTCTCAATGGACGGCGCGTGATCGTCTGGTGGCAACACCCCAGACGGATTTATGGGGAAGCAATTTCCTCCATGGCATGGAAGGAAGCAGGAGATGGCCCTCGCGATGACTGGCTCTTCGAGGGAGGGACCAAGAACTACAAGATGGTTGGAAAGTCGAAAAGGCGTAAAAAGCTGTTCACCACCACCAGTCGCGCTCCCTCTGAAGCCCAGACGGAGCATTACGCAAAGCTTCAGGCAATTGAAGAACGGCTGACGCGGGATGGGATTGACTTGGAGGTCCGCCCGTCATGGAAATGGGAGCGTCTCAATTGGGCGATGGGCGTCAGCCTTGTGGCGCCGCTTGAAGTCCGAAATGAAAAGGAACTAGCGGAAGTGGCGCGCCTAGCCCGAGCGCTCATCTTGCAGAAAACCAGTTTGGCCGACGAGTTCCCCGGCTTTGTTTACGACAAAGCAAGCTGGCTTCGTGAGCAGGCGTTATTGACTCAGGCCCGTGACGCCAAAGCCTGGCGAGGCGCTTGAGTTGTCATGGGAGATACCCACTATACGAGGCAATTTGAAAGGAGTTGATATGACAACTGACCGCGCCAGGTATCCAGGCGTACCGGAAGATTTTCCAGTGAGTGCAATTACATCTGCCATTGGTGGAGCTCATCCAAAAATGAGCCTTGTTGAGGAAGATGGAAAGTTCTATGCACCGGGCACTGCGCCCTCAGAGGTCACTGCTGCTTTCCACATGTGTGACGATCTGGTCTCGCAGATGGTCCCGTACTGTCTGCGAAAGCTGGCGACCTTCGAAGGGGACCAGCAAGCAACCGTGAAGGCTGCATTAAAAGGTCTTGTGGCCAAGCGATGGTGCTCTGATGCGCAGTGCGTCTGGATCATGCGCAGAGTTGTTCGAGAACTGCAGTGGCCTGTGGGCGACAGTGCTTTGGAAATTTGAGCCCATGAGCTTGTCATCGTATGCCGTTAACAGGAAACAGCTAAATACCTTTTTGACTTTCTCGCTCTTGAACTGGCAAAGCCTCAATCTCGCTCATGAAGTCCGCACTGGCGCGGCTCCCCGATGACAACAGGATTGACATGACTTTGTCAAATCCAGCGGGGCTTCGCGCCACCTCCTCAGGGCAAGCTCCATCAAGCTGCGAGTTCGGCGCGGTCAGCCAATCCTGCACCTTTTTCCACGAGTGGAAGGCCACGAAAGCAGCGTGATCAAGCGCCATCAATCTCTCATAGTCCGGACTTCCAAATTCGCGGCCTACAGGTGGCGCATCCAGCCAAGCATTGTCCTCACTCGAATCAGGGAGTGAAAAATTCCTCCAGTGTTTCCGGGCTTGGTTTTTCGACATGGCCAATGTTACTTGTGGCGACGTTTTTTGTGCAATGCCAGCAGCTCGCTCATGGTGAATCGCCATTTGGGGGACAAGCGAGCCTGGAGGCTGGGCAAGGCCCGAGGCACAGCAGGGCGATCTCAAAACCATGCCCAGATGCGGCGCAACAATGCGGGAGCTGGTCTGGCAGGACGGAATACGTAACGGGCTGGTTTGTACATGGCCATATCTGTGCGGGATTTCACGATACTGTACAAAACATCAGTATTTTGCACAAGCCCGCCACTGTACCCCCAGGCACGTCGCCAAAGGCATCAGAATCTCCGCGCTAGCGTTCCCTGCACCACCGGATTTAAGCCTGCACGGCCACGAGGTGATGATGCTCAGGAGGACATTCGCCGTGCACCGCTCATAACAGGAAAACTTCGGCTTGGCATCGTGGGCAGTAACTTGCGTCACTTCGGATTCGTCACGAGCGGATTTCGCGGGGAGACTGTCTCAGAGGCCGCCCCACCATCACCGTGTGCGTCGTTAGGGGTGAGCTCGGTTTTCATGTAGAGATTACGCCGAGACACAAGGGTTAACCCTCGTTTTCCACGCATGGCGTAGACATGCCAGGCTTCCATGTATCGAAACCAGCGCGCATGCCATAGAGTGCAGAGATTCGGCGTCTACCACGCCATCTGGAGAACTCCCTTGGCAAGCTTTTACCGGCGGTTCGTGGGCGCAACGACTCTTCCCAAGTCGCTCTCTCAAAACGACGTTGACGAAAACTTCAGCCTCAGTGACGGCGACGTTGACGCTATCCGTTCCAGCTTCCGCAGCGTTGGCCGATTGGGCGCCGGCATTCAGCTGGTCGTGATGCGCGCCACAGGCCGCAGCTTGGACTCGTTTGCTGGCCTCCCCAAACTGCTGTTGAAGTCGCTCTGCAAATCTGTCGGAGTGCGAGAGCTTGAGATTGCTTCTCTGCGCACGCTGTACAACCGTGCGGCCACCAAGTCCGATCACCTTCGCTGGGCTCGTGAGCGTGCTGAATTTCACCTGTTCTCGAGCGAGGATCAGCTCCAATTGGTCGATGCATTGTCCCAATGGTCCGGGTCGGCGATTTCCGTGGATGACCTGGTCAAGCAATCTGAAATATGGCTGTTCGAAAGAAAGTGTGTTTTGCCTGGCGATCGGGCCTTGCGCGATGAAGCACGCGCGGCTTTCGCAGCTCAAGACGCAGCAGCGATCACTGCGATCCGGGAAGGTGTTCCCGAGCGAGAGCTGAAGATCGCTTTGGAGCGGGTGTTCGCCAAGCGCAAGGGTCGTGGCGGCGGAACCATCCTCGATTGGCTACGCACCCCTGCAGCGAAGCAAAGCCAGCAGACCCTCAACAACACCACTCACAAGGTGCGCTATCTCAAAACGCTCAGAGTTCACGAGTGGAACCTGGCGAGGATTCCTGTGGCTCGGATGAATGCATATGCCCAGTCGGTCGTGCACCGGCCACCATCCGATACCGAGCGCCTCTCGCCCGATACCAAGACCATCGAACTGACCTGCTTTTTGTACGTCACTCTTCTTGAGCTCACCGACGTTTGTGTCGAGCTCACCGCTCGTCGGCTCAACGCTTTCGTGACCAGTTCCAAGAAGAGCGTTCTGAAAAAACAAGCAAAGACTTCGGTCAATCTCTCGGCTGAGCGCAACAAGACCAAAACGCTGCTGTACGACACAAAGATGAGCGACAGGCAGAAAATCGAGGCACTGCAAGAGCTGATTCCCAATGATGCTGAAAACCCTTCTGTCAGCCACGCCTCGCTGATCCGGCAGTCGCTGGTTGACGAAGAGGCGCCCCGCGTCTCGGCACTGCTGAACTCGCTCGCGGCCTTTGAGGTCCGTGGCGAAGAAGGCAGCCGGCTTGTCCAGCAAACGCAGGCGCTGCGCGACCTGATGGTGAAAAATGCCACGACCCTGCCAGAGCACTTCGATGTTTCGATGATGGATGCAGTTTGGCAGCCGCTCTTGTTTTCCCCGGATCGTAAGAAGGCTCTCGCTGCGTTGAAGGCGGGCGTGCTCATGTCTGTCCGTCGAGGGCTCAAGGGCGGAAAAATTTGGCTGGCACACAGTCGAGCGCACCGAGCCCGTGAGGAGCAATTGATACCCCAGGCGGAGTGGCTACAGCGGCGTTCAAGCATTGTGAGCTCAATGAGCTTGACCACTAATCCGGACAAGTTTCTTGAGCGCATCTTCAGCAAACTCTCCAACTCGCTCCAGGAACTTGCGGCCGTCGTGGCCGAGGGCCCCGTTTCCGTCGACGCCAAGGGGCGACTGAGTATCCCAAACATTCAGGTGCGCATTCCACTGATGGCGGACAGTGATTCCATTCCCATCGCGGACAGCGTTCCATGCGATGGCGGACACGCTGCGCCGGTGTCCTGAGTGACGGCCAAATCGTAGCCGAAGTGTCCGCCATCAGCGTGGAATGGCGGTTGGGCTGGATGCTCAGGCGGCCTTGGACAGCTTGCGCATCGATTCCCCCTTGAGGGCTATCTTGTGGGACCCGTGCACGATGCGGTCCAGGATGGCATCGGCCAGCGTGGGCTCGTCCAACCAGGCGTGCCAGGCCGTCACCGGCAACTGGCTGGTGATGAGCGTTGAGCGCGTTCCCACCCGGTCGTCCAGGAGTTCGAGCAAATCGTTTCGCTCATGCGCGGCAATCGGCGCAATGCCGAAGTCATCCAGGATGAGCAGGTCCAGCCGGGCCAGTTGCGCCAGCCGCTTGCCAAAGCTACCATCGCCATGGGCCACATGCAGCTCCTCCAGCAACCTCGGTGCGCGGGCATAGAGCACCGAGAAACCCAGTCGTGCCGCCTGTTGCCCCAGCGCACACGCCAGCCACGTCTTGCCGCAACCGGTGGCGCCGGTGAGCAAGACGTTGTGACCATGGCGCAGCCAGTCCCCGCCGGACAGACTGGCGATGACTTCGCGGCTCAGGCCCCGGCTGCCCCGCCAGTCGATGTCCTCCAGACACGCGCTGGAGACCTTCAGGCGGGCGGCTTTCAACAGGCGCTCCAGTCGCTTGCTGTCGCGCCAGTCCACCTCGCGCTGCACCAGCAGGGCCAAGCGTTGTTCAAAGGGCAACTCGCTGGCGGAGATGTGGGTGGCGGCATCGTTCAGGGCGGCCACCATGCCGTCCAGGCGCAGGGCGCGCAGTTGGTTCAAGGTGTGTTCGTTGAGCATGGTTGTTCTTTCTCTGTTTCGCTTCGGTGTGGGGTGGTGTGTGCGGCTTCTCAGTGGTGCTGCTCAGTGGTAGTAGCCCGGCCCGCGCACGTTCTCGTGCAGCGGCAGGCTCGCCTGCATGGGGATGGGGGCCTCCAGCGGACGCTGGTCCAGACCACAGCTCAGGATGGAGGCGATGCTCTTGTAGGACGGTGAGCGAATCGACTGCGCACGGGCACAGGCTGCCTCCAGCCGCTGCGCTCCGTACTCACGCCCCAGGCGCATGAGGCCCAGGCAGGAGCGGTAGCCCTGCTCGGGATGCTGGCGGTGCTCCATCTGCCAGCGCACCACGGCCGCGGTGGCTGCACCCATTCGCTCGCCCCAGGCGATGAGCTTGGCCGGCGTCCACTGCAGGTGCGCCCGGTGTGAGGCCGGCATGTGCTCAGGCGTGGTGGTGTGTGCGCCCTTTCGCCCACTGAGCGCGTGGGCGGCCACCCGCTTGTTGCCGTGCAGGACTTCGACGGCGGTGGCCGTGATGCGCAGCTCCACCACCTCGCCCACCAGGGCGTGGGGCACCGAGTAGTAGTGGCCATCGAGCTCGACGTGGTAGTCGATATTGACGCGGGCGGGCTTGAAGCGGGCGATGACCATGCGAGCCGCCGGCAACGGGCGCAGGGCTGGTCGGTCGAGTTCGGCAAAGGCGCTGGCGCGGTCGCCGGGCAGCTTCTTGAAGGCTCGCTGGTTCAAGTCCACCAGCAAGGTGGCAATCGCCCGGTTCAGGGCGGCCAGGCTGAAGAAGGTCTGATGGCGCAGCCTGGCCAGAATCCAGCGCTCGACCACCTGCACGCCGACCTCCACCTTGGGCTTGTCGCGGGGTTTGGCCGGGCGCGCGGGCATGACGGGCAGGCCGTAATGCACTGAGAGCTCTTCGAGCAAGCGGTGTGAGGTGGGCTCGTAGCGGTCAGGGCGGGCCATCAAGGCGCGCGGCTGGTCGGGCACCAGCAGGCGGGGCACGCCGCCGATGAACTCCAACGCGCTAACGATGCTGGCCACCCAGTCGGTGGCCTTCTGGCTGGCGGTGGCGCAGGCATAGGTGTAGTTCGAGGCCCCGAGCACCGCCACGAAGACCTGAGCCTGCGTTATCTCGCCGGTGCTGGCGTCCACGATGGGCACCGTCTGGCCGGCGTAGTCCACAAAGAGTTTGTCGCCGGCTTCGTGGGTCTGGCGCATCGAACGCTTCAATCGTCGCGACCAGGCTTGGTACTTCTCGCAGAAGGCGCTGTACTTGTAGGCTTGGCCGGCGTGTTGCTGCTGGTATTCCTCCCACAGCAGTTGCAGGGTGACACCGGGGCGACGCAGTTCGCAGTGGATGTGGGCGCAGTCGGGCTCCAGGTGGCGCGATGCTCGCGCTACCGGTGGCTTGTAGAGCCGGGCCTGCAGTTCTTCGTCGCTCAAGGTCTGGGCCAGCGCCCAGTCCACGCCGGCCACGCGCGCGTAGCTGGCGATTTCGCTGACGGTGGATTTGGAGATGCCAAGCGCCGCGCCGATTTGGCGGGTGCTCAATGTCCCGCCGTGCAGCAGTTGCAGTGTGTGTCGTATCTTGCTCATGGTGACCCTGGGTGTGGGCATC